>JGI12210J13797_10421694_pt1 | contig 13000 bp, 10 predicted proteins | sample ElkSlonscriptome_3_FD_13797 | JGI IMG/M metagenome (IMG submission 13797)
CAACACCAACGAAGGCTTTGAATGGCTGAAGATCAAAAAGGTACCAGGATATCCTGAAATTACTGAGTGTAATGGACCCCATCTTTAGGACAGCATCTTGGGTAAAGTTAAGGTGTATTTTGGTTTATGATCATGCTACTTTTTTAATTGTTTGATAGATCTCATTTGGTCTTTTGTATTCTAAAGCTTGATGGGGTCTTTCGTTGTTATAAAAGTCGATGTACTTCTTTAAGCCTTTATAAAGCTCAAGTCCTCCATTTGCTGGTTCGATGTATACGTATTCCTGCTTGACTGATCTGAAGAGCCTTTCCACAAAAGCGTTATCTGTAGCCCTTCCTTTCCCATCCATCGATATGCGTATTTCATTCTTCTTCAGCACTGATGTGAAGGTGATGGAAGTAAACTGACTTCCCTGGTCGGTATTGAAGATCTCAGGAGTACCGTACTCCTCGATTGCCTCTTGAAGAACTTCTGAGCACCATTGTGCATCCATGGCATTGGATATACTCCAGTTGATGGCTTTTCGGCTATGGAGGTCAATAATTGCCATCATGTACATGAAGCCTCTTTTCATGGGTATCCAGGTGATATCAGCAGCCCATACTTGATTCGGTCTTTTGATCTCAAGTCCACGTAGTAGATAGGGATACTTCTTATGCCCTTTGGCAGCTTTTGAGAGGTTCTTCTTCGGGTATTGAACCTTTATGCCCATAAGCCGATAGAGTCGCTCAATTCGCTTTCTATTCACCTTGTAACCAAGAATATTCAAGTGTGCGGTCATGCGCCTTGTTCCATAGAAGGGTTTATCAAAGATCTCTCGATCAATGATCTTCATCAAGTGTAGATTTAAGGCGGACTCCTCTCTTGGCTTATAATAAAGTCCAGAGCGATGTATTCCGAGAAGACTACATTGCCTACTCACGCTCAACATGCTATGTTTTGGATCAACCATCTTTCGTTTCTTATATAGGCTCAGTCCTCGCCCAGACTTTTTTTTAAAAAGTCATTTTCGATCTTAAGTCGACCGATGGTTTTATACAACTCTTCTGACTCAGATTTAAGGTCTTGCTTTTCCTCTTTGATGGCTGATTCGGAAGTAAAAGCCGCCTCTGCATTATCTAAGAACTGTCTTTTCCAAGTGGATACTTGATTGGGATGAAGCTGGAATTTGTTGGCGATCTCTTGGATCGTCATTCGCTCCTTAATGGCTTCTAAGGCAACTTTTGTCTTGAAACTCGTGCTAAATTTTCGTCTTGATTTTTTCATTTTCAGATATTAAAGTTAACACCTTAAGTCAACTTCGATATCTGTCTTAAATTAGGGAGCCATTACACTGGATCAGCAGTATAGGGTGAAGTTTGTTATTGACCGATAAGTAAAAAAGAGGCTTTCATACAAACCACGCGATGCCCTTTTTGCCTTCCGCAAGAGGGCTAGCAATCGCTCGGTAGCGGGGGGAAGCAAAACAGTGTGAGCGCGAGTAATGAGCAAGAGGCAGACTGTTTTCCCTCAAAACTCACACTCCAACTCAAACTAAGATGGAGGGGCAATCCAGCGGGTCAAGGCCGATGGCCGGTTTCTCGTTTCACAATTTCTATTTTTCTAATACTCTCTAAAAAGCGGAGCAATTGATAAGTGTAGCTTAGAGAGTTTTAAGCCTTTGATACTTTGACAGGCTCATTACGACGCCTCAGGTGAAGCTGGCAAGACGAAGTCATTCCAGATTCGCAAGTCCGAGTCCGACCTTCGACTCTAGTTCGACTCCGCTCACCACAGGCCGCTCAGTCTGAAACTCTGGTCATCACTTTAGGCATTTTAGGCACTTTTAACTTTAGTGCACTCGGATTGGATCATCAATTAAGCGGGGCTTAATTGATGATCCAATCCACCTCCTTATCCCATCGCTCCCGAATGCGGATCTCGCCTTCATAATTGATCACTTTTTCAGGCTGCAGTCCTTCCAAATAATTTCCGGTATCCCACCTCCCGTTCCCATTCCCATCAATGATCAATTTTAGGGTGTAGGAGCCAGCTTTTAGGTGTTCAAAAGTAAATGCAGGCTCCATCAAAACAGCCTTTCTCAATACGTTTCCTCTTTGATCTCGCAAATGAAGGACCAAGGGTTGATCGTATGGACTTTCTATATTTACCTGCAAGCTCCCGTAGTCGTCTGGTTCATCAAATTTGAATACAAAGCCAGAGGAGTCGTTTTGGTAGCCATAAAGGTCTGTAAAAGCAGCGCTGTCAATGATGAGACGATAATTAGCGCCTGCTTTTCTTTCAAAGTTTAAGCGGTATTCTTTGGTGGTAGAGGCTTGGCCTAATTCAAAATTTACCGCATTGCTGTCTGCATCCCACAACTGCAGCCTGGAAGTGTCAATTTTTGCAATGGGCTGACTAAAGGTGATGCTCGGTGGCGAAAAATAGCGGTAAGGCCCAAATTTCTTGATCCGTAAAGCGCTTTGTTTCCCTTTTGAAAGGCTATCAATGGCCACATTCAGTGTGTCGGTCAGGGTGTCTGCCTGAATGATCAAAGGAAATCGAAGTTTGGTTTCGGGCCACCATAGCTCAACGGTATCTTTATCCTTTGAGATGAATTCCGCCTGCACATTGAGCTCCATGCTATCTACCAAACGACTTGAATAGGAAAACGAATCTATTGGCAAATTGAATATCAATTGAGAGGAGGGTCCTTTTTCTTTCTGCTCTTTTAAATACTGCCGCTCGTGATCTTCTTCGAAAAGAAAGAGCTTTACGCTATCCTCTTGGCTGTCTGTACTTACCCATTCATCCAAAAAGCCTATGGGTTCCGTTAGCAGATCAAAAAGGTAGTTGTCGTTGTCTTCCTTCAAGGCAAAAAGCTTATACTCACCGGCTTGCAGGTAATCTAAACTGAACTGACCTAGTTCATCACTCAAGGCCAAATAATCGGGTTTTTGTAAATAGGGAATAGAATCTTGCAAATCCATTCCCGTCTTGTAGGCCATCACATAAACCTCCGCCACGGCCTCTCCTTCAAAGGCATCGATCACGCTTCCCGCGATGCGATTACTGTCGATAACCGCACCCGTCGAAAACACATATTTGAAACTCTCCAAAGGGTTGTTCTCGCGGATATCCACAATGGCGTTTCCGAAGTTAAATACGTAGGTCGTATTCTCTTTCAGGGTATCTTGAATCTCTATTTTCAGCGACTTTCCTCGAATGGTGGTTTGCAGATCGTATTTCAAGGGTGGGGATATGATCAACTGCTCTTTTAGTCGGTCTAGTCTTACGTACTCGTCGAACTGGAGCTCGATCTCCTGACCCTTAAAATAATTCGATTGGTTTTCAGGCTCTGACTTTAGGATCTCCGGGCCTATTTCATCTCTGGGTCCACCGGTTGGCGCTACCTGCTGTGCACATCCCATGCTAAGCGCAATGATTAAGATTAGCAGTATTCTTTTCAATCTTCTGTGCTTGAGTAGTTGAGAAGCATTTGCATGATTTGTTCCAGGTATTTTACATCTACCTCATCAAAGTGATCCAGTCGTTCGCTATCGATATCCATGACCCCCAGTTTTTGACCTTCCTTGATCATTGGCAGCACAATTTCTGATCTGGAAAGTGCACTGCAGGCAATATGACCGGGAAAGGCTTCTACGTCTGGCACCAATAGGGTTTCCCCTTTTTGAAAAGCAGTACCACAGACCCCCTTGCCATTCTGGATTCGCGTACAGGCCATTGGTCCCTGAAAGGGACCCAACACCAACTCATCTCCCTTCCATAGGTAAAAGCCAGTCCATAAGAATCCGAAAGCCTCATGCAGGATGGAAGCGAGATTGGCCATATTGGCCACGAGATCATCCTCACCGGAAAAATAAGCCTCAAGTTGAGGAATCAGCTCACGGTATTTCGCTTCTTTTTGAAGGCCCGTAGAAAGTTGCATTTTTACATCCATTCGGACACCAAAATTAACTATTCTGTAGCGGCCAGACTTAGGATGCTCAGTTGGCAATCGGTCTGGTCCAGCAATAACCTTCCACAGGCTTCCAGAGTGGATCCGGTAGTGATCACGTCATCCAATAATAACAGATGCTTTCTAGTCAATTCATTGGCTTGTCTTAAGGCAAAGGAATCACTAACGTTCTGGTAACGTGCTGAGCGACTTTTGGTGGTTTGGCTTACCGTTGGACTGGCTTTGATCAGATGGTTTTCAGCGACCTCGATCTTTAGCTGGGCGGCGAGGCCGGCGGCAAGCTTACGACTTTGGTTGTAACCTCTTTTTTTTGCTTTTTTAGGATGGATGGGGACGGGAAGGATCAGCTCGATCCCTTCAAAAAACCCCTTTTGATCTAATTCAATGGCACACCATTTTCCTAAATTGAAGCCCACATCAGCGCGTTGCTCGTACTTGAGCAGATGCAGCAGCTTCTGCGTGATGCCCTGCTTTCTGAAATGAAGAAAGGCCGTGGCCTTTTCAATGGGAAGCCTTCCCCAGAAATGCTGTTCTACCGGATTATATTGGCTTTTGAAAAAGTCGGTGCGAGGCAGGGCTTGAAAACACTTGAGACAGAGCAGGCGCGACCTTTCAGAAAGAAGCGTTCCGCATCCTTCACAGGCGGGGGGATAAAAGAGATCCAACAGGCAATCGATCATAATGAATCGTATTTGGCTGCCAGTCTATTAAAGGTCTTAAGAATTCTTCAATTCTGCAATACGAGAAAGCTTTTTGCTCGCCAGCTATATCCTCTATATTTGCAGAAAGATTTTTGAGATGAGCCAAATTCCTCCAGCAGACGACCAAAGTCGCGAAAAAGTGAGAAGTGCCCGAAATACGAACCGGGCCTTGATCTTCCTTTTGGTCTTGCTATCACTGGCACTTGGGGTAACGCTCTGGAAATATTTCGAACTTCGAAGAACGCTTGATCAAAAGGGCAATGAGATCGAACTCTTGAGTGATGAGAGAGGAGAATTGGAATCGGAATTGGAAGAAATGCTCAATGAGTTGGACACCTTAGAAACCGACAACGACTCCATGAAAGTGGAACTGGCTCAGCGTAAGCTAGAGGTTCAAGAATTATTGGATAAGGTAAAGGACAAAGATTACGCCATCTATAAATTGAAAAAGGAAACCAGAACCCTCCGTACCATCATGAAGGGATATGTGGTTACCATCGACTCGCTGAATACCTTGAACATCGTCTTGAGGGAAGAAAATCAAGAGGTACGCAGCAGCCTGACCCAAGAGCGAAGTAAATCGCAAAAACTAGAAAAAACCAATCAGAATCTCAGTAGTAAAGTGGCACTAGCCAGCAGGCTAGACGTAAGCAATGTAAAAGTATTTGGAATAAAGGTAAAACGCGATCTTACCGGCAAGGAGACCGATCGCGCCAAGCGAACGGATAAACTAAGAGCCTGCTTCACCGTGGATGTGAACCGCGTGGCGGAAATGGAGAAAAAAGACCTTTATCTGAGAATTTTGGCCCCCGACGGGAAGATCCTGGCCGCCGGAGATACCGACGAATACCGCTTTGAATTCAACGGCGTTGACGGGTATTATTCTGACAAACTCACCATTGAGTACGATCGCAATGCCAAAGAATACTGTTTGGACTGGTCCAAGCCGAATGAGGACTACGAAATGATGGAAGGGACCTATACCTTGTTCTTGTATGCGGAAGACTATGAGATGGCATCCACCAAATACGAACTGCGATAGCGCTTAGAAAAAGGCCCTTAACTGCATCCCGCCGGTATGGATGGTCTGCAGATCTTCCGATTGACGTCCACTATAATTCAGGTTCAACTGTAGATTATTACTCAAATTTCGCTGCCATAAGACCGTCCAGGTGACGTTGGTTCCCGGGCTTAATCCATCTAGCATTTCAAAAGAGAGCGAGCTGTTCTCTGAACTGTTGTAGTCGAGTTGAATATAGCTCAGCTCCATGGAGAAGGTTCCTTTTCCGGCATCATTGAAGCGCATCTCCGTAGATAAGGTACGGTTGAATAGTCTTTCCGGGCCCAATTCATTACTTCGCTCGCCATATAAGGCTGAAAGGCTCCAACGGAATTTTACCGAGGGTTGATAGATCAGAGTGGGCTCTATTTCATCGCTCAAGATCACGTAATTCCGATTGTTGAAAAATTCGGAGGCATTGGCCCTTTCAGCACTGCTGGCCCTACTTTCCAGAGAATAGATCCGATTGATGTTGTAGCGCGCTCTGAGTTCACTTTGCTGCCTCGATCTACTTTCAAACCCATTGGTCAGCAAGCTTTTTCCTCGCGTATCCAAATAAAAGAACTCCATACCGAAAGTGGGATCCAATCGGTTGAAGTAAAAGGTGTTGGCAAAAGAAGAATTGATGGAGATCAAACTGGTATCTGACACCCGAGTGTCAAAGGGGTTGTAAATGTTGGCCTCTTCCTGAGTCTTGCGTTCTACCCGGTAGGCGGCCTTATTGGAAAACCGTCCGACGAACTTGGCGAGCGCCCCTTTGTTTTGAAGAATGGCGTTAGGTCTGAGAAACAATACTTGTGCAAATTGATTGTCGAACACCCTGATAAACTGATTAGTGGGGGTGAACACTTTGATATAATTGGCCTGGAATTGATTGTTCGCGCCGGCAACCTCGAATTCATTGAGCTCTTTGACCCCATTTCCATTAAAATCGATCCAAACATGCGTTCCTTGTCCGTCGTTGACTTCTAAAAACGAGAATTCCCTGCGATTCTCTAAACCACTGCCGATCTGGTAAAAGGTATTGGAGCTGATGAAACCCTTCCAGGCTTTGAAATCGTAATCGAGCCTTCCCACTAAGCTGTTCTCCGGATCTTGGGTAGTCAATTCTTCCTTGACCACCCTTAAGGTACGGTAGCTTACCTTTCCACTTAAGCGGCTTTTGGGGTTCCCGGCAAGGTTAAAGTCAAAATCAAAGTTTTCACTTTTTAGCGAATAGTCGAGCTCGACATTCCTGGGAAAGTAGTCATAGATCTCCCCGTAAGAAAATCGATAAAAGTTGGTGGAATTGGTGTCTCCCCTTTCTACAAATCCACGCCAGATGATCCGGTCAAAACTGCTTCCCTGTAAACTATCCGACTGCCCTTCGTAGAACAAAATGCGTTCTTGCTCCAAATAACCCCCTACCGTGATGCCCAATAATTTTTGCTTGACCGTGGTGTAATGCCGAAGAAACTCACTGTTATCGATCGACTCGGCAGTGAGGTAAGACCCTCTTGAATTTACAGAGAAGCCTCCTTGCGAATAATTGGCCCGATAGCCATTTCGGAGACCTTCATAATCTTCTCCTTTCAAAAATGCGTCAAAGTCGTAATTGAAAAAATTCTTCCCCTTAGACACCCCATTGGTGGCCCTGATCAAATATTCATTCCCCTGCAGGTTCAGGCCGCGAATGTTCCAATCCCTATCGAATTCCACATCGCGATAACGTTCAATGAATTCAAAGTGGGTACCTCGCTGTTCGTAAAATAACTTACTGTTCCATTGGCTTGCTTTTCCGCTGTCAGGGTTACTGATTGCTTGAGCGTGATCGAAGGTGAGTTTTAGTCCGTAGCTCTCATCATCGTCTGCGTCAAGGTCTGAAAAGGTATTTTGATCGAAACGACTGATGGCTCCTTCTACCGATAGGCTGGTGTTCTTGGAAAATTGATAGGTATTACCAAGGGTAAAAAGTTGTCGGCGTTTGGGAGTGATCAGGCGCACCAATGGCTCAAAATTCCCTTGTGGCACCCCATTCACCGGGAGAACGAATTCAAAAACTCTTCCATTGGCATCTGACTGTATTTGGATGTAGTTGCCGTTTCCTTGTCCAACCTGACTAAAACGGGCGGTATAAATGGCTTCGTCAGGGTCTTCTGAAAACACCAGCACATTTTGGAAACCAAGGGTATCCACCAAGCGGTAATTTACTTGATCGTTCAAGAAGCCGGTGGTGTCTATGCCGCTGATCACGGCTTGATTTATTTCATCCCCTACATCGGAAAGTAATCTGCGGTCTGCGGCATTGAGATCTTGTTGCAAAGGCTGATTTTTATGATCTTGCTCAGAATAAAGGTTGAAGTCGATTTGCCACTTGCCTTCCTTGTACTGATTTTCAGAAAAGATCAGCGAGCGGCTGTAATTTCGTTCGGCGTACTGGAATTCCACCACGATCCTGAGGTCTTTCGTGATCAGTACGTTCGGTGTGAAGGTCAATTCAGAGGTGTTGTAATCAATTACGTAATCGTTTTCTTGTCCCCGCTTCATCAGTTTCCCATTGATATAAACCCGTTCGGTTCCCGAAAGTACAATGATGAACGATTCGCCTTCTGCCCCTTGCAGCTGGTAGGGCCCTTGATTTCCCTCTACCCCCGGAATGATGTTCCGGGAGAACTTTCCTCTGGAAATGGCCGCATTGATCGAAGTGGTCAATTTGCCGTATTCAGGGTCATTCGCTGTTTCTTTGGTGATGATGGAAGTGGAAAACCCACCTCCCTGTACCTTCTTGTTGATGTTGAGGAAGTAGCTCTGGGGTCTGGTAATTAAAAAGTCGCCGGCAATCAGCTGAGAATTATCGGTAAACAGTTTAATGTAGACCCGATCAAATTCTTGAAGCTGTTGTGTATTCCCTTCAGCTTGAATGGGCAGGTTGTTATCACTGATGGCAGCCTGGATACTGATCTCATCCGTGATCCTACCCGACAATTGCAGGTCCAGGTTAGAATTCACGGCAAGATCCTGATTGTTTCCAAAGCTCACTCCTCTAGAAATACTTCCGTTCTTATTCAACCCACTGATACTAAAGAGCTCAGTTTCACTTTGATCTTCTTTGATGGTAAAGTAGTCGAACTTGCCTGGATCTGATTGCTCAATGGCATCAAGACTCTTATGATAATACGACTGACTGAGATTGAGGGGCAGCACCCGATAACTGATCTTGATGGTTCTTCCTTTCAAAGCCGGCTCTGGAAGCAGCAGTCCTTTGGCATAATTGATCTGATATAAGGAATCCGGAATGGAAGTTCCATCCTCATTTTGCAGGATTTGTGAAGCTGGAATTAGGCTGAGGCTATCCAATGGAATGGTGTCAGACCGTATTTCCAGTTCTTGCTGACGCAGATTATTCCAGCGCTGGGCCTGTATCTGCGAGCAAAGCAAAAAGAATAAAATGAAACTTATGAGCTGCCTGATAAGCAATTGATCTTCTGTTGGGACTAACTAACGCTCAATTCGCCCATTTAGTGGGAAATTCGGCCGATTATTTCCTGATTATTCCTGATTTTCTTCCCAAATTTAAGGCTTTCAAAAAATGAACCTCAAATGAAGCGCATTATCTCCTACAATGTGAACGGTATCCGGGCAGCGATTCGAAAAGATTTTCTCAAGTGGCTTGAAGCCAGCAAGGCTGATATTTTATGTCTGCAGGAGATCAAGGCTACAGAAGAACAGTTAGAGCCAGCACACCTTAATGCGCTGGATTACAAAAAGTATTGGTATCCTGCTGAAAAAAAAGGGTATAGCGGAGTATCCATTTGGTCTAAGGAAGAGCCGGAGCATGTGGAATACGGCATGGGAATGGAGATCTACGACAGGGAGGGTCGCGTGATCAGAGCTGATTACAAGGACTATTCCGTAATGTCAGTGTACATGCCTTCCGGCAGCAGCGGAGATGAGCGACAAGCTTTTAAAATGCAGTGGTTAGACGATTTTTATAGATACGTACAAGAGCTTAGAGCACGCATCCCGAATTTGATCATTTCCGGAGATTATAACATTTGTCATAAACCCATTGACATCCACAATCCGGAGCGAAATAAAGATACATCGGGTTTTAAACCGGAAGAAAGAGCGTGGATGAGCAAATTCGTTGAGGGCGGGTTCATCGATACCTTTCGATATTTCAATCAAGAACCTCATCAATATAGCTGGTGGAGCTATCGCGCTAATGCCAGAGCCAAGAACCTAGGCTGGCGGATTGATTACCATATGCTAACAGAAGGCATGGAAACCAAATTGGAAAGGGCTACCATCCTGCCGGAAGCCAAGCATTCAGATCACTGCCCCATTTTGGTAGAGATCGCCGGTTAGTATCAAATATCGCTTGTTTAAAAGTTCAATAGGGATGAGCTCCATTCCTTCAGGAAAGCGCTTACCATTGTAAAGTAAAATCAGATCAAATGAAAAGAGCAGTTTGGGTCCTATTCGCAGTTATCCTCATCTCTTCTTGCGTGCCTGCAAGGAAATTCGAAGAAGTAAAACAAAAGCGCCAACTCTGCGAGGAGGAACTGACGGCGGTAAAAGAGCAAAACAGAAAGCTGGATGAAAATTACAAGGAACTGGTGCAGAAGAACGATCAGCTCAACAAGAGGCTCAAAGGTTTATTGGAGGATACCACCTTGCTTGGCAACTCCCTTCGCATGGTGAGTAAAAATTACGATAAACTAAACGACACGTATGAGATCTTGCTTGATAAGAACGAAAAATTATTGCGGGGAAATCAACGTGAAACCAAACAGCTATTTAATAATCTGCAAGCCTCACAAAGCGAATTAAGAAAGCAATCTGATTCATTGGAGATGGCTCGAATGGTCCTACAAAAAAAGCAAGATAAACTAAGTCAACTTCAGGAAGAGCTGGACGCGAGAGCCAGAAGAGTAGATGAGCTGGAAGCCATTTTAAATCGTAAGGATTCAGTAGTGAATGCCCTAAAAAGTAAAGTACAGAATGCCTTATTGGGTTTTGAGAACAAGGGCCTAACCATTGAGCAAAAAAATGGCAAAGTTTACGTATCGCTCGACGAAAGCCTTTTATTTAAATCGGGTAGTTATCAGGTAGACGCAAAAGGCAAGACCGTACTCCAGAAGCTTGGGGGCGTTTTGGAAAAGAACACCGATGTGAACGTGCTGGTGGAGGGCCATACGGATAACGTGCCTTACAACGGCAGTGGACAGTTGAAAGACAATTGGGATTTGAGTGTGAGAAGGGCTACCTCGGTGGTAAAGATCATTTTGGAAGGCTCTGGCCTCGATCCTGCTCGTTTGACTGCCGCAGGCAAAGGCGAACATTTCCCGATAGCATCCAACGAAACCGCCAGTGGGAGAAGTAAAAACCGTAGAACAGAAATTATCCTTACCCCTAAGCTCGACGAATTGTTTGAGATCTTAAGTACCCAATAGCACTACTAATCTATCCTGGCTGCGATATGTGACTTGAGATCGGACATGGCGATTCTCGACTGTTTCATGCTGTCTCGATCTCTCACGGTCACCGTCTGGTCTTCTAAACTCTGATGATCGATCGTAATTGAAAGCAATGTGCCAATGGCGTCCTGGCGGCGATAGCGTTTGCCGATCGAGTCTTTTTCATCATACTGCAACATGAAATCCGTTTTGAGTTCATCAAACAGTTGACGAGCTCTTTCAGGCAAGCCGTCTTTCTTGACCAAAGGTAGAATGGCAGCTTGATATGGGCTAAGTTTAGCCGGAAGCTTTAACACCAAACGCTCGCTGCCGTCCTCTAAGGTTTCTTGTTTCAAAGAAGCAGAGAGTACCGCAAGGAACATGCGATCCAAGCCAATAGAGGTTTCGATCACGTAAGGCACGTAACTTTCATTAAGCTCAGGATCAAAATATTGCAATTTCTTGCCTGAATGTGCTTCGTGCTGTTTCAGATCGAAATCTGTCCGCGAGTGAATTCCTTCGAGCTCTTTGAAGCCGAAGGGAAATTTAAATTCAATGTCTGCGGCGGCATTGGCATAATGGGCCAATTTCACGTGGTCGTGAAATCGGTAATAACCCTCATCAAAACCGAGGTCAGTATGCCATTGCATACGTGAGGCTTTCCACTTTTCATACCATTCCAACTCTTCACCGGGGCGCACGAAGAATTGCATTTCCATTTGCTCAAATTCCCGCATGCGGAAGATGAACTGGCGGGCGATGATCTCATTTCGAAAAGCCTTCCCAATCTGCGCAATCCCAAAAGGAACCTTCATGCGCGAAGTTTTCTGCACATTGAGAAAATTCACAAAGATTCCTTGAGCCGTTTCCGGCCTAAGGTAAACCTTGTTGGCTCCTTCGGCAGTAGAGCCCATCTCGGTGCTAAACATCAAATTGAATTGACGCACATCCGTCCAATTGCGTGAACCCGACACCGGATCCGCAATGTCGAGGTCAATAATCAACTGCCTAACTGCTTCCAGGTCGTCGGCTTCCATAGCTGCTTTAAAGCTATCCATGGCCACATCGATCTTCTTCTGGCGGTCTAGTACTCTGGGGTTAGTAGCGCGGAACTGTTCTTCATCGAAATCATCTCCGAATCGCTTCTTTGCTTTTATTACCTCCTTATTGATCTTTTCTTGGATCTTGGCCACCCAGTCCTCTATGAGTACATCGGCCCGATAACGTTTCTTTGAATCTTTATTATCGATCATCGGATCATTGAAGGCGGTGGTATGGCCGGAAGCATCCCAAGTCTTTGGGTGCATAAAAATGGCGGCGTCAAGACCGACAATATCCTCTTGCAGTTGCACCATGGATTTCCACCAGTAGTCTTTGATCAACTTCTTTAACTCTACGCCTAAGGGACCGTAATCGTATGTGGCACTAAGACCGTCATAGATTTCTGAAGAGGGATAGATGAAACCGTATTCCTTGGCATGAGCAATGATGTGCTTGAGCTGATCTTCCTGATTTTGCATGGCGCAAAAGTAATTTTTTGATGGGTTTATTTAGAAAGAAAAAGACATAAAAAAAGCCCCGAAAAACGGGGCTTTAAAATTTCATAGATACGATTAAAGAGCTTCTTCTGGAGCTTCAACACAAGAAAGATCTCCAGTCATGCTGACTGTTTCTCTTGTAAGTCCGCCCAATGCACTTTCTAAATCGACTTTTGAAAGCTCAACACCTGCCAGAAGTACGTCTGGTCCCGAAAAAGAAACGGCTCCATCGGTTCCAAACCAGAAGTTTGGCTCACCTTCATTACCAGAGTATTCAACGACAATAACGAATGCGGCTTCACCGA
>JGI12210J13797_11446876_pt1 | contig 12992 bp, 10 predicted proteins | sample ElkSlonscriptome_3_FD_13797 | JGI IMG/M metagenome (IMG submission 13797)
ACGGAACGGTTCGTATCAAAACTGTCCTTTGCTTTAAAGAGGTAGGCGGCAGCACCTTCATGCAGTTTTTCTGTAATTGCGAATCCGTCAATGATGTCACCAGTCTCGGGCTGCAGCACAAAAGAATCTCCTGTGGTGTCTATTTTATTCTCGCTACCTGCCATCTTTTCTCAAAGCACTCAAATTCGTCTCTTAACCATAAACGTCTTCCAGTATTTTGCCAAGTTCACCCCGTGTATTGAATGAATGTTTGAAAATAATTACAATTGCTTATGTTCCCTGAGTGTCCCCGGTCCCACAACCTTTCCATCACTGGCACCTTTGTTTGAGGGGAAATTGAGCTTTTCATGCAAAAACCTAACATCAATTCGTTTGACCAGGAGAGAAATCTCGAATACAATAATGTGATAGTTTCTGGCTTCATTGTACGAAGAACACGCCTTGGCTGGAGGGGTTGTTCCACCTGTGAACGGCAACAATCTTAAGAATGCGGCCAAAGAAAGCTGACGGTAAAGCAGCCCTCCTCTAAGCGAGGAAGCACTGTGATCGTAACAGAAGCAGCCACCCTTATCGCCGCAGCAATGGCGATTTATTTTCTTGTTCTCTGGACTCACTCCTTAAGGCACAGGTTTGGTTCAGGTTTTTTCTACACCCTCCTCGGTGCCATCACTGCAATCGTCTCCTGGGTTACCGATGCCGGCGTAACCCTGGAATTCACCGGTATTACTTTTTATATCGGCTCCACCGTTTTTTATACATCTCTGTTGCTGAGCGTTTTCGTCATCTACGTCTTCGAAGGCCCGCAGAAAACCAGAATCGCCATCTCTACAATCATCGGTGTCTCCATATTTGTTCCGATCATGACCGCCGCACTCCACTTTCAAACGCTCAATATCGACATCACCAAAATCGCCATGGTGCCGAAGCCGGACCTCCGTATTAATAGTGCTTCCGTTTTTGCCACGATGATCGACCTTGTTTTTCTTGCCATCGCCTGGGAATTTCTCGGTAAACCCACATTCAACCTTAAGCTCTGGTCTCGAGCGTATGTGACATTGCTGGGAGTATTATGGCTTGATGTTGTCGTCTTCGCAACAGCCGCTTTTGCAGGAACTCCTGCGTATTTGAGTATTGTCAAGGGAACGCTCATCAGCCGTTTTTGTATTTCGCTGGTGGCTTTTCCGCTGCTCTGCGCCTATCTCTACTGGCAGAATGGCAGGAAAGGGTCTGAGATAATAAACCGTCCGGTACTGGCAATTTTGAAACGTGTGGCCGAAGCAGAGAATGAACTCATCAATAGCCGAAAGGAGATTCAAAGGCGGAAGGCGGCTGAGGCAGCCCTTAGAAAAAGCGAAATACTGCTGGAAGCCACCGGAAGAATGGCCAAGGTGGGGGGATGGGAACTGGAGGCGGACAGCAGGAAAGTCTACTGGAGTACCGAGACGTATCGCATACATGATATACCGAAAGAAACAGAGATCTCATTCACGGAAACTCTCAGTTTTTTCCACGTCGAGGACAGAACACCACTGCTTGCAGCGATCGAACGGGCCTTCGCGGAAGGAACCCCCTACGACCTGGAGTTGCGTCTTGTGACCGATGGAGGAAGGCAGATCTGGGTACGCACGCTGGGCAAGCCGGTTTTCTCAGATAACACTATTCCCAAACTGACAGGAACGGTTCAGGATATAAGTATCCGAAAATCTGCAGAAATCCAACTGGAGAGACACCGGGACCAGCTGGAAAAACTGATTGAAGAACGTACCCGACAGCTTAGTGTCGCCAAGCAGCAATGGGAGAAAACCTTCGATGCCATTTCCGACTGGGTTTCTCTTGTCGGTAAAAACCACATCATACTCCGCTCCAATAGCGCCTCGAATGACATTACCGGTCTTTCCCCGCAGCAGGTCATAGGAAAGAAATGGCGTGAGATCCTCTTTTCCCGGGATGACTGCCCGATTACCAACTGCCCGGTTGACAAGGCTGTCAAAACCCATTGTCACCAATCTGTTGAATACCAGCTTGCCGATGGGCGCTGGATCTCTGTTTCCGTTGATCCCCTTGATGAAAATCAATATGACGTGTGTCAGCTGGTCCTCATTGTCAGGGACATATCGGCTATCAAAAAACAGGAGCAGGATCTGATCGCTGCCCAAAAGTTTGAGGCATTCAGCCTTCTTGCTGGGGGAATTGCTCATGATTATAACAATATACTCACAGTTATCTGGGGAAATATATCCCTTCTCGGCGAAGAAATAGAAGATGATGAAACCCGAGAGTTTTTTACCAGCGCAGAAACGGCCTGTGCCCAGGCACGATCACTCACCCATCAGTTCATTACCCTGTCTCGAGGGGTGATGATGGATAAATCCCTCCAACCGGTCACAGAGATCTTCAAACCGATTCTTGAAGCCTTCCAGGATTCGGTAAAACTCGAAGTCTCGGTTGACATTGAAGATGGTCTTCCCACCATAGAAGCCGATACCGCTCTTTTGGGCACAGCTTTACTCAATATTGCCACCAATGCGGCTGAATCCATGGAGGGGAAAGGCAGACTGATCATCACCGCTCAGACCTTGCATGGTGAAGGCGGCGACGAGAGGAAACCTACCTTCATGCAATTGATTTTCAGGGATGAGGGGCGGGGAATTCCTGAAAGTGATATAGCAAAGGTCTTCGATCCCTATTTTTCAACAAAGGAATTCGGAACCCATAAAGGCATGGGATTGGGTTTGGCGGTATCAAAATCAATATTGCAGAAGCACGGTGGAAAAATACAGATACACTCCGAGGTCGGCAGAGGAACCACGGTTTTTGTGACCCTGCCGCTGCCGGATCTCAAGCACCCGAAATCTGCAGCCTTCCCGGTGAAGTCGGAGACGTCTCGTCCAACCATTCTCGTTCTGGAGGACAACAAGGCTCAGCAACGGTTGTATGAACAGTTGCTCGACCGTCTGGACTGCAGGGCTATTCTAACAGGCACCGCCCAACAGGCCATTGGAGAATACGCTCTTGCCGGTGAGAATAAGATTGCCATTGATTTGGTAATACTGGACCAGAATATCAAATCTGGGATGGGAGGAGTCGAGACCCTCAAGGAGCTTCGCCTCCTGGGCTATGAAAATGCAGCCATAATAATCACCGGTTCACCGAATAGCCCGGTTATCTCCGATTACAAAAGGTATGGTTTTGATGCAAAGATCCTCAAACCATTCAGCAAGGAAGATTTCAGGAAAGAGGTATCTCAGTTTCTGCCACTCTGCCCCTGAGGTGTTTTTCCATAGATGTGCATCACTGGGTGTTTATGCTCTTTCTTTCAATTCGGCACGGATATACCCGCCCGTGGCAATATAACCGAACAGCTGGGCTGTCATCACAGCAGTCTTGTTTTATTCCCTTCAAGAGAAGCGTTGAACGTGGGAGCAGGAGCACCCTGAAAGAAAGCCTCTGTACTGGTTGGTTACCCAAAGAGATCCGAAACGGAATAATCTTCGATGTGCTTGACCAATACCACGGAAATGTAGATCACCCAAACAATAAGGACAATGTGCAAAACATCATTTTCGGAAAACCAAATCCGCTTTTTCCCGGTCCACAGCTTTCGGGCGATTCCAAGGCGATCGTATATCCAATAAAAGATCATGGAGAAAAGCATTAATGCCCAGGTGCACAGGAGTGCAAGATCCATTGGTGATTTATACATCACATATCGCCATCCATTGAGGGCAAAAAAGAGCACCACGATCGGAGTGGAGATGAGCACCATGAATTCAAAAGTGATGAGCGACCTGACTGGTAAAAGCCCCCCAATCACGATTAACACAATATAGACACGAGAAGATGCTACGGCATACAGCGTCAGAATTTTGAGCCATATGCCGTCTGTGCAGGAATATGCCACGGCAATGAGCATGACATTAAGGCTTACCTGCTGACATATGAGATATATCAGTTCCCATCAACTGGTCCAGGCAACGGCCTTTCTGCCTTGGCACTTTATCTGATAGCCGAAGGCCTGGTGACTTGTTCCGGCAAGAATGGCCCCGACTCCCCAGAGCAGCAGTGATATGCCCCACATCAATCGTGAGATTTCATTGCCGCGCACCTCAAGGAAGTGGAGACCTGCTACAATTGTCAGAAATCCTAAAAGATAGACGAGCAGTGTCGAGGTGGGTTGCGAGAGTATAAGTGTTTTGGAACCGATCCGGATCGTCGCAGACGGCTGTGCGTTGAACCAGTTCTCCATGGTAAGGTCAGGGTTGTCATGCTCTATGGTTTTTCAGCGGTAAAGAACAGGGTGCACAGTTTTCCTTTCTCAAGAGATCGTCATTGATGTTTAAAAACCGTACTCTGTGGTCTGGTTGTGCTCGATGGTGTTATGGTATTTTTTTTCCTGGAGTAAGGCTTTTTGTGAGTCTGCCATCGTTGTTCCACCATATCCCCTCTTCGCTGCCGAAAAGTTCCTGTTGTTCGGTGTTGAGAGGAGGTGGAATAAGCACAATTTTCCCAACATGAACCTTTTTCGTAAACTCCTGCTGTGCTTCGGCTATTTTTTCCAGTGGAAAGGTCTTTGCCAGCAGAGGCTTGATTTCACCTTTTTCGATAGAGGAAATAAGGTTGGGAAATACCGGTTTATCCCATGCCGTGCAGCCAATAAGCGTCAAGTCCTTGAGGTAAAAAACCCGCATGTCGAGTGAGACCAGCGGGCCGGCGATGGCACCGGAAGAGGCATATCGGCCACCCGTTTTCAGTACCTGCATCATCTCGTCGAATGTTGGTCCCGCTACGTTGTCGATAACCACATTCACCGATTTCTCCCCGAGGGCTTCAACAACATCCTCACCGCGTGGAATGACTCTGTCAGCCCCTATTTCCTGGACAGCTTCCATCTTTTCTTTTCCGGCAATAGCGGTAACCCTTGCCCCGCGTCGTTTTGCCAGTTGCACTACAGCGGAACCTACCCCACCGGATGCACCGGCTACCAGTACATGGTCGGTGTCGGTTACTTTGGCACGATGGATCATGTTTTCTGCCGTGCCATAGGCACAGGGTATTGTGCCGAGTTCAGCGTCTGTCCAATCGCAATTCACCGGGAAGACTTCTTCAGCCGCAATCTTGACGAACTGGGCAAATGCGCCATCGAAATCCGAGGCTATCCAGATGTTTTCCAGATTATCCCAACCATGTGTGCGACTGCAGGAGCGAACCAATACCCTGGAGCCGATGGTACTTCCATCTGCTCCGGGGCCGACGGTAACAATTTTTCCACAACAGTCGGTGCCCTGGATGAATGGAAACGGGGTAGCCTTGTTCCAGCCTCCGTCCGCTTTTTGTCTGCCGCTTTCATCATCGTCACCGCCGAGAGTATCCGTTCCGGTTTTCACCGAGGAGGAATACCAGCCGAGGCGGGTGTTTATTTCAGTATTGTTGACTCCTGCAGCCAATACCTGAATAAGGACCTCACCTTGCGCTGGTTTGGGTATGGGAACATCCCGATACTCAAGTTTTTCGTATCCACCGTTGCCTGTGGTCAATACCGCTTTCATTGTCGGGGAGTCATCCGTAATGTTGAAGCGGTCTTTGCTTTTATTCAGTGTGCTTTCATCAATCATATATCCTCACTGGATTTTCCTGTTATCATGTGTTTTGCTTTCAACTCCTAAGGAAACCTATCGTATAGTTATCCATTAATCCAGGGGTTTTCTTTTTGACCGTGCCGCAATAGAGTGGATACCAGGTGAAGCCCATTTCCTCTCACTTCTCCATCCCATTTCATAGTGAGCTGGTGCGCTATGAGTGACGTAGAGTATTACATTTCATACCTGATCTTATATCCAGGGTGCTACAGTACCTGGATGGGTGGAAACAGGAGAAAGCAGAAATTGATGGCCGCCTGGAAGAGGAATACGTGGAAAGGTTGGGGGCTGGCGGATAGAGCGATGTCCCATCACCTATTTGAAACCATTTACAGTGATAGCTAATACTGGCGGAGAACTGGTTACTATCTGGTGGTAAGCTTGATTTCAATACGCCGGTTTTTCTGATAGGCGCTGGGATCTATGGAGGGATCGATAGGGTGAAATTTGCTGAATCCGGCAGCGGCCATATGCTCTTGGGGAATCCCCTGATCGGCGAAATACTCCACCACGGAAACGGCTCTGGCAGTGGACAGCTCCCAGTTTGAGTTGAATCTGCCTGATTGGATGGGCACCCTGTCGGTATGGCCATCGACCCGTAGAATCCATGGTAAGTCGGAAGGAATTTTCGGGATAAGTACCTTGATAACACCGGCGAGTTTCGCCAGCTGCTCTTTACCCTGTTCACCAAGCTGTGCGGTTCCGGACGCGAAGAGCAGCTCCGACTGCAACAGAAAACGATCCCCTTCTATTCGCACTGCCGGATTGTCGCCTATTATCTGCCTGAGCCGGCCGAAAAAATCGGAGCGATACCGCTCAAGCTCATTCACCTTGCGTGCCAGTTCTATATTGAGACGCCGGCCAAGTTCCCTTATTTCTTCTGTCTGTGCAGTGCGCACGGCCTCTGAGCTATTAAGCGCCGTTCTGATTTCATCCAGGCGCTCGCGCAACTGCGTAAGACGCTCCCTGAGAAGCGCCACCTCTGCCTGGGCATCCACCCTCAACTGCTGTTGGTTTTCAAGGCTTAGCTCCTGCCGGCTGACCAGGGCGGTAAGTGCCTCGAGGCGGATATCACGCCGCTCGATTTTTCTTTGCGCCAGCAGCGTCCTCTCGTCGGCCTCGGCCAATCGTGCCTCTAGAGCTTTGCTCCTGTCGCGGAGCGCTCCGCTCCGCTCCCGTTCTCCCTCCAGGGAGGAAACGGTCGATTCGATCTTCCTCTCCAACTCGTCGCGTACCTTCTGCAAGGCATTAATATCCTGCTGCAGGCTCGCGACCGTCCGCAGCTGATATTCCCTCTCCTCTCTGTCTTCTATCCTGCGGAGTTCCAGGTACTCTACCTGCTGTCGCAGACTGCTCCTCTCTGCCGCAATCTCTGCTACCTGATCTCTCAGTACTGCTACATTGCCGGTCAACTCTTCATTCTTCTCCCGTTCGAGTCCCAGGAGTTGGCTGATCTCGGCGATGCGTCTGTGCAGGGATTCGAGTTCACTGCTCTGGCCGGAGAGGATATAGCTGAAGACAAACTGGGAAAGGGTAAAAATCAACAGAACGAAAATGACCACCATCAGCAATGCGGAGAGTACATCCACATAGCCCGGCCAAATACTCCCCGACCGGCTTGAGTTTCTCGATCGCAGAGCCATCGCCTCTATCCCTCACGGTCCGAGTGACCGTTTTGGGGTAAGCCGGCACCTTCACCTTGATCGAGCAGCTTCTCCAAATAGAAATTGGTGCGCCTCAATTCGTCGATGACGGCTTCGGACTGCGGTTGTGAAAATGTCGGCGACTGAGAAGTGGTAGTTTCGAAATCGATTTCAGCACGTCTGTCCACCAGTTGGGTCACCCCTGAGAGCCACTCCTCCAGTTCATTGAAGAACCTATTCTGAGCGTGGTTCGCCTGGATATCGACGAATCCGAGAACCAGCGAACCGCCAAGGCCGAAGAGGGAAGAACTGAAAGCGGTTCCCATGCCCTGCAACGGCTCCTGCAGGCCGGCTTTGAGGCTTTGAAACATGACAGCGAAATCTCTGTCGACCACTCCCAGGTTGTCTATCACCGTGCTTACGGCACCGATGGTGCCCAACAGCCCCCAGAAGGTACCAAGCAGACCCAGGAAAACCAGCAGACCGATCAGGTAGCGGGAGATTTCGCGTGATTCGTCGAGCCGACCCTGGATGCCTTCCAGCACCGTCCGCAAGGAAAGGGCGGAGAGGCTGAACCGGTCACGGTGCATGCCCTCCAGATGCTTGGCAAGCGGTCTGAGAAGCTGCGGGCTGTCGGCTACCGACAGGCCAGAGGTTCCGGTGCGGAATATCTCGATCCAGTTGATCTCCGGGCCGAGAATGATGACGCGGCGAATATTGAGAATGATGCCGATGGCCAGGGCACCGAGAATAACAAGGTTGAACCCCCAGTTGGCCATAAAGGCGTCGTGCAGCTGCTTGTACAGCAAACCGCACACCACAGCCACAATGGCGAGGAATGCAATCATCATCAAAAGATAGTAGCGCAAAATGGTCATGACTAAGCTCCTTCCTGCCTGTCTGTAAGACCGATGAAGGTCGTCTCCAGCGTTACATTGGTCTACTCAGTATATGACCTCTTTAATTGGAGCGCAAAAAAGGATCGGTTCTGTCGACAAAAATGTCTCCCATCCTGGAGCTGCAAACTCTTCAAGCTGCCTACCGGTGACGCTGCATTTACGCAAGAAGCAAAGGATTATTGGGCTCCTTTTTAACGTAATATGCAATTTGAGTTTCGAAGGTAATCAGCGTCCCACCCGAGCGATGTAGGATCAAAGCTTGTGACTGCCAGAAAACATACAAATACAGTATGTTGTAAACATGGTAGCGAGGAGGGTAATATATGATCTGCAGTTGCCTGTTTCATCTCCCGCTCAATAATCACGGGACTGAAACCGACGTTGTCCATGTCTATCGCCGGGGCAGGTTGGTGTCATTGAAACGTGCGCCGACCTGGTGGAAGCTCTCATGGTGGTCCATGAACACCTTGTAAATCCTGGGATCGAAACTTGTCCCGTCATGCTCTTCGATTATGGTTATGGCCTCTTCATGCGAATACATTTCCTTGTACACCCGTTTGCTGGTCAGTGCGTCATACATGTCGACAATTGCCATGATCCTTCCGGCCAGCGGGATTTCTTCACCCTTGAGTCCTTGCGGATATCCAGAGCCGTTCCACTTCTCATGGTGTGTATAGACAAGTTCTAGGGCCACCTGGAGAAAGGGGTGACTTCCCATTTTCTTATCTATATTGGTGATGATCTCCTTGCCAATGCCGGGATGTTTCTTAATCTCTTCAAATTCCTCTGCAGTCAACTTTCCTTCTTTTAAAAGTATGCAATCCGGTACGCCCACCTTGCCAATATCGTGGAGCGGAGCGGTGGTATACAGCAAATCGACCATCCCATCGTCGATGTAGGGACCGTAGACACTATCTTCTTGCAGCATGCGGGCGAGCAGACGTACATACTCCTGCGTCCTGGTTATATGGTAGCCCGTTTCCTTGTGACGGCTTTCCGTGAGCGAGGCCATGCCCTCAATGATGGAAGCCTGGGCCAGCGCCAGCTCTGCGATCTGTTTCTTGGCCTGTACCTCTTTTTGTCGGAATTTGATAAAATTCAACACGGTGAAGTTGCCTCCAAGCACCAACAGCGGCAGAATCGGCGAGAGATACAGGCCATGCAGGGAAAAGAGGGCGAAGGAGGAGGAAATGAGAAGGAAGGCACCAACCAGAAACACCGGCAGACTGCGCCACGCTCCTGATCTTCTGACGGCCAGAAGGTAGAGAATGCCGCAGACTATCGCTGCCAGGAGTTCAACCGCCAGAGCGTAACTCGGCCGGTAGAGAAAATTCCCGCTCAGGAGGTTGTCGGCGACGGTGGCATGTACTTCCACGCCGGGAAAGAGGGGGTCGAAGGGAGTGGGGCGTAGCTCTTTCAAGCCAACGGCAGTGGTGCCTACCAGCACGATTTTGCCCTTGAGCGCATCTACCGGAACTGCACCTGAAAGGACCGCAGAAGCAGAAATGTAGGGAAAAGAGGATCGTGCTCCACGGTAGTCAAGCAACATTCTGCCCTTTGAGGTAAGCGGGACCGGCGATTCTCTAAGCTGAAGGGTATAATCATCGACGTCTAGGCTTAGTCCGACATAGTCGATTCCTTTGGCCTTCATGACCACCGCAAGTCCCAGGCTTGGATAGAAGTCGCCGTCGTAGGCGATGATCATCGTGACCTGGCGCAAGATGCCGTCTATATCAGGGGCGGTGTTCAAAAATCCGGATCTTCCGGTTGCAGCGGCCAGAGTTTCGATATTGCAGGTGGCGTAGCGGGCCTGAAGAGAAAAATCATCAGCCAGGATGCTGGTGCTGCCACGGGTGACTACCAAAGGGTGCAGCAGGCAGTTCTGCGAAAACGGTGCCGCCCCAAAATGAAAGTGGTACCCCAGAACGACAGGACTTTTGGAAAGGGCCGCAGCCAGGCGACTGTCATTGTCCACGAAGACGGTGGGATCGACGGAGTCCTGACCTGCACTAAGTGCAGGGTGCTGGTCGTCGCCTGGAGTTCTCAAAGCGCTTCGTTCTTTCTCGGCAAAAATGATATCAAGCCCGATGGCCTCGGCCCCGGCACGGTCGAGGGCCTCAACTATGGCGGCTATCTTGTCCCGGGGCCAGGGCCACTGGCCATGGGTTTGCAGGCTCTTTTCATCAATGTCGACAATCACCACCTTGCCGGAGGGCTCACTTCGCCCTCGGCCCGCCAGAAATTCATCGTAGAGCTTACCGTTGAAATAGAAAAGGATGGTTTGATTCGATAGAACGAGCAGCGGTAGAAGAAGTGTTACGGCGAGGCTCGTGAGGGTAAGGAGAAGGTGGGACTGTCTGTCTGTCCGCTTTCCTTGTATAACATCTCTATCAACCGAAACCATTCTATCGATTTCGCAGGTACTGCAGTACCAGTTCCGCCCGACGGTTTTTCGGCTCCGCCACCTCGTCGGGGGTCATCACAGCGGGCATGCTTTCACCAAGATAGGAGATGGTAATGATAGGTGTGTCGATACCGCCATCGATGAGAGCCTGGCGCATTATATTGGCCCTTTGGTGGGAGATATAACGGTTATAATGCTCCGTTCCCGCCCGATCCGCGTGGCCAACGACATAAATTGATGAAGGCGGCTTTCTCCTTAGACTCTCCATTATTTTCGGCAGCAACGCCTTTGACGACGGCGTCATTTCCGAAGAGTTACGAAGGAAATAAAAAGTCTTCTTCTCGAATCGGAAGCGCTGTTGCGGTTCCTTGGCGATGGCGGCCTTGAAGGTGGATTCTACCTCCTGCCTGGTGGTTGTTTCAGGCGATTTCGGTTCAAAAAATGACGTAGTGGTGGTCACCGAATGGTAGGCCTCATCGACAACCACCACCTTGTTGCCCGATTCTACGTGGACTTCTCCAACCTTGCCGTCTTCGTCGGGCAGTAGAACGATTACGCTGCGTCCGGGAAAACAGCCGGAGAGCAGGAGACAAACAGCCAGCAACAAACTATTTCTGAAAAGGGACATTACAGGCCGTCAACCTCGATCACGAATTTCGTTCCTCGAATTCCTATGGTGGCTGAAGGCGTAATGAACTCGGCAGATTCCGGTGAGAGTTTTGCTATCAGACCGGAGACATAGGAGGCTGTCCCCTTAAATATCTTGATAATAAACGAAAAGCTGGAGGTGTCGGGTTCGAAAAGATAGTCCTGAATAGTGATTTTCGTTTTCGGCCCGATGGAGAGAGTGGTCTCATCATTGAAAAGGATGCCGATTGCGCCATCGACCCCCGTTTTTAAGGAATCACCCACCTGGAGCCGGGTGCCCTCAACCACTGTTATATCTTCTCCCTGCCGTTCGATGACGACATCACCACTGAGTTGGGATACCTGCGCCACATCGCCTTGCTCGGCCATGCCAGGTAGGGCGAAGAGCATGAGGACCACAGCTTGAAAGAATGTCCAAACGACACTATGTCGAGCTACTTTACTGCAGTTAGGTACTAAACACAAAATGATCGGGCGATGACAACCTTTTCGATTCATGACAGACTCCTCTGTATTTGGTTACACTGAAAAACGGTCACACAGCAACGGTGATAGATCTTCTTTGGCCTTCATAGCTAAAGCCGGAAGCGCATTTCTCAGTATCTCCTTTGGTTGTTTCCCCCCCGCATTCTCTATTTACGGACAACACATGGCTTCTGAGCCTGGCAGGATTTTATCATCACCTCCTCAATACGGTTATTTTTGTTCCCATCTCGATGCCCTGCAAAACAGCGAAGATAGTTACCTATTCTTGTGTAACACCTCCACGGCAACAGTCAAGTGGATTTGCTGTATTTAAAATAAGGACTCGATATTTACCCGAAGAAATGGACAGATAAACAGGCGAAAAAATTTCTTTTCCTCCGTCAGCTTTAACCGGTGGTAATTTCTCATACACTGAAGCGATGTTATGTGGATTTAGATTGTCCATCCCAAGCACAACCTTTATGGCATTCGGGAATCGAACTTCGAACATTTTTTCAGCCTCGACAACGGCTTTTTCTTCGCTCACTTGGAGGACCAGTATGTCGACCGACCAGGAAGTTCTGTCGATTCAGCTGTTTATAGGCCTTGTTCTGTGCTCATTTTCATGGTGAGGGGTATGTGGAACCTGTGCTGCGGGGAAAAAGCAAGAGGCGTCAACTGATTCTGCTTTTCGTTGGTGCTTTAACGATTATTGGCCTGCATGGAATAGTGGTGATGGTGGAGGGCAACCCTTGGCAAGGGCTTTTCGAGGTCTTTGCAATGGTAGCCTTTTCTTTTATCTTCGCCAATCTTGAATTGATACGTGCAGTAAATGCAACGTTCAGAGCCCTCGAAGCCGTTCCCCTCTTTCTGGTTCTTCCGGATTGAGCGTACTTATGCCTCAAGGTGGTAGGAGACGGAAGACAGTAATGGGGTGCCTGCCGCAGGGGAGGGTTTGTTTGTCATTTTGTCATTGTGGCGAAGGCCGCAATCCAAGACTAGCGTGGTGGTGGATTCAGGGTTCATTTTTCTGGTACCGGAGCGACGGACCACGTCCGGAGTGAGGATAGAGGGCAAAACCTGGAAGAAAATTGAATCCACAGCATGCAGCTGCATATTTCAACCTGATGACCCCTGAAACTCAGCCTAGCCAATTATGGGGAGACAGGGATGCTCTTTTCACGGGCTTCTGCAGCCTGGACGGCTGCAGTCGAGCACCCAGGGATGGGTTCATGGCGTACCGGGAAAAGAGTATCCCTGTATCAGACCGAGTTGCTGAGAATAAGGAGTAATCAGA
>JGI12210J13797_10561768_pt1 | contig 12987 bp, 11 predicted proteins | sample ElkSlonscriptome_3_FD_13797 | JGI IMG/M metagenome (IMG submission 13797)
GCAAGGCATCTTCGTCGTCGCTCATCGAGAACAGGATTGGCTGCGACCGGGTGACAAGCTCGTCCTCGACTAGCTCAACCGTTTCCACCGGTTTTGACTGTATTTCTGCCGACGTGCAAGCTTTCACTTTGGCTGGCGGACGGAAACTCAGTTCGGAAGAATCGCTGAAAGTCGGACCGTCGGGTTCCATCAGTTCAGCAGGAACCAATTCACGATTTTCGTGGTGCTCCGATGCCAACATCGGATTCGTTCGTACGGGAGCCGAAGGTGGCATTTCAATGGTCATCGCCGATCGACCATCGCTCGGCAACTTGGGACTGCCGATCGGATGCAAGCCAATCGCCGCACCGATCGGTTTGAGCCGTACCGCCGATGCATCGTCGCCCGATAAAATGTCGCCCGAGGCGAGCTTGATCAGCGGATCAACTTGAACGGCTAGTTCACCACAGTATGGATTCACTTGGATATCCGTTCCCGAAACCTGGGTGACCGGGAATGGTTCCATTGACTCGATCGGCAGTGGCGGCAGCATCCGCACCTTGAGTGCCATGATTGGTTTGGTCGTTTGCAAGTCATCTGCGTCGTGGCGAGCGCCGATTGGCTCGGAAGCCGAAACCGATGTCCCGGCTGCGACGAGCAACAAGCTCAACATCGCACGTCGGTAATTTCGGCTCATGGTCCGTCGTCGTTTGTCCATTATTATTTTAGCGTCACGCATGCCGCTTCCTTGCGTACGAACGATCCTATCGATGGGCCCCCCTCGGCACATCGCAATCGGCCGCCCAATGCAAAATGCTGCATCCGACGTCCAGTTGCTTTATGTATCGGATACGCGCCGCTCCGACATTAACGATTCTGACGCTTCGTCCGCATCTATCGGTAAACGGAGTCCCGCCGGTCATGTCGCTGGCGTTGGATTTCGTATAGGATCACGGCGGCGGATACCGAGACGTTCAAGCTGTCGGCTGCCCCGAGCATGGGGATTCGCACCGCAGCAATTGGCTGGTTTCCAACGGTCAAGAAGTGATGACCGAGCCCGTTCGCTTCGCTTCCAAGGACGATTGCTAGCGGACCAGTCAAGTCGGTACTCCATAGCTCTGTCGACGATTCGACTCGTGCGGCGACGATCTGAATATTGTGTTCAACGCAGAACGCAATCGCCTCGTTCTCCGTTGCGGAAACGTTTGGGATGCTAAAAACGGTACCCAAACTGCTGCGGATGGCGTTCGGATTGTAGACGTCTGATCCGCCACCGCAGAGAATCACGGCATCCACGCCGGCAGCGTCCGCAGACCGAAAAACGGCACCCATGTTGCCCGGTTTTTCGAGACAATCGAGAATGAGAACAAGGGGGGTGTCGGGCAGTCGCAAATCGCTGAGCGTTTTTTTTGACTCAAAAAACTCTCCGACCGCCCCGCGTGAGTGGTCGCCGTAAGAGATTTTTTGCATGACGGAATCGGAAACCCGAATTAACTTGCTTTCGGAGACAGCCTTTTCGACCAGCGATGCATCCGCTTTGGAATCCCTGGTCGATTCGGGAATTACCAATCGCACCAGTTCCAATCCGGCCTCGATCGCTTGCCCCGTTTCACGCCATCCATCCACTAGCAGACGTTTTTCTTTGCGTCGTGTACGATTGTCTCTTAAGCGGACGAGATGACGAATGGTCGGGTTGGCGTGGCTTCGAATCACGATGTCAGGACTTGGATTCATATCAACTTAACGAGGCTTTGGCTGAAAAGGGGTCTGACCCTCTCCAGACGGGCTAACAACGATTGAAAAACGGGTGTCCTCCAAAGGGTCAGACCCCTTTTCAGACAAAGCCTAAAACAGATCGAAACGGATACGCAAAAGAATAACATGACGACGAACCAAGAAAACGTTGATCGGCCATCGATCACTGGGCCACTCACCTGCGGCAAAGTGGAATCAGGTCGCGATCAAAAAGAGTTTCTGTACTTAGAACGTGACGTCAACAAGGGGAATGCAAACTGGATACCACCATTGTGGTCCGAACGCCGCAAAATCGTCGGATTCAAACCGCACCCGTTCTACGAGGACGCCGACCGGCAAGCGTTTATCGCCCGCCGGGGTGGCCGCTGTGTCGGTCGAATTTTGGCGGTTGTCAACCATGCTCACAATCGTCGCTACGAAGAGAACCGTGGATTTGTCGGTTTTTTTGAGTGTTTCGACGATGCCGAAGCCAGTGCCGCGCTGTTCGAAGCTGCGTTTGATTGGTTGCGGACACAAAACATGACCGACGTTCGTGGCCCCGTCCACCCGAGCTTGAATTATGAAGTGGGTCTATTGGTGGACGGCTTCGATTCGCCACCCACCTTCATGATTCCCTACAACTTGCCTTACTACGAAAAGCTGTATCTCGCATCAGGCTTCGAAAAGACGCAAGATCTGTACACCTACGAAGCGCACATCGACATTTTGAGCACTCTCGATCCGAAAATTAAATTTGTCATCGAGGAATCGGCAAAGCGGTTCAATGTGAAATGCCGAATGCTCGACCGCAGGCGATTCAAAGAAGATGTACGTTCGTTTCTCGATATCTACAATCGCTCGCTCGAGAACACGTGGGGCTACGTGCCGATGAGCGAGGCGGAAATACGCGAACAAAGTGCGGGGCTAAGGCATTTGATCGTCCCTGAATTGACCAGTATTGCGGAAATCGATGGCGAACCGGTCGGAGCTGGTTTCGGTTTACTCGATTACAATGACATCATCGGCAAAATCAATGGCCGATTGTTCCCCTTTGGGTGGTTGAAATTATTGTCTCAGCGACGAAAAATCAAGCGTTTGCGGTTGATCAGTACCAATGTGTTGCCAAAGTACCAAAAGTGGGGAGTCGGTTTGGTGACCCTTTCGCGAGTCCTACCCGATGCGATCGATTTCGGTATCGAAATTGGCGAATTTTCGTGGATTTTAGAGAGCAACCAACTGTCTAAAGGCTCCGTCGAACGAGGGGGAGCGACACGCACAAAAACGCATCGATTGTACGATCGCTCGCTATAAGACCCTGGTAAGCCGCCGCCGGGCGAATCATACTCTACGCTCAACACTGTCTTTACGCCAAACACCGCTACTCTTTTGACCCGATTATGCCGGAAGTAAAAATTGTCATCACCGGAGCGGGCGTGGTATCGCCGATCGGACTCGGGCACTCGGACTTTTTTGATGCCTTACTCGATGACCGATCGGGAGTTCGTTTGTTGTCGGAGCGAGACGATGATGGGCCGAAACCACCGCCAGGATTCGATGCACCCGATTCAAGCTTCGGTGAGTTCAAAGGCGTTTGGGTCGGGGCGCCGGTGATCGGGTTTGATCCTAAGAAGTTTGTTACGCCGCGGAAGGCGATCAAGGTCATGTGCCGCGAAATCCAGTTGACGTTTGCGGCAGCGATGATGGCGGTCGAGAACGCCGATTTAGCGGACGATTTACCCGCCAATGACGAGGGGCGGATTCGTCCGAGCGAGATTGGCACCGTATTCGGCAGCGAAATGTTCTACGGACCTCCAACCGAATTGGCTGATGCGTTCCAATTGTGCCTCGAAGAAGATGGCGAAATGAACGAGTCGCAATTTGGCGAAGCCGCAATGAAAAAGATCATGCCGCTTTGGATGCTGAAGTATCTGCCCAACATGCCAGCCTGTCACGTCGGGATTGCCATCAACGCGCATGGACCCAACAACTCGATCTTGCAAGGCGATACGTCCGGCTCGGCTGCCCTTATCGAGACGATTTCGTGTATCCAACGTGGGGCAGCGAAATGGATTCTGACCGGCGGAACGGGCACCCGCATCAATGGGACGCGGATGAATTACCGCAACGACCTTCCTGTCGCATCGATCGCCGACCCTGTGACGACATCGTCACGTCCTTATGACGTCCAGGCCAAGGGCGTCGTTGGCGGGGAAGCAGCCGTCGCATTTTTGGTCGAGTCGGAGGAAACGGCAAACGCTCGTGGGGCAAAACCACTCGCGGAAATTGTCTGCGCCGTAAGCCGCTTTATTGCTTCCGGTGGCATGTCGATGCGGATCCGCTCGAGCGAGAATCGGCCGATTAATCCCGGTGAGTTATCGCCAGGTGAGTTCGGGTCAACCGGAAGCTTTAAACCGCCAGCGATTCGCGGGTCGGTTGCCGCAATGAGCCTGGCGATTAAAAGCTGTTTAAAAAAATCAAAAATCGCTGTGGACCAAATCGGTTTGGTCGTCGGTCATGCGATGGGAGACCCGATGATCGACGAACAAGAGCGAATTGCGCTCACCGAATCGTTACCTGGCGTGCCCGTCGTCGCGCCGATCGAAAAGGTCGGGCATACCGGAGCCGCCTCTGGATCGATCGAGTTGTTGGTGGCCGTGATGGCCTTGTCACGCGGTGTGATTCCACCATCGTTCATGTTGGCGAACGTCAGCGAATCGTCGAACGGGCCTGCTTTTGAGCGTCAACCGTCGCGGCCACTCGAAAAGGAGTACGCCCTTTGTCTCAGCCATTCGCCCGAGGGCGGTGCGGTGGCAACCCTGCTAAAGCGGATGAATGATTAGCATCCCCAGCCCGCTGGGCTAGGCAAACGAATCGACCTTTGATCCGAAAACATGCAGGCAGCTTGGGGATGAGAACGAGCCAAACGCAGCCGAGAGAGGTACAGCAGAAAACCTAAAGATATTCAGCGACGGGCATGACCAAAATTTTTCCGTCACCGATTCGGCCTGTCCGCGTCACCGAAACGATTTTCTCGAGAATTTCTTCACAGCGAGAATCGTCAACCCAAAGCGTGATTTCGACTTTGGGAACGAAAGCTTGTGAATACTCGGTATCACGATACTCATCCAAATAGCTTTTTTGACGTCCGTATCCTTTCACTTCGACTACGCTGAGGGCTTCGAGCGGAGCACGCCGTAGGCTAACGAGCAACCGCTCGGCTAAATAAGGACGAATTGTCGTAATGATCTGTTTCATTCAAGTTGCTCCCACTTCATTTTTATCCCAAATGCACTCCGCCATCAATCGTGGTAAAGCCGGTTCGCGTCGATCAAGGCTTCCACACTTCTCGGCACCCGATGGCGGATGCTTCGCCCCATTGCGATTCGGTGCCTCAAATCGCTGCTAGCGATTTCGATGACGGGCATGTGAATGATACTTCGCTCGATTTCGCGGAAGCGATCGGGCGTCACGAGACCCTCGAGTACGGATAAGTCGATCGGTGGATCGCCACCACGATGAACGACCGCAATGAGCACTTTTTCGAGCAATCGCTTCGGCTGGTGCCATTTTTGAATCGAAGCTAATGAGTCGCTGCCGATAATCAAGATGAAGTCCGTATCGGGCTGTTTCGCTTGCAATTGTTCAACGGTATCGATTGTATAGCTGACATCACCTCGGCTAAGTTCAAGCTCGTCAACGATTTGTTTCTCGCTGCCAGAGATCGCCAACCGCAGCATTTCAGCTCGCAACGCTTCCGATGCGATCGGTCCGTTTGGTTTCAGCGGCGATGTGGCTGCTGGGATCCAATATAGCTGATCCAAATCAAGTGCTTCGATCGCCGATTCTGCGATCCACAAATGTCCGAGGTGAACGGGATCGAATGACCCTCCGAAAAGCCCGATTCGCATGACGTTGTTCCTCTTTTCGGTGTGTTTGCCTCGAGGCGAGCGGATGAGGGTTGCACACCTCAGGGTCGACGGTCTTCGGGGAGATACAAGAAGGCATTGCAATTGGGGCAGCGGACGAGCTGCGACAATTGCACGGTGCTAATGAGCTGCGTCGTCAAGGTTTGGTTGCAACCGCCACACGAACTGCCATCGGTAGGTGCGAGAGCTTCTTCCCCCTTAGCGTTGACCATCCGTTTGTAGTCCGCTTTGACAGCCGCCGGAATCTGTTTCTCGGCTTCGTCCAATTCCGCTTCGAGACGGTTCAAATCCACTGTCAGCGTTTTCATTTTTGCTTCGACGTCGACGACCCGCTGTTGTTGGTCCGATTGTTGTTCCTGCCATTCGGATTGTAACTTGTCCAGTTCTTGATCGATTGAGTCGATCCTTTCGAGGCCTTCGAAAATCTCGTCACTTAGCACCAAGTTGGCCTGTTCGTCGGCGGCAATTTGATCCTTCAACAGCGAGAACTCGCGATTGCTGGCGGCGATATTGAGTTTCGACTTCAAGTCTTCGATATGCAATTCGCGAGTTTGCAGTTGCAATTGTTTTTCATCGGAAGCGACAATCGCTTTCTTTCGCTTTTCTTCAACGTCGGCAATCGCGGCCGCAGCCTTGGCAACCATCGCCTCGCCCGCTTTGATTTGCCGCGGGCCGCGATCGAGTTGGCTCCTCAAGTCGGTCAATTGCCGATGGATTCGATGCAGGGTTCGTAGCAGTTCGGGGCTAATTTCGATGGGGGAGCGGTTCAACATGGCGTTATACTGGGGGGTCCGTCTGGCTTAAACAGCGATGTGCTTGGGAAACCCCCTAATCATATCGCCCCCCAAGCCGATTCGACACCGGTGCAATTTCACAGAAGTGCCTGTAGCGGACGTCGTCAAGACTTTCGTACACCCCTGGAAAACGAAAGTCTTGACGACGTCCGCTACGAGAAAAAGCGGTAGAGATCAATCGACGGCCTGCTGATCACGCAGCCAAACCGTTATTTGATCGACTCGGGGACGCCACCACCGATGCCGCTTAAGTAGAGCGTATCGGGGCCACGCTTGGGTGGTTTGGGCCTGAGGATTTCCGCAGCGGCTTCGAGCAGGTCACGGCGACTAATCTGACCAACCAACTTACCTCGATCGATGACAGGCAACCGGCGATACGGAGAACTAAGGAACAACTGGGCAATGCTCAGCATGTCCGTTGCTGGTGTGGTCGTCATCGCGTTGGAATCCATAAACGGCCCGATCTGCTTCGCGGCAGCGGCCCTTTGGACACGATCGTTGCCCGTTGTTTTTTTGGCGACCGTTGCGACATCCAACGCCAACCGATGCTCAGCCCTCAGGACGTCTCGCCGACTCACTTGCCCCACCAACTTTTCACCGTTAATCGCCGGCAAACGGCGATACGGAGTGTCCTGGAATCGATGGGCCACTTCGTAAAGCGTATCCTCTTCACTAATGATCCGCTTTGTATCGGTGTTCATGTAGGCACCGACATGGGTACCCGGTAGATGATCGTGAAGTGCCGAGACCAAAACGTTCATCGCCGTCTTTTCTGAGAAGATGCCCAAAAACCGACCTTCATGATCGACGACGGGAGCACCTGAAATGTGTCGTTTAAGAATGTGATCGATCGCTTCAAAGACATCCACGTCCGGGGTCAATGTTACCAAATTTTTGCTCATGAACTCGCGCGCACGCGACAGATGCAAACCGGCTTCCTCGGCCACTTGAACGGCCTCGACCAATGCGTTCATGCAACACTTCTCACTAAACACGCCCAGATAATGGCCATCGGCATCGACAACGGGGGCGCCCGAAATGTTGGCCTTGAGTAGCTTGGCAACGCTTTCAATGACATCGGACTCCGGTGCAAGCGTAATCAACTTCTTACGCATAAAGTCGGCAGCACTTTTCACAGCAAACATAGACAAGCCTTTCATTGGAAGTAGATGCGGGAGGAACTGGCATCGACATTTCCGATGCGACCACGCTTCTACCCTAAGAACTCAACAAAGCGGCGTCAAACGACTTTCCAGCTTTCTGCTTGTGAAAGATTGCGCAAAGTGCGAACGCCGCGTCTCTCTGAGACACCCGCGGCGAAGCCTCGCTATCGTTACTGATCATCGATCATCGGCAGTTCTGAACTGTAGATCATGCCTTGGTCAAGAAAGATCGACGATTGAGGTGCCGATGGGTTGAACGGACCGCTCGAAAGAGGTCGTGGCGCGCAAACCTCTTCGGGCTGTAGCCGCGGTGTCAAACAGCGTCCGACGTCGTAGGCGTCACGAAGTGCTCCGGCAGCCCATTGGCCTTCGCTCAACTGGACTTGGTTGTACGCCAACAATGATCCCTTTTGTCGATGGAAATCACGTATGGCCAGATTGTAGTTGGTGAGCGTTCTATAAAACTCCGACTCGCTGGTGACGACTTGCCGTTGTGCTTGCAGCAGAAAGTTGATGTTGTCCGTACCATCCTTGTAACGGCGGCGCAGTACGTCGACTTGTCGAAGGTCGGCTTGGTAACGATCGTAATTCGTCTCGACCAGCTGATGCGTCAAAGCAATTTGACGTGCGGCATCCGACAAATCGTGGCTGACCCTTAGTTCGGTTTCTGCCAACAAGGCTCGTTCACGCTGCAAGTTCAAGCGAGCGTGAGCGACCGCGACACTGGCCGCCCGCAGTCCAACGGGCATCGCGAACTCGATCCCGGCTTGCCATTCTTGGTAATCACCGCTGGTGATACTGTCGTAGAGATTGTCGAGTTGTCCATTGTCTCCGTCGCCGATCAAATCGTCGCCGAGGCCACGCCAGCGATACTGGCCCAGGAAATCGAGCTGCGGACGGCGATTCAAACGAGCCGCGGTCAGCTCCATTTCACGGCGCTGTAGGTTGAAGCGTTGGCGGCGTACTTCGACGCGGCGATCGAGAGCTTGTCCGAGAGCACTTTGCCAATCAAAGACAACGTGAACGTCCGTGGGCTCGGTCGTTGGCTTGATCAATCGACCGTCGGTTGCTGGCAATCCGATTAAGTAGCGAAGCCGCTGTTCGCGAGCATACAATCCCAGCGGACCACCGAGCGATTGTTCAACTTGAGCCCGGAACTGGTAGTATTGCGATTGTGCTTGAGCTTCCTCGTCGCTACGCCCTGCACCGGCTTCGAGCCGAACGCTTTGGTACTGGTACGTCTGCAATGCCGCATCGCGTCCTTTGACATTGGCTTCCAAAATGCGATAGCTGACCACCAAGTCCCAATACGCTTGTTCGACATCGGCGACCAACGCAATGACGGCCGATTCAAAATCGGCGAGTGCAACATCTTCGTTCACGCGAGCGATCAAGACACCGTTGTACTGGCCGACGGGTGAATTGGGGCCAGCGATTCGGTTAAAGGTCGTTCCCGAACCTTGCAACAGAGGTTGCCGCCATTCCGCTTCTACAAATCCTACGAAGGAACTGGGCAAGAATTGAAACGGTTGGTTCGTTCGAATGTAGTTAACATTATGGCGAAGTGCGAAGCTAGCACCCGTGGCGGTCGTCTTGCTAAGCTGATTCGTTGATGTTGCAAGCGTTTGCTGAAGCGTGTTGATAAAAAAACCAGGGGGAAGTCCAGGCGGGGCAACTCGCGGCACGTTTTGCGGTGTATCGACTTTGTTCCAAAACAATGCGGAAGTCCATTGTGCATCGAACTCTGACAATGCCGCTTCGGTACCGCCAAGCGGATTCGCATGGGCCAGTGCGGGATCGTAAATGGTGCTGACCGATTGTGGTGCGGTCACAATCGCACCACCAATCGACCGTAGCACCGGACTTTGCTGGACCGCCAAACGGGTCGCTTCTTCTAGCGATAGTTCGAGTGCAGGGATCTTCGATGGATCTTCGAGTGCTAACGGTTCCATCGTTTGCTGGGCCGCTAACGCTGGGGCGGTCGTACACGTCTTGACCTCGGGATACTCGATCCGTAGTGCGAAATCGTCGTGGTACGATGCAACGGTATCATGAGGTCCAGGTTTGATGCGGTCAAAAATTCCGCACCCCGATGTGGCAGCAACCAGAACCGAAAGCATAAGTCGACGGGCTCGAAGCGTACGAGTTTTTCGAGTGGAAACGGCTCTCATGGCAGTGCATCATTCTGGTCGACTCGCCGTCTTTCGTCCCCCCTACAATAAGGGTGATCGCGCGAAAGAGCATCGGCTGTACGATCGGTATCGACCGTAGGGCTCGTACAACTAGAATGATCGGGCCATGAAATGCAGCGGCATATTGAGAGCGACCGCTAAAGCCCGCAAGGTCTGACACGACTTTGACGGCTGTGCTGATTGTCGTAGCGGAAGCCGTCAAAACGTTCGTAGTTTCCCCCCACACCGCTCCAGGTGGCCGAAAGTCTTGACGACTTCCGCTACGGGTTGAGACAAAGTCTAGGCAGCACGGCGTTTGCACTCAGCGACGGCTGAGCGAAAATCGGCTTGCAATAACGACGGTCGCCTGCGGAATCGATCGAGCAATCGCGCCGAGCGGTCTTTCAGTAGATAAGTCGCCCAGCGAGAACGAATCGGTTCGGCACTCAACAAATGAATCCCCCGGCGGGTCGTCACCAATTGTCGTTTGTACTGCGAGGCAACCGCTTGTAGCGCTCGGACCGACCACAACGACACGTGTTGGCCACCATCGAGTACATAATACCACCACTCGTTTGGCTGCGGTGCCGGATGGGGGACAAGCTCAGTGGAGATCAGCCAATGGTCCGCCATCCGATCAAGGATCTGCAAGTCCTTGTGTGGCTCCGCCAAGTGCTCGAAAACCTCAAATGCCGTCAATAATTCAAAACGTTCTTGATCGAGTTTGGCTTCAAAACCGGCAGCGAACAAGTTGTCACAATACGGATCGTAGATCGAGCAGTCGTGACCACGATCACGCAGCATTCGAGTCAACATGCCGTAGCCGCCGCCATAATCGACCGTCCGTTTCGCACCCGGATAGATATATTTCAACGTCCGATCGACGATGCTAGCAACCTTTTCGTTTCGGGAAATCAGTCCCACGTCGGTCGAGACGATCGCGTCCGCATAAGCTTCATCGAGCCAATAGGGAGTTTCCGTTTGGATGAATTCGCAATCGCGACAGCGAAAGTATTCGATTTCGTGTCGGTTCAAGATAGTCGCGTGAGCGAACGAATCGGCTCGAGCGTTACAAATTCTGCAATCGGTATTCATGATTTGATCTTCAGGGCGATGCTTAAAATCATTGCTAATGCCAAGAACCGTCAATTCCGTTGGTTCATTTTCCGGTCGCTCGTTGGGGACGGAACGTTGGATTTCAGGCACTCACTTTAGGGCAAAGTTAGCGGATTTCCCCAATCCAACGCAATGACGAAACGATGTGATCACCATGGTACACGATGTCGCTCGCTCTAAAGACAAAACGGACGGAAGTGAGTAGGATGGTCGAAAGCTCGGCCCATTTTTGCCGAGCCTGTACGTTTATCCAATCGTTTGAGAACTTGAACCGATGAAAAGCTTCCATTATTCCTGTCATCTAATCGTTGTCATGTCGCTCGGTGGGATGGTTGGATGCAGTCGTGAAGAATCGGCACAACCTTCGACGCCTTCAACACAACCAGCGGAAATCAATGCTGCGGACGTCAATGCTGCGGACGTCAAAGCTGCGTCGGCGAACACCAAGCCGATCGATTCTGCCGCGACGAAGACGGAGAGCCCTTCGCAGAAAGCTCCTTCGTTCGAAGAGTTTCATCAGGCCGCTTTTGAAGGTGAAACGGAACGAATTGATCAGTTCATCGCTGCCTATCCCGATCAAGCCGATCGTGCTGACGCAGACGGGCGGACCGCGTTGATGTTGGCGAGTTTCAACGGTCATTCGGCGGCGGTTGAGCGGTTGTTAGATGCGAAGGCCAATGTCGAGGCGAGGGACTCATTCGGTCGGACCGCTTTGATCTATGCTTCGAGCGGCACTAGCTTGGACGTGGTCAAGTTGCTCATCGATCATCGTGCCGAGGTCAACGTGGTCGATAAGGTCGAGCATTGGAGCCCTTTGATGTTTGCATCTTCGGAAGGTCAAGTTCGAATCGTCAATTACTTATTAGACCACGGAGCTGATAAGACTGCGAAAGACATTGATGGAGAAAGCAGTGTCGATTTTGCTCGCGCAAACGGCCACAGCGATGTGGTGAAACTGCTAAGCAAAAACTGAGCTGGAATGGATGTACCTACAATCCCAACGGAAGACAGAAAGATTGAGGCGACAGAAAGATAAGAATAAGACCGCAGACCAAAGCTACTAAGGCAGTTCCGTGACTGTTAAAACGACGCAGGTCATTTCATCTGCGCTCCTTGCCCCGAGCAGATACTGTCGGCCAAGTTGAAAAACTTGCGAGCACTCAATCACGTTTTTTGCCAAATCAGGCGGTGTTTCATCCGTTCCTTCGCCTCGTAAACGAGTCGTTGAGTACGAAACGTCTGCGATCACACCCCGGGGGTGAGTCGCGAGAAGGATTCGTACCATGGTTCCGATTTCCCTATCATCCCAGACATTGGAAACGCGATCTCGATTCGTAATCTTGCCGGTGATGACCGAAACGGAACTGGCGAACTGGACTTGGCTTTCGGCGTCACTCAAAGCGGAGAGGCGAATGGTTTCGACGGGGTCCAACTCTCGCTCGTTGATGAGCTTAACGATTTCGCTTTCGGTCGCGGTCACCGGGACGGCGGTGTCGAGGTGATATTCGGCAACCGTGACGAAGTAAGAACGGTCAGTCTTTTTCTTCTCAGGTGAGACCGTCTCGGCAAAGGAGGCTTCCTGTGCAAAGGCGATCCCACTGACGCACAGCATCATCGGTAAACAGAATAGCAGAGCTTTCATGTTGGAACCTTTTGAGTTAACTAGCAGCGATCGAATCGGAGAAGAGCACCATTGAAGACCAATCCAATCAGAGTAGAGGGTCGTGACCGATTTGCTAGTCCCGAGCACTCACGATCCTAAATAGGCAAAAGATGTTAGGCAAAAATAATTGCTTAACTGATTCAGACAATTTCTTGCCTTCGTAGGACAGTGCCACCGATACCTAAGTCGCTCTGTCTTACTAAACGAGGCAAACCCGCATTACCCGGAGGAACCTATTTTGACGCAACATTGGCATTGGTGTGGCGAATGTAAGGCATGACCGAGCTTATCGGTGGACACTTTCCGCTCGTCGAACTGAGCGACGTTTTAAAACGAAAAAAACGCTCGGCCTCCCCCCGGTGGCCGAGCGTTTTTACTTTTTGGCGTTGGTCGCGTGGATCGAAAGCATGCTGCGTCGTGGCTTGGTCGAACGTTTCTCAC
>JGI12210J13797_10215280_pt1 | contig 12984 bp, 12 predicted proteins | sample ElkSlonscriptome_3_FD_13797 | JGI IMG/M metagenome (IMG submission 13797)
CCGAGCGCGTTGGCGCGGCGGCGGCGGGCGTCGAGGCTGGCGACCCGGCAGCCCCTTGATCGGCGGCGGGCTCGGCTCGCGCAAGCGTCGACGAGCCGGCGACTAGCGCCACGGTCAAAACCAGCCAGGGGAGGCTGAGCTTCAGACCAGGCGATTCAGGCCGGCCGGTCAAAGGCGACTGTTCAGCCGTCCCCGGTTGCGGCCGATATGAGTACAACGGGCGTCGGTGTACCAACAGGCGGATCATGTGGTCGAGAAAGGGCGTTAGGCGCATCGCTGTCTCTCAGTTCGGAATCTCACTGCCTGACCTTCAAGATGGATGATCGCATGCTAAAGCATCAGACTCTTGGACTCCATGCGGACCTGCCGCCGCTCGCCTTCACCTTTTGGCGAGGGCTTAACAGGCCGAAAGAATCGCGACTTTCTCGTTTTCGGTTCCGTGCTCTATCTCCACGAACCTCAAACGACATCCTCCCCATTGCGGCCGCTCACCTGCCTAGCATCCCCGCCACCAACCGCGACAAGTTGCCCACCCCGTTACGCTGCAACCGCCCGATCGCCGCCGGTGCGGCAAGGTAGTCCAACAACGCCGGTTGGAAACGCACCTTGTCAGCGAACTGTCGCGTCCAAGGCGCCGCATGGGCTCGCGCGAGCTTAACTCGCCAGCTCCCATGAGCATTTGCACCAATGCCCAGCGCCGTTCCGTCAGCCGACCGAAAAAGGCGCCGGGCGTCTCGAAATTCAGCGTTTCGCCGAGGTAGCCGTCGGCTTGGAAGGCCGCGACCGCGCGCGCCCGTAACGCCTGGCGCGGGTTCGCATCGACCGTGATCGTTAGTGTGCGCTGCTGCATCGATCCACCTCCGCGAGAAAGTCTTCGATCAGTTGCACTGGCGTCGAAAACCGATCGAGATGCTCGCTGTCCCCGATGGGGCAATGATGGCCCTTGCCTCGCTCATTGTCGCAGCCGACCGGCAGCAGGAAGCGGCGCAGAAAGGCGGGGTTCATGGCCTCGGTGGTATTGGTGATCCGGATCGCCGGGACTGGGAGCGCCATCGTCCCCGCCGGCTCGCCATCGACGCGGCTCGATGCCGCGTCGATGGCGTTGGCGCAGGCAGCAACACACAGGCCGTGCGATGGCTGCGCCAACGGTTAATCCGCTGCCCCAAACAGGGGCTTCCGTAAACGCTGCCAGTCCCGCAGAGCGTCCGCCCTGGGCAACGAGCCCACGGCGGACGCCGCCGGCTGGAAAGCCGGCGCTCCCAGTGCGCTGATGGCGAAGCTCGAAATTCCCACCCAGTGCGCTTGGTGGTGACTGGCGCTTTCCCAGGGTGTAACAACGGCCTGCTTGGGTATGATCCGCGCTAACTCAGATCAGCCCCCCGCACGACCGCTTCTTCCGCGAGACCTTCTCCCGTATCGAGAGTGCGCGCGACTTCCTGCGCCAGCAACTACCGGCGACCAAGACGGCGTACAGCGCCCGCTACGCGTACATGTGGTGATTTGCGAGGAGACCTGGCAAACGGTAGATGCGCACGGCGCACTTATCGACCAGCACGCCCGCCATGCCTGGCTGTCCAGGCGCCCACTCTCGGCGGCCAACGTGCTCCCGCGCTGCAACCTTGCCGCCCGCCACCGTTGGGGCATCGAGGCGGGCTTCCTGGTGGAGAAGCACCAGGGCTCTCACTACGAGCACGCTTTCGCACTCGACTTCAATGCCCCGCGCGGCTATCACTGCCTCATGCGCATAGCGCATCTGTTCAATACCCTGGCACGTTTTGCCGAGCACATGCAGCGCTTCTGCCGCCGCCTCGGCGTGCGCCCAACACGCGACTTCATTCACCAGAGCTGCGCTGGCCCGTGGCTCGACCCGACGCGCATCCGTGCGCTGCTCGCCAAGCCGCTGCGTCTGCATCTTCAGCTGGCATAACCCCGTCCTTCACCGGGGGAGCTTCGCGATGCGCTCCATGGCGCAGGTCCGCCCTCGCCGCACGCCTGCTCAACACCGACAGCAACCGCAAAACACCGCATCACCCGCCTCGAATCGCCGACCCGCCACACTGCTGAACAGCACAGCCACATCCGGAATCGCCGCGCCGGCAGCGTCGGCCGCGCTGGCAGCTGTTCATGCCTCAGGGCTGGCTCAGTTGCGCCGTGGTTCACCGATGGAGTGAGTTTCCGGTATGCTTATGGGCTACGCGGACGATCGCCGTTGTGTCCGTCGGAAGCGCGTCACACGCCCCAGCTCCAGTGCCTAGGGGGCCATGCGTCGGACCGACGGGCATGCGCTGCTTGGAGAGGACCAAGCGCTGAGGGCCTCGGGCCGCGGCGTGGCGCCATCGCGCCATGTCGGCCCCAGGCCCTTGGCGCTCGGCCCTCTGGCGGGCAACCGCATTGTCGCCAGAAAACTTGACGCATCCGCAAACATCCGACGCCCTCAAGCAATCCAGTCAACTCATGAAGTCCGAGCTCCAGCACCTGGTCCAAGCGGCCTTGCAAGCACTCCGCGCCGACGGCGTTCTAACCGACGATCTCAGCGATCATGCGCCACAGGTCGATCGCACCCGCGACCCGTCCCACGGCGATTTCGCCACTAATGTCGCGATGGTGCTGGCGAAGCGCGCACGCAGCCGGCCGCGGGACCTCGCGGAGCGGATCATCGCCGGGCTGCCGCCGTCGCCGCTCATCGATCGCGTCGAGATTGCCGGGCCCGGCTTTATCAATTTTCGCCTCACCGCCGACGCCTACCATGCGCTGATACCCGAGATCATGGCGCAGGGCACAAACTACGGCCGCTCCAACATCGGCGCCGGCTCGCCTGTGCAGGTGGAATTCGTCTCCGCCAACCCGACCGGCCCGCTGCATGTGGGGCATGGCCGCGGGGCCGCTTACGGGGCCGTGGTGGCAGACCTGCTCGCTGCGGTCGGCTTCGACGTTCACCGCGAGTATTACGTCAACGATGCCGGCCGGCAGATGGACATCCTCGGCACCTCGGTCTGGTTGCGTTATCTGGAGCTGTGCGGCGAGGCCCTGCCCTTCCCCAGCAACGGCTACAAGGGCGATTATGTCTGGGACATCGCGGCATCGCTGCACCGCGAGCACGGCGATGCCTATCGCGTCGGCGCCAGCGAGGTGCACAAGGGCCTGCCACCGGACGAGATCGAAGGCGAGGCGGACGGCGACAAGGAGGCCCACATCGACGCGCTCATCGCCAACAGCAAGCGCCTGCTCGGCGACAACCGCTATCGCTTCGTCTTCGAGCTGGGCCTGAACACCATTATCGACGACATCCGTAACGACCTCGGCGAATTCGGCGTCGACTATCAAGAATGGTACTCGGAGCGTTCGTTGACCGAGAGCGGGGCCGTCAACAAGGCGATCGAGCGTCTGCGCGAAGCCGGCCACCTTTACGAGCAGGCCGGCGCGCTCTGGTTCCGCTCCACCGCCTTCGGTGACGAGAAGGATCGGGTGGTAGTGCGCGAGAACGGCCAAACGACCTATTTCGCCTCCGACATCGCCTACCACATGGACAAGCTCGAACGCGGCTTCCAGCGTGTCATCGACGTCTGGGGCGCCGACCACCACGGCTACATCCCGCGCGTCAAGGCGGCCCTCACCGCGCTCGGCGACGACGCCGACCGGCTCGACGTGCTGCTAGTGCAGTTCGCAGTGCTCTACCGCGGCGGCGAGAAGGTGCAGATGTCCACCCGCTCCGGCGACTTCGTCACACTGCGCCAGCTGCGCAAGGAGGTCGGACGCGACGCCGCCCGGTTCTTTTACGTGATGCGTCGCTGCGAGCAACACATGGATTTCGACCTGGATCTGGCCAAGAGCCAGTCCGCCGACAATCCCGTCTACTACGTGCAGTATGCCAACGCCCGCGTCGAGAGCGTGCTGCGACAGGCCGCGGACCGAGGCATCGCGCTGGAACCGAGCACCGGCACCACAAACCTGGAGCGACTCATCGAAGACCACGAGCAGGCCCTGCTGCGCAGCCTGGCGCGCTATCCCGAGGTGGTCGAGACCGCAGCACTCAACGAGGAGCCGCATCTGATCACCAACTACCTGCGCGAACTGGCCAACGACTTCCACACCTACTACAACGCCCACCAATTCCTCGTCGACGACGCCGCGCTGCGCGATGCCCGCATCAAGCTGATCCTGGCCGCGCGCCAGGTACTGCGCAACGGCCTAGGATTGATCGGTGTTTCGGCACCGTCGGAAATGTAAACGGCATCCCGATGGACGATGCGACCCACCCGAATCCAGGTTCAGACAGACCCCGCCACACAATGAACGGCGCAGCGCAACAAAGACGACCGGAGACGAACTGACATGACGACGAGGGACTACCGCAAGGGGTCACCGCCGCGATCCCGCAAACGCCAGGAGCCGCGCGGCACCTGCGCGTTCTGGTTCCTGCTCGGCAGCCTACTCGGAGGCTTCGGCGTCGGCGTGGCTTGGATGCTGTCGGAGCAACCGTTGACAGGGCAGTCGACCGATCCGCTGACCGCGGCAGAACAAGCCGTTCCCGAGTCAGCGCAGAAGCCCAAGTTCGATTTTTACAGCCTGCTGCCAGAGGAAGAGGTCGTCGTGCCTGCCGAGCGTGCGGCAGAGCCGGTGCCCCTGCCGCCACCGCCCGGCCAGCAACCCGCCACCCCGCCGCCGCCCAAGCAGACCGCCATGGCGACGCCGCCGGCTCCGACTCCAAGCACCGGCGCCGGCACTTACGTACTGCAAGTAGGCTCGTTCCGAAAGAGCAGCGATGCCGAACGTCTTAAGGCACAGCTTGCCATGCTCGGCATTCAGACCAATATCCAGACCGCCACCATCGACAGTGGCCAGACTTACCACCGTGTGCGCACTGGCAGCTACACCAAGGCCGACGCAAACACGCTCCGATCCCGGCTCAAGAGCAACGGCCACGACGCGATGATGATGCGAGCGCGATAAGCAGCATGCTCGACTTTCCCGACCGACACGAACAGATTCGCCTAACCCACGCCGAGTTCATCCGCGAGGTCGCACAAACCTGCGGCAACGCGGAACGGCGAAGAGAGTTCGAAGCGCTACTGGCCGCCGCCTCGCAAAGCGGCTGGCAGGAACTCGTAGGCACGCTTCGACGCATGGCCGCCGGCGAGCGCGGAGCGGCCCTGTTCGCGGGGCTGGACGAGGAGGATCAGATCATCGCGGACGCTGTTCTGCGCGGCATGCAAGACCCAGCCACGCTGCCCGACCCGACGCGCCGACAGGACCCGGCCCTGGCCGCGCCAGGCCTGGCCCACATGATCCACGCCGCGGCCACCGGCAATGCTCAAGCGTTGATGCTGGTCAGCAACATGGCCGAGCAAATGAGCAACGTCGGCGGACCGATGGCCCGTCTAGCCGGCATCGTTCGGCCGCTAATCAACGGCGAACGCGACCTCGACCGACTCTGCAAGGGCATGGACAGCCAGGGCGAGCAACTGGTGCTCGGCATCTTGGCCGAGCTGAAAAAACTTGAAGGCAGCGAAGATTGAAGCGTGGGCGCCATTCGCAATCGCGATGCGCCGGCGCCGCATGAAAGCCGACATCGCGGCTGCAAGCCGCCCCCCAGCGCTGAGGGTCAGGTCAACGGCCTCGGAACTCCCGCAGCGGCGCGCGAGTCACTCGCCCCTAGCCCCTAGCAACTTGCCCCTCATAACAACCGTTCGATCGCGTTGATCATCTTCTTGCTATCGGGCGCCGTGATGCTGGAGAAGTAGTCGACGACGTTGCCGTCGCGGTCGATCAGGTACTTGTAAAAGTTCCACTTCGGATAGGCACCAGCGTTTTCCGCGAGATACTTGAAGAACGGGTCAGCGCTGCCCTTCTTCACGGTGGTCTTCTCAAACATCGGGAACTCTACAGAGTAAGTTAGCCGGCAGAACTGTTGGATCTCCTCCTCGGTGCCCGGCTCCTGATTTGCGAAGTCGTTGGACGGGAATCCCAGCACCACGAGCCCACGCTCGCCGTATTTGTCGTACAGGGCCTCCAGTCCTTCGTACTGGCCGGTAAAGCCGCATTTGCTGGCGGTATTCACCACCAGGACGACCTTGCCGCGATAGGCCTCGCAGAGGTGGACGGTCTCGTCGCCGGCCAGGCGACGTTTCTCGAAGTCCAGCGCCGGGGCGCAGGCGGCGGTAACGGTCTCGGTCATCAGTAGGCCTCCCAAGAGCAGCAGGGTCAATTTGGACAGACGCATGTTCGTACCTTAAGCGGGTTGTTGGCTTCGGCTCGTTGGTTGAGCAAAACCTGGACAGCGATGGATATGGTGCGCGACGACCCGATCACAATGCCCTGGTTACCCTTCCGAAACACCCGATTTGCGTTGTGACTAAGCCTTGTCCAGGCTTTTAATCGCCCATCCAGGAACCACCTTTTACGCCACTGAACGCACCGAGGAGTCAAGTTAATGAGCGATTGGATTGAGGGCAAAGTGTCTGGCAAACGCCATTGGTCACAGGCCCTGTACAGCCTGCGGATCGATGCACCGTTACCGGCCTTTGCCGCTGGCCAGTATATTAAGGTCGCCCTGGAAGTGGACGGTGAGCGTGTCGGACGACCCTATTCCCTGGTCAATGCGCCCACCGAGCGGCCGCTGGAGATCTACTTCAACGAAATCCCGGAAGGGCCGCTGACGCCGAAATTGTCCGACCTGGAGGTGGGCGACCGCATCTGGGTCTCGGACAAGGCCAGCGGCGTCTTCACGCTCGACAACGTCGTTTCGCGCCGGCATCTTTGGATGCTGGCCACCGGCACCGCTCTGGGCGTCTATCTGTCCATGCTCAAGACAGCCGATCCGTGGGAGCGCTTCGAACGCGTGATCCTGGTCCACGGCGCCCGCAATGCAGGCGAGTCAGCCTACGGCGAGACCATCGCCGAGATTCAGGCCGCGCATGAGGACGCCTTCACCTTCATCACGGCCCTGACCCGCGACGCCAGCGAGACCGCGCTGCAAGGTCGCATTACCAATCTGCTGGAGAACGGCAGCCTGCAGGACGAGGCCGGCGCCGAGATCAGCGCCGACGACAGTCATCTGATGCTGTGTGGCAACTCCGCCATGATCAAGGACGTACGCGCGTGGCTCGAAGCCCATGGCATGCGCCGCCACAAGCGCCACGAGCCCGGCCACTACACCACCGAGCAGTACCACTAATCGCAACGCCCGATGCTGCCGCTCGCGTCGGTCGCCGAGACCTCTCTGGCGCTTGCCAAGCTCCGCGCCCGCGGGGCCAAGGTCTCGCGGCTAGCCGATTTGCTGCGCACCTGCAGCGTAGATGAAGTTGGCACAGTCGCTCTGTGGCTCACCGGCGAGAGCGGCCGCGACAGGCTCGGCGTCGGCCCCGCCCAGGTGTACATCGCGACGACCACCCCCGCCTGCTCCTCGCCGCGTCTGACGGTCACTGAGACCCGCGCCAGGCTCACCGACATCGCCGCCATCACCGGCGGCGGCAGCAAGGCGCGACGGGTGCAGGCGATGGCCGCGCTGTTCGCGGTCGCGACCGGCGACGAGCAGTCGTTCCTAGCGCGACTCCTGCTCGGCGAATTGCGCCAGGGTGCGCTGGCGGCGTTGGTGATCGACGCCATTGGACAGGCCTTCGACACCCCGTTAGCTTCCATCCGCCGAGCCTGGATGCTGCGGGGCGACATCGCCGAAGTTGCCGTCATCGCCCACCGCAGCGGTCGTGCAGGCATCGAGACCGTCGGGCTAACACTGTTTCACCCGGTGCAACCGATGCTGGCGCAGCCCGCCGCCGATGTCGACGATGCGCTGGCGCGCATCGACCGGCCGATTCTGGAATACAAACTCGACGGTGCCCGCGTACAGATCCACAAGCGCCGCAACGACGTGCGTATCTTCAGCCGCCAGGGCAACGATGTGACCGCCGCGCTGCCAGAGATCGTCGCACAAATCGGCGGCCTACCGGAGGCCGAACTGGTGCTGGACGGCGAAACGCTCGCGCTGACAACGGACGGCGGCCCACTGCCGTTCCAGACCACGATGCGACGGTTCGGCCGACACAGTGACGACCCCGAGCTGCGCGCACGCCTGCCGCTCACGCTGTTCTGCTTCGACTGCCTCGCCTGCGGCGGCCAAACCCTGATCGACGCCCCCGCGCGGCGACGCCATTCCGCGCTAACCGAGACCCTGCCGCCAGCGCTGATCATCCCGCGTGAACCCGACGCCGATGCCGACCGCGCAAAGGCATTCCTCGCCGCCGCGTTGGCCGCCGGTCACGAGGGGCTGATGGCGAAGGACCGCGATGCCCCCTATGCCGCCGGCGGCCGCGGCAGTCACTGGCTCAAGATCAAGCAGGCGCACACGCTGGATTTGGTGGTGCTGGCCGCCGAATGGGGCAGCGGTCGGCGCAGTGGTTGGCTCAGCAATCTACATCTTGGCGCCCGCGACGGCCACGGCGACTATCTGATGCTGGGCAAGACCTTTAAGGGCCTCACGGACCAGCTGCTCGCCTGGCAGACCGAGCAACTGCTTGCCCGCGAGATCGGCCGCGACGAACAGTGCGTGCACGTGCGCCCCGAACTCGTCGTCGAGGTCGCCTTCAACGAACTCCAGCAGAGCCGCCACTATCCTGCCGGACTCGCGCTACGGTTCGCCCGCGTCAAGCGCTACAGGTCGGACAAGACCGCGCTGGATGCAGACCGCATCGACACCGTGCGCGAGTTGTTTGCACGGCAGGTCGCCTACCAACCGCAGCCTGACGCTTAAGGATCGCAGCACCTTGCGGATCGCGCAGGCTCGGCGACATGGGCATGATGATCCGCGGGCACTGAGGAGCCAAGGGCAAGGCGACGCGCCGAGCGGACGATCCCAAGGCCGCCGTCGGTGCCTACATTTAACGCATGGGAAACGCCTACCGCCGGTGCCGGTATGATCCCGAGTAGTCGTGCTTCGAGTGGCAATGCAGCATGCGCATGCGCGCGCGAAGGGAAAGCCACGACGTGACTTTAAGTTCCATGAGCTCGGGGAGTTTCGATTACGACAACGATAACGAGAAACTTGACTTAGCTGTGAAGATGCGGCGCCCTCACCTATTCCTGAAGCCCACAACACACATCCCGAAGCCCACGAAGGAGAATGATCTTGCACCCAGACGTCCTAGTCATCGGCGCCGGCCTCTCCGGGCTGGCCTGCGCGCTGCGTCTGCAACAGGCCGGACTGCGGCCGCACATTATCGAGGCCGCGGAGCGTCCTGGCGGGCGCATCGTCACCGACGAGCGCAACGGCTTTCTGCTCGACCGTGGCTTCCAGGTGCTGCAGACCTGGTATCCGGAGGCCCGCCACCTGCTCGACTACGATGCGCTGGACCTGCGCCCATTCTACCCCGGCGCCATGGTGCGCATCGACCGGCGGTTTCACCGCGTAAGCGACGTCTGGCGACATCCGGAGCGGTTGCCAGAGATGCTGTCCTCCCCTGTCGGCAACTTCGGCGACAAGCTCAAACTGTTCCACCTGCGCCAGCGTGCGCTCAAGGGCGACCTGGCGGCACTGTACGCACGTCCGGAGACCACCGCGCTGGAACGGCTGCGCGAGCTCGGTTTCTCCCAGCGCATCATCGACCGCTTTTTCCGGCCGTTCTTCGCCGGTGTCTTCTTCGACCCCGAGCTGTCGGTCTCCAGTCGCGCGTTCGAATTCGTGTTCCGCGCCTTCGCACTTGGTGATACCGCACTGCCGGCCCATGGTATGGCATGCATCCCGCGACAACTGGCCGGCCGTCTGATACCCGACAGCATCGACTACGGCCGTCGCGTCGAGCGCCTGCTCGACGGCCAGGCCGTGCTCGCCAGCGGCGAGCGTCTGCGCGCCCGCGCCATCGTTGTCGCCACGGACGGTGCAGAGGCAGCGCGTCTGCTGGGGACCGAACCGCGGCCCAACCGAGGCAGCACCTGTTTCTATTTCGCGGCGCCACGCGCCCCGTTCGATGGGCCCTATCTGGTGCTCAACGGCAATGGCACGGCCGATGGCCCCATCAACAGCCTGTTATGTCCGAGCAATCTGTCCGCCGCCTACGCGCCGACCAACAACGCGCTGGTCAGTGTCAACGTGTTCGGCGCCAGGCACAACCCAGACGCCCTCGAAACCGCCGTGCGCAAGCAACTCGTCTCCTGGTACGGCAACGAGGTACAGCATTGGCACCGAATCGCCGTGTACCGACTGCCGGCGGCACTACCACCGCAGTCACCACCAGTCAGCGCGCCGGCACCACGGCAGGTTAGCGACTGGCTGTGGGTCTGCGGGGAATACGCAGCACCGCCGTCCATCCACTGGGCATTGGGCAGCGGCAATGCAGTTGCGGATGCGTTGGTGGGCTCGCTGCGTTCCGCCGGCGTCCGCACGCACTCACCGACCTCCTGAGCACAGCCGATTGCGGCGTCCCAACTCCAGCGAGGCGACACCTCAAACCGACGAGCCATGGTCGGCACGGGTGAGGGGAAGCCAGCGGACAATTCCGCTGGAATCCAACGAATGCGCTCGGACAAGTTGCAGCGATGCCGGCGATCTTCTATGTTACCGGCGCTCGGATAACAGGCGACGGCCCGGCTGGGCCGCGACTCACAGAGAGAGATACGGAGCGACACATGCCATTGATGCGTTTTCTGCTCGCCGCGCTACTGGCGGCGCCTTTCGGTCTGCTGGCCGCCGACAACGACAAAGAATACGAGCCGGACCCGGCCGCCGGCGAGGTGATGTTCAGACAATGCGCGCTCTGCCATGGGCAACGCGGCCAGGGCATCCTCGGCGGCAAGTATCCACGCATCGCCAGCATGCCGGAATATTACCTGCTAAACGCGCTGCACGACTACAAGGATGGCGAGCGCGGCTATGACGCCATGGTGGTCGTCGGCTCGCTTCAGACCGCCGAAGAGCAGGACTTGGTCAACCTCGCCGCATACATCTCCGATCTTGATGTCACGCTCGACGTACCGGGGCCGGAAGACGGCGATGTACGGAGCGGAAAGCGCCTGTACAAGGGCGACTGTAAGACCTGCCACGGGCGCAAGGGAGGGGGCAAGTCGCGCAAAGAGTCGCCGCCGCTGCGCAGTCAATACTACGAATACCTGCAACATCAGATCGAGCTGTTCAAGAACAAGGAGCGCATCCACGCCGACGATCCGGACGACGAGACCTTTGTCGACTACGACGACGAAGACCTGACCGACATCCTCGCCTTCATCGCCTCGCTGGACGACGACTCAGCGGACCAAGAAGATGACGATGAAAAAGACTAAGGCGGTTTCTGTGAACTTGCATACCACCTGGTATAAAAGTCTCCGGCAATCGTCTAAGCGTCGGACAGCGGTCCCACGTCCACCCAAGGAGTCAAAGCCAATGCATCAACACCTCGCCACCCCGGCGGCCGCCCTGCTGCTGAGCACCACCCTGCTGCTTGCCGCCAGCAACTGCGTCGTCGCGGACGACGCCAAACCGCCCGAAGTGAACATGTACGAGATCGGCCAGACGGTGCTCAAAATGAGCCTCTCCGAAGGCGTGACCCCAGATGCCGCCGTCGAAGCCATGAATTCGAAGGCAGTCGAGCTCAACATGAAGTTGGTGGGGCATCAAAACGTCGGCGCCGAATTGGAGGCGCGCGGCATCGAGTCGCCAAGGCTGGAGATCTTCCAGTACTGCCGGCCCGAGGACGCGGTCAAGATGGTGCGCTTCAACACCATCTACGCTGCCTACATGCCCTGCCGCATCGCCCTAGTACAGGACAACGACGGCCAGTATTGGCTCGAGATGCTGAACCTCGATATGATCATCAATGCCTACGAGTTGCCCGCCGAGTTGCAGGCAATTGCAATCACCATCAACGGCGAGATGCTCTCGATCATCACCGCCGGCGCTACCGGCGCGTTCTGAGGTGAAGGATCAAGTGCCTAGGGTCTCGTGTCTAGGGCCGATCGATGCGCAGCCGCGCCGAACGCCGATCCTTAGTCCTTAGTCCTACGGCCCGGTCGGCGAATGCGCGGGTTTTCGGAAGACTTGCACAGTGGGAGGGGGATTGAGCAAACCGCATGCGGATCGATCACCGAGCCAACGCCAACCGCAGGCGCTGCTGGCGCTGCTGTTGCTCGGCATCAGCGCACCCGCGATGGCACAAGTAATCTACAAGAGCGTCGACGCCGACGGCGTCGTCAGCTATTCATCGTCGCCACCCCGCGATGCGCCGCAAGATCGTATCGGAACCGTTAAGGTCGACCCGGCACCGCCGGAGGCCGAGCGCCACGCGGCGCAGCAGCGGCTGTCGGAAATGCAACGGCAGTCGTCCCGGTCCGCACACAACACCGATCGGTCGTCGCGGCAGTCCGTCAAACAGGACCCCGACGTGACAAGCACGACCGAAACCGACAGCTGGGACCAGTGGCGCTCCGGCGTTATTGAACGCTCCCGCTCCAGAAGTCGCGTTGCCCGCCCCGCTGGCGCCAGCAGCACCGAAAGTGGGCGCTCTACGGGCCAACCTGCGAGCGGCCGAAGCAGTCGCTGAACGGGCGACGCCGGTCATGCCGTCCTGGCTGCTCGCCGGCGCGCTGTTGTTCTGGGGCTGGCATACGGGGCTGTGGTGGCTGGCCGCGCCGTTGGCCCTGCTCGCCAAACTGCCCCGCCTCGAGCACTGGCAGTGGGAGTTGGAACTCAAGGAGCGCCAGCGCGTCGCGGACCTCTGCACCGTGCTCATCCTACTCACTGGCGCCTATCTGTATCTGAACCAGCCCGCGATGCCGTCCAGTTGCACTACCGCAACCGTTGCGACCCGCGCGGACTCGATACCAATGCCCGCACACACCTTGCCTCCCTACTCGCGGCCTGTCTACAACGGTGGCAGTAAGCCAGCGGATCAATCCGTCGCATCGGGATTACCCTGCGCACGGAACGGCACGGCGAGCCGATCCGCCCGCAGACGTTCCTGCTCCGCGCGCCGATCTGATTGCTCGGCTCGCGCCCGCGCC
>JGI12210J13797_10030153_pt1 | contig 12980 bp, 10 predicted proteins | sample ElkSlonscriptome_3_FD_13797 | JGI IMG/M metagenome (IMG submission 13797)
TCGATCCAATGCTGCGGGCCTGAATCGGGCCGCTGAACACGGCATTGATCACGTGTGCATTGATCGATCAAACCATCAAGATCAATCCAGCTTTGAGGTCAGTCTGAGTGCTGCCATTGATGGCTATGCGCCACGTTACGTTGTGATGGCAGGCTTCATGCGGGTCTTGAGTGCTGATTTTGTCAATCAACGCCTCGGCAGGATGATCAATATCCATCCTTCCCTCCTGCCCAAACATCGCGGTTTGCATACGCATCGAAACGTTTTGGCTGCAGGCGAAGATGAACACGGTTCGAGCGTGCATTTTGTTACACCTGCGCTGGACGGCGGGCCGGTGATCAGCCATGCGCGAATCTCGGTGCAAGCCAATGACACCCCCGACACCCTGGCCGCACGCTTGCTGCCGATTGAACACCGCCTGCTGGTGCAAACCACGGCACTCCTGCTGCGCGAGACGGTCGTAGTTCGTGATGAGAAAATTTATGTCAATAACCATGCACTCGAATCGCCGCTGGATCTGCAGCATGATTTTGCTGACCTGGGCGCTAATCATAAGCCCGTATGAGTCAATCTCAGCACAGGCTGCAGCAAACTCAAACGATGGTTTTCCAATCCCACCCCACCGCAGCGTCCACGAGGTGCTGCGCAACGGCAGCAAGATCGGTGAGGTGCATTCCGAACTAAGCCGCGATGAGCACGGCGTCTGGTTCTTCGAAACCGAAACCATCGCCACCTCCAGACTGGCGAAAATGCTGCGCTTGTCGGCTGAAGAATCAGCCCACTTCATGTGGCAAGAGGGGCACATTCTGCCGTTGACCTATCGCCAGATCAACCGCGCGCCGCTCAACACGCGCTATTGGCAGCATCAGCTCGACTGGAGCGCAGGCGTCAGTCAAGCTCAGACCTACGAAGGAGAGCTCGAGATCGAACTAGAGTCAGAAATACTCGACCCGCTCACTTTGCGGTTGCAGACGGCAGCACTACTCCATCTGCCTGAAAGCACAGACGATGTTCTCGAATTCAGGGTGCTGGAGCGCGATCAAATCGAAAATCAACGAATGGAGCGATTAGGCCATGAAATGCTTGAGTCGAAGCTTGGTTGCTTTGCAACTCAACGCTGGTACCGCTTCCGCCGAGAAGGCTCAAGCCGGAACTACCGCATGTGGGTCGCCGAGGCATTGCACTGGATGCCCGTTCGAATTGATTTAAGCGATGATGATGACGCCATTAGTCTGCGTCTGGTTGAAACCAGTTTGACGCTGCCCGACACGGGCTGCAACTGATCCTGGGCCGTTGGCTATACTGACACGCATGTTTTACGGCAAGGATGAGTCATGCGTTTAATCGTTTTATGTTTATTGCTACTGAGCATCGTTGGTTGCGCCGTCAATCCGGTCACCGGCGAAAATCAGCTCAGCATGTACGGCACGGACTGGGATTTGCAGACCGGCGAGCAGTACTATGGCCCGCTGCGCCAGCAGCAAGGCGGTGATTTCGTGCTCGATACCGAGCTGGTTGATTACGTGCGCGATGTGGGTCAACGAGTCGCCGCCGTCTCAGACGTCGATCTGCCCTACGAATTCAACGTACTCAACAGCTCTATCCCCAATGCCTGGGCCCTTCCCGGCGGCAAAATCTCGATTAATCGAGGGCTGTTGGTGGAGATGAATTCAGAGGCCGAATTGGCTGCTGTGCTCGGCCATGAGGTCGTACACGCTGCCGCCCGACACGGTGCATCGAACGCATCGCGGGGCGCTTTGATTCAGGGCGCTGTCATTCTCGGCGGCGTGGCTGTGGGTGTGGCCACTGAAAGCCAGGAATACGCCTCAGTCGCAATGATGGGTGGGATGCTTGGCGCACAGGCCCTGATCAGCAGCTACTCGCGCGACGCTGAGCGGGAATCAGATTACTACGGAACCAAGTACATGCACGAGGCCGGCTACAACCCAATGGGTGCCGTTCGACTGCAGCAGTCCTTTGTCAGACTCTCTGAAGGCCGCAGCGCAAGCAGCTTCGATATGCTTTTTTCGTCCCACCCACCGTCGCAGGAGCGCGTCGAGAACAATCAACGTCGAGCCGAAGAACTCGGCCGGACCGGAGAAATCGGCGAACAGCGTTATCAGCGCATGACGGCACGGCTACGCGAACTCCAGCCGGCGTATGAAGCTCACGACAAAGGCCGCAAGGCGATGGGCGAAGGCAATCACCAGGCCGCGCTGGCAAAGGCCGAAGACGCGTTGGCAATGGAGGATGATGAAGCCTTGTTCCACGCATTGAAAGGCGATGCGCTGGCCAGCGCTGAACGCTACCGCGAGGCTGAGCGTGCCTACAATCGGGCAGTGTCCCTGGATGACAGCTGGTTCTACCATCAGCTTCGGCGCGGCATGGTCAGAACAGAGCTCAACAACAGCAACGGCGCTCGTCAGGATCTCGAAGCCAGTCTGACGCTTTTGCCTACAGCGCAAGGCCACTATTTTCTCGGCCTAGTCGAACGTCAATCCGGCAATCGCCAGCGTGCGATCGAACAATTCAGAATCGCCGCTCAGTCAGAGGGTGAAATCGGTGAGCGCGCTCGTGCAGCCTTGAATGACATGGGCATTGCGCCCTGACACGACGCTATCGACTAGAAAAACAAAACGACCTTTTGTCGCAATTTCGAGCCTGGAAATATTCGCGGCTAGCTGGCTGAGCCAGATCGCTCAATCCAATTAATCGGTATTCTTTTTAAAATGATGAAAGAAAAAACACAAGATGCCGGTCATGTTCGGTAAGTTCGATCGCAAAAAGCGTTTCGATACCCTGGCGCGCCTGTACTCCGACGATCTATTTCGATTCGGTGTCTGGTTGTGCGGAGATAGAACGCTGGCTGATGATTTGGTGCAAGAAACATTTATCAGGGCCTGGAAAGCGCTGGACTCACTCAAAGATGTCAACGCGGCCAAAAGCTGGTTGATCACCATCCTCAGACGCGAGTACGCCCGGACGTTCGAGCGGAAAGTGCCGCCCTTGGTCAACATTGACGACGTTATTGGCCTTGAGCAACCCGATGAGTCGCCGGAACAGCGACTGGAAAAAGCGCATTTTCGCGAGCGCATCATGCGGCTTGAACCAAAATATCGCGAGCCGTTGATGTTGCAAACCTTAATGGGCATGGCAATCAGTGAGATCGCCGAATCACTTGAGCTGACCGAGAGTGCAGTAATGACGCGCGTGTTTCGGGCTCGGGCGCAGCTCAAAGAAAGGCAGCAGAAAGAAGATCGATTGGAAAGCAGGGCAACACACGAATGAACAAGGCCATGGACAGCAAGACGCTTGAGCATCATCTGATGACCGACCCCGATCCGCGCAACCCTGATGTTGTCGACGTGGCGAAATCCGATGAGACCTGCGCGGCCGTACTGCGTGATAGCCAAGCCTTCGAGGCACAGCTCATGGATGCGTTAAAAATCCCTAGCCGCGCAGGACTCGCTCAAGACATCATGGCAAAGCAGCAGGAAACAAGTCGCCGTCCAGAATTGCCCTGGATGCTGGCCACTGCGGCGGCGGTTACCCTGACCATTGGTGTAGTCGCAACTCAGTTCTTGCCTGACTCCAATGCTCATCACCACGCCGATAGCGATGTCTGGGTCCATTTGGCTCAGCATTGGGAGCATGATGGTGCGCAAGTGCTGAATGCAAGCCAGGCCACGCAAAGCCAGACAGCAGATGTTGAACAGCTATTGATCGGTTTGGGGGTTGAAGCCGACCCCGATTTACTCGCTCAAGTCAGTTTGGGCAAAATCTGTCCGACACCCGAGGGCGACGGTGCCCACCTGGTACTGAATTCAGACGATGGGCCGATCACATTGATCATCATGCCCAAGACTCAAACTTTAAGTGCTCCCAGCGCAAAGATTATGAGCGATGGTCAAGAGGCCTGGTTAGTGGCGCTGGAACACGGCAGCATGGCGGTGATTGCCGACCCCGACCGGAACGCGTTCGAGATTGCTCGTCAGCTGCGGCAGCAGGTCAGCGTCGATGGTACCTTGGCGCTCTAGGGCATTCGTCTTTTGCTTTTTTCTTTCCTTTGGTCTCCTCGTGATGGACGCTAAGACCATGGCCTCCGACTTAAGCACCTACCGACCGCTACCCTACAACGACCGACTGGACCCCCGATCCACCGACGATATCACTCTGGTCGTTCTTCATGCCACCGAGCTGCCGGATCTGGCAACGGCCCGAACCTATGGTGAGCGGATCCACTATCCAAACTCGGGCACCGGCAACAGCGGTCACTTCTACATTGACCGCGACGGGTCGATTGAGCAATGGGTCAGCATGGACCGGGTTGCACACCACGTCAAAGGTCACAATCAAAATTCCATCGGGATTGAACTGGTCAGTCTCGGACGCTATCCAAATTGGTACGACAGTCAGCACCAGCGTTGGCAAGAACCGATCACTGAAGCGCAGCTCCAAGCCCTGGTTCAGCTTGTGCAAAAGCTGCAGAAAGACCTTTCTGCACTGACCACCATCGCCGGCCACGATCAGCTTGATCAGCGCCGCGTTGAAGCCAGCGATGATCCAAGCTTAACCGTGTCACGCAAACTCGACCCCGGCCCCGATTTTCCTTGGCAGCGGATGCTTTCTGAGCTGGGTCTCGAGCGCTTCGAGGCAGAGTAATCTTTACTCCCGCAATGCGGCCTTAACAATCTCCTCCACGTCCGGACTTAAGTCTGGTTTTGCGGCAATGCGTTGCAGCTCATGCTTCATCAACTGGGCGCGTCTGTCGTCATACGCCCGCCAGCGATTGAACACGCTGGTGATCCTGGCAGCAACTTGTGGATTCAGGTCATCCAGCTCGCGAATGACCCGGCCCATCAGTGCGTAACCGTGGCCATCGGCGGCGTGAAATCCCAATGGATTATGATGCCCGAAGGTACCCAGCAACGCCCGCACTTTGTTTGGGTTTTTAAGACTGAAGCCTGGGTGTGACATCAGATTTTTTATTTCCTGCGAGGCGTCGGGGTCAGGCACGGTCGCTTGAACCGCGAACCATTTGTCCATCACCAGTGGGTCGTTTTGGTAGCGTTTTTCGAAACTCTCCAAAGCGCGATCGCGCTCCTCGTCACCACCATGAGTCAGGCATTTCAGTGCGCCCAGCCGGTCGGTCATGTTGTCGGCGCGCGCATATTGATCGCGGGCTAATCTCAAGCGCTCAGCCCGCCCGTCTGAAGTCATAGCTGCCAGCAGGGTGTTTTTCAGGGCTCGCTTGGCAACGGCTTCAGGCGCGTCAGACCACGCTTCGCGCGCCCGGCTCTGTTCGTAGCGTTCCAGCAGGAGGTCGTCGAGAGATTCACTCAGGCTCGCCTGCAGGGCACGGCGCGCCGTATGAATGGCTTCGACATCAACTTGATCTCGTCGCTGAGCAATTTCAGCCTCACTTGGCAGTTGCAGCAGCACCGAGGCCAGCGCTGGATCCATCTGATCATCTTCAAGCACGGCGCGCCATGCTGAAATAACCAGCTCAAAGCCACTGGCCTGCGGCTGTTGCTTTTCAATGGCCTGATCCAGCGCGCGATCAGCCAGGCGACGCATCGCCTGCCAACGACTGAATGGGTCGGGATCATGACCGGCCAAACGAGCAAGATCAGCATCTGACCATTGATAATCAAGATGAATTGGTGCCGAATAATCGCGCAAGATTGACGGCAAGGCATCGGGCGGGAGGTCACGAAAGCGATACTCGGAGTCGACGTTGGTCAGCACCAGCAGGCGGGTTTCTTTACCTTTGGTCTTGTCATTGCTTGCCTTCTCATTACTTGTCTTCTCTTTGTTTGCCTTTTCATCAATGCGAACAACCGGCAACGACTGATTATTCCGATCCAGAAAGCCGATCTTGATTGGAATCATCAACGGCCCGCGCTGGTCATTGTCTGGATGTTCGGGCAGCGACTGACGAAAACGCACTACGGTTTCTTTTCGCTTGTCGTCGTAATCGACCCAAGCCTCGACTCGCGGGGTGCCGACTTGCGCATACCAGCGTGCAAACTGACTCAGGTCGCGCCGGTTAGCGTCTGCCATCGCGGCCAAGAAATCGTCGCAAGTAACGGCCTGACCGTCGTGGCGCTGAAAATACAAATCCATGCCGCGACGGAAGCCTTCGCGTCCCAGCAATGTCTGATACATGCGCACCACTTCAGCACCTTTCTCATAAACGGTGGCGGTGTAGAAATTATTGATCTCGATATAGCGCTCGGGCCGCACCGAGTGTGCCATTGGCCCGGCGTCTTCCGGGATTTGGCGAGCCTGGAGTGCGCCAACGTCACGAATGCGCTTGACCGGTCGTGAGCGCAAATCGGCCGTAAATTCCTGGTCGCGAAACACCGTCAGACCTTCTTTTAGAGTGAGTTGAAACCAATCGCGGCAGGTCACGCGATTCCCGGTCCAGTTATGAAAATATTCGTGACCGATCACGGCCTCGACCGCTTCATAGTCAGCGTCAGTCACAGTGTCTGGGTCGGCGAGGACGTATTTGGCGTTGAAAATATTCAGGCTCTTGTTTTCCATCGCGCCCATATTGAAATCATGGGTCGCGATGATGTGATAGACATCCAGATCATATTCAAGCCCCCAGCGCTGCTCATCCCAGCGCATGGCGCGTTTCAGGCTGGCCATGGCATAGTCGAGGCGGTGAAGATTTTCAGGCTCCGAATAAACTTTCAGCGCGACCGCACGACCGCTGCAGGTTTCAAATTCATCTTCCAGCACGGCCAGATCGGCTGCAACCAGGGCAAACAGATAGCTCGGCTTAGGGAACGGATCATCCCAAACTGCAAAGTGCCGATTCTCATCGAGCTCGCCGGAGTCAATCAAATTGCCGTTGGATAACAACAGCGGATAGCGCGTTCGATCAGCCTCCAAGCGCACGCGATAGGTCGACATCACGTCGGGGCGATCAGGAAACCAGGTGATTTTCCGGAAACCTTCAGCCTCACACTGAGTCAATAGAGATGCACCTGCGGCATATAGGCCCTCAAGCGCTGTGTTTTGATCCGGACGGATTTCGACTTCAGTCGACACGACCGCCTGATCGTTCAATCCGCCTAAAATCAGACTTTCACCGTCAAGCGTTTTTTGCTGGTCAGCAATGTCCTGGCCATCGACCGTGACCCGGCGCGTTTTCAGATCAACGCCATGCAGCCGCAGGGGCTCCCGCGCTTCGGCATCCTGGTTTCGTCGAACATGCATCTCGGCTCGCACGCTGGTTTCTTCCGCACCCAGCGAAAAGTGGAGCTCGATGTGGTCCACCCACCACGCAGGCGCGCGATAGTCTTCGCGCGAAATCGGGCGTCGGCCTTGATCAGATCGTGCTGCCATGAATCACCTTTGTATTAGCAATGAAGTTACATCAAGAATCAATAATCAACCGCTAAGCAGTAAAAGCGCTTGAGCTATCGACGGTGTGGAGTCAGAATGCGCTGATGTCTACTGCACCTTCCACATCCTATTATAGAAAAATGAGCGTGAGCCGGTTGACGCCTGAAGATCTGTTGGCCGCGCGCGAGCGAATCAAGTCCAAGGTAGTTCAAACACCCGTCATGCGGTCTGATGCGCTTGATAAGCGACTTGGCGTCTCAATTTATTTCAAGTGTGAGCAGCTGCAAGTCACGGGTTCTTTTAAATATCGAGGTGCCAGCCATGCGGTCAGCCTGCTGGATGATGAATGCCTGGGCGTCGCCACCCACTCTTCGGGAAACCACGGTGCCGCTCTGGCCCGCGCTGCCTGCGACCGAGGGATTCCCGCGCAGGTCGTTATGCCGGAGGGTGCGGTCGAATTTAAAGTTGAGGCGGTCAAGGCCGAAGGCGGCCATGTCCATTTCTGTGCGCCTACGCAGGCCGCGCGTGAAGCCGGTCTGCAAGGCTGGGTTGATAAAGGGTTTGAAGCGGTCCCGCCGTACGACGATGACCGCATTATCGCGGGTCAAGGCAGCTGCGCTCTGGAACTGATTGAACAAGTCCCGGACCTCGATTGCATCTTTGCACCTGTCGGGGGCGGTGGATTGCTCGCTGGCACAGCGTTGGCCGCCGCCGGTTTTTCGCGTCCGATAACGGTTATCGGAGCAGAACCTGCCGGGGCAGACGATGCACAGCGGTCGCTTGAACTTGGCCATCGAGTTCAGAATCACCAGCCCGATACAATTGCGGATGGCTTGCGCGCATTGATCGGCGAGCGGAATCTGGGGCTGATTCAACAGCATGTATCCGGGATTATCACGGTCACCGAAGGTGAAATCATCGATGCCATGGCGCTGATCTGGACCGAACTTAAGCAAGTGGTTGAACCGTCAGGCTCGGTTGCCTTGGCAGCACTCATTCGGGCGCTCAACGATCAACCTGAGGCCTGGTCAGGGAAGAACATTGGACTGGTATTGTCCGGCGGCAACCTGGATGTTTCGCGATTGACGGATGCGTGGCGTCAATGAATTTATGGATTCTGAGACACGCGCGCGCCAGCGATCACAGCGACTCTGGCCGCGATCGGGATCGACCTTTAAGTGAGCGAGGAAGGCAGGCCTGCCAAAATCTCAACGCCTGGCTGCAGGCCACCGGGCACGTGCTGCCGCGCAAGGCCTTGGTATCACCAGCATTACGCACTCAGCAGACTGCTGAATTGGCCTTCAACCAGCTCCCAATCAAGTGCCACGAGGACGACCGCCTTTGGATGGCAACGTGCAGTGAACTCGTTGAGCTCGTGGATGGAAGCGATCAAGATCTGTTCTTGGTCAGCCATAATCCCGGACTCGAAGCACTAGTGCATCATTACCAGTGCGATCTGCCAGTTCCCGGACTCAAGCCGGGAACGCTGGTAATTATTGATCTGGCTGATCGCAAACAGCCTCAACTTTTGGAAGTTGTCCCGCCCAATGAGGCCACGTAGGCTGCCGCCAAAGCCTCAATACCCGTTTGATCTTCGGCGCTAAATCGATTGAGCTCTGGGCTATCGAGATCAAGCACGCCGAAAACCTGTCCGTTTTCAATAAGCGGAACCACCAGCTCCGAGCGAGAGTGAGGATCGCATGCGATATGGCCTTCAAATTTGTGTACATCTGCCACTCTTTGCGTAACCTGCGTGCTTGCGGCAGTTCCGCAGACCCCCAGGCCGATCTTGATCTGAACGCAGGCTGGTTGACCCTGGAACGGCCCGACAATCAACGCATCATTCTCGACAAAATAAAAGCCCACCCAGTTGACGCGCTCCAAACGGTTGAAGAGCAGCGCACTCAGGTTGGCCGCGTTGGCAATCCGATGCCTTTGCCCGGCCATCAGACTTTCGGCTTGTTGAAGAAGCTCTTGATAAAAGTCGTTCATTTTGCAAATGNATTCAGGTGCGTTTAAAAACAAGCATACGATTATTGGCCGGCATACTAATTTCAGAACTTACAAGCAGTGAATATTTCTCACCAATTGCGCGAATTTTCACCAAGTCGCGTATTCCCATTTCGGGATCCCTGGCTCGCAAGTTCTGATCAAATTCCAGGTTGCTATCAGCATTGTGACGGCCGCCTTCTTGGAACGGACCGTAGCAAATCAACAGGCCATCCTGTTTGAGAGAGTCCGCCGCGTGTTTTATCAGCCAATCGGTATTTGACCACGGCATGATGTGCAGGGTGTTTGCGGTGAATACCGCATCGAATAGTCCAAATTCCCAGCGGTTTTGATCCACGCTCAGCGCTTCAACCTGCACATTCTGTTCATGCTCAGACAACTGAATTCCCTGCTTCAGATCAGGCAGGCGCACTGCCACCTCTGTCGCCAACCAGTCCAGATCTGGACGCTGCCAAGCGAAGTACGTCGCATGCTGACCGTTACCCGACCCGATCTCGAGGACTCTGCTGCCGTTTGGCAACAAAGAATTCAAGACATTAAAGATCGGCTTCTTATTGCGTTCAGAGGCCGGACTGAAAGGCAGCGCCACTTTTGTTGGGTCCTGTGCAGGTAATTCTGCGCTAAAAACCAAAGAACCCGGCAAACGCCGGGTTCTCTGAATAGCGCTAGTGCTGATTGATCAGTTAAAAGTTACAACGCAAACCTGCGAAGGATCAACCATTGCAACCTCTCCAAAGTTTGGATCTGATCCAGGTTGGGCCGAGCAGGCACCGCTGAATACCGGTGTCGAACCAGAAGGTGCGCGCACAACAACCGTGGTGCCGGGGTCAAACTCACCGCGGCAATTAGGATCGCTCAAGGGGCTCGAAACACTGCAGCTTATTGCAGGCGGAATGCTTTGAACCAACGAGCTGGGCTGCGGTAGAGCTCTATTGTCTTCGACCTGAACAATTAGCGTTCTCGTATCAGGCTCCTCTTCTGGCGGACAGCCAACAGGCGGTGGGGACACACCCAGTGAGAGGACATCAATACCGAGAACCTGTAAGACGCCCTCTGGTGTGCCGGTTGTCGTTGAAAAAGTACAGGTACCGAGCCTTGGGTAGGTGCCGCCATCAGTAGCGCAACCCGCCATGCCGACGAGCACGCGAGCCGTTGTCTCACCATTTTCGTCGGTTACGCCCGGATTACGAGACAGAGCCAGAATACCTTCATCCGCTTCACATTCGCCAACCAACTGGACGCCAGAAATAGGCGCGCCTGATCCGGCAAGCAGTGTCAAATCAATAACACGGTCGAACGTAGTAAGCGATGTGTCATTGATGCGCGATGGGTCAACCAGCAACGAGGCTGCCCCTAACGGCACCACGGTCACATCAGCAGTCGCACCAGCGAAACTAAAGGTAATGGTTGCTCCGTCATCATCGCCTGCATCGGTTGCTGGTGGTATCCCGCTCACATTAACCAGCGTATCGACGCATCCAGGGCCTGCAGTGCCGGTCGCCTGCGCCGTTGTAGTTGTCATTCCGACGCTGTCCAACGTTCCGCTGGCAGATCCTTCGCTGATCCCGCCTGTGATGAAGGCACCTTCGATTGGAGATCGAATCGCGTCGCGCAAGCAAAGGCGAACAACGCTGTCCGTGCTGGCCTGAATCGTGCTGGGTGTTGCCGACAGCTGTAGCGGCCTGACGCCAGGCAGAAGTGCCGACTCAACATCAGCAACTGTTACATTGCCGTCCGGTTGCACCCGAGTCCCCTGACCCCACAACACGATAGGACGGCCTAGAGAATCAATTGGATAAGTCAAGAGAACCGAACCCCGTCCAGTTTCATCGAGCACCACGTTTTGATCAATGGTACCAATCTGGGAACGCCCGATAACCCAGGGAATCACAAAACCATCGTCCACTGAGGCGCCGGTTTGATCGTTGGGATTAAACGCTTCAGTCACGTTAGCAGTATTCTCATCAATTACCGAGGCCACTAACCGACTCGCCTCATGCTGGCGATTNCCAGGCACTGACTTACCAAACAAGGCAACTGTGTCACCAGGTTCGACGGCCTCGTCGACTCGGATCGGGTCATCCAGGAAACCTTCAAAAGGATCGAAGGCAGAAAACAAGGTTCCTCCTTCCTGTGGATTACCGTCGCCACCTGAGAACGCAAAAATGCGTGGTATGCCAGGTGCCATCGGCGCGTCAATCTTACCGAAATTCACGGTCGTGCCAGGCAGAACCGGGTTGCCGATTTTGTCGGTTCCCTGCACGGTCACAGTCAACGAATAAGTTCCGTCCGGATCAATCGGCACTAACACGCCGGTATCGGGAGATTCTATGAATTCTGTCTGGATGCTCCCCGCGACTCGATTGATATTGATGCTATTGATCACCGGGCTGACGATTTCCAACGCAAAGAGTTGCCCGTCTCCAACGGCCGCCGTAGTTTCAGCATTTAACGGGTCGGTTATGCCTTGGTCGACATTATTGTCTGCACGGTCGACGGTCGCGATTATGCGATGGCTTCCAGTCTCTGAGCCGGCGTTCAAAGCAAAACTTGCCACGCCATTCACGGTTGCTACCGAAATTTCAGTGCCGTCAACTGAACCTTCGGCACCCGTTCCAACCAAGCGAGCGCCACTGCCTGCAGGCCCTTCAAGACGAAGACGCACGTTGTTCCAACGGACCCCGTCTTGTTCAGGATTGGGCACTGCATTACCGCCCGAATCATTAACGAAAATCTGGATATTCTTGGTGCTGTTGCCGCCCGCACCCTGGGCATAAACAGGCTCAGGGTCAACACTAAACTGCAAGCTTGACGGCAGGAAGTTGGCCGCCCCATCCTCGATTTCGATAACAAAATCAGTGGTGAACTGTTCGCCACTCTCAGCATCTACGGCCGTCACAGTCAGTGTGACTGATCCAGGCTGATCGGCAGAATGTACGAACACGGTCGCCACGCCAGCCGTCATGTTGACCGGGCCGCTGCCGATAAGAACAAACAACTCGTTAACGTCATCTGTCTCGGGATCATCCAGGGTTGAGAAGGCACCAAGCGTAACCGGCGCAATAGCGACACCAACCTGACCGTCGGCCGGGAAGCCTGCTTCGCCATCTGGGCCCACGTAGCGAATAGTAAGTTCATTGATAAACGGCGACCCGATAAAGATTGGCACATTCTGCTCGTTGGTCGGGATCGTATTCGAACCTTCGATAGTCAATCGATCATCAACAGCAACCGACGACTCGACAATCACGTCAGTTGAAGCCGTAAAGACCGAGCCTCCCGATGGGTTCGGGGCTGACGCGGTCAGGGTAAGCGTTCCAGTTTGTCCGGCGGCTGTCAGTAAAAATTCAGCTCGACCGCCCGTCGTCCCAATCGTTGCCGAGCTGCCACTTTCAGCCAGCGCATTAATCGGTGAGACAACGCCTCTCGCAACGCTGCTGGAAGATAACGTCACTTGAGTGTCGTCTGCCACTGGCGTGCCGTCTGGATTCAGAAACTGGACCGTAATCTGAGTCGAGTACGGACCATCAGGGTCGGGATCAAAATTCTGCGGGTTCACCACTACCGAATCGTCAGCAGCGTTGACCGTCAGCCGGTCTTCTTGCGCGAGA
>JGI12210J13797_10283377_pt1 | contig 12980 bp, 13 predicted proteins | sample ElkSlonscriptome_3_FD_13797 | JGI IMG/M metagenome (IMG submission 13797)
CGCAACAATCGGGCCGACGCGCGCTCTGCCCGAGGGCTGTGTTCTGAGGCTTCGTCGGGACCAGGTTGCCACGTATGGCCGCGCAGGCCGTAGCAAGGCGCCACAATCGCCTACCGCCTGCGGCGCCTGCGGGCACGGACTCCATCGGACTGTGCCGTGCAGCCACCGTGCGAGGAACTGGTTGGACAAAATGCGATACGCCGCACGACCCCTAGAGAGGTCGGGCGGCGTGTTCGTGCGCTGACGCACGCGTCGCGCGTCAGGCACGGCTTCGACGCATCATGCCCATGACGAGCGAGATCACAGCCACGGCGACAAAGACGTAGAACAGGATCTCGGCCACGCCGGCGGCTGCGCCGGCAACACCCCCAAAGCCGAGAACGGCAGCGATGAGGGCAAGAACGAAAAAGATGAGGGTCCATTTGAGAATGGCCATGGGGGGTCTCCAGTCGGTAGGGTTTTGGTTTCTGGAGTTCTACGATTGCAGAATGCGGGCCAAGCAAGGAAGCGCAATGAAGTCGGCCAACTGGCCGTCGTCGCGATGTAAAGGGGAGCCCAACGTGCTGCCTGGCCGCCTCATGGTGAGGCAGTCCGTCCCACTGTGGTGACCGAGTGGAATGGATGGCGACCAGCCGTTGGCATGAGACGTGATTCAACCCGCTTCAACTCAGGAGACAACACAATGCATTCGCCCTTCGACATCATCACGCCCGCTGCGAAGCGAGCCATCCATAACATCGACTTCTCATCGCTCCGCCGGCGTGGAGCGCCTCACCTCGCGCGGCTCATGGGCTGGAGGATCGCCTCTCCCGCCCTTCTCGGGACGGTCTTCGGCAGCGGTTTCTTCGCCGGTGCGCTGGCCGGAGCAGTATTGTCACCCGCCTCCGGACCCGAGCTTCGCGCCCAGATCCGCGAGGAGCTGCTCGCCCTGTGGAACAAGCTCCCGGATGGCCGTCTGACGCCGGATGAGCCGACCGAGGAGTCTGCCGCTCCCCTCGCGAGCGAACCTGATGTCGTTGCCGACGACGCGACGGAAGGGGACGTGCCGCGCGGGCCCGACGACCTTCGAGCCATGAAGGTCGGGGAACTCTACGACATCGCCAAGCAGCGGGACATCGACGGTCGCTCGACGATGAACAAGTCGACCCTCGTCGACGCCATCGCCGAGGACCTCTAGCGCTGAGCTCCATCAGAGCGCGAGGCAGGACGCCACGGCCGGCGCGGCCCGGCCACACCGGAGGTTGCAAGCGCTGAGCTTCGTCGGTGCGCGCTGGGCTACGTCTGCCGAGCCCACCCCGCTTCCGCAGCATCGTACCTCTAGCCGCTCACAGACTTCAGCGAGCGGCACGCCCCGTGCAGTTCAGCTACACATGAGTGCCGCGCATCCCGCCCTACCTGCCGACGTCCAGCCCCCCGCTCACACCTATGGCTTCGAAGACATGTACGTCCGCGGCTTCTCCTACGGAGGCCTGCTCGCGACTGGGTCCACGGTCACGATGCTGCTTGGACCTTCTCGAGGGGTGACGGGGTACATCACCACGCAACCTGAGGGTGTGGCGGTGGTAGGCCGGACGTCGAACGCTCTGTCCATCACCGCCTTGACCGTCGTCTCGCCGGAAGACGCCACGACGACCTCCGTGACCGGAACGCTGTCGGCACAGGGGGTTGGTGTCGACGTCGAGATCCCTCGGGACGAACCCGCTCGAGGACGGTTAGAGGGCAAGGTCCTCGAGGCGGAGTCCCTCGAGATCAGCATCGGGAGTCTCGAGGCACCCGTTTCGGTGGGTCATCTCCGCGCCCACGATGTGTCGATTCGCCTCACCTCGACCGCGACGCACATCGAGGTGCGTCGCGTCGTGTTACGCGAGGTCGAAGCTCGTGTTCCGGCTGGAGCTTTGGCGCTCGGCAAGGTCATCGGAGAAGGGTTCTCGTGCACGCTCCGGCCCGACCAGCCCCCCGAGCTGAGCCTCGAAGCGCTTCGGTTCGACAGAGCCTCGCTGGGCCTGTCCAACGCACGAGACGTGCACGTCAAGCTCGTCGAGATCTTCGGCTCGATACTCCGCGTCGGGTTGCTTCGGGCCGGTGAGGTGGAAGTCGAGGCTGGGCTCGGCGGTCGGCCCGAGGGCGATGAGAGTTCTTCGTCTCCCGTCGACCTCTCCTTCCTCTCGGCATTCGAAGGTCGCCTCGTGGCTGATCTCGCCACGGTCGTGGATGCGCCGCTTCTCCCGTCCTGGCGCGCGAAGCACAAGGTTCGACTCGACGTGGAGAAAGGTCGCATCCGATACGACGAACTCGAGCACGGCATGAACAAGCTCCCCGACGCCGTGCTCGACTTCAATCTGCGCGACGCTCGCCTTTGCCTGGACAAAGACATCCCCTTCGTTCCCTTCGACCTTCAGACCCTCGTCTCCTGGCCCCTCGACGACGGTGAGGTCGACGACGCCAAGGAAGGCTGGGTCAAGCTGTCGACGCTAGCTCGTCCGGAAATACACATCGAACCCAAAGACACTGGCCGCGACGAGGGCGCGCGGTTCCTCAAGCTCGTCGAGCTCGAAACGCTGAGCGCCGCCGTCCGAGTAAGTGGTGGAACCATGGTGCGGCTGCCCGCAGGCGGCCGTCTTCGGCTCGGGCTGGGCTGTCCGGGTGGGGCTCACCACGGCGCCATCGAAACGCTCGAGGCGTCCGGCCATGCGACCTACCGCCCCGGGCCCAAGAGGGTGCCCGGGGCGTTGAGCCTGCATGCCGCGAAGGTTGCGATCGCTCTCGATGAGCTACCCGTCGGCGAAGGGCAGCTCGACATTCGGGCGCTCACCACCTCCGAGCTGCACGTCGACATCACCCTCGCAGAGCTCACGCCGACTTTGCTCTGCGGCACCTCACGCGGCCTGGAGCTGCAACACCTCGCCTTCCGAAGCGAAGTCGACGGCTAGCTCCTTGGCCTGAGGCTTGCACCATGTGATGGCATGAGTGTCTCCACCACAGAAGCCACCCACGCGAGCGCGACACCGAACACCGCCCTGCCGCCGTCTCCAATCGTCGCCATGCTCTCGCCGGACGGGCGCGATGACTTCGTCTTGCGCCAAGCCGCGCTGTGGGCGCAATCGGAGGAGCGGGAGCTCGCCTTGGCCCTTCGCCGTACTCCTGGCGACGGTGTCCACCCTCTCATGCCCCACCACAGCACCGTCGTGAACGACCCGGCGGATACGGCCGCAATCGCTACCTACCTCAACAAGCGTCGCAGTGCCGTCCTGGGGCCCGAGTTCGATACAGCTACAATCATCATCGATCCTCACGGCGGCATCCCCGACGCCGCTTCAATGGCGGACCAACTTGCGCCGGCGGGCGTCGTCGCGGACGGTCCGCTCAGGGTGAGTGTCCTGCTCGAACGCGCCACGCTCCCGGGGCCGGTCTGGCTTGGAACCGATGGTGGAAGCGGACCCGTCGTGGCACTCGCCCGCCCTCACTGCGTGGAACGTGTTGTGTTCGCGGCCTTCCAGATCGCCGCCCGCAGCGGTCGTCCCATGTTGGTCGCGGCCGAGGGCGTCCCCCACGCCGAGCTCATGCACATCGAGACCATCGCCCGCGGTCATGTGGCCCGCGGTGGAACCGTCGTCAACGTGGAGATCCGCCTCCTCGACGGCGGCCCCATCGAGGGTTTCGAGCAGTTGACGCAAGATCTCGACGCCTACGCCGTCGTCGTTCCCTGGGGACCCGAGAACCAGGAAGACGGCGTCGTCGCCCGCTCCCTGCTCGACGAGCTCCATCGCCCCGTCGTGCTCGTCTGAACGGAAGGAAATCCCATGATGACCATAAAGCTCAGTTTCCCATTTCTCGCGGTCGTTTGCGCCACGGCTTGCAATGACCCCAAGCCGACCGAATCCAGCGGGCCGGCTTCGCCCGAAATCGACCCGACCCTCGTACCCCACCTCGACATCCCGACAGCTCACTACACCCCCCTCGACGATGCCTCGCTGAACCAACGCGCCGGCGAGGCCCTCGGCGATGACGCGCGGTTCGCCTACCTCGACGTATTCGTCGTCGACGGCAAGGCCGCAATTCGAGGAACCGTCGAGCGTCTCGCCCACGCTCGAGCAGCGCGACGGCGGCTCGGTGAGCTACGCGGACTACGTGCGACACACGACTTGACAGAAGTCGCTCCCAAGAAACGCTGGGAGAAGCAGAAGTTGGTCAAGCATCTCGAGGTGGATCTGAAGGACGTCGAAGGCACCGACGACGTCGACGTCGACTACAGCCTGGGTACGCTCAACCTCACGGGTACCGTGCCCAGTCGTCGCGTCGAGGTTGCGGTGCTGGATGCGGCGCGCAACATCGAGGGTATCTCCAAAGTCGTCGACCATGTTCGCATCGAATCGGTCGCGCCCCGCGCCGACCTTGCCATTCGAGGAGACATCGTCGAAGCGCTGGAGAAGGAACCCCAACTTGCCGACTACACACACGTCTCGGTCGTCGTCGAGGATGGTGAGGCTTTCATTAGCGGTAAAGTGTTCGACCTGCGGCGCTACTACGAAGTTCTGGAACACGCCTATGTTGATGGTGTGCATCTGGTGCACCCGCATGGCCTCTTCGTCGACCCCAGCGCATTCTCGGTACCCGAGTCAGGGTCCTGAACGAGAGGCTTTCGCGGGAATGGAACACGACTGGACACCGACGTAGCCCGGCGCAACCCTCTTTGCGTGGCCACGGGGAATGTCCGCCACGAATCCGTTTACACCGCTGGATTCTTCGCCGGCGCACCGGGAGCTTCGCTCTGACGATCGCCGATGCGGACCACGTGGTGGATCCGGAAGCCGCTCGCGACCCTCGCGGGGATGCGGCGCCGTGAAACGGATAGGTCCTGGCCGGGAACGACGTCGTACCGGATCTGCTGGGTGAGCAATTGGACCAATCTATTCAGAACTCGCTGCGTCGCAGCTTCACCCGCGCAGCGGTGATGTGACTCGACATCACCTCCGCCTTGAGGAATCGCGGCATGAGCGAGCGGCTCGTCGGCAAAGCGTTCTGGCTCGAATCGGTTCGGGTGTCTCCACGAGCTCTCGGTGTGATTCGTTCCATAGAGGTCCAAAACCACTCGCTGGCCCGCTTTGAAGCGGTAACCGTCGTGTTCAAATTCGGCCTTCACCCGCGCGGCGACGGCGGGGAAGAACGGATAGTGTCGACGGATCTCCTCGACGAACCTGGCCCGCGCCTCGGGCTCCCCGAGACGCCGCAGCAGGTGGGGATGTTCGTGTATGGCATGGGCGGCGAACATCCCGTAGCGCGCGATGGCCACGGTGGGTCGGAGCAGGTTCAAAGCTTCCACCGCAGCCACATCGCCGCGAAGCTGGGCCCCGCCAGGATCTCGGTGAAGCGCTACCTCTCCCAGCGGGTGCTCTTCGGCCCGGGGCAAGCGCCCCCGACGCACATCTGCGATGATGGCGGAGAGCCACCGCTCACAGCGGCGGCGGGCAGCGATACCCCTGAGATGCTGCCAGCCCACTGACCCCGCGCCTTCGATCATCGACTCGAGATCATCCGCGCGAGCGGCTAGGCTCACGGGGTGAAGCGAGATTCCCATCCAGTCGCAGGCCGCGGCGGTGAGGATCTCACGAAGCTCATCGAAGAGCACGACTTCGGAGGCAACACGCCACCGATTGAGACGTCGCTCAAAATGTTGCTCTACCCGTCGCACGAGCTGCTCCTGCGATTCGGAACGCAGAGCAGTCAGGAACATGTGCTTGCGATGCCGATGGGCAGTCCCGTCCAGCCCCTGCACACCACCCTTGCCGAAGAGCGTGCGCAGCACGTGACGGGGCGCCGCTTTGCTGCGTAAAAACTTGCTCGGGTCATAGAAGACTTCGGCCCAGCGAGTCCCCCGCATGAAGATCGTGGGAGAAGTGAGAAATCGAGCCTCGTAGATGTCACTCCCGAGCGCGTCGCACCGACGGCCGACGTAGTCGTAGCCCTCTACGGCCAGGCGGAGGGATGCATCGATGGCGGTGTCTCGTGGAAATTCTCGCATGTCGTTCTTCCCCCGTGCCCCACGAAAGCGAGGCCCTCCTGGGGTCGCGGCCGCTGCAGAATCCGTGCCGCCGCACCGACTCGTGATGGACGACGTTCAGAGCGCGAAATCCATCGACGAACGCGATTGAATCCCGGAGCGACTGAGGCAATATGCCGCATCGTGCGACGTATCAGTAGCGCTCGGGCCACGGTCGGCAGGCCCCGTTCTCGCGGCTTCGCGACCGTGATGACGGTCGCGCTGTGCGCGAGCCTCTGCTGCGGGACGGCACAAGCCGATGAAGACGGACCTAGCCCCATCGTATCCGCTGGACGCGAAGCCCCGGCTGCCGAAGCCTTAGACGTGATCACCTGGGCTCCGCGCTGGCTCGTGGGGGCCCTGGGCAAGTCGGCCGTGGCGACGGCCCGCTTCGTTCACGACGGCCAGCTGGTGCCCCGCTACGAGTCGCAACTGGCGCCTTCGCAAGACGTGCGTGTCCTCGCCTTCCCTACCCTCTTGGCCTCGACCGAGCGTTTGCTGTCTGGGGGGGCGCGCCTCATCGTGAACAGCCCCCAGGCCGACATCTCAGCCCGCATCGGGTTCGGAGGCCTTCACGACTGGGAGGCGGGGACCGAGGTGCGGCTCCCCATCTTGCGCGACGTCGTGCCGGTGGTCTTCGGTCTGTCGCTCACGGCGGCCAACGGGACCGACCTAGCGTATCTCGGCGTCGGTCAGCAGCCGGCCGACGACCCCCGCAATGCCTATGCGCCGGGACGAGAAGGTGAGACAGCGCTTTACGACCAACACCGTCGTAGGGTCGTCGCCTCCGTCGGTTCGCGCTTCCTCGACGACTTCCAGGTCCTCGTGTCGACTTCGCTCGACCACCGTGAGGTCACCGCGTCCAATCTCGACGAGGTGTACCGCGGTAGCACGGTACCTCGCCCCTCCAGTCGAGACTGGCAGGCCTATCACGAGTTGACCCTCCGCCACGACTCGCGCCCCTTCCTGGCTCCCCCCAACCCCGGGTGGCTTGCCGAGGTATTCGGAGGAGTGGCCCACGAGGTCGCGGGCGAGACGGCGCCTCTCGTACGTACCGGAGGCACCTTGGCGCTCTTTCTGCCCCTCGCATACGACACGAACATCCTGTCGCCACGCCTCGTGATCGAAAACGTTCTTCCCCTCAGCAGCATGCCACTGAGCTTTGCGGAATTGTCGCGACCCTTCGCCCACCGTGGCGAAGACCGACGACGTGACCGCAGCTCCTGGGTATTGGGTCTAGACTACACGTGGCCCCTGGCTTCGTTCATGAGCGGAAGGCTCTTCGTCGACACCGCCGCCGTGGCCCCGGGCCTGACGGAGGCCTTTCGTCACCGCCCGAGCTTCGCAGGCGGTCTCGGCATCGACCTCTACAGCAGCGGCTATGGCATCGGACAGATATCTGCGGGATGGAGCACCGACGGCCCCATTGCGAGTCTCCGAATCGGAGACCCCTCCCCATGGGGGGATCGACAGAGGCGCGAATGAAACCTCTCCAGGCATACCTCGGCCTTGCGCTCACTTTAACCCCCACGCTCGCCTGTACCATCGAACCGCCGCGTTACGGCGGCGGTCCCATCTGCCGGAAGATCGAAGACCGACGAGCATCGCCCCGCCCTCCCAAACGGCGCAACTTGGGCGCGCTATTCTCGGCAGAAGCATTCGTCAACGACCACCTCGTGGAGGACCTCAGGGCTACGCCTGCACCGAGGGCCCGCGACGTGAATCGCTTCGACGACGTCTTCGTCTCGAGCTGGTATCGGGGACCACGAAGGTCTACCAGGCCTCCGGCGCCCGACAGTTGGCGACCCTCTACTGAAGAGTCGCGCTTCGACATCGAGAGTGCGCACGTGGTCGAAGCCGGTAGACGCCGTTTCGACCTCATCGTCGACGATGAATGGGGATGGAGAACGGCCGCCGCCATGGTGTCGGTGAGCATGGCCGAGCAGCTCGGCTTCTGGGTGCCGCCCACCTATCTCGTACACGCTGGTGACCTCCGCATCGTCCTCGTGGAACGCCAGGGCGACGTCGGCGCCACGCCCGCGGTGGGCACCCGCGACGGCGACCCGAACGATGTCATCGACCACGGCGACCGCCGCATCTTACGGGTCCACGGCCTCTACGCATGGTTCGTCGGGTCGACTTCCTACGGCGAGCACAATCTGCGAGACCGCTATCTGGGGGAAAACCCGACCGGGCATCTCGTGCACGAGGTCTTGCCCCTTCCCGACGCGCTGGGACTCGGCGAGTACTTGCGGCGGCTCGAACCCGATGAGACCGACGCCAACTTCGGCGAACGTCTCATCACGTTCGGCTTCGCGACGCGTGCGGAGGCAGCGGCTCCGCCCCGCGATAGAGCCCATCGACTCGAGCTGCTCTTCCGAAAGCAAATGGGCGACCTCGGCCCCGACCACCCACCGGGCGAGCGGCTACGCCGCGACGACGCCTATTGGTTCGCCCGTCGCCTCATGGCCACTTCCATCCGACGCGCCGTCGAGGCGGCCGAGCTCTCGCCGACAAAGGCCAAAGACCTGGAGGCCGTCCTGACCGCACGGAGGAAGAGCATGGTCGAGCGTATCTGTCGCGACGTGTCCCCTCTTCAGCTCAGCCACTTCCATCACGACGAGAAGGGAGGCACCGCCTGGCTCGAAGATATGTGGCTCACGTGGAACTTGCCCAACGTCGAGGGCGGGACCTACGAGGTCACCACGCTCGCCGGTGACGTCGAGGCGCTCAGTTTGGAGTCGTGGCGCGGACGGATTCGACTTCGGTGGCGAGGGCCGGTATCGACCTACTCGGTATTGGCCATCAGGCGTTGTACGGCGTCGCGCTGCGCGCCCCCCGCTCAACTGCATCTCGCCCCCAACGGAAGCTTTCGTGCCTTCATCCACTGAGGTGGATGCTCCGTCACCAAGCTCCCGTCATGACAGCCCCCACCACGAATGCGGCAAACGCAGCGATCGCGACTGCGATGTAGGTCACCCCAGAGCGTCGGGTCAGGATGGCCAGTACGCCGAACAAGACGGCTGGGATGGTCAGAGGGTCGCCAACGACACCTATGACGACCCTCTCCTGCGTCCAGGCTACCAGCTTCGGGACCTTTTGCGCGATGGCGAGCTCGATCCCGCAGGGCTCTGCGAGCGAAGCCACGAGCGCGCTCACGCCGTCGACGACTTGGTCGCATTTCAGAATCTCGAGCCCGAACTCGGGCACCAACTCGCGGCCGCGAGTGCCCATCGACACCGTCGAGGGACGGCGCTCGGTAGCGTGGACGGTCTCCCCGTCGCACTGAAGGACAGCCTGACGATGCGCGGCTCGGTCAGGCGCATGGGCTCGCCCACGACGCGCGACGAGCCCTCCGAGAACGACGGACCGGTTACCGCGACGCTGCGCAGGCAGGGGTTCGTGCTCGTCGGGCGCACCACCATGCCGCAGTTTGGTTGGAAGGCCGTCACCGACAGCCCGCTCTTCGGCGCCGCCAGGAGTCCTTGGGATTCCACGCGGACCCCGGGCGGGTCGAGCGGCGGAAACGTTGTGGCCCTGGCCACTGGAGCTGCCGCTCTCGCCATCGGCACGGACTTCGGCGGGTCGGTCCGCATCCCCGCATCCTTCTGTGGTGTGGTTGGGTTCAAGCCCACCCAAGACCGTGCGCCCAAGCGGCCAGGTAGCCATTCCGGCTTCCTGTCTCGCGAAGGCCCCATGGCGCGCTCCGTCCTCGATTGCGCTCACCTCATGGACGTCATCGAGCTCCGCGACGCGACCGACCGCAGCGAGCGCTCGTGGGTCGACACAAGGTCTAGTGCAGGCTCAGGGACTGCAAATGCCGGCGCTGCCCGAACCCGTCGGAACGCAGGTTGGGTTGGAGCTGGTGGCGCAGGGTTGGCCGCATTCGATGGGGCCGCAGCCGGCGTTCGTCCAGGCGGCGAAGGCCTCGAGCGCATGCTCGACGACGGCCTCGTTCAGGCTGTTGATCGGCACGGGGCAGCCGCAGGTGTCGGCCAACTCCCTTCCGGGGTGGCGCTGGATGTTCCACGTGTCGGTGATGATGGTCGCGTCGTCGAGCACCAGGAACGGGAGCTTCTCCCGGGGGCCATCGTTGGGGAACGCCGGGACGCGCTCGACTTCGAGCCCCGCAAGCCGCAGGAGCGCGTCGGCTTTGGTGCCGGAGGGTGAGGCGCAGCGGAGGCCGAAGGCGGGCTTGGCGGTGTGAAGCCGCATCAACCCTGCCCCACGAACTGACCGGCACACACGGTGAGGGCCTGGCCCGTCACGCCGCCTGCGGCTGCGAGAAAGGCGACGGCTCCTCGAGAAGGCTTCGACCTCATGATCCGGAGCACCCGCTCGTGGACCACTCCGCGGCTGCCCTCCTCGTGGTCACGGCCGACCAGCTAGATCGATGGCCGTCGTGCGGTCGGTGAAGGAACGCTTCACCGGGGGGAGGCGCCACGACCGAGGAGGGAGCCTCGAGGACCGGTCAGGGGCGAAGCTGGACCGCTCCTGGAGCGCCGTCGCCGCCGCGCCGCGGATGGGTCGCAGCGCCGAGAACGGCCGGAACAAGCGCGACGACGAACGCAGCGACGGCGAAGACCGCCGCCATCAGGGGAAGATTCGCTTGCTCGAGTGCGGCGCTGAGCGCGATCTCCGATGCTTCCCCCGCGACTTGCTGCGCTGCGCGAGCCAGCTCGAGGTAGCGACCCGCGACGCCCGCGACGCCCGCGATCAGGGCGCCTGCGACCCAGGCGACCATCGCCGTGCGTTTGCGAACGCCGGTCGCAAAGGTCGAGAGGAAGGCGAAGACGGCGATGATCGCCGCTGGCACGAGGGCCTTGGCCATGCCCTGCTCGATGAACGACATGGGGGCGCCTGCTGCGAGGCCTCCGATGACGGCGAGGGCGAAAGACATCATTCGTTTGGGCGGAGCTTGCTTCATGGTCTGTTCTTCCGTTCTGCGTATGGACGAGGCAGTTGGTGCCACGCTCTCGGCGATGTCCTACGCCAACCGGTTCGTGGTCTGCCCGACGACGTCGAATGCCGCCATACGGTGTACGGCTTGGCTACATCCTGGCCGGTCGTGTCGATCGAGCTCGTCGTGCGCGTCGAGGCCGACGGCGGCCGCCCCCCAAGGCTCTCGACGGCGGCTCGCCTACGACTTCTCGTCAGGCCGTCCGGCGACGGCCGAGGCGGCGGACCAGGGCCCGCAGCGCCAGCGCGACCAGGCCGAGGGGCAGCGCCCAGGGCACGAGCGCGACCGCGACGAGCACCGCAGTGCGACCGAAGGTTGCGAGAGCCTCCCACGACCCACCGAGGGTGGCCTCGACACGCTCGCCGAAGCTCTGGGGCGGGTCGGCGGCGTAGACCCGGCGGGTCACCAGCTGGAGCTCGATGGTGCTCATCGCCACCCGCTCGTTCCAGGAACGGATCCTCGCCTCGTAGCGCTCGATCTCGCCGCGGACCCGGGCGAGCTCACGCTCGACCTCGAGCAGATCCTTCACCCCGGAGGTCTTGGTCGCGAGCAGCTCCTGGAGGCGACGCTCGAGACGGCGGGCATTGTTCAGCCGGGCGCTGGTGTCGACGTAGGCGTCGGTCACGTCCTGTGCGCTGAGCTGCTCGTGCAGCACCTTGCCCTCCCCGGAGGCCTCATTGAGGAAGGTCGCCAGCTTGTCACTCGGCACGCGAAGGGTGAGGGTCGCGCGGGAGACCTCGCCGTCGTTGTGATCGATCCGGGCATCGGCGACGAAGCCTCCGTATGACGCGAGCAGGGTGTCGAGCCGCTTGCGGGTAGCCCCGTAGTCCCCCACCTCCACGTGGAGCTGAGCCGTCTGGATGAGCTTGCGGCCGACATGGCTCGGCTTGGCCGAGTCCTCGTCCTTGCTCTGCACCGAGGAGGCAGCCAGCTTGCCGTCGTCGCTCTTGGCCCGGCTTCTGGTCGCCGCTGGGGCGTCCATCGGCGCGGCTTGTTCGGCCTGGGCGCAGGCCCCAGCAAGGCAGGACAGGAGCAGTGCGACCAGGAGCTTCGTCCACTTCGACATCATCATGTTCAGTTAAACGAGATGCCGAGCCTGCCCTTCGTCATGGGATCATCACGACCGCGCCCAAAGCATGGAGGTCCCGTCACGAAGACGAACGCTCGGGGTCAAAGGCCGCGAAAGGCCTCGGGACGGAGGGGGATCTCGCCCCGGAGAGCCGCATCGATGGCCCCGACGATGACCTCCCGGTCGCGGGGGATGCGGCCCGCGAGGGGAAGGTAGTTGGAGGCGTGGTTGGTGCGGAAGACGGCGTCGGTGGGACGCGCGTGATCGACCATCGTGCGCAGCTCGGCCAAGAGCCCCTCGATCTCGGGGACCTCGAACCGCCCCTTGGTGCGCAGCTTGGCCAGGGGCGTGCCCGGCACCACGGTCACCGTCAAGGCGGCAAAGAACTGCGGGTCCATCTCGGTGACGAGCTCGGCCGTCGCCTCGGCGTGGGCCTCACTCCGTTCCATGGCGATGCCGAGGAGCGCGATGACGCTGAGCGACATGCCGGCGGCACGCGCCTTCTTCGCGGCCTCGACGTGCCCGGCGAAGGTGTCGCCCTTGGCGATGCGCTTCAGAGTCTCGTCGTCCCCCGACTCGGGACCGATGTAGAATTGCTTCAGCCCCAGGCCGTGCAGCTCGTCGAGCTCGGCCTCGGTCTTGGCCGCAACGTTGCGCGCCATCGCGTAGCAGGAGACGCGCCGAAGGCGCGGAAAGGACTCCCGGGCCCGCTCGAGAATGGGCCGCCAGTGGTCCATCGGCATGCCCAAGGCGTCGCCGTCGGCGACGAAGAGCTTTTCGACCCCGTCGCCCACCTCCGCTGCGGCCGCGTCGAGGTCCTCCAGGCACTCGGCCACCGGCCGCTCCCGGTAGGACTTGTCGCGGTACATGTCGCAGTAGGTGCAGTGATTCCAGCTGCACCCGATGGTGGCCTG
>JGI12210J13797_10620656_pt1 | contig 12980 bp, 10 predicted proteins | sample ElkSlonscriptome_3_FD_13797 | JGI IMG/M metagenome (IMG submission 13797)
CGGCAACCGCATGGTCGACGAGCGCGGGCAGCCGGTGCTCATCGATCCCGCCGTCTACGGAGGCCACCGCGAGGTCGACCTGGCCATGATGCAGCTGTTCGGCGGCTTCGGATCACGGGTGTTCGACGCGTACGACGAGGCCTGGCCGCTCGACCCGGGGTGGCGGCAGCGGGTGCCGCTGTACCAGCTGTACCCGCTGCTGGTGCACGTGAACCTGTTCGGCCGCAGCTACGTGGGCTCGGTGCGCCGGGCGCTGAGCCAGGTGCGGTGAGCGGCGCCGCGCCGCCTACCCCCACGGCATGATGCGGATCCGGCCGCGGTCCTCCCAGCCGGCCTCCTCGTTGATCCACTCCTTGCGCAGCATCAGGTTCCCCTGCTCGTCGCGGCTGGCGAAGATGTTGGACAGCCAGTCGTCGTCGTCGCGCTCGGGGTAGTCGGCCCGGTAGTGCGAGCCGCGGCTCTCGGTGCGCATGAGCGCGGCCTGGGTGATGATCTGGGCCACGTCGAGCAGGTTGCGCTGCTCCATGGCCAGCACGTGATCGAAGGGCTCGGCGATGCAGAGATCGTCGCGGATCCGGCCGCGCTGCTGGTCGATGACGTCCTGGGCGGAGCGCAGCTGGGCCTCGTCGCGCTCGACCAGCAGCTTCTCCCACATGGCCTGCTGAAGCTCGCGGTGCAGCTGGCCGGGGCGGGTGCGGCCCTTGGTCTCGTTCTGGCGGGCCAGCCGGCGCCCGAGCAGGCGGTCGAACTCGTCGGGGTGCAGATCGCCCTGGGGGCGATCCTTGGCGACCTCGGCCGCCTTGGTGCCCGCCCGCCAGCCGAACACCTGCGAGCCCCCGAGCATGGTGCCGCCCAGGCGGTCGGCGCCCTGCCAGCCGGCGGCCTCACCACACGCGAACAGCCCCGCGACCACGGGCGACTGGGCGTCGGTGTCGATCCGGATCCCGCCGTTGCTGGTGTGGTGATGCAGCTGGACCTGCAAGAGATCGGTGCCGATGTCCAGCCCGTTCTCCTTCATGTAGGCGTCGAACACCTCGGGCTGGAAGCCGCGCTGGGTGCCGGAGAGATCGAGGAACACCGCGTCGTGCTCGGTGCCGCGGCCCGCGAGCACCTCGCCGTGGATGGCCCGATCGAGGTGGATGGCGCCGTCGCGGCAGCTCACCGGCCAGTGGTAGGCCTTGAGCTTGGAGGCCTCGAGCACGCTCATGCCCTCGGGCAGGTAGTCGGCCAAGAACGCCTTGCCGTCGCGGTTGAGCAGGCGGTACGGGTCCTCCATCTCGTAGAGCATGACCATGCACTGGGTGGGCCAGGTGGTGGCCAGGCCCTGCTGCATGAACTCCATGTTGAACAGCGGCGCGCCGGCCCGCATCGCCATCGCGTAGCCGTCGCCGGTGTTGCCGGGCGGGTTGAAGCTGTACTTGAACAGCTGCCCCACCCCGCCGGTGGCCATGATGACCGCGCCGGCGTGCACCACGAAGGGCTGGCCCTCGTCGTCGATCCCCACCGCCCCCCGGCACCGGCCCCCCTCCACGATCAAGTCGGTGAGGTTGGCGTGCTCGAGCACGGTGGTGTTGGTGCCCTCGATGACCGCCTTCTGGATCTGGACGATGTTGTTGGTGCCCTTCGATTCCTTGGTGGCGGGCATGGTGGCGAGCATCTTGCTCTGGAAGCGCATGCCCATGCTCCGCAGGCGCTTGATCGCCTCGGTCACCTCGTCCACGAAGATCCGGCACAGCGCGGGGTCGGCCATGCCCAGGCCGGCCTGCAGCATGTCGTGGTAGGTGAGGTCGGGCGGGTTGAACAGCCCGCCCTTGGGGCCCACGGTGCGGATCGTCCAGAAATCGGCCTTGGGGTTGGAGGTGGCCCCCGCCCCGCGCACCCCGGGCACGCCGAAGCGGCCCTTGACGGCCATCATGGTCCGGGCGCCGGCGTAGTGCGCCGCGATCGTCGACGCGGTCGCGGCCCCTCCACCACCCACCACCAGGACGTCCGTCTCGTAGGTCTTCATCGCGGGGCAGTGTGCCGCAATTGTTGCGCGGGGGCCATGGACCCCGCCTCCGCCGCCGTTACTTGCGACCGAGGATCTCGGCCAGATCGACCGCGTCGAGCACCTCGGGCGGGATCCGGTTGCGCGTGACGGGGCGCGCGGACACGAGCGGTCGCGTGGCGTCGATGCCCATCTTGGCCGTGATGCCCTGCTCGGAGGGGCACGAGGGGTCCAGCGGCGTGCCCTGGCGCCCCTCGAACACGAACACCTTGGTGTCGGCCTGGGTCTGCAGCGCCATCGCGGCGATCACCTCCTGGAGGTTTCCTGGGTCGACGTCCTCGTCGACCACGATCACGTGCTTGGCGTAGATGTCGTCGAGCAGGGCCTCGATGAGCCGCCGCGGCTCGTCGTCGCTCTGCTTGCGCATCGAGATCACGGAGGTGAGCGGGGCCGGCTGGGCGATCTTGCGGACGCCGGGACAGGTGGCCCGCGCGTCGCGGAGCGTGCGGTGCTCGAGCGCCGGCATCGACAGCAGCAGGTGCTCCATGCCGCCGCTGATGATGTCCTGGAAGTAGGGATCGGTGCGGTGGGTGATGGCCTCCACCTCGAACACCGGGGTGCGGGTGGCCCCGGTGCCGTAGCCCGTAAACTCGCCGAAGGGGCCCTCGGCCGCGTCCTCGGTGACCGAGACCCGACCCTCGAGCACGATCTCGGCCGCGGCGGGCACGGTGAGGCCGGTGCCGGTCACGGTGGTCACCACCGGCAGCGGCCTGCCCATCAGCCCCCCGATGATCTCGTACTCGTCCACGTCGGCCGGCCCAGCGTAGAGCGCCCCCAGGGTCACCGCGGGGTGCAGGCCGTTGACCACCGCGATCGGCATGGCCTCGCCCCGCGCGCGATACTTCTCGTAGATCCCGTGCAGGTGGCGGCCGCGCTCCATGTAGATCCCGGTGCGGCGCTGGTCGAGGATCATCATGCGGTGGTAGCTGAGGTTCTGGACCCCGGAGTCGGGATCGCGGGCCACCACCATCGCCGCGGTGAGGTAGGGTCGATCGCTGTCGTCGGCGTGGTAGACCATGGGCGGCAGCCACGACAGATCGACCTCGTCGCCGCGGCGCACCACCTGGTGCACCGGCGCATCCTCGACCTCGACCGGCGCGACCCGCTCGGCCGCGGCCTGCTCGAAGCGCTGGCCCACCGCCGACAGCGGGCAGCCCAGGGCCAGGGCCAGCCGGCCCATCGAGCCGCCGAGGTTGGTCACCACCGGCAGCTGGGCCCCGGCCACGTTGCGAAACACCAGCAGCGGGGAGCGCCGCTTGGCCTCGAGCTTGGTGAGGATGGCGGCGGTCTCGTAGCGCGGGCTGACTTCGCGCGTGACGTCGACGTAGTCTGCCTTGCGCTTGGTCTTGACCAGCTCGAGGAAGGTGCGGAGATCGGGCGCAGGCTCGGTCATGGCGCTCGTAGTCTCGCACGGAGTCCCGCCCCCCGAGGCGGAGGGGTGCCCTCCCGGTGCCGCGAGAACCGCGTTCATCCTCCCCCGGGCTCCGCGCCCGTCGTCGCGCCCTCCGCGAACGTGGACCGGTGTGGCACCATTCGGACACCCCCCTCGCCGATGTCGATGCCTGCCTCCCGGCCCGCTCATCAGGCCCTCGCTCCCTTCGCCGGCGTCTGGCTCGGCACGGAGACCATGGCCCCCTCCGCATGGGACCCCGAAGGGGGGACCGCGCAGGCGCGGGTCGAGAACCGTCTCGATCTCGACGGCCGGGTCGTGGTGCAGAACTACGAGCAGCGGCGGAAGGGCAGCGTGATCTACCGAGGGCACGCGGTGCTGTGGTGGGACGCCAAGGCCGAGGAGTACGCCATGACCTGGTGGGACTCGATGGGGCAGCCGCCCAACGTGTTCCGCGGCAACTGGGTCGACGACACGCTGGTGCTCGTGCACGAGAACAAGGATGGCGCGTCGCGGGCGACCATGCAGTTCTTCGAGGACGACCGCTACAAGTTCACCATGGAGCTGTCGCCCAACGGCGAGCGCTGGTCGACCTGGATGACCGGCGAGTACCGCCGCAAGACCTGACCCGGGCGGGCCTCAGCTCTCGTCGGCGGACTCGGCCAGCAGCTGCTGCTTGAGCTTGCTGCGGCTGACCTTGCCCGAGGCGGTCTGGGGCAGCGCGTCGACCACCACGAATTCCTTGGGCACCCGCACGAAGGGCATGGCGGCCAGACAGTGGGCCTTGAGGTCGCGGCGCTCGAGGGTGTGGCCCTCGCGGGCGATGAGGTAGGCGACGATCCGCTCGCCCAGCGTCTCGTCGGGCAGGCCGATCACGGCCACCTCCTGCACGCCGGGCAGCTGGCTGAGCACGTCCTCGATCTCCTGGGGGAAGATCCGCTCGCCGGCGCTCTTGATCATCTCGGAGCTGCGCCCCACCAGAAACAGGTGGCCGTCTTCGTCGACGCGCCCCAGATCGCCGGTGCGCAGCCGCCCCTGGTCGTCGATCTTGCCCAGCTCGCGCTCGTCGCCCGAGACGTAGCCCTTCATGATGTTGGGCCCGCCCGCCGCGACCTCGCCGACCACGTTGGGGCCGACCGGCTGCTCGTCGGGGCCGAGGATCTCGAGCTTCACGTTGGACAGCGCCACGCCCACCGAGCCGCGCTTCACGAACAGCTCGTCGGGGCCGATCCAGGTGATCCGCGGCGCGGCCTCGGTCTGGCCGTAGGCGAGGTGGATGCCCACGTCGGGCAGGGCCTCGTGCAGGCGCTCGAGCCCCGAGGGCGACAGCGCCCCGCCGGTGATGAGCACGTACTTCAGCGCGGGCGGAGGCGACTGGGCCAGCTTGGAGCGGTCGAGCAGCTGCTTGAAGTGGTAGGGCACGCCGGAGAACCCGGTCACGCCCGACTCGCACAGCTCCTTGTGAACCTTGGCCGGGAAGGTGAAGCCGGCCGAGAACACCACCGTGCCGCCGATGAGCGCGTGCAGCAGCAGCTGCATGCGGCCGTGGATGTAGTAGAGCGGCACGACGACGAGGATGCTGTCGTCGGCGGTCAGGCCCATGGTCTCGTTGGAGGCCTGCAGGTTGCTGATGAAGTTCTCGTGGGAGAGCATCACCCCGTTGGGCCGACCGGTGGTGCCCGAGGTGTAGACGATCATCGCGACCTGGTCGGGGCTGACCGCGGGCGCGGCGGGGGTGGCCCCCGGGGTGGCCAGCAGCGCCTCGAGGGTGGTCACCCGCCGCGATTGCGCCTCGGCGGTGGCCTCGGCGTCGGCGGTGGTGAACACGTGCTCGGGCAGCGGCAGCCCGCCCTCGGCCCCGTGCTTGGCGAGCTGCTTGGCGTCGAGCACGATGGCGGCCGGCTTGGCCTCCTCGAGCACGCTGACGAGGGTGGAGGCCCCGGCCAGGGTGGGCATGTCGACCGACTGCGCGCCGGACTTGAGGATGCCCCAGAAGTAGACCAGCGACGGCAGCGAGTTGTCGCTGAGGATCGCCACGCGATCGCTGGGCCCCAGCCCGCGCGATTGCAGCTCGGCGGCCACGCGATCGCTCTGCTGATCGAGCTGGGCGAAGGTGATGGTGGCGTCCGGAAAGATCGCCGCGGGCTTGTCAGGATAGCGCTCCGCGTCGGTGCGGAGCAGGTCGAACAGGAACACGGCGACCTCCGGGGTCGGCGAGCCGGACCGGGGAGGTCGCCCTCCCCGACCGCCGGCTCAGGCCTTCTTGTTGCGCTCGATGTAGCTGACGATCTTGTCGATCGAGCCGAAGTTGTCGGGCGTGATGTCGTCGATCTCGACGTCGAAGCCGCACTCGCCCTCGATCCACACCACCAGCTCCATGATGGCGGTGGAGTCGATGACGCCGGCGAGGCTGGTCTCCTTGTCGATCTCGGCCTCCCCGCTCGTCAGCTCGGTGCGGATGTACTCGGTGAGTTTCTTCTCGGTTTCTTCCATGATGGTTCGTCCGTGCTCGGGAAGGGAAACGATCGGGGGGAGGCCAGCCGCCCGCTCAGGGCGACGACGGAGTCAGCTCGACGGGCTCGCCCACGCCAAGCCGACCGATGATCGCCGGATCCACGTCGACCCCCGAGCCCAGAGCATCGAGCCCGGTGGAGATGGCGGGATTGGAATCGTCGGCCGAGGGTGGTCGCAGGACATCTTCCTCGAGAAGGAAGCGATTTTGCCCCTTTCCATCGAGACAGGCAAACCCGGCCACGCAGCGCCCGAAGACCTCGGCCACGCGGGACAATACGCCCGACTCGCCCACCAGGGTGCCGAGATGCACCGCGATGCCGGCCTCGCGCGCGCGCTCCACGATCGCGCGGCTGGCCAGCACGCCGCCGTGCTTGCCCACGCGCACGTTGAAGATCTCGGCCGCGCCGGCCTCGATGATCCGCTGCGCGTCATCGAGCGAGCAGACCGCCTCGTCGGCCATCACCCGCACGCCAGAATTCACCTGAACGTCACGGAGGCCGGCCAGATCGTCGGCCGCGACCGGCTGCTCGATGGAGTGCAGGGGCACGCCGGCGGCCGTGAGGGCGGCCAGCCGCTCGAGGGCCTCGCCGGGGCTCCACGACGCGTTGGCGTCGAGGCGCAGCGGCACGTCGGGGCCGAAGACGCGGGTGATGGCGGCCAGCCGCTCGAGGTCGTCGGGCCGGCCCACCTTCACCTTGACGTGGGTGTGGCCCTTCCATCTCAGGCCCACGCAGTGCTTCTTCAGCGCGGCGGTCTCCACCTCGAAGCCGATGATGATGCCGGGCGGCAGCGAGGGCCCCGCTGCGGCGGCCTGACCGTCGGTGAGCACGTCGGCCAGCGAGAAGCCCATGCGACGCCCGGCGAGATCGAGCAGCGCCACCTCGACGCCGGTGAAGGTGGCCAGCTCGCGGCCCACCTGCGGCAGGGTGTCTTGCAGCCAGGCCTCGGTCGCGGCGCGATCGCCAAGCTCCTGGCCGAGCAGGCGCCCGAGCTGGGCCGGGCCGGTCTGGTGCAGCACGCCGTCGATCGTCTCGCCGGTGACGTAGGCACGAGGGAGGATCTCGCCCCACCCCGCTCCGCCCTGGTCGTCGCGCAGCTCCACGAACACCGCGTCGCTGCGGCTGCGCTCGGAGAGCGCGTGGCCGAAGCTGCCCCGGAAGGGGATCTGCACGCGGTGCAGCCGCGCCGACTCAATCCGCATGGAAGCGCTCGACGATGTCGAACTGATCGACGAAGTTGGCGTCGCGGGTGAGGTGGGTGGGCTTGATCTGCGAGTCGCTGGTGCCCCCGGCCAGGCGCTGGCGCCGGCGTGCCTCGTACCCGCCCGGCTTCACCACCAGCAGCTCGGGCGGCGCCAGCCGCTGCGACGAGCGCTTGGAGCCGTACTCCATGTTGTGCTGCTCGAGCGCCTCGTCGAGCCGCCGCGGGAACTCGGCGAGCACGGCCGACTCGGCCTCGTTGGCCAGCTCGACCATGGCCACGTAGTGCGGGAAGCCCTGCTTGGCCGGCGCGAGCGTGAACGCGGCCACGGCCAGCCCGAGCTGGTCGGCCACGTCGGACACGGCCGCGGTGACCTGGTCCTCGGTGAGCTTCTCGCCGGTCAGCGAGCAGGTCGAGCCGGCCCGGTGCAGGAACTCGATGACCGGGGTGCGCTGCTCGAAGCGCACCACCCGGATCACGTCGCCGATGTTGTAGCGATACAGGCCCGAGGCGTTGGACAGCACCAGCACGTAGGTGCGGCCCACCTCGAGCTGGTGGGGCGACAGCACGGTGGGATCGGGCCGGTCGATCTCGTCCTCGGGCACGAACTCGTAGAGGTTGACCCCGATGCACAACGCCCCGCCGCTGGCCCCGTCTTCGATGGGCACGGCCATGACCCCCTCGGAGGCCATGAAGATGTAGTCGCGCTGGGCCACCCCGGCGAAGTGGGGGGCGAGCAGCTCGATGTAGGGCTGGAGCATGGGGCTGCGCCAGCAGATGGCCAGCGACAGCTCCGGCCAGATCTGGTGGGCCCGCAGCCCGGTGGGCTGGCTGCGGATCTCGGCCAGGGCGGCCGCCCGCGCGGGGTTGCCCGGGTAGTTCTCGGCGACGTAGGACCGGACCTCGTCGCTCACGGCCAGATCGCCCCCGATCCCGCCCCGCTCGATGTCGACCAGCAGCTCGCCGGCGAACTGCTCGATCTTCTGGAACAGCAGCAGGATGGTGCTGGGGTTGAGGGTCATGATGACCGAGAAGGACTCCTCCAGCAGGATCCGCGCGATGGCGTAGTAGCGGCTGTCGGAGTCGCCGATCTGCGCGACCGACTTGGGGATGAGCGGCCGCTCCCGCATCTGGGTGGCGCGGGTGACCCCGGCCCAGTACGAGCTCTCGGAGCTGCACGGCAGCCCGCCCGGGGCGCGCACCGCCTTGCCCGAGTCGGAGAAGTTGGTGACCATCCGCCCCTGCTTGGCGGCGGGATGCGACCCGAACACCAGGCTCCAGTAGATCCCGAACGTGCGGCTCTTGTTGCGCACGAAGCGGTTGGTGACCGGGATGTACTTGGACCTCGAGGTGGAGCCCGAGGTGAGGAAGAAGCGCTTGACGGGCTCGCCGGTGACCAGCCCCTGCTCGCCGCCCTGCACCGTGCGCTCGATGAGCTCGGCGAAGCCGCCGTACTTCTGGATGGGGACCGCCCGGCGGTAGTCCTCGAGGCTGCGCACCTTGTCGAAGCCGTGGCGTCGGCCGAACTCGCACTCGAGGTTGGGCGCGAGGATCTGCTCCTGTAAGAAGCGCTCCTGCACGCGCTCGGGCTCGGCGAGACTGGCCAGGAAGGTCTGAGCTTCGCGCGATGCGAACATGTTGGTCACACTCCTAGCGCGTCCTGGGCCCACGCGTCGAGCCGCTCGGCCAACGCCCGGGGAGCCTCGAACTGGAGGCCGTGGGCCCCCGGCAGGGAGGTGGTGTGCACCCGCTGGGCCGGGAGACGCGCCAGCTCCGCGAGGATGGCGGGGTTGTCGGTGGTGGCGTCGTCCTCGGCCAGCGCCACGAACAGCGGAAGCGCGAGCTTGCGCAGGCGCATGCGGGCGGCCATCGAAAGCCGCGAGGAGACCGCGAGGAACCGGGGCGAGAACCGGCGCCAGCGGGCCTCGTCGCGCCGCACGAAGGCATCGAGGGCGGGCCCGGTGGTGAACATCTCGTCCTCGATGGGGCTGTCGAGCACGGGCTGGCCAGGGGGCAGGCCCTTGCTGCGCTCGGCCAGCGCCTTCATGCGCGCGGCCAGCTCCGCGGAGGGGTACAGGCCCGGCGTGAGCAGGGCGAGGCCATCGACCGCCTCGCCGAGTGCATGGGCGAGGTGGACCCCGAGGATCGCGCCCCAGCACCAGCCCACCACCACCAGCGGCCGGCCCGGGGCGCGGCCGTGCTCGACCACCCGCTGGGCGTCGTCGACCAGCTGCCGGGCCGAGGCCGTGTCGCCGCGCCCCTGCTCGTTGAGGCCGCTGCCGCGGCGCTCCACCCCGAGCACCCGGTAGCCCATCGCGCGCCACGGCTCGGCCAGCGGCCGGAACCAGGCGGTGTTGCTCATCACCCCCGACAGCACGGCCAGGGTGGCCCGGACCTGGGGCCCGGCGGACTCCCACTGGCGGTAGCGCAGCGGCGAGGCGGCGTGGCCGTCGTCGTCGCCGTCGCCGTCGTCGCCGGGCAGCGTGACGATCGTCTCCCCTTCGGTCGGCGCGAGTAGATCCACGACCGGCTCAGTCCATCACGAAGCCGCCGTCGACGTTGAGCGCCTGGCCGTTGATCCCGCGGGCGTCCTCGGACATCAGGAACACGCAGGTGGCCGCGATCTCGCGGGCGGTCATGATCCGCCCCTGCGGGTTCTCGGCGATGATCCCCTCGAGGTACTCCTCGGCGGTCTTGCCGAACATCTTGGCCCGCTTGCCCATCGCCTCGCGGACCATCTCGGTGTCGACGTGCCAGGGGCACACCGCATTGACGGTGATCCCCAGCTTGGCCACCTCGCGCGCGACCGACTTGGTGAAGCCGATCATCGCCGCCTTCGACGACGCGTAGGCCGCGTTGTACGAGGCGCCGACCTTGGCCGAGACCGACGAGATGTTGATGATCCGCCCCGACTTCTTGCGGATGAGCGGCTTGAGCACCCGCCGGGTCAGCGCGACCATCGAGAACAGGTTGAGGTCGTACAGCTCCCGCCAGCGATCGTCCTTGGACATGACCAGGTTGGCCACGTAGTTCATCGCCGCGTTGTTCACCAGCACGTCCACGCGGCCGAATTCGGCCATGGCCGCGTCGACCACCGCCTTGTCGGCCCCCGCCTCGGTCAGGTCCTGGGCGCAGACCAGCGCCCGCCCGCCCGCGTCGCGGACCTCCTCGGCGACCGCCTCGAGCTGCGGAGCGGTGCGAGCCACGAGGACCACGTGGGCCCCGGCCTCCACGCTGACCCGGGCGACCTCGGCCCCGATCCCGCGCCCGGCTCCAGTGATGATGACGACCTGATCTCGTAGCTGTACCTGCACGTGGCCCGCCTTCGGGTCGCCGCCCCGCGGGCGCCGACGGGGCCGACTGTGTCACAAGTGGCGGCATCCCGCGGAGGACCGCAGAGGATGCCGCCCCGGCGGTTTCCGTGAGTGACCTCAACCGCTCGTCGCCTTTCGAACGGGGTCGGGTTTCCCTGTCGCTCGGAGTCGCCCGCGCCGATCGCTGCGCGTGCCGAGCCGGTCGGCCGATCCCCCGACCGCTCGGTGATGCGACGACCCGAGCGCGGCGGACCCGCAGCGAGGACGAACGTTAGGATCGCTGGTTCATGGTCGATCATCCGAGTTACCAGACCGCCCCCGCCGACGTTCACGAGGTCCTCAGCCGCTGGATCCTCGCCGATGGCCTCCCTCTGGTCTACGACGCCACCCGCAGCCACGACGCGTTCGTGGTCGACGCGCGGACCGGCCAGGAGTACCTCGACCTGTTCTCGTTCTTCGCGAGCATGCCGGTGGGCCACAACCACCCCCGGCTGTCCGACTCTGGCTTCCTCGAGCGGCTGCTGCGGGCGGCGCTGGTCAAGCCCTCCAACTCCGACGTCTACACCCAGGCCATGGCCGACTTCGTGGCCAGCATGGGCCGCACCATGCCCGAGGGGTTCGAGCACCTGTTCTTCATCGAGGGCGGGGCGCTGGCGGTGGAGAACGCGCTGAAGGTCGCCTTCGACTGGAAGGTGCGCAAGAACATCGCCAAGGGCCGGATCGAGGCCGACGCGGTCGATCCGCAGCTGGGCACCCGCGTGCTCCACTTCAAGATGGCGTTCCACGGGCGCTCGGGCTACACGCTGTCACTCACCAACGGGGCCTCGCCGGCCAAGACCCAGTACTTCCCCAAGTTCGACTGGCCGCGGGTGAGCACGCCGGCCCGGGTGTTCCCCACCACCGAGGCCAACATCGCGGCCACCGCCAAGGCCGAGGCCACCACCCTCGCCGAGATCGACCAGGCCTTCGACGCCTACCCCGACGAGATCGCCGCGGTGCTCATCGAGACGATCCAGGGCGAGGGCGGCGATCAGCACTTCCGGCCCGAGTTCCTCGCCGCGCTGCGCAAGCGCTGCGACGAGCGCGAGGCCCTGCTGGTGTTCGACGAGGTCCAGGCCGGCATGGGGATCACCGGGCGCTGGTGGGCCTTCGAGCACATGGACTGCGCCCCCGACGTGTTCGCGTTCGGCAAGAAGGCCCAGGTCTGCGGCATCGCCTCCACCACGCGGGTCGACGAGGTCGACTCGGTGTTCAAGGTCTCCAGCCGCATCAACTCCACCTGGGGCGGCAGCCTCGTCGACATGGTCCGCTGCCAGCAGTACATCGAGATCATCGAGCAGGACGATCTGCTGAGCAACGCGACCGAGGTGGGGGCGTACCTGCTCGAGAACCTGCGGGAGCTGGAGGAGACCTACCCCCACGTCACGGCCAGCCGCGGGCAGGGGCTGATGTGTGCCTTCGACCTCCCCGACACCGCGGCCCGCAACCGAGCCTTGCACCTCATCTCCGAGGAGCACGTGATGATCCTGCCCGCCGGCCACCGAAGCGTGCGATTCCGGCCCGTGCTGGACTTTCGGCGGGAGCACGTCGATCTGGCCATCACCCGCATCAAGTCGGCCCTCGACAAGATGTAGGCTCGACCCTCTCACGGCACCGCCCATGCGCTTCTTGTTCCTCGTCCCCGACTTCATCGAGCCCGGCCCCGCCGCCCGAGCCCTGGACTTCTGGCACGCCAAGCCCAAGCTCGCGTACAGCCCCACCGTGCGCAAGCTGCTGGGTCACCCCTTCTTGCGCACCTCGGTGACGTGGGGGGGCACGCTCAACAACATGCGGCACTGCTGGATCGCCCGGCAGCTCGGGGCCGAGGCCGCGCTGGTCAGCCTCAGCGGCCGCGACACCTACAAGGCCTTCAGCATCCTCGACCTGCCCTACGTGAAGTGGTCCGACCGGCGCCCCGACGACGTGGTGCTGGTGCCCGACTTCGCCTCCGACGTGATCGACTCGGTCGAGGGCCCGGTGATCGCGTACATGCAGGTGCCGATTCATCTCAGGCAGGATTTCGACTGGCGATCCGATCGGATCACCATGTGGACCGACTCGCCCTTCATGCTGGCGCTGTGCAACGAGGCGTACCCCGGCAAGGAGGTGCCCATCGTGCCCAACATCGTCGACGACGAGGTCTTCCCCTTCATCCCCCAGGAGCACCGCGAGGAGGGCCTGGCGTTCGCGTTCCCGCGCAAGGGGCCCGAGTTCATCGCGGCCACCCGCCGGATCTACCGCGAGCGTGGGGGCCGGTTCTGGCACTTCGAACTCATCGACGGCATGCCGCTGATGGAGCTGGCCAAGGAGATGCAGCGCCCGCAGCTGTTTCTGGCCTCGGGCGAGATCGAGGGCTGCGCCCTGCCCCCGCAGGAGTCGATGGCGGCCGGCATCGTCGTGATCGGCAAGAACGCGCGGGGGGCCAACTTCCTCATGGAGAACGGCAAGACCTCGCTGGTGGCCAACTCCCCCGAGG
>JGI12210J13797_10082629_pt1 | contig 12977 bp, 13 predicted proteins | sample ElkSlonscriptome_3_FD_13797 | JGI IMG/M metagenome (IMG submission 13797)
GGTGGTCTCTGCGATGGGCGGTTTCGTTCTGGTGCTGGCCTACGCAGTGGCCTGGGCGCTCGGCGGTATCGCCCCTTGGCGTTTCGCGAAGGCCGCGCTCCCCGCACAGGCGGTCGCGGTCTCGACCCAGAGTTCGCTCGCGAGCCTTCCGGCCATGCTCGATTCCGCCTCGCGGCTTGGCCTGCGCGCGGCGACGGCGGAATTCGTCCTGCCGCTCGCGGTCGCCATATTCCGCGCGACGAGCCCTGCCATGAACATGGCCGTCGCGCTCTATGTCGCGGCGCTTGCAGGGGTCGAGATCACGCCGGTCGCGGCCGGGGCGGGCATCCTCGTCGCGCTGGTCATCTCGGTGGGATCGGTGAGCCTGCCGGGATCGATCAGCTTCGTGGTCTCGATCGGCCCCATCGCCCTTGCCATGGGCGTGCCGATCGAACCGCTCGCGCTGCTGGTCGCGGTGGAGATGCTGCCCGACATCATGCGCACCCTTGCCAATGTGACGATGAACCTCGCCGTCACCAGCGCGGTCGACCGCACCGGCCGATGACGCGAACCCGGTACGCCTGATGCAAGCCCTCCCGCACGATCCGCAAGCCGCGACTTGCAACCCTTCGCACCGTCATGCGTTGCTGCTACACCCGCGCTACAAATTCACCCAACCAAACCAACCGGAGGAATTATGGCTTTCCAATTGAGTCCGCTTCCCTATGCCCCCGACGCTCTCGACCCGGCGATTTCGGCCGAGACGCTGTCGTTCCACCATGGCAAGCACCACCAGGCCTATGTCGACAAGACCAACGCCGCGATCGAAGGCACCGATCACGACGGCAAGCCGCTGGAAGCGGTCATCGCCGCCGCACGCGGGAGCAGCGCAGGCCTGTTCAACAATTCCGCGCAGACCTGGAATCACGCCTTTTACTGGAATTCGCTATCGCCCGATGGCGGTGAGCCTTCGGCCCAGCTCAAGGCGAAGATCGACGAGACCTTCGGTTCGATGGACGAACTGAAGAAGGCGCTCAAGGAACGCGGCGCGGGCCATTTCGCATCCGGCTGGGTGTGGCTCGCCGAAAAGGGCGGCAAGCTCTCGATCGAGGAATCGCACGATGCCGACACGCTCGCCGACAGCCAATTCAACCCGCTGCTGACGATCGACGTTTGGGAGCATGCCTATTACCTCGACCACCAGAACAAGCGGCCGAGCTATCTCGACGCGGTCGTGGACAGCAGGCTGAACTGGAAGTTCGCGAGCGAGAACCTCGAGCGGGGATCGACCTGGACCTACGGCTGAAGATTTCCGAAGCCAAGAAACGAAAGGGCCCGCCGCACGATGTGCGAGCGGGCCCTTTTCTTGTTCGGTTCCCGAGCGGGTGTCAGCCCTTGGCGGCGGCGACACCCTTGCCGGCCGCGACGTCGTCCAGCTCCTCGAGGATTGCGCGGTGCGCCGTGTCGTCCTCGATCGAGCGCCGGGGAATGTCCCCGTCGGCGAGCATGGAATTGAGCGCGGCGCGGGCGCGTCCCACCCGGCTCTTGATCGTGCCGACCGCGCAGCCGCAGATCTGGGCCGCCTCTTCATAGGAGAAGCCGCCTGCGCCGACCAGCAGCAGCGCCTCGCGCCGTTCGGGCGGGAGCGTGAGAAGGGCGCGATGCATGTCGGAGAGGTGCAGCGGTTCCTCCTGCCCGGCGGGTGCGGTCAGGATACGTTCGGCGACGCCTTCGTCATATTCGCCGCGGAAGCGGTTGCGGCGCATGTCGGTGAGATAGGCGTTCCTCAGGATGACGAAGGTCCATGCGCGCATCGAGGTGCCCGGCTCGAACCGGTCCTGCGCGGCCCAGGCCTTGAGCAGGGTTTCCTGAACCAGATCGTCGGCCATGTCGGGCCGCCCGCACAGGCCGCGCGCAAAGGCGCGCAGATGCGGCACGACCTCGGTCAGCTCGCGCTTGAAATCGGCCCGCTCGGCGGGGGTGCGTTCGATTTTCGGCTTCTTTTTCTTCTCGGCCATTATGCTCCGCTCCCCCGTTCGGGGGGCTTGTCGGACGTGTCGCTGCCGTCACCCGGTTCTTCCGGATCGGTCTGGTCGAGCTTGTCGAGCAGTGTCCTGAAACTGTCGGGCAAGTCTTCATCGACAACCGAATCGTAAAGCTGCCTGAGGCCGTGGCTCCAATCGGGCTGGCCGGCCTTGTCATCGGATCGGGCTGTCCCCTTGGGCGACTTTCCCTCCGGCGACGCGTCCTTGGCGATGCCGCTTCTGCCGGCATCAGCCCCTGTGTCTCGTGATGTTTCCTGTGACGCCATAAGCGTGTCTATCTGTCCTTGATCCCGTCCGGCCCTGATCCCGTCGGGCCCTGATCCCGTTCGGCCCTGATCCCGTCTGGCGGCGCGCCCGAAATTGCGCGATGCCTGCGGTCCCCCACCGCCCTTGTCAATCCGAGGCCACTCGCGGAAGAGCGCATTTGACGAGCGCATGCTACCGAGTGACGCGTGGTGTGGGAACGTAGCGCGAGGTGTTTGGTTCCGTCCACACACCCAGGCAGATGCAAACCTCATGAACACCCCAGGCCCTCATTCCGGCGCAGCCGCGTCTGGCGAAGCCTCACCCGCCGCGGGTAATCCGTCATCGCTGTCCGCGCCGCCGCCTCAGACCAGCCGTGCGCGCCGCTGGCTGGTGAGCTATCCGCGCGCCATACCGGTTGCGATTTTTCTCGCGATCGCCGCGATCACCGCGCTCAGCGTCTTTGCGATAGAAAGCAATGCACGCGCCCGGGAAAAGGCCCAGATGCGCCAGTATGCACAGGGTATCGCCTCCGAGCTCGACCGCCGAGGCACGAGCTTCTCCTCCTATCTTCGCGCCGGAGCTGCCCTTTTCTCGAGCCTAGATGAGGTGGATCCGCGCACCTTTCGCCAATTCGTCAGCGAGCTGCGCATCGATCTCGATTATCGCGGGGCGGAAGGGATCGGCTGGATCGAGGTGGAGGACAGGGAAGGAATGCCGGCACCGCGCGCCACGGTGCGTTACATCTGGCCCGACACCGAACGCAATCGCCGCGCGATCGGCGTCGACATGTATTCCGAACAGGTGCGCGCAGCCGCGCTCGACAAAGCGCGCCGCACCGTGCGCCCGACCGCTTCGGGCCGGACCGTCCTGGCCCAGGAAGGGATGGGCACGGAGCCCGGTTTTCTTATCGTCATGCCAGTCTTTGCGGGCGACCCGACCATGCGCGACAGCGAGCGCAGCCTTGCCGGGTTCGTCTATTCGCCCTTCGACGCGGACGAGTTCCTGAGCTCGGCGATCGAACAGGCGGCCCCGGTCGATCTCGGCGTGCGGCTTTACGATGGCGATGCGCGCACCGAAAACCTGCTGGTCGCCCATTCCCTGAGCTCTGGCGGGGTTCAGCGGATCGAGCAGCCGGTGACCATCGCCAATCGCAGGCTCCTGCTGGTGGTCGAAACGGCCGAGGCGCAGGCTCTCGCGCCGTTGTCGATGGTGACGCTGCTGTTCGGGCTGGCGGTGGCGAGCCTTCTCATGCTGCTCGCGCGGCTTCTGACCCAGCAGGCCTTCGAAGATCAGTCGCGCCTTGCCTTTTTCGAGGAGCAGCATTCGATCCGCAATTCGCTCAGCCGCGAACTCAATCACCGGGTCAAGAACACGCTCGCCAACGTCCTCTCGATCCTCTCGCTCACGCGGCGCCGGTCGAGCAGTCTCGACGAATTCGCCGACAGCCTCGAAGGGCGCATCAGGGCGCTTTCGGCGACGCATGACCTGTTGACGGGCACGGACTGGAGCACCACGCCGATCAAGGCGGTCGTGGATGCCGAGCTGCAGCATTTCCGCGCCGGGTCCGACAAGGCGGTCACGGTCGATGGCCCCGCTGCGCAGCTTGCGCCCAACGACGCTCTCAGTTTCGGCCTCGCGATCCACGAACTCGGCACCAATGCCGCGAAATACGGCGCCTTGAGCGTGCCTGACGGGCGGGTCTCGATCCGCTGGGAACTGATCGACGAGAGGCTCGCAGAGGTCGAATGGCGGGAAACCGGAGGGCCGCCCGTCCCGCCCGAGCGCAAGCGCGGTTTCGGCACCGAATTGATCGAGAAGATCGTCGCCCACGAATTGCGCCACCCGGTGACGCTCGATTTCGAGCCCGAGGGCGTTCGCTGCATCATGCGCGTGCCGATCCGGCGCCGCGGCGATTTCCGGATCCGCGAGGGCAGCCGGCGTGCGAAGACGCCGTGACGCTGCCCTTCGCGGGTCTCTGCGTCGCTAGAGCGGGCGGCTCGAACCGAAGAACAGTGCCTGGCTGATCGCGGCGCGAACGGTCTGTTCCTGGAACGGCTTGGTCACGAGATAGGTCGGCTCGGGCCGGTCGCCTGTCAGCAGGCGTTCGGGATAGGCGGTGATGAAGATCACCGGGACGCTGGTGATGGCGAGGATGTCATCCACCGCGTCGAGCCCGGACGACCCATCGGCGAGCTGGATATCGGCGAGTACGAGACCCGGCGTCTTGTCCGCCACCGCTTCCTGCGCCTGCGTGCGGGTGGCCGCGGTCCCGGCGATTTCGTGCCCCAGCGAGGAGACGAGGTCTTCGAGCTGCATCGAGATCAGCGGTTCGTCCTCGATGATGAGCACGCTTGTCGACTGTTCGCGGTCGATCTCGGCGATCGCTTCGGCCACCAGCTGTTCGACTTCGCCGGTTTCGCGATCCATGATTTCGGCCGCCTGGGCCGGCGTGAAATCCTCGAGCGTGGTGAGCAGCAGGGCCTGACGATTGAGCGGCGTGATCGCCTTGAGCCGGTCCTGCGCGCCGACTTCGTGCTCACCGCCGCCCGAGGCCCGGTCGGTTGCGGCGACGTCGAGGAAACCGGTCGACCACACCTTGTTGAAGGCGCGGTAGAGCGGGATGCGGCCGCCCTCGAGCGATTGCTTGACCTCGCTGTCGGCGAGCGCGGCTTCGAGGGTGGCGCGGACGAAGGCATCGCCGGTCGCCTGCGAGCCCGTAAGGGCGCGGGCATAGCGACGCAGGAACGGGAGGTTGGCGGCAACTTGCTCGCTCAGGGACATGAAAGCCTTCCTTGAAGAATTGTATTTCCGAACCGGGATAGGTCCGGTGATTCGAGGCCATAGCGGTTTGCGCGGCCGCAGTCGCCCCCGGCTATCCGGCAGCGCCTCCGAAAAGGCCCCGGTCCAGAGGGGTTCCTACTGCTGTGGTTCATCCGGCAGGGCATGGCTTTAAAAAAAGTTGGAAAACGCCGGAACCGCTCTTCTCACGGCGCATTATGCCCTTTGTCACCGCCGAGACCCCCCTCCCGTCCAAGCGGCTGGTGATACGATCCCGAGGCCTTCACCCCTAACCGGGTGGAGGCCTTTTTCGTTTCAGGCTCCGGGTTTTGTCTCAAGCTGAGGGCTCGTTCGCGATGAGCGGCTTTTCGTAGATCGCGTATTCGCGATTGACCTCGCTCCCGATCGCGTCGGCGATGGCGACCATTCCGCGATTGTCGTCGAGAATCCAGCCGATCTCCCCGAACTTCGAGCCGTAGATCTCATGTGCATTGTCCCGGATCGCGCTGATCATCATGAAGGCGAGCTGGCTCGCCAGCCGCGAATTGTGCAATTCCTTGAGCACGCCCATGAGCGGCACGCGCATGTCGGAACCCGCAGGATGCTTGAGCCAGCGCAGCATCTGCACCCAGCCGAAAGGAAACATCCGTCCCCCGATCCGCGCGAGCACGTCGTTCACGTCGGGAAAGGTCAGCATGAAGGCGACCGGTTTGCCGTCGAGCTCGGCGATCATGTTGAGGTCTTCGCGGATGATCGGTTTCAGTTTCCTGCCCGCATGGGCGACCTCTTCGGGAGTGAAGGGGACAAAGCCCCAGTTCTGCGACCACGCATCGTTGAGGATCGCGAGCACCGTCTCGGCCTCCTCGTCCCAGCGCGCCTTGTTGACGTGGCGAACGGCGATGCGCGGGTTGCGCGCCCCCGACTGAACGATGCGCCGGACAATCGGCGGGAAGCCGAGCGGGATCTCCAATTCGTAGGTGTGGAGCGTCTTTGCACGGGAATAGCCCGCACGTTCGATCCAGGCGGCGTAGTGTTCGGGATGATGGCCCATCATGATGCGCGGGGGATGGTCGGTGCCGCGCACGAGCAGGCCCGGTTCCTCCCAGATCGACATGGAGATCGGCCCCAAGGCGCGGGTCATGCCCTCCTGCGCCAGCCAGCCTTCCGCTGCGGCGAGCAAAGCGTGGGCGATGGCTTCATCTTCGGCATCGAAATAGCCGAACATGCCCGTGCCCGGGCCGAAGCCCTGCTGCGCGGGCATTTGGAGCGCGAGTTCGTCGATATGGGCCGAAATCCGTCCGACGTCGCGTCCTGCCCGGGTCGCGACGAACAGCTGTGCCCGGGCATGGCCGAAAAAGGGGTTCCTTGCCGGGTCCACCAGTTCGAGCTGTTCGGAGCGCAATTGCGGCACTGCATGCGGCACACGAGCGGCAAGGGCGCGGCCGAGATCGACGAAACGCGCCCTTCCACGCTTGCCGGCGACCTCTTCGATACCTATCTGAGCGTGCGTCACGCGGCCCTTTCCATGTTTGCCTTTTGTCAAAGTGACGCTGCGTCTGTGCGGTTAACGGGCAAGTCATGCAAGCCAGCCGATCAGTCTTGCCAACATATCGCATTTGGCGGCCGCGCCCGTGATGGGTTAAAGCAAACTCCCGAGATCGAACCGATGAACATGCAACAGCCTCTCAACACCGCGCATGCACAGCCCCCCTCATACGCCCCCCCGCGTGCGAGCCGGGTGGATTTCATGGGCGTGGACGACAAGGACATGCTGCGCGCCGCCCGTGACCTGACCAAGGGTCTGGGCGACGCTAAACCCGGCATCTACTGGCCCGACATGCTCGCCTCTGCGCTTGCGGGCTATGGCGGGATCGCGCTTGCGATCCTGACCGACAGCGTCGCCATTGCGGTGATCGCCGGACTGGTTGCGTCGCTTGCGCTCTACCGGGCGCTGATGTTCATTCACGAGCTTACCCATATCCACCGCGACGCCCTGCCGGGTTTCCGGCTCGGCTGGAACCTGATGGTCGGCATCCCGCTGCTGACGCCCAGCTTCATGTATGAAGGCGTGCACACGATCCATCACAAGCGCACGCAGTACGGCACCGTCGAGGACCCCGAATATCTCCCGCTTGCGCTGATGAAGCCGTGGAGCCTGCCGCTTTTCGTGATCGTCGCGCTGCTCGCGCCGATCGCTTTGCTGTTCCGCTTCGCCGTGCTGGTGCCGCTGGGTGCGGTGATCCCTGCCGTGCGGACATTTACGTGGGAGCGGTTCTCCTCGCTCTCGATCAATCCCGATTTCCGGCGCAAGGCTCCGACCGGCGATTTCGCCAAGCGCGTGCGATGGCAGGAGACGGGCGCAAGCCTTTGGGCAATCACCGTCATCGCAGGAACCTTCGCGATCGGCTGGCGGCCGCTGCTGATAGCGCTTGCCATCGTCAGTTTTACTGCCCTGCTCAACCAGCTGCGCACGCTCGTCGCGCACCTGTGGGAGAACGAGGGCGAGGCGATGACCGTGACCGCGCAGTTCCTCGACAGCGTCAACGTGCCCCCGCCCGGCCTCGCCGCGGAAATCTGGGCACCGGTGGGCCTGCGTTACCATGCGCTGCATCACCTGATGCCGTCCATGCCCTATCACGACCTGCCCGAAGCGCATCGCCGCCTCGCGCGGGAGCTTGGAACGGGTTCGACCTATGAGGGCGCGAACCATCCGGGGATGCTGACGCTGGTCGGACGGATTGCGCGCAGCACGATGATCCGGCGATAGCGGCCTTTCACCGGCCGGGGCTGGGCTGTCGTTCCATGATCGGGGCCTCGGGCTCGCCAATCGTTTCGAGTTCGGGCTCTTCGCCCGTTGCCGCTTCCCCGGTCGCATCCCCTCGCGGGAGCGCCCCTTCGAGATCGCCCTCGGGCGGCAGAGCCTCGTCCGGCCGGTCGCTGCACCCGCCAAGCGCGAGCATGAGGGCGGCGGCTGGAATGGCGGCGCTTTTCATCGGCATCCTCGCTTTCGGCGCAAATCATAGCGCGACATCCTCCACTCGCGCCAGATGCGATCAATCGAGAAAGCGGATCATCGCGCAGCGCCGCTCGGCCGGGAGCCCGTGATCGGCCTCGAGCGCGAGTTCGCCTGCGAGCCGCGGATGCGCGTCGAGCGCGGTGACCTCCTGAAAGCCGAGGCGTTCATAGAACGGCGCATTCCAGGGAACGTCGCGGAAGGTCGTCAGCGTGATTGCCCGGAAACCCGAATTGCGCGCATCGATCATCGCCGCGCGCAGCAGTCCGGCGCCGATGCCGCGCCGCTGATGATCGGGATCGACGTCGAATTCCCAGACATGCAGTTCGCGGCCGAAGGGTTCTGTCACGATGAAGCCGATGATCGTCCCCTCTTGGTGTGCGACGAGGCAGTGGCCCTTGCGGATATAGCGGCGCAGCCGTTCGAGCGGGACCTGTCCAGCGATTGCGGGAAGCCCTTCGACGCCTTCGAACATCCGGCCAGCGCGCGCTTCTATCGCGGGCATCGCTTCCGCGTCTTCGAGCCGCGCAAGGCGCAGCGACCAGTCCTTCTGCTCCGCCATGCCTATTCCTCGGTCCGCACGAGCACGGTCTCGCCCAGGAGCAGGAAGAGGAAGAACGGCGCCCAGGCGGCGAGGAAGGGGGGGTAGCCACCGAACGAACCCATTGCGAGCGCGGCGTTGTCGATGACGAAATAGGCAAATCCGAGCGCCATGCCGATGATCGCGCGCACGAAGAGCTGACCTGAACGCGCGAGCCCGAAGGCGGCGATCGAGCCGAGCAGAGGCATCAGCAAGGCGGAGAGCGGTCCGGAAAGGCGGTGCCACCAGCTCGCCTCCATTTCGCTCGTGCGCCGGCCGGCCCCATCGAAGGCGTCGATCGTTTCGCGAAGTTCGAGAAAGCCGAGAGAATCCGGATCGACCGCCTCGAGGTCGATCCGTTCGGGGCTGAGGCCTTCGCCAACCACCAGGTCGCCCAATTGCTCGGTTTCGGCAGTGCCCACATCGAAGCGCTCGGCATCTTCGAGCCGCCAGCCGGGTGCCGCATAGGTCGCACGGCTGGCGTTGACGAATTCGCTGATGATCCCGCCCGGTGCGCGTTCGTACCAGGTGACGTCAGCGAACTCGATTTCCTCACCTTTCCCGATCAGCGAGGCGGCGGTGAATATATTCGCCCCGTCAGTCAGGTAGACGTTTGAGCGCACCCCGCTCTCGTCGGGGATCACGGCATATTCCGCAGCCTCCCACGCCTTGAGGGTCGCGTTGGCGCGGGTCACGATCCGCTCGTTGAAGGCGAAGCTTACAGCGGCGACCAGCGCCGCGCTAAGCAGCAACGGGGCGAGCACCTGGTGCGCGGAAAGGCCCGCCGCCTTCATCGCCACGACCTCGCTGTTCTGGTTCAGGGTCACCAGCGTGATCAGCGTTGCCAGCAGCACCGAATAGGGCAGGAAGCGGCTGATCAGCTGCGGCACGCGCAGGCTCACATATCTGATCACCTCGCCCTGGCCGTTGCCTTCGACGGCGAGGATCTTGCCCGTCGCGCCGAGGAGGTCGAGCGCCATCAGCACCACGACCAGCATGACGAGCACTGCGAGGATGCGCAGGACGAACAGTTTCGCCAGGTAGAGCGTCAGGGTGCGCGACGGGAAGAAATCGAGCTGCATGAAGGCCGCGCCGTCCTATTCCGCCGGCGCGAGACGCTGCTCGCGGCCCGACCGGTCGCGGCGCTTGAAGAGCTTTCCGATCCGCTTGGTCAGCTTGGCGAACACGGTTTCGAGCGCGCCGATCGCCTGCCCGCCGGGGACATAGGCGACGCGGTAATACATCCACAGGATCAACGCGGCGAAGATCACGAACGGCCCCCACAGGGCGAGAATCGGATCGACCCTGCCGAGCGCCGCGATATCCTCGCCATATTCGTTGACCTTGTGATAGGCCACCACCATCACGATCGAGATGAACACGCCGAGCGCGCTCGAAGACCGCTTGGGCGGGATCGCCAGGGCCACCGCAAGCAGCGGCATCAGCATCATCATCACGATTTCGACGAGCCTGAAATTGAACGATGCCTGGCTCGCATCGCGCTGGCTCGGCGCGGCCTCGGAGTTCCAGCCGATCCGCAGCAATTCGGGCAGGATGAATTCGCGCGTCTCGTCGCCGCGGGCGCGGAACTCCTCGATCGCGGGCAGGTCGATCGGCAGGTCATGCCGGCTGAAGGACAGCACGCGCGGGGTCTCGCTGCCCCCATCCTTCATGCCGGTGTCCTGCACGATCGTCCCCTCGGTCAGGCGCAGGATGATCGTGTCGGGATCGTCGCTCGTGGCGAGAAACGCCCCTTCGCGTGCGCTGATCGAGAGAACCTGGCCGCGCCCATTCGAGACGCGGGCGAAAATGCCCATCAGGCGCCGCCCGTCATCCTCGCTCTCCTCGATCCTCAGCGCCATGCGGTCGGCGAGAGTGGTGAATTCCCCGACCTTGATCGATGCCCCGAGCGCGCCGGACCGCAGATCGTATTCCATCTGCTCGTAATAATAGCGGCTGACCGGCTGGATGTAGAAGACGAGCGCGACATTGACCCCGAGCAGGACCAGCGCGATCGCATAGGGCATGCGCAGCAGGCGATTGTAGGAAAGACCCACCGCGCGCATCACGTCGAGCTCGGATGACGTGGCAAGCTTACGAAAGGCCAGCAGCACGCCGAGCAGCAGGCCGAGCGGGATCGCGAGGCTCGCATATTCAGGGATCAGCGCGCCCAGCATCTTGAACACGACCGCCACCGGCCCACCCTCGACCGCGACGAAATCGAACAGGCGCAACATCTTGTCGAGCAGCAGCAGCGAGGCGGCGAGTGCGAACACGCCGAGCATCGGCACGATCGTCAGCCTGAAGACGTAGCGGTCGATGCTGGGCAGGAAATTGAACACTCGGGGTCTGGGGCCTTCTTGCCGACTTGCACTCGCCATACGCTCTTGCGGGCGGACTACATTCGCCCGGAAGCGCCCATAGCGCCAATTTGCCGCGCGGTCATGCCCCGTTTGTGCGGGTGTCGCCCCGCCGGGCAGTGCCTACCAGAACCGGCTGCCCGGACCGCCCTTGAACGGGCCGGTCTCATAGCGGCTGATCCAGCCACCGTAGAACTGGCCCGGCTGGGGCGTGATTTTCTCGCCGTCGATCCTGCATGCATCGAAGGGGTCGGGATAGAAGGCGAAATAGTTCGCGATTCCCGCAAAGCTCGCCGATGGGTCGGGATAGGCCCACACCGCCGCCTCGATCCGTTGATCGCCTATGACCACGTCGAAATAGCGCGCCTGCCCTTTCCATTCGCATAGCGAGCGGCGCGCGGGATTGGGTTCGAGATATTGGCGGGCGACATCCTCGGGCGGGATGTAATAGGTTGGCGGGTGGCTCGTCTCAAGCGTGCGCCAGGCGTTGCGGCTGTCGGCAAGCGTCACGCCGCGATGGATTACCTCGACATGACGGGAGGTGGGCTCGGCAATGGCGGGGCGGGGATAGTCCCACACGCTTTCCTGGCCGGGACCGACGGGATCGGGTTCAGGGTGGTGAGGCTGTCTCAAGAGACGGGGCCGCTCACGCCTTTTCCAGCGTGCATTGCAGCGGATGCTGATTCTCGCGGGCGAAGTCCATCACCTGGTTCACCTTGGTCTCGGCGACCTCGTAGGTGAAGATGCCGCACACTCCGACGCCTCTCTGGTGAACATGCAGCATGACCCGCGTCGCCTGTTCGAGGTCCATGCTGAAAAACCGCTTGAGCACCATAACGACGAATTCCATCGGGGTGTAATCGTCGTTGAGCATCAGCACCTTGTACTGGCTCGGCTTCTTGGGCTTGGTGCGGGTCTTGGTCGCGACGCCGGTCTGGCTGTCGCCATCTCCGGGTTTGCCCTTGCCCGGATCGTCCTCCCCCGCCGCTCGAGCGATGAGAGGCACCTCGCCACGCACGACCAAGATCCCGCCCGCGGGCAGGATCTCTTCGGGGGCGCGCTTCGACGCGTCAAATTGCGGGGGACCCATCATCACCGACCATTATGGGATTCGTTTGCGCAGACGCAAGATGGACATTTCGCAGCTGTCCGCTTGCGTGACCTGCAAAACGTATTGGGCCGGACAGACGGGAGATGTCTGTCCGGCCCAGCGCCCGAGGGCGCGCCTTCTTGAACCGGCTTGGGAGAGAGAGGAGAGGGCCGGTCCAGGAACTTGTACTGGCTGCGATTACGCGGCCTTGGTCATCTTTTCCGTCGCGACGCTGACGCGGTTCGAGATCGGCGCGAAGGCGTCGTTGTAAAGCTTCAGCCACGCTTCGGTGCGCTGCGAGCCGAACGAGACGACCGCGTCGAAATTGCGACGGGCGATCTCGCCCTGGAACTGCATGAGTTCGGTCGGGGACTTGATCGAAGCCATCTTCTTGGCGTCTTCGGTCATGGTCTCGACGACGGTCTTGCCGGTCTCGACATTGTCACGCACGAGATCCTGCGCACCGGTGAAGAAGATCTTGCCGCTCTCGACCACGGCGTCGAGATTGGACTTGCTGAATTCACCCATTTCGCCGGCCAGCTCGCCGGTCTTGCCGTAGGCGACCTTGACGCGTTCCTGCATGTCGGTGGCGAAATTCTTCACGGTTGCGGTGAAATCGGTGTTCTTGGCGGTGGCCATGATTGTGTCCTTGAGCTTGGTTGCGGGGTTGGTATCGGTCTTGGTCTTCGCTGCTGCCGGGGCGGTCTTCTTGGCAGGTGTCTTCTTCCTCGAAGCCGCCTTGGGGGGCGAAGCCTTGGCCGGGGCCCTCTTCGCCGTAGTTTTCTTCGCGGGGGTCTTTTTCGCTGCGGCCTTCTTCGCCGGCGCCTTCTTTATCGGCGCCTTCGCCGTAGCGGGCTTGGCAGGCTCGGGCTTGGCGGTCTCGGAC
>JGI12210J13797_10276344_pt1 | contig 12976 bp, 12 predicted proteins | sample ElkSlonscriptome_3_FD_13797 | JGI IMG/M metagenome (IMG submission 13797)
CCGATGGCACCGTGACCAAGATGCTGGAGGCCTATTTCTGGGAGCCCGTGGTGGTGGACACGCTGCGGCAGGAGTTCATTACCGCGGAGGCCGAGATCCCCTGGATCGACATCGACGCCAGCGACCGCATCATGGTGCGCCGGGCACGGTTGCGGGGCGCCGACAGCGGCAAGCACTACGCCCATGCCTTCTCCGTGATCCGCACCGACTTGATTCCGCCCGTTTTCCGCCAGCGGCTGATCGACCGCGAGATCGGCATCGGCGCACTGATCCGCGACAGCGGCCTGGAGAGCTATCGCGAGGTGATGGAGGTGGGTGTCGAGGTAGGCTCAGACCTTGATTTCGACGGGCGCGCGACCGGTGGCCCAGACCCGATCGCGGTCAAGAGCCGAAGGGCCAACGGGCTGCGGGAGGGCAGCGACGCCGCCTCGGGTGGCGTCTTCCGCACCTATCGCATCATCATCGCCGGCACCCCCGTGATCCTCATCAGCGAGACCTTTCCGTTACAGCTCTACCAATAACGCCCCCGCCGTTTTTCAATTCCCAGGCGTGCATGCCTGTCCGTGTTGTCTGCGGCCGCTGGCCTAGCCCATCCCACCCAGTTGCGCCAAACTAGTCGCTAGTCACTCGTAACTCGCCATTCGACCGCCCCCGCAGGAGTCACGACCATGGTAACCCACAACCCTTATCGCTCCCCAACGGCCGACCTCACCGCGCCTTCAAAGTCGGGACGCGATCTGACGGGCCCCTTCGATCCAAGCGGCCGGTTTGGCCGACTCAGCTACATCGCCTGGGCCATGCTCGTCAGCGTGTCGTTGAACCTGATCCAGGTCGTGCTGGCTGCCGCGCTCGGCATCAGCGGCGCCGACGCACAATCGTCGGGGTTCGCCGTGGCCGCGGTTGGCGTCATCACCATCGTCCTGGCGATAGCGACGGTGGTCGCCACGGTGCTGTTCGTAATCCGGCGCCTGCACGATATCGAACTCAGCGCCTGGTGGGTGCTGCTCGGACTCGTCCCACTGGTAAACCTGATCTTTGGCCTGTTCGTGGCCCTCAAGCCCGGCGACACGGGCACGAATCGGTTCGGTCCGCCCCGCGATTCCCGCGGCTGGGAGAAGATCGTCGGCGGCATCGGCGTGGCCTTGATCCTGCTGGCGGTGGTGGTGCTGGTCATTGGCTTCATCGCCGCGACGATGAACCCCGAGCTGATGCAGCAGTTGGAGGCGGCGGTATCGGCTGCCTGACGGAGATCTCCGCTGGGGCCAAGCATCCGATCGACACCCTGCGCCTGTTCGAGACACCGGAGGGGGTCGACTTGGCCTTGCGCCTCGCCGGACCGGTCCCGCGCGCCGCGGCCCAGGCCATCGACTGGCTGATCCGCCTGATCCTGTACCTGGTGCTGGCTCCCCTGGCTGCTTTCTCGGGCGTCGGCGTCGGACTGATGCTGCTGGGTCTGTTCTTGGTGGAGTGGTTCTACCCGGTCTGGTTCGAGCTGCGCAGCGGTGCGACGCCGGGCAAGAAGGCCATGGGGCTGTTGGTGGTGCACGATGACGGCACCCCGGTGGGCCCGTCGGCGTCGCTGATCCGCAATCTATTGAGGGCGCTGGATTTTCTTCCGCTGTTTTATGCCACGGGACTGGTCAGCATGCTGATCGACCGAGATTTTCGCCGCCTCGGTGACCTCGCGGCGGGCACCCTGGTGGTCTATGCGGACAGACCCCAGGGCGACCGCCACATCCCCGAGCAGCCGCCGCGCGCGCCGGCCGGGCGCCTCGATACCGACTCGCAACAGGCCATCCTCGATTTCGCCGAGCGCAGCCCGCGGCTGTCCCGCGCGCGCTGCGCCGAACTCGCGGAGCTGGCCGTCGGCGACGGCCTGATCGGGAGAGGCGTCGACACGGGCAAGCACGGCGAGGCCGCCGTCGCTGACCTACTCGGCGTTGCCAACTGGATTGCCCGCGGGCGATGAGACAACAACAGTTCGAACGCGACAACGCGCACGCCTGGACCCGGCTCCGTGACTTGCTGACGGCGCTGGAAGGCCGCCGACGCCCCGGCCCAGAGGTGCCGCTGCAACGCCTGGCGCCACTGCTGCGCCAGGTCAGCGGCCACTATGCGTTGGCGCGCAGCCGTGGCTACAGCCCGGGCCTAATCGACGAACTGCACCAGCTCGTGCGCCGTGGTTATCGGCGGCTCTACCGGGTGCGCCCGGCCTGGCCCGGGCAGCTGCTGGAGTTCGCCGTTGCCGGCTTTCCGCGTGCGCTGCGACGCCACGTCGGGCTGTTCTGGCTGGCCTGTGCGCTCTTCTTTGGTCCGATGGCGGCGATGGGCCTGGCCTGCGCGCGAGACGGCGGCCTGATCTATAGCTTGCTGGAACCGGACCAGGTGGCCCAGTACGAATCCATGTACGACCCCACCAACGTGAAGCTTGGCCGCGACGCCGAGCGTCAGGCCGATACCGACTTCATGATGTTCGGATTCTACGTGCGCAACAACGTCGGCATCGCCCTGCGCACCTTCGCCTGGGGACTGGCGTTCGGCGTCGGCAGCCTGTTCGTGCTCGCCACTAACGGCCTATTCACCGGCGCGGTGGCCGGACATCTGACCCAACTTGGCTTTGGCACCCCGTTCTGGTCCTTCGTCAGCGGCCACGGCAGCCTGGAATTGATCGCCATCGCCATCGCCGGTGCCGCCGGGCTGCTGCTGGCCAAGGCCCTGCTGGCACCGGGTCGGCACCGCCGCGCCGCGGCGTTGCGCGCCAATGCCGCGGAGGCGGTGTTGCTGGTGGGCGGTGCCACGCTAATGCTGCTGCTGGCGGCGGTGGTGGAGGCGTTCTGGTCATCGAGCCCGGTCATCCCGCCCGCCATCAAGTATGCGGTCGGGGCCCTTGGCTGGCTGCTGGTTGGCGCCTATCTGAGCCTGGCCGGACGCGTTGGCCGGCGATGGACCTAGCTTGCTTGAGGGCGCCAAATGCTTGCGGATGAGTCAAGTTTTGTAGTGACCACGCGCGCGCCCGCCGGAGGGCCAAGCGCCGAGGGCCAAGGGCCGACCGAGCGGGAGCGTGCTGTGCCCGCGGCCCTTGGCGCTTGGCGCTTGGCCCACCCAGGGCAATGCACGGGCTCCGCAACAGCGCGCCTTAGAATCGTCGGTCTGAGGCCATGCCTCGCTCGCCATGGAGCTTGACCGTCTCAGCGCCGTCATCCGCCCGCGAAACCCGTGGGAGAGCATTGACCTGGGTTTTGCGTTGGCGCAACGTTGGTTCTTGCCGCTGTGGGCCTTGTGGTGGGTCGCGGCGTTGCTGCCCGGCGGCCTGCTGCTGCTTCCGCTGCATGGAAATGTGGACCTTTGGCTGGTGGCGATGTGGTGGCTCAAACCGTTGTATGAATCGGTGCTGCTGTTCTGGCTCAGCCGGGCGCTGTTCGGCGACGTTGCATCGGTGGCGGGCACGGTGCGCCAGATCGGAGCGGCCTTTCCGCCGCGGTTGTGGCCGCACCTGCTTTGGCGGCGCTTGGGGCCGGCGCGCTCCTTTACGATGCCGGTAACGCTACTGGAGCGGCTGTCTGGCCGGCCGCGCCGGGAGCGATTGCGCATCCTGCGCGGCGGCGCCGGCGCCGCCTCCTGGCTCACCATCATTTGCGTGCATCTGGAGACCTTGTTGTGGCTCTCGGCGCTGCTGCTGATCGCGTTCATGATCCCTGACCAACTGCCTGAACTGGACCTGCGCGCCGCGATCTTCGACGACAGCTCCCGGCTCTACTGGCTTGGAACCTGCTGCACGCTGGCGGCCATGTCCGTGATCGCCCCCTTTTACGTCGCGGCCGGATTCGCGTTGTATCTCGGCCGGCGCACGGAACTGGAGGCATGGGACCTGGAGTTGCGATTTCGGCGCGGCCTGGCCGCTGGCCGCGGACTAGATCGACCGCGGGCCATGCCCGAACGACCGCGATCCGCATCGGCATGAAAATTGGGCGCAGTTCAGAAAAAACATGAACATGAGCACGACCGCGGACAGCAGAAAACGACGGAATGCGCGAAACACGCGAAAGTTGACTCACACGGAGGCGCGGAGACACGGAGAGAAAAAGACAGATGCGGGTCCGCGAATCTTCGCGAGGCATCTTCTCTTCTCCGTGTCTCCGCGCCTCCGTGTGAGAAGACGTATCGCTCGTTGTTGAATTGTTACTCGGCGTGAAGACTCGTATGAACATCGACGGTCTCCCTCTGGCGCTCTTGGTTTGGCTGACCGTTGGCGGGACGATCCTGTCCACGCCGGTCAGCGCTCAGACGCCGATGCCGAGCCCGGACGAGGCCAGAAGCCTGATCGAGGCGGTGTTGTCCGGCGAGGATTTCGGCTCGACCCGCGAGCAGGAGACCTGGGTCTACATCGGCGATGGTCCGGAGGACGACGAACGGGCGGAGGATGGTCCGCCAACCTGGCTGCCCATCGACCTCATCTTGGCCATCGCCACGGTGCTGAAGTGGGCACTCGCCATCGCGGCTGCCGCGGCCCTGTTGCTGCTGGGTTACCGGTTGTGGCTGGAGCTGCGTGGGCTGCGGATCGCTGGGCGCAAAGCGGACGACGGCCACATGACCTCGACGATCATCAGCGACGGCGCGGCGACGCTACAACCGCTGCCCGATGACATCACTTCGACCGTGCGCGCCCTGCTTGACGCCAATGATGCCCGCGGCGCCCTGTCGCTGCTGTATCGGGCGCAGATCGCCCATCTGCGTGCGAGTGGCCTCGACATCCCGGACAGCGCCACCGAGGCGGATTGCCTGCATGCCGCAATGCGCGCCACGACGCCGGCTCAAATTGCTTGGTTACGTCGCTTGACTGGGCTCTGGCAGAGCGTCGCCTACGGCCATCGACCCGCCGACCCGGAGCAGATCGGACAGCTGCTGGTCACGCACCCCGCCGTCGCCGGGGCGACCGAGGCGGCATGACCGGTCGACGCCTTGACCTGTTGCCGTGGCTGCTGGGCGCGCTGGCGTTGCTGCTGTCGGTCGCGGTGTGGCTCTGGTTCGAGCGCAACTTCGAGTGGCAACTGCGCGAGGTGACGACCGGCTGGTCCGCCGCCGCCAAGCGCAACCCGTTTCTGGCCGCGGAGCAGTTCCTGCGGCGTGTCGGCTTCGAGGTCGAGAGCGTGCCCGGCCGCGACCTGCTGCGCGACCTTCCGCCCCCCAGCGACCTGCTCATCGTCAATGGCCTCGAGACGCTGAACTCCGAGCGCCGCCAACGCCTGCGCGCCTGGCTGGAGCAGGGTGGCGAACTCTTGGTCGAGGCGATGCGGGTGTTGGAACCCGACGCGGCGCCCCGCGCAGACGACTTTCTGGCCGGCTTTGGCGCCTTGCTGCGCGCCAACCCCGATGGGGCTAGCGACGAGGTGATTGCCCAGATCGCATTCGTCGACTATCCGGAGCCCGTGCGCGTCGGCTTCCGTTCCGGATTCTTTCTCGAAGACGCCAACCAGCAGGCCAGCGCCAACGCGCGGGCGGACGGTCTGCCGCGGCTGCTCCAGTATCGTGTCGGTGACGGCCTGCTGACGGTAACCAGCGACAACGTCTTCCTGACCAACGACGACATCGGCAATCACGACCATGCGCTGGCCCTGGCCCTGATGAGTATCGACGCCGACAAGGTCTGGCTGGTCTACAACCATGCCGCACTCGGCCTCGCAACGCTGTTGTGGCGCGCGGCGCCTCAGGCCATCATAGCCGCCGCAGTGTTGCTGACGGCGTTGCTGTGGCACCTGAGCGGGGCGATCGGGCCACCGCTGCCGGAGCCGGCGCGGGCGCGGCGCGACCTCGCGGACCATTTGGAGGCCGCCGCCGCACTACTGTGGCGCTATGGCCGTGGCGGTCTGCAGATGGAGGCCACCCGAAAACGCGTCGAACAGGCCTGGCTGCGTCGCCATCCACTGCTACACGACCTGGACAAAGCGGGCCGCGCACGCTGGATTGGCGAGCAAATCGGCACCGGCGTCTCCACCAGCCAGGTGTACGATGCCCTGTACCAACGCCATCACCGCGCTCAGGATTTCACGGCGCAGAGCCGCCTACTGCAGCGGCTCTGGTCGGCGCTTTGAGTGGAGTAACGCAACCCGACGCCCGCACGCGATATCGATACCATGACCGACACCCGGCCTTTGACCCCGGAACGCTTCGCCGCCGCCAGCAGCCGGCTACAGGCATTAGAACAACAGATCAACCGGGCGGTACTCGGCCAGGCTGGCGTGATCCGTGAGCTGGTTGTGGCCATGGCCGCGGCCGGACACCTGTTACTGGAAGGCCTGCCGGGCGTCGGCAAGACCTTGCTGGTGCGCGCCATGGCCCAGGCCATGGGCGGGCGCTACTCGCGCATCCAGTTCACGCCCGACCTGATGCCGGGAGACGTCACCGGGCACGCCATCTTCGATATGAAGAGTGAGCAGTTCCACATCCGTCGCGGCCCGGTGTTCTGTAACGTCCTGCTTGGCGACGAGATCAACCGCGCGCCAGCGAAAACCCAGGCGGCCATGCTGGAGGCGATGCAGGAGCAGCAGGTCACCATCGAGGGCAAGGCGCTGACGCTGGAGGCGCCGTTCCTGGTGATGGCGACGCAGAACCCGATCGAGCAGGAGGGCACCTATCCGCTGCCCCAGGCGCAGCTCGACCGCTTCCTGATCAAGGTCGTCATCGACTATCCCAAGGCCGACGATGAGGTCGCGCTGGTGCGCCAGATCACCGATGGTGCCATCGGCGACGGGCTCGACCTCTCAGGGGTCGAGCGCGTTCTGGAACCCGCGGACGTGCTAGACATCCAGTCGGTGGCCGCGGGGCTGACCATTGACGACAGCATCCTCGGCTACGCCGTGCGCATGGTGCGCGCCACCCGCGAATGGCAGGGCATCGATGGCGGCGCGGGCCCTCGTGCCAGCATCGCGCTGGTGCGTGCCGCCCGTGCCCAGGCGCTGCTCAACGGCAACGATTTCGTCACGCCCAGCGATGTCAAGGCCGTCGCCCACGCCGTGCTGCGCCATCGCATCAAGCTCGGCGCCGATCTCGAAATCGAGGGTTACCGCTGCGATGACGTGCTGGCGGAGCTGTTGGCCAACGTCGCCGCGCCGCGGTCCTGATGCGACCAGCCCGGCCTCTGCTCGTCGCGCTCGGCGGCTGGACCGGTCTCGGGTTGGTCGCCGCCTGGTGGCCGACCGCGGTTGCACTTTGGCAGGGCCTCGGCCTGATATTGGCTGCGATCGCGAGCGCCGATCTGTTCCTGCTCCTCGCGACTCGAGCACCGGCGCTCAGGCGTCGCGTCGCCGGCATCCTGCCGCAGAGGGTGTGGAGCCCGGTCGAGCTCAGCCTGACCAATGCCCATCGACGCGCGCTTCGGCTGGACTGCCACGACCTACATCCCATCGCCTTCGAAACATGCGACCTGCCGCGGACCCTGGTCATGGAGCCGCAGGAGCGGTTGCGACTGCGCTACCGGGTGCGTCCGCCGCGTCGGGGCCCGCATCGCTTCGACGGCTGCGACTTGCGGCTGCACTCCCCGGCACGACTGTGGACCCGGCGCCGGCGCCTGGAATTGCCTAGCGAGGTCCGCGTCTACCCCAACTTCGCCGAGATCAGCCGCTACACCTTGTTGGCCTCCAGCGACCAGCTCGCGCAGATGGGCGTGCGCCGACTGCAGCGGCGCGGCAGCGGTGCGGAGTTCCATCAGCTGCGCGACTATCGCCGCGGCGACACGCTGCGCCAGATCGACTGGAAGGCCACCTCGCGCACACGCAAGCTGATCGCCCGCGAATATCAGGACGAACGCGATCAGCGCCTGCTGTTCTTGCTCGACTGCGGCCGACGCATGCGCCATCTCGACGACCAGGGCCGCGGCCATCTGGACGAGGCCTTGAATGCACTACTGCTGTTGACCTATGTCGCCGTTGGTCAGGGCGATTCCGTCGGTCTGATGACCTACGGCGGACCGCGGCGCTGGTTCGCGCCGCGCAAGGAGCCGGATACGGTCAACCGCCTACTGGCGGCGGTGTACGACCTGGAGGCCGGGCTCGAGGCCTCCGACCCGCTGACGGCGGCCCGCGAACTCATGCAGCGCCAACCGCGCCGATCGCTGGTGGTGTTCGTCACCAATAGCCGCGATGAGGACCACCCGGAACTGCTGCGAGCCGTGCAGGTGCTACGCCGCCGCCATCTGGTACTGGTGGCCGATCTGCGCGAATCGATCCTGGACCAGACCCTGGCCGAACCGATCACTCATCACCGCCAGGCGCTGCGCTTCCACGGCACCCACGCCTATCTGGCGGACCGCCGCCGCGAGCACGAGCGCTTGCAGCACATGGGGGCCCTTGTGCTCGACCTGTTGCCCCGGCAACTGCCCATTGCGTTGGTCAACGCCTATTTCGCGACCAAACGAGCAGCCTCTCTATGACGCGATGCCGCGGGCGGTGTGGATGCGGGCGACGGTTAAAAAGCATCAACGACCCGCTTCCCATATCGTCCAAGCAGCGACCGGTCTTCTGGTGGTCGTCAACCATCGTTTCGACGGGTTGTCGGGGTGAGTCCCAGCCTCCCGAGGCCTCGCGAGCCGGAAACTTGTCCGTAAGCGGGGACGATTTCGAACGCAGGTCAGCGAGTCTAGCGGCCCGCGCCGCGGTCAGCACCTTCTATCAAGCATCGGGTCCTTGTGGTCGACCGAAACCCTGAATACTGGCTGGGAATTTCCGTTGTAGCTGTGTTTTCCGTCGAGTAAAGTCGGCGCGCTCAAGCGTAGTTTCCCCAAGAGCTGGTGGCGCGCTCCGGTATTCGCTTGCTGCTCATTACGTGCTGTCCGCGGTTCGTCGTCCGGTTCGGAGACACCACTGCCACCGCGATCACTAAGCAGAAGGATGAGGATCAAGCACGCCGGCGAGTACCTCGGCGCTCATTGCCGTGCGCAAGAACTCGTGAGTCGGCGCCAGCCCGATGTAGGCAAATCGGGTTAGCGCTCGCAAAAAATGGAAGAAGCACGAACTTCTTCATACTTCAATCAAAATGAGGATGGCCTGAATGCACCCAGAGCTGGCGCAAAAAATCCAAGATAGTCCGCAATTCAAAGAACTCGTCACAAGGCGTAATCGTCTTGCCTGGACCCTGGCGATTATCGTTCTCGCGGTTTATTACACCTACATCCTCGTCATCGCCTTCAATCCCACCGTGTTCGGCACACCGATCAGCAGCGAATCGGTGATCAGCATCGGCATCCCCATCGGCGCCGGAATTATTGTGTTGTGCTGGCTCCTAACAGGTCTGTATGTCAACCGCGCCAATAACGTGTACGACGAACTCACCGATAGGATCCTGCTGGAGGTGCCGGGGAAATGAGAAAGACGAGTCTGATTACCGCTTTTGTCTCTCTGGCCGCAATGCTTGTGGTCGGTGCGGCAGTAGCAGCGGGAGCGATTGAGGGTGAGGCGGTCAAGCGCCCAGTAAACATTTCGGCAATCGTCATGTTCCTGCTGTTCGTGACCGGCACCCTATTCATCACCTACTGGGCGGCGCGCCGGACCAGAACGGCGAAAGAATTCTACACCGCCGGCGGCGGCATTACCGGCTTTCAAAACGGCTTGGCCATTGCCGGCGACTACATGTCCGCGGCCACCTTTCTCGGTATCTCCGGGTTGGTGTTCCTCAAGGGCTATGACGGACTCGTCTATACCGTTGGCTTCCTCGTCGGCTGGCCCTTTATCCTGTTCTTAATGGCAGAAAAGTTGCGCAACCTGGGTAAGTATACCTTCGCGGACGTCGCTTCCTACAGGCTGCAACAGACGCCGATTCGAGCCCTGGCCGCTTGCGGCACCCTGGCCACGGTGACCCTGTATCTCGTCGCGCAGATGGTCGGTTCCGGCAAGCTGATCCAACTCCTGTTTGGCCTGCCCTATCCTGTCGCCGTCGTCATCGTTGGCGTCCTCATGGTCCTTTACGTCACCTTCGGCGGCATGCTCGCCACCACCTGGGTGCAGATCATCAAGGCCGGGTTGCTGCTCACCGGTGGCACGGGTCTAATGCTGATGGCCATGTCCCACTTCGATTTTAGCCTCGAGAACCTGTTCCGGCAGGCCACGGAGATGCACCCCGACGGGCTCAAGCTCATGGAGCCAGGAGGGCTGCTCCCCGATCCGGTGTCGGCAATCTCCCTTGGCATGGCGCTGATGTTCGGTACCGCCGGCCTGCCGCATATCCTGATGCGCTTCTTTACGGTGCCGGATGCCAAGCAGGCCCGACGTTCCGTTTTCTATGCCACGGGCTTCGTCGGTTACTTCTTCTTGGTGGTCTTCGTGATCGGCTTTTGCGCCATCGTGCTGGTCAGCCAGAATCCGGAGTTCCTGGATGCTGACGGGACGATTTTCGGTGGCAGCAACATGGCGGCCGTGCACCTGTCGAGTGTGGTCGGCGGCAACCTGTTCATGGGCTTCATCTCGGCCGTCGCCTTCGCCACGATCCTCGCTGTCGTCGCCGGGCTCACCCTGGCCGGCGCCTCCGCCATCTCCCATGACCTTTACGCCCACATCATCTGCAAGGGCAACGCCGCGGAGAGGAAGGAGGTCATGGTCTCCCGAATGGCGACAATCTTGCTGGGCATCATCGCCATCACCGTCGGCATCGCCTTTGAGAAGCAGAACATCGCCTACATGGTTGGCCTGGCATTTGCGATTGCCGCCAGTGCCAACTTCCCGGTGTTGATTCTGTCCATGCTATGGAAAGGATTGACCACGCGGGGGGCCTTTATCGGTGGTTTCATCGGCTTGATCACGGCAGTGATGCTCGTGGTTATCGGCCCGATCGTTTGGGTAGAGATACTCGGCAACGCCGAGCCGATCTTCCCGTACAAGTATCCGGCTCTGTTCTCCGTAACCGCCGCCTTCGCTGCAACCTGGTTCTTCTCGGTTACCGACAAGAGTGAGTCTGCCGCGAAAGAAAAGGCAGCCTTCCTGCCGCAGTATGTGCGCGCACAGACCGGCATCGGAGCCGAAGGCGCTTCCGACCACTAACCAGAGCGAAGCTGGTCTTGGGCGAGCGGCCAAGACCAGCCCAGCTCTGATGTCTGAACAAGCCAGNGGCGCGATGACAACGCAGGGGAATGCTAGCGTGGGTTACCCGACGTGGGCGTGGCGGAAGGCGTTCGCTGCACCCTCACGGCACCTGTCAGGAGCGCGCCCTGGCTTTATACCTCCGGCCTGGGCTCGTCTGCAGGCCCAGCGGTCCGCAGCCCTAAGTTGCCGGCGATGGCGCTCGCCAACTGGTCCGTAACCTGCTCGAGCGCGACACCGGGCACCAGATCGGCCAGCCGGGTCACCTGCAAGCCGGCGTAGCCACAGGGGTTAATGCGCTGGAACGGCTCTAGGTCGAGATCGACGTTGAGGGCGATGCCGTGGTAACTGCAGCCATGCCGCACCCGCAGACCGATGGATGCGATTTTGGCTCCGCCCACGTAAACACCGGGGGCATCGGGGCGGGCGGCGGCGCTGATGCCATGGTCGTCCAGCACGTCGATCACGGCCTGTTCCAGCAGCTGCACCAGGCGCTTGATGCCGACGCCTGCACGCCGCCGCAGGTCCAGCAGCAGATACGCGATGATCTGTCCCGGGCCGTGGTAGGTGACCTGGCCGCCGCGGTCGCTCCGCAGCACCGGAATAGCGCCCGGATTCAGCACATGCTCGGGCCGGCCTGCTTGGCCGAGTGTGAACACCGGCGGGTGTTGCACGAGCCAGAGCGCGTCAGCGGTGTCGGGGCCGCGCTGGTCGGTGAAGCGACGCATGGCGCGCCAGGTCTGGTCGTAGTCGCGAAGGCCGAGCCGGCTGACATGCAACAGGTTGGCCCCCGCGCCTTCCGGGCTGCCGACGCAAGCGGCGGCGTCAGAGCGCATAGACGACGAGTTCGTGGGCCGTAAGCTCCTGGTAGATTGCATCGAGCTGGGCCTTGCTGCTGGCCTCGATGCGAACGGTGACGGCCAGCCATTTGCCGCCGCTGCTCGGGCGCGCCTCCAGGGCCTCGGCGTCGAAGTCCGGCGCATGACGGGCCAGGATCTCCAGCACCGCGGCCTCGAGCCCGCTGTCGGAGCGGCCCATGGCCTTGATCGGGAAGGTGCAGGGAAACTCCAGCAACGTTTCCGGCGCCGCCGCCGCGTCGGCGGTGCTGGTGCTGGTGGGATCTTGCTTGGAATCAGACACGCTTTTCTCGCAGTTGCGTCTTGAAGTCCTGATACAGGGCATCGATGCGCCGCCACAGCGGGCCAGGCACACCGTCGCCGACGACCGCTCCGTCGAGCCGCGTCACCGGCATGACCTCACGCGTGGAACTGGTCAGCCAGATCTCGTCGGCCGCCCGCAGCGCGTCCAGAGAAATGTCGCGCTCTTCGCAGGCGACGCCAGCGCCGCGGGCCAGTTCCAGCGTGATTTCGCGTGTGATGCCGGCGAGCAGGTAGCGGCTGGGCGGCGGCGTCAATAAGCGGCCGTCCGATACGACGAAAAGGTTGCTGGTGGAGCCCTCGACGGCGCGGCCGTCACGCACCAGAATGGCCTCCTCGGCATCGGCCTCGTGGGCCTCCTGACGCAGCAACACCGCGGCCAACAGCGCGACGGACTTGATGTCGCAGCGGCCCCACCGGAAGTCGTCGCGAACGATCGCGGCGACGCCCTGCTCCGCCACGGACGGCGCGCGCGGCTTCAGCGGTTTAACCATGGCGAGCACGGTGGACTCAGCCTCGGCCGGAAAGCGGTGATCACGCGCCAGCGCCGCGCCGCGCGTCACCTGCACATAAATGCTCTGATCGGTGCTGGATTCCACGCCGGGTTCGGCGCGGCTGGCCGGGGCGAGCAGCCGACGGAACACCGCCGACCAGGCGTCGTCCGTCAACGGCGGTTGCAGCCGGATGCCGCGCAAGCTATTACCGAGCCGGCGCAGGTGCGCGGCCTCGCGCCGCGGCACGCCGCCATAGGCGGGG
>JGI12210J13797_10392505_pt1 | contig 12970 bp, 11 predicted proteins | sample ElkSlonscriptome_3_FD_13797 | JGI IMG/M metagenome (IMG submission 13797)
AAAGCAGCTCATCAGAGCTGCTTTTCTTTAATATCAAATGTGACTTAGCCACTACAACGGAATATTCCCGTGCTTTTTCTTAGGCAAAGTCACGGCTTTATTTTCCAGCATTTTGAAAGCTTTGATAAGCTTTTCGCGGGTTTGATCAGGGCGAATTACCTCATCTACATAACCACGGGCTGCGGCACGGTAAGGGTTGGCAAAAATGTCACCATATTCCTGTTCTTTTTCCGCAAGCTTAGCAGCAGGATCATCCGCATTTTTGATCTCATTTTTAAAGATAATTTCCGCAGCTCCTTTAGCACCCATAACAGCGATTTCTGCTGATGGCCAGGCGTAGTTCATATCTGCACCAATGTGCTTAGAGTTCATCACATCATAGGCGCCACCGTATGCTTTACGGGTAATTACGGTAATACGGGGCACGGTAGCTTCGCTAAAGGCGTAAAGCAGTTTGGCACCATTGGTAATAATAGCGTTCCATTCCTGATCTGTTCCCGGCAGGAAACCCGGTACATCTTCAAATACCAACAAAGGAATGTTGAACGAATCACAGAAGCGCACAAAACGGGCGGCTTTGGTACTGCTGTCAATATCCAAAACACCTGCAAGGTAAGCAGGCTGGTTAGCCACAATACCAATAGATTTTCCGCCAAGGCGCGCAAAACCCACCACTATGTTGGCCGCAAAATCTTTGTGCACCTCCATGAAACTGTTCTCATCCACAGTTCCATCTATCACCTCCCGTATATCGTACGGCTGATTGGGGTTATCAGGAATGATGTCATTGAGCAGCGGGCGCACCTCATCAGCCGGTTCGTAAGGCAGTGCTGGTGGCTCCTCTTCACAGTTTTGCGGAATATAGCTCAACAGTTTTTTCAGCCCGTTAATACAGGCAATTTCATTTTCGAAAGTAAAATGGGTAACACCGGATTTAGTAGAGTGTGCCGATGCTCCACCCAGTTCTTCGGAAGTAACTTCTTCATGCGTCACCGTTTTTACCACGTTGGGCCCGGTCACAAACATGTAAGACGTATTTTCTACCATGGCTATAAAATCCGTGAGTGCCGGAGAATATACCGCACCACCGGCACAGGGGCCCATAATGGCCGAAAGCTGTGGAATAACACCACTGCTCAGGGTGTTTCGGTAAAATATGTCGGCATAGCCACCCAGCGAAACTACTCCCTCCTGAATACGTGCCCCACCGGAATCATTGAGACCTAATACAGGTGCACCATTCTTCATTGCCAGATCCATAATTTTACAAATCTTCTCTGCATGGGCTTCCGCCAATGATCCACCGAGGACAGTAAAATCCTGGGCAAAAACATAGGTTAAACGACCATTGATGGTACCATACCCGGTTACCACACCATCGCCTAAAATCTTCTGCTTGTCCAAACCGAAATCTGTACTACGGTGCGTTACCAGCATTCCGATTTCTTCAAAACTGCCTTCATCCATTAAAAAATGGATCCGCTCCCGTGCGGTGAGTTTTCCTTTTTTATGTTGGCTTTCAATACGTTTTTCACCACCACCCAGTTGGGCTTCAGCAATTTTACCTTCCAGTTTTTTGATTTTACTTTCCATATTTATTCTATAATGAAAGCCTCAAGGGCTGTATTGGTTTTTAACAGTTCACGGGCTGCAAATATCCAAAGACTTGCGGTTCTACCCCTTTTATTACTCAAAATTCCTCCGTATCACTATTTCTTGCGCACCCATAGTGCTTCCTGTACCCGTGTAAGACGGTTGCCTAAAAATGAATATTCCACACTTTTTTCTTTCAGGAGTTCTTCTAAAAATTTATGTGTTACAAAGCTATGGCCGTACTGGCCGGTGTCCTTTAAGCTGTCACTCAAAAAGGAAAACTTCTGATCTTCAGATTGGGTTTGGTACATAAAGTCCTTACCCCTTGTCACGCTTGTATATTTTTTGTCTTCACTATTGTTAAACGTAAAAATCAGTGCCCCACCGGGGTTTAGTGTTTCTATCAGTTCATTTAACCAGGTTATGAAAGCATCCTTTGGCAAATGGGTAAAAACAGAGACTGCCAAAATAAGATCCTGCTTAGCAAGTTTAAAACTCTCTGAATGCTGCCCATGAAAAACGGTAGAAAACCCAAACTGCCTTTTTTGGAAGTTCAGTGCCTGTTGCTTTACTTCAGAAACTGATATTTGAGCCTCAGCAAAATATTGCGGGAGAAAGCGCGAGACCCGGCCATAACCGCTGCCAAAGTCGAGTACCCCTTTTGGTTTCAGACTGTGCTCATCGCAAATAGTCTTCAGATTTTTAGCCGTGGCTACACCAATACGAAAGTGCGTATAAACCGCCTCCTCCACATCATGCCGATGTCCGAATACATGCATCGCAAACATCACATCATTCTTATGAATAATCATATTGATGTTGTCAACACCATATTCTCCTTTCAGGCGCTGTTTTGCTCTATCTGCCACTATAGGGTCTATGGTAAGGTCTTCGGACTGCACCAGATTCATGTAAGCTCCTAAAAAATCAAAACGATCATTGAGTTTCTGTTCTGCATTGTCGAGCCGGTGTTTTAGCTCCGTTACGCCCAGTTTTAGGAGAATGTAATCCTTAATTTTAGTAAACATGCAGGTGAATGAAAGTAAGTGATCGTTTTTGCAGAAAGCGGTAAAAATATAGAATAAATCGAGAGGTGCCTTTTTCCGGTAACCTCCTTAGGTCATAGACGGTCAGCTTTCCTACTCCTCTTCATGAAGTGCAGCCTCCAGCTCATCCGTCATTTCCAGGTTGTGATAAACGTCCTGCACATCATCGTCATCTTCAAATTTTTCTATTACGTTCAGGATTTTCCGGGCTTCTTCCACTTCCAGGGTTACGTTGGTCTTAGGAATCCGGTGTAATTGGGCACTCTGTACCTCCAGCCCAAGGTTTTCGAGAGTTTGCTGCATACTTCCAAAATCTTCGAAGGAGGTGGTTACAAACCAGCGCTCCTCACCTTTCTCTATTTCCTCGGCTCCACCCCCTATTATTTCGAGTTCCAGCACCTCGCGATCACGGTCTCCAAGATTTTCTTTGGAGAGTGTAAAAACCCCCTTTCGGTCAAAAATAAATTCGAGGGAACCATTGGTGCCAAGGCTGCCTCCGTTTTTGCTGAAAATAGAGCGAACATTGGCCACCGTACGCTGAAGATTATCGGTTGAAGCCTCTACAAAAACTGCCACACCATCGGAGAGGTAGCCCTCATAATTTACATCTATATAACTTTCTGAATCCGCACCGGAGGCTTTCTTTATGGCGCGCTCTATCGTATCTTTTGGAATGTTGGCACCCTTGGCATTATTTACCGCCAGCCTCAGCGCGGGGTTGGTGTCCGGGTCCGGGTTTTCGCCTTCCTTCACTGCGGTATGTATTTCCTTCAGGATGCGTGTAAATATCTTCGCTCGTTTCTTGTCTTGCGCACCTTTGCGGTGCTTAATATTTGCCCATTTACTGTGTCCGGCCATAGCTCTACATTTTTAGCTTGAGCAACACAAATAAAAGCAGAATGTTGAAAAATGGAAAAACCTGAAACCTACTGCCAGCCGCCTCCCAATGCGGTATAGAGTTGCACACGACTATTGAGCTCGGCATACCGGAGGTTTACAAGGTTCAACTGAACGGTCAGGGTTCTTTCACGGGCATTCAGTACCTCCAGGTAGTTGGCCAGCCCGTTATTCAGAAGGTCCTCTGAAAAAGTCAGCGCCTTTTGGTAAGCCTTGTATTCTTTGGTTTTTATAGCCACCATTTCGCTTCGGCTCTCATAAGTACTCAGTGCATCCGAAACTTCGCGGCCTGCGATGAGCAACGATTGTTCAAACCTCAATAGTGCTTCGCGTTGCCTGGCTTGGGCCACTTCATAGTTGGTGCGTATCCTACGCTGATTAAAAATGGGTTGAGTGAGGGACCCTATAACATTAAAGAATATGGACTGCGGAGTGATCCACGTTTCTAAGGCCAGACTTTGATAGCCCCCGGCACCGGTAATTTGAAAAGTAGGATAAAAATTGGCCCGCGCCACATTGGTAAGCTCAAAGGCATTTATGAGGCCGTACTCTGACGCCCGTACATCGGGGCGGTTGGCCAGCAATTGGGCCGGCACACCTTGTTCAAAAAGAGTGTCAATTTGCTGTTCATCCAAAGAGGTGCGCTCTATGGCCTGTGGCTCTTCGCCCAGCAACAAGCTCAGTGCATTTTCCTGCAGCCGTATTTCATTTTCCAGATCCACCAACAAGCTCTGTGAAGCGTACAACTGAGCTTCAGTTTGCTGTACAGCCACCTCTGTAACGCTGCCCGCTTCCTTCAAGGCTTTCGTAGTTTCTACCCCCTGCTTTCGGTTTTCGAGAGTTTCAAGTGTTATTTCTCTTTGTTTATCAAGTGCCAAGAGTTGATAATACGAATTGGCAATCGTAGCAATCAATCGGGTTTTTACGGCCTTATGTGCTTCAATACTTTGCAGGTACGAAGCCTCAGAAGCACGCTTGGTGCTGCGTATCCTTCCCCACACATCCAGCTCCCATGCAAATGATGCAGAAAGCTCATACTGATCTATACTTCCATTAAAAAAAGAACCGAACTGACTATTGGGTGAAAGCTCCTGATGACTGTACTGAGCTGAAGCATCTACACTGGGCCAAAAACCAGCCTTACCCAGTTTAAGATACGCCTGAGAAGCTGCCATCTGCTCTATGGCAATACGGATGTCAACATTCTTGGTCAATCCTTTTTCTATAAGTGCTACCAGCTGTGGATCTGTAAAAACCTCGCGCCACGACAGGCTTCCAAAACTCACGGTGTCTGCAGGTAATTCATCGGTCCGGTATAAGTTTTCCGTGGGTAGCTCATCCGGGCGTTCATAGTTTTTGGCCACTATACATCCCTGCACAAACATTGCCAGCAACGGGATCAGCCAAAGTAGTGGTGTTATTTTTTTAACCATCATCCTATTCTTCCGATTTATCAATGGCAGCCTGGGGCTTTCCGGTAATTTTTTCCTGCAAATATTGAAACACTATAAAGAGTGTGGGAATAAACAACAGCCCCAGCAAAGTTCCTATCAGCATACCTCCGGCCGCTCCCGTGCCTATGGATCTATTGCCCACTGCGCCCACACCATTAGCCAGCACCAGCGGCATTAGGCCTAGTATAAAAGCAAACGAGGTCATCAGAATAGGGCGAAATCTGGCTCTGGCCCCTTCAATGGCAGATTGTGTAATACCCATACCATGAATCTTTCTACGCTGTAGCGCAAATTCCACTATAAGAATGGCATTTTTGGCCAACAGCCCAATCAGCATTATCAGGGCAATCTGGAAATAGATGTTGTTTTCTAAACCTGTAGCCCAGGTGGTGAAATAGGCCCCGGCCACACCCATTGGTAAAGAAAGGAGCACTGAAAACGGAAGCAAATAGCTTTCGTACTGAGCGGCCAGAAAGAAATAGACAAACAGAATGCTCAGCGCAAAGATTACTACAGACTGCCCGGCAGAGGCGATCTCTTCTCTGGTAATGCCGGAAAAAGCAATATCAAAGTTATTGGGCAACTCTTCTGCCGTTTGCTGGATGGCCTGTATAGCATCACCTGAGCTATAGCCTGCAGCCGCAGCACCATTCAGGGTAACGGAATTGAAGAGATTGAAGCGGCTCATCGTTTGTGGGCCGTAGCTCCTTTCGAGGGTTACAAACTGTGAAACCGGGGCCATCTTTCCGCCTCCCGTTTTTACGTACATGCTATTGAGGTCGGCAATTTCTTCCCGATCTTCCGGGAGTGCCTGCACAAATACGCGGTATTGCTTACCAAAGCGGCTGAAATCAGTAGCATAAAAACCTCCAATATAGCCTTGTAGCGTGGCAATAATATCAGACATGGATACACCTGATTGCTTGGCTCGAGCCACGTCAATATTCATGCTGAGCTGAGGAAAACGGGTGCTGAAAGAGTTTGAGGCATAAGCTACCTCCGGCCGCTCCATAAGTTTGCCTACAAACTCCGTTGCGGTATTATCCAGCTCTCTGATATCCCCTGCTGCGCGGTCCAGTATCTGCACGCTAAATCCATCCGAGCTACCAAAGCCCGGAATGCTGGGCGGGGTAAAGAAGATTACTTTAGCATCTGCTATAGCCGAAGCCTTTTGGTTGAGTGTAGCCAGAATATTGTCTATCTGGGTGGAATCGCTCTCACGGTCATCCCAGCTATCCAGCATTATAAAACCCATCCCGTACGAACTACCATTACCGGAAAAGAAATTTCGCCCGCTGATCATTGTCCCGGTGCGTATGCCGGGCACCTTTTCTATTATTTTATAAAGCTCCTGGGTAGCCTGAAAAGTACGGTCCATAGAAGCACCCTCGGGAAGCTCCATATTTACAAAAATCACCCCTCTGTCTTCTGTAGGCACAAAACCCGTGGGGGTAATGCTATTGGTGTACCAAATGGCCAGCCCGGCCAATACCAACATTGCAGCCGTCACCCATTTGTGTTTGGTAAGAAAGCCCAAAGACCGAATGTAACGTTGTGTAATGGCACTGAAACCGGCATTGAAGGCGGCATAAAAGCGCTGAAGCAGATTTTTCTTTTTTTCGCCATGCTTATTGTGCCTGCGTAAAAACAAGGCGCACAAGGCAGGGCTTAACGTAAGCGCATTGACCGCAGAAATTAGAATCGCCACAATGAGCGTAACCCCGAATTGCTCATAAAAAACACCAGCCGGCCCCTGTATGAATGTAATGGGAACAAATACTGCGGCCATTACCAGCGTGATGGAAATAATAGCTCCGGTTATTTCGCTCATGGCAGTTTTGGTGGCCTTGTTGGCATCCGTCTCACCGTCCTCCAGTTTGGCGTGTACGGCCTCCACCACCACTATGGCATCATCTACTACAATACCTATGGCCAATATAAGCGCAAACAGCGTGAGGAGATTGATGGAGTATCCGAAAATCTGCAGGAAAAAAAAGGTTCCGATAATAGCCACAGGCACGGCTATTCCGGGGATGATTGTTGATTTAAAATCCTGAAGAAAAATAAATACTACAAGAAAAACGAGTAAAAATGCCTCAATCAGCGTACCCTTCACCTTATCAATACTGGCGGTAAGAAACTTGTTGGTATCGTAGTTTATGGTGTAGTCCACTCCTGGTGGGAAGTTCTCTTTCAGCTCATCCAGTTTTACATAAAGATCTTCAATAATGGCTTGCGCATTGGAGCCGGGGGTCTGAAAAACCCCGAAGTTGATACTCGGGTGCCCACCTGATCGTCCAACCGAGGTATAACTGAAAGCATCGAGCTCTACCTCCGCTACATCCCCCACCCTCAAAAATTGTCCGTTGCCCAGTGATTTGATGATGATATTTTTATACTCCTCATCCGTTTTGTAACGCCCTTTATAGGTAATCACATATTCGAATGCCTCACCACTGTTTTGCCCTAATGATCCGGCTGCGGCTTCGCGACTCTGCTCATTAATAGCTCCTATCACCTCTTGCGTAGCGAGTCCGTAGGAGGCCATCTTCACCGGGTCGAGCCAAATGCGCATAGCGTAATCTTTCCCGCCAAACACATTTACCGCACCCACTCCGTTTATCCTTTGGATTTCCGGACGTACATTTATATTCAGATAATTCTGGAGGTAGGTATCGTTATAGTCCGGATTCCGCGAAAGCAACGACACATACATCAAAGCGGAGTTTTGCTGCTTTTGGGTGATAACACCTGCACGCGTAACCTCAGAAGGCAAAACTGAATTGGCACGAGCCACCCGGTTTTGGACGTTTACAGCTGCAATATCCGGATCTACCCCCTGCTCAAAAAACACGGTAATGGTGGCTGTTCCGGTGTTGCTGGCGGAAGAAGTCATGTACGTCATATTCTCCACCCCGTTTATCTGCTCTTCTATAGGAATCACTACACTCTCCAGAATAGTCTGAGCATTGGCACCGGGGTAAGATGCAGTAACCTGAACTGTGGGTGGGGCAATATCAGGATACTGTGTAACCGGAAGCGTTTGCAACCCCAGTACTCCCAGAATAACAATAATTATAGATACTACAGTGGAAAGAACCGGCCGGTCAATAAATGTCTTTAACATGTAATGCTTTATTTAAATACCGATTCAAATGAATTTACCTCTTCAAAAGGGATAGGCTTTGGTTTTACCTGTTGTCCATTGCTGACTTTACCTACACCCTTGGCCAATATCTGATCTCCTTTCTGAATACCACCTTCAACTACCACCAGCCCCTTGGCCCTTGTTTGAACCTCTATTTTTTTGGGAACAGCCTCATTATTTTCGTTCAACATAAAAACAAATACCTGCCCCTGTCGCTCAAAAGTAGATGGCTCGGGCACCACCAGTACGCTGTCGTAGTGCACCGGCACTTCAATAGTACCGGTATTACCATTGGTGAGGAGCTGCCTAGGGTTGTCAAACAACGCCCTGAAACTTACCGTCCCGGTTGTTTTGTTTACCTGCCCGCTGATGGTTTCAACTTTTCCCTTATGCTCATACGTATTGCCATTGGCCAGCACCAGGTTCACCTCCGGTACATTAGCAATCCGCTGAGCTGGAGTTTCATCATTTCCCCTCTGAATGAAATCCAGGTATTGCTTTTCATTCATCGAGAAGTTGGCGTACACCTTATCTATAGATGATACCGTGGTAATGGGTTGTGGATCAGAAGGACTTACCAGCGCGCCCTTGCGGTAATTAATTACTCCAAGCACACCATCTACCGGGCTTTTTATTTCGGCATAGCCAATGTTTGCATGGATGGCGTTCAGGTTGCTTTTGGCTGTGGCCAGATTGGCTTCTGCTGTTTCCAGCTGCATGGGGCTTATAATTTCTTTCTGTACCAATGGCTTCAGCTTCTCCACCTCTACTTCAGCAGCTTTCACCCGTGCCTTTGCGGCCTCTGCATCTTGTGTAAGACTTTGAGTTTCGAGCCTAAAAAGGATTTGTCCTTTTTTTACCTCTGCCCCTTCATCTATCATAACTTCAGTAATGTAGCCGCTTACCTTAGCCCGTACTTCACTGTTTATAGTTCCCTCTATGGTAGCCGGATAATCCCTGTGCGAAACTATATTCTGTCGGTCCACTTTTATGGTGGGCATTGTGGGCAACTCTGACTGGCGGGCCGCACTTTCGTTCTGACTATTGCATGATGTTACACCAACTAACAAACAAGCACCGAAGATTGCGGAAAACACACTTGACCTTTGCAGCATGAGCTGTTTAATTATGAATGATAAAATAGAATGGTAAAGCTACGGCAAGCTAAATAGTTCGTCAAAAGTAAACCTATGTAAGCAAAACACTACTTTGGGCGTATAGAATTGTCCTATAGCTATAAATTAAGATTTGATTATAAAAAGAAAACCCCAGCCATATTAGCCGGGGTAATTTGTGATTTTTAATCTTTTTTCGGATCCTCCTGCAACTCCAGGCTTTGGCTCTCCCTCATCTCTTTATGATGATGTTTGGCCTTCTTTCTAAAATTTGCTCTGTCCTCCTTTAGCTTGGCGTATTGCTCATCGGTCAGTATTTCTTTCAGATTTTCGCGATGCGTTTTTTGAGCTGCCTTCCTGTCTTCATCCATTGTACGGGCCATTTCAAGATTTGCGCTGTACACGGCTTCCTTCTGATCACCTGTAAGCTCAAGACTTTCGGCCATCTTTTTAGTCATTTTTGTGGCCCTTTCTTCTGGAGTATGATGCTCCTTGTGTTGGGCAAATGCAGGAAGTGCAAACATCCCCGCCATCATAATAGCTACAATTACTTTTTTCATGTTATTAGATTTTAATTACCCCTTTGATGAAAAATCAGTGCCAGGGTTTAATTGTCCCGCTCAAAAGTGAGCAATAAATCTACTTCGAGCGACAGTGGAAAACCCAAAAGATCCACAGACTCTGTAATAGTCGAGGAGAAAACCTGCTTATTCTGTTCATTCACTTCTACATCAAATATAATTTCCTCACCCATGTCATCCGTTACAATAAGCTTTGAAGCATCAGAAGTAGTAGTCCAATCGCCTGAACTTTCAAAATTCACCGGTATTTCAAAGCCTGAACCCGTCCCGAATGGGTCGAGCTCTGCTTTAAAGTTGAGATCGTACACTACCCGGTTAGGATCATGTGTAAGGTTAAAATCCCCGGATACATCTTTACCATTTCCAGCAATGGGTGTGGGTGATCCTCCACCGGTTAAATCAGGTATCTCTGTATCATAGCTCACAGCTACTAAATCCCACTCGCCTTCAATTCTTTGCTCATATGTTTGCGGGGCAGGCTCAGTATTGCTGTCATCCTTATCATCCTTTTTACAGGAAGCTAAAGACAGAGTAAAAGCAAAGAGGAGTAACAATATTTTTTTCATAGCTATAAAATAAAAACAGTTTATAAGTCTCTGAGCGAAAATACGGAATCAGGCGCGGTTTCGGGGCGGTCAATTATTTTCAGCAAGCTCGCAGCCACATCAGATGGAGCGCTGAGCTCTCCCTTTTCCTTATAATCTACAAATCGTTGAATTTCCGGAAAATCATTCTCATCCAACCTCCGTATTTCACCTTGCATTTCCGTATCCACAATACCGGGTGCTATTGAAAAAGAGTATATCTCCGGATGATCCTCGCGAAGCACTTTGGTAAACAAATCTATTCCGGCTTTAGAAGCACAATAGGTACTCCAGCTGGGTACCGCATATTTTGCCGCCCCTGATGATATATTTATTATCACCTTTTCTGAAGCCAGCGGTTGCGTTTGCTCAATAAATAGCTTACACAAAATGCTTGGCGCAACCAGATTGATCTGAAATGCGCGCGCTATAGCCTGCGGACTGATCTGACCGGCAGGCTTTACCTCGCCCAGCCATCCTGCATTGTTTACCAATACTACCTTCTGAGCTTCTTTGTTGATATTAAAGTGAATGAGTTTGTAATTCTCATATGAGCTAAGATTATAGCTAAGGTGGCGATAATTGGGATGATCAATCACATGCCTGCGGCTTATGCCCACCACTTTATGGCCTTGATCCAAAGCCTGCATTGCCAGTTGGTATCCTATACCTGAGCTGGTGCCTGTTATAAAAAACTGAATCATTGGTTTATATCTATAAAACGTTTGAGGTGATTGTTTTTTCCAAAAAGTACAATTGTATCATTCTCCTGAATGGTGGTATCAGCGGTGGGCACTCCTATAATCTTGGGTTCATTTTCGCCATTAGGGCGCATTAGTGTTACCAGATTTATCTCGTACTTCTGCCGCAGACCTATATCTGCGAGGGTACGATTGTGCACTTTTTCAGGAGCTTTTACTTCCAGTATCTGGTGCTCATCAGGCAATTGCATACTCATGAGCACATTTGGGTTTACGAGGTTCTGAGCCACATTATTGCCCACCTCATCTTCGGGTGATAATATTTCGCCAATTCCCATCTTTTCCAGAATCTTCCTTTGTGCAGGGCCTTGTGAACGGGCTACGATACGCTCCACCTCCATTTCCTGCAAGGCAAAAGTGGTAAGAAGCAGGTCCTGAAAATTTTCACCTATCGCCACCACTACCGCATCCATATCCTGAATGTTCTGAGACTTTAAGGCCCGTACATCAGTTGCATCCAGCGTTACGGCATGGGTTACATCGTCTTTTATGCCTTCTACTACACTTTCATCAATATCAATGGCCAGCACTTCTGAGTCCATTTCAGAAAGCTTTATGGCAATAGCTGACCCAAAACGTCCGAGTCCTATTACTGCAAATTTTCGTTGTGCCATGCTATTATATTTTATTCAGCGCCTGCTCCAGGTCGGCTTTAAGGTCATCAATATCTTCAATTCCCACACTTAGTCGTATCAGCGAGTCCACCACTCCCGTTTTCTCCCGGTCTTCTTTTGGTATTGAAGCATGCGTCATGCTTGCCGGATGCCCGGCCAACGATTCAACACCTCCTAATGACTCCGCCAGGGTAAATACCTTTAAAGCCGAAACAACCTTCACAGTATTATCCAACGACCCTCCTTTCACTGTAAAGGAAATCATCCCGCCAAAGTCTTTCATCTGCTCCCTCGCAATGTTATGATTGGGATGACCTTCAAAACCCGGCCAATACACCTTTTCCACCTTAGGATGCTCTTTCAGGAAATGAGCAATATCGCGCCCGTTTTCACAATGGCGCTGCATTCGCACATGCAATGTTTTTATTCCACGGAGAACCAGAAACGAATCCATCGGCCCACATATCGCACCGGAAGAATTCTGTATGAAATACAGCTTTTCGGCAAGGGTATCATCGTTTACAGCAAGCAGGCCCAATACCACATCAGAGTGGCCACCCAGGTATTTGGTAGCACTGTGCATCACTATGTCAGCCCCCAAGTCAAGCGGACGCTGCAGGTAGGGTGTGGCAAAAGTATTATCAACTACCAGCAGCGCTCTTTTGGTTTTCGCCAGCTTGCTAATAGCCTTGATGTCTATTACGTTCATCATTGGGTTGGTTGGGGTTTCCACCCAAATGAGCCTGGTGTTTTCATTTACCAATTCACTTATAGAATCAGCATTGGCCATAGAGAGAAAGTGAAATTTGATTCCCAGGGGCTCAAATATCTTGCGGAACAAACGGTAAGTTCCCCCATACAAATCATTGGTGGAAACCACCTCATCCCCCGGCTTTAAGGTTTTGATAATACAATCAATAGCCGCCAGGCCGCTGCCAAAAGCCAGTCCGTATTTTCCACCTTCCAGTGAGGCAATACTATCTTCAAGAGCCTTTCGTGTAGGGTTGCCGGAGCGCGAATACTCATACCCCTGGTGGGCGCCCGGTGCAGACTGGGCATACGTGGTAGTTTGATAAATAGGAGGCATCACTGAGCCGTAAGCCTTATCAGGCTGCTGCCCTCCATGGATGGCAAGTGTATTGAATTTGAGGTTTTTGTCTGCCATTTCGGTATTTTA
>JGI12210J13797_10457052_pt1 | contig 12970 bp, 8 predicted proteins | sample ElkSlonscriptome_3_FD_13797 | JGI IMG/M metagenome (IMG submission 13797)
TGTTTTCGCCGCTGTCATCCACAGCCGTTTGCCGTCGGTGATAGGTGATGACCATCCGGTTTCCGGCGTTTCGGTTCGCCACATTAGGTGTTCGTCGGTGTCGGTGTCGAAGACGACCCCGGTACTGGCGGCGACTCCGTTTCCCTGGGGTCCGCGAAATTGTCGATACTGATCGTCGGCGGTTACCAGTCCTGCCATTGCCAAAATCAGAAAAGCATTAAGCGAGAGCAAACGGCAGCTCACGTTGCAAGATACCACGTTTTTCAGGTCGCTCATTCGGATTCGCTTTTGTTATGAGATAGGCATTCTAGGCTGTAAAAGGTAGTAACACGGGGTACACGAGGTCAAGTAGACCAAGGTGGTAACGGCTCGCTTCCCCATTCCCTACGCGTCAGCTCTCGTTTAAACTGCGAACGACAATCGCTGAAAAATAACAAAATCCGTTCAACCATAAATCGGCAATGATAGTGAGCGAAATGGACACCAATACGAGCACGTTAAAAACACCTCTTGATGCTTGGCACCGCAACGCTGGGGCGACCATGGTGCCGTTTGCGGGTTATGAGATGCCGATTCAGTACTCATCGATCTTGGCAGAACATCAAGCTTGTCGAACTTCGGCTGCGTTGTTCGATGTTTCCCACATGGCTCGGCTACGCTTTGACGGTGAGGGTAGCGAACAATTACTGGACCGACTGCTGACTCGCAAAATTTCGGAGATGCCGGTTGGACGGGTTCGCTACAGTTTGATATGCAATGACGACGGGGGCATCCTAGATGATGTCCTCGTTTCCCATCTCGAGACACCGTCAGGACAGCGCTACCATTTGATGGTTGTCAACGCTTCGAATCACCAGAAGATCAAGGATTGGATCACTCCGCACGTTGCCGACTACCCAACGGTGACGATGTCCGACCGGACGGAGTTGACGGCGATGATTGCGGTCCAAGGTCCTCAAGCGATCGAAGCGTGTAAAAAGCTGTTTTCATTCGATATCGGTTCACTCAAGTATTACCATGCCCGGATTGGTGAACAGTTCGGCAAGCCCGTCATCGTTAGTCGGACGGGGTATACTGGTGAAGACGGTTTAGAATTAATCGTTCGTGCCGAGGATGCGATGCGAGTTTGGGAGAATGTTCTATTAACCGGACGCGATCAGAATTTCATCGCAGCCGGCTTGGGAGCCCGTGATACTTTACGCATGGAAGCCGCAATGCCACTTTACGGCCATGAGCTTGACGAAACAATCGATCCGATTTCAGCGGGCCTGGGTTTTGCATGTCATTTGAAGAACCGATCGTTTATTGGAGACGAAGCGCTTCGCCAGATCCGTGAGGACGGTCCAAAGAAGATTCGAGTCGGATTGATTCCTGAAGGCAGACGACCGGCACGCGATCGATGTGGTATCCTAGACGCATCTGGCAACCCCATCGGCATCATCACCAGCGGCGGGCCATCACCGACTCTGGCTCATCCGATTGCTATGGGTTATGTTCAAGCAGATCACGCCAAAGATGCTAAATACCAAATTGACATTCGCGGTAAAGTCGTCAATGCTACTCGAGTCGATTTGCCGTTTTACAAGCGTGCGAGCACCTAATTTGCTGTGTGCTGCCTTTCCCCCCCTCATTCCAAATTTATTCACACCATCGAAAAGGTATTCAAAACCATGACACGCGATCCATCGACATTGTTGTACGCCGAATCTCACGAATGGGCGGACGTAAGCGAGCAGGACGGTGAGAAGATTGCGACAGTCGGTATATCCGCGTTCGCGATCACGCAGCTCAACGACTTGGTTTACATGGACTTGCCTGATGTTGGCAAGGAAGTGACGGCGGGAGACGAGTTTGGCGAAGTCGAATCGGTGAAAGCCGTTAGCCCACTGTACAGCCCTGTCACCGGCGAAGTGATCGAGGTGCATAGCGATTTGCCCGATACGTTGGAAAAGCTTAACGATGACCCCTACGATTTCGGATGGATCATGAAAGTCCGTTTAAGCGACGATTCCAGTTTATCCTCGCTGATGAACGCAGCGGATTACGAGTCGCAGTGCGGCGAAGCGGGCTAAGATTGTGGCCAGTCGCAATGGGAAGCTGTAGCTGTTTTGGTGTATGTACGTATTGAACAGCCCACCTAAGAACCTGACCGAACGTTCTCCGATCGTTCCAAATGATTCTTCAAAAACGATTTTAGTTTTCGGCTGCGGACGTGTTTGAGTTCGGTTAACTGCAATGTCACCTTTTCGGTTTCATCGCCATTGACACCCTCGGGGCTGCGAACGCCGATCGAGTGCAGAGCTTCAAGCTCGGCAAGCTCCGGGGGGCTTTCCAACGTGACCTGGACCCCAGCGACCTGTTTCGTCTGCACACTCGCCCAAGTGCTTTTGCGTCCATTGGGCCGAACCGCAACGCGATCTGGTGCATTGAACTGTAACGAATCGTCGCCTGCGACTTGCTCGAGCAGCTTGAGCGTCTTGTCAGCCAACTCGATCGGCCACCGGGGCTGCGAGTTTTCAGGAAACCCTTTTGCGAGTGAATGCCAACGACGTCCGAGTACCTGCCAAAGATCGGTCACGCCTTCGGTCTTTGAAGAGTCTTTCTCGGCAGATTTCTTCTTTGTGGTATTCTTCTTAGCGGTTTTCTTCTTTACGACATTCTTCCGATTGGCCTTTGCACTAGCTGTTTTTGTTTTCGTGGTTTTCCCAGAAATCGTGCTTGCTGGTTGCGGTTTCGGATGGGGTTGGCCGGGGTTCAATGCTTCAGCCAAGTAGGGAGCCGTCAGGCTGCAGTTCGGTTCGTTTGCCGTGGCTGCCAATTGTTCAGGCGTTCCGGCGAACACAATCTTGCCACCATCCACGCCTGCGCCAGGTCCCATGTCGATGACCCAGTCCGCACTTTTGATGATATCCATATTGTGTTCGATCACGGCGATCGTATTGCCCATTTCGACCAATCGCTGCATCACGACGAGCAGCTTTTCGATGTCATCAAAATGCAACCCGGTCGTCGGCTCATCGAGAATATAGAGCGTTTTACCCGTCATCGGTCTGGCCAATTCCGCAGCCAATTTCACTCGCTGTGCCTCGCCACCCGACAACGTCGGAGCCGGTTGCCCCAACGTGACATAGTCTAGACCGACATCGCAAATCGTTTGCAAAATACGAGCGATACGTGGATAGTTTACAAACAATTCGAGAGCTTCGCCGCACTGCATTTCCAAGACATCAGCGATCGATTTTCCATGGAACTTGACCTCCAAAACATCGGGTCGATAGCGGCGAGAATTGCAGTCTTCACACGGCACCCAAACGTCGGGAAGAAAATGCATTTCGACTTTTAGTTGTCCATTGCCTTCACACGTCTCGCAGCGACCGCCTGCGACATTGAAGCTAAACGTTCGAGACGTGAACCGCCGCTCGGCTGCCTCGGGGATCTCTGCAAACCGTTGCCGAATCAGATCGAACATGCCGGTATACGTCGCGGGGTTACTCGACGGGCTATTGCCTAGCGGTGACTGATCGACTTGAATCACTTTGTCGATAAAGCGAATGCCGTCCATTTTTTCATAGCGTCCCGGGCGGACTTTTGCGCGGTGCAATCGGCGAGCCAACGCGGGATACAAGACGCCCTCAATGAGCGAACTCTTTCCACTGCCGCTTGGACCGGTAATCGCTGTCAACAAACCGAGTGGCAAATCAAAGTCGACACCATTGAGATTGTTTTCACGTGCTCCCTTGATTGACAACAAATTGACGTACGGATCACCGCTGGGGCTAAAAGCGGGCCGACGCGCCACGGGAATGGCTAACCATTTTTTGCCAGTGATGTAACCGGCGGTCACCGATTGGTCAAACGGTTCGACCGATTGCGGGTTCCCCCGTGCGACCAAACGTCCTCCGTATCGGCCAGCTCGGGGACCAAAGTCGCACAAATAATCACTGCCTGCGATCACATCATGATCATGCTCGACCACCAACAACGTGTTCCCCAAATCTCGCAGCCGATGCAACGCACCGATTAGCCGCTTGTTGTCACGCGGATGCAGCCCGATGGTCGGTTCGTCCAAAACGTAAAGCACGCCACATAAACCGCTGCCTAGCTGCGAAGCCAGCCGAATCCGCTGGGCCTCACCGCCCGACAACGTCGCCGCACCGCGATGAAGCGTTAAGTACTCAAGCCCAACGTCGAGCAAAAAGCGAATTCGCGAGGTTATTTCTCGCACCAATTCGCCCGCGATCTTTTGTTCTCGTTTATCGAGTTCCCATGACGCGACATGGTCGGCCAAACGACCGAGTGGCATCTGCACCAAATCAGCCATCGTTCGTTCTCGGAATCGCACCGCCGCTGCTTCCTCGTGCAATCGTGATCCATCGCATGCACTGCAATCAATTTGGTCAACAAACTGCTCCAAACGTCCACGTAACCCCGGGGTCAAACGAGCGGCTTCGGCGAGCGCTGGATAAAAGCCTTTGAACTGATACCGGAACAAAACGGCATCGTCTGTCTTGCCTTTGCCTTTGTCCTTACTTTTCGAGTTGGATTCCGAATCGCCATCGCTTTCACGAACTTCGATCCATGCGTCGCGGGTGCCGTGGAACAAGATCCGTCGCTGTGCCACCGTCAGATCGACATAGGGTGTATCGATCGGGATACGAGCATGTCGTGACATCGCCCGCAGCATCGATCGCGACGCCGATTGATCGAGCGACGGCCAAAGCAGCGCTGCACCATCGGCCAACGTCGCTGTCGGTGAACCGACGAGTGCCGCCGGATTGGTGCCCGTTTGTGTCCCCAAACCTTCACACTGCGGACACCAACCGATTGCCGAGTTGAATGAAAAGTGATGCGGCGTCAAGTTCGAAAACGAACGTCCGCAATCACCACATACCAAATGTTGGGAATGCGAAATCATTTGCCAATCGTTTTCGGGACGATCGGGATCAGCGAGGGCGACTCGCAACTCACCGACACCGAGCGATAGCGATTGCTCGATACTATCGCTGATTCGCGAACGATCCGATTCTTGGATCACGATTCGGTCGACGACGACGTGAATATCATGCTTTTGGCGCGAATCGAGCATCGGAGCTTCGTCGAGTGCAACGGTTGCGCCGTTGATGCGGATGCGTTGATAGCCGGTACTACGCAGCGATTGCCACGTGTCCTCGGACGCGGGCCCCGATTGAACATCGATCGGAGCCATCAATAACGCCCGAGTCCCGGTCGGCATCGACATCACCTTGTCGACGATTTGGTCCGGCGTCTGCGTGCCGACGGGAACTTGGCAATCGGGACAGTACATCGTTCCGAGCCGAGCCATCAAAATCCGTAAATAGTCATAGATTTCCGTCACGGTACCGACGGTACTTCGTGGCGAATGTCCCAAGTTTTTTTGCTCGAGTGCCACAGCGGGCGACAGGCCCTCGATCCGCTCGACTTTGGGCTTTTGAACTTGGCCAATGAATTGACGAGCGTAAGAGGACAACGATTCGACGTAACGCCGCTGCCCTTCGGCATAGATCGTATCCATCGCCAATGAACTCTTGCCGCTACCGCTCGGTCCACAGAAGACGGTCATGGCATCGCGCGGAATCTCGACATCGATCGACTTCAAATTGTGCTCACTCGCCCCTTCGACGGTCACGTGCGTCCCCGAATTTGCCACCGGTGCAAACGATTGTTTTGCTTGCCGAGACAAGTCGACCGACTTCTTGGTTGCTCGGCGTTTGATTCCCAACGACCGAGCTAACGCCGCTCCGGTGTAGCTGCCTGCAACTCGGGCAACCTCCGCCGGTCGGCCTTCCGCGACCAATTGACCTCCCCCTTCGCCGCCTTCGGGGCCCAGGTCGATCACCCAATCGGCCGTTTTGATCACGTCCGTATTATGCTCGACAATCACAATCGTGTTACCACGATCGGCCAAGTCGTGGATCACATTAAGCAGTAATTGAATGTCGGCAAAATGGAGTCCTGTCGTCGGTTCGTCGAGCACATAGAGCGTGCGCCCTGTTTCGCGTTTGCTCAGTTCACGCGATAGCTTGATGCGTTGTGCTTCGCCGCCCGATAGCGTCGGCGATGGTTGACCGAGATGCAGATACTCAAGTCCTACGTCAACCAAGGTTTGCAATTTGTCGGCAACTTTGGGGATATTTTTGAACAGTTCCAATGCTTCGGAAATATCCATCTCCAACACATCCGCGATCGATTTGCCTTTGAATTCTACCGACAACGTTTCGCGGTTGTAGCGGCGGCCTTGGCAAACCGGGCACGTCACCCAAATGTCGGCCAGAAAATCCATTTCGAGCTTCGTCGCTCCGTTTCCGTTACAAGCCGCGCATCGTCCACCGTCGACGTTGAAGCTGAACCGGCTTGCCGTGTAGCCCCGCGTTTTGGCTTCGGTCAGTTTCGCAAACAGATTTCGAATTTCGTCAAACACTTTGACGTAAGTCCCTGGATTACTTCGCGGCGTCCGTCCGATGGGCGATTGGTCGATCGCAATCGTCTTGTCCAAGTGTTCGAGTCCCGTGATCGAACGATGTGACCCAATTTCGCAGCTCGCTCCGTTGAGAGCACAGCGAAGTGCGGGTTCGACAATCCCACCGATCAGCGAACTTTTTCCACTTCCCGAAACTCCGGTGACACATGTAACCGTTCCGAGCGGAATCGAAACGTCAATGTCTTTCAAATTGTGAAACGTGGCACCGGTGATGGTTAACTGAGTCTTCGGGTCGATGGTGCGAAGGGTTTTCGGTGGCTCGATACTCCGTTTGCCCGATAGAAATTGGCCCGTCACACTTTTTCTTGATTTAGAAACAGCCGCTACATTTCCGGCGGCGACGATTTCACCACCCTTGATGCCTGGCCCCGGCCCAAAGTCGATCACGCGGTCTGCGGCACGCATCGTGTCCTCGTCATGCTCGACGACGATTAGCGTGTTGCCTCGATCACGAAGCTGAGTCAGTGTTTCGATGAGCCGATCATTATCGCGCGGATGCAATCCGATCGAGGGCTCATCGAGGATATAGAGGACACCGACCAACCCGCTACCGATCTGGCCTGCCAAGCGAATGCGTTGTGACTCGCCGCCGGACAACGTCGGTGCGGTCCGCCCTAACGTCAAGTAATCCAAGCCGACGCCGAGCAAGAAACCCAGCCGCGTCCGAATTTCCTTGAGTGCTTCGGAGGCGATTTTTGCGTCCGTTTCGTTGAGCGTCACATCACTGAAAAAGTCCACCAACCGGTCGATCGGCAGTTCGCATAATTCCGGCAGCGTTTGCTTTTCGAGACCAAACGATTTGACAAACGATTGACTTGCTGTGCGAAGCGTGACCGCACTCGCTTGATCATTCAGTCGTCGTCCGTGGCAATCGAGGCAATCGATCGTGCTCATGTATTTCTCGAACTGTTTCTGCTGCATCTTGTTGCGATTGGTCTTGTATCGCGTCAACAGTTCGGGGATGAAGCCTTCAAACGATCCTGAATACTTCTTTGCTTTGCGGCCACCTCGCCAGACGAATTCGAGCGCATCGTCGGAGCCCCAGAGCCAAATCTGTTTCGCTTCGTCCGACAAGTCGCGCCATTTGCCTTCGAGCATGGTACCGGGTTGGAGGTCGAGCGTTTCGTCCATTGCATCGGCAACCCCCTTGTAGATATGGCGGCGATAGCGGCCCAGGTCGCCCCATTTGCCGAGCAGTTCGATGGCACCTTTGCGGATCGATAGCGAGTCGTCGGGAATCAACAATTCGGGGACGAACGTATAAAGATGTCCAATCCCATCGCACGCTGGACACATCCCTTGCGGACTGTTGAAGCTAAACAGTTGTGGGGAAGGCGGTTTGAAACTTTTGCCACACGAACCGCAAGCATACCGGGACGAATACAACACATCTTCTGCTGGTTTTGCGGCGGCGGGGTCATTCGCTTCGGTCAACGAGACGATCGCGGAGCAGTCGCCCAGTTTCAGTGCGGTTTCAATCGCTTCGACCACGTGGCCACGATCACGCGAATCAGGCGTGAGGCGAGCGACGACGACTTCGACATCGTGGCGATGTTGGCGATCGAGCGTGGGTGGATCGACCAACTGAATCGTTTCGCCGTCCACCCTTGCTCGCGAGAACCCTTGCTTGCGAAGGTCTTCGAATAAGTCTCGAAATTCTCCCTTTTGGCCGCGAACCAATGGAGCCAACAACCATAAAGTCGCTTCGGCAGGCAGCGATAGCACGCGTGAAGCGATTGCGTCGCGAGATTGTGCGGAAATTTCGCAGCCACAATCGGGGCAATGACCGGTGCCGACGCGCGCGAAAAGAACTCGCAAAAAATCGTAAATTTCAGTGATCGTGCCGACGGTGCTGCGTGGATTGTTGCCCGATGATTTCTGGCTGATCGAGATTGATGGACTCAAACCGCCCACAAAGTCAACGTCGGGCTTGGGCATCTGGCCCATAAATTGTCGAGCGTAATTGCTCAAACTTTCAACATAGCGCCGTTGGCCTTCCGCATACAAAGTATCGAATGCTAGCGATGATTTTCCACTGCCGCTAACCCCCGAGAAACAGATCAATTCGCCTCGCGGCAGCGTCAAATTGACGTCGCGAAGGTTGTGTTCTCGAGCGCCTTTGACTGTGATTTCCTTGGTCGCCATACCGGAAAGAATACCTTTTTTCCTGTTATTATGTACAAATCTTGGCGTTGGGGACAAGGTTGTGAGTCCCTTTTATGACACCACGACTGTTTCGTTGCCTCAAGCTAAGAATATCAACAAGGAATTGAAAGGGCGCGTGCCCTCGTGAAATTTACTCATTTGGGTTAAGATTTGTCCTTACGAATCGACAGGTAGAGGTGACGCAGCAAATGGCAAAGGGATTGTTCACTCAAGGCATGTGCATCCTGCTGCGCGAACCGGTCTCGATTCAGGACTTAGAACAACGTTTGAAAGCCTTTGAAATCGTCGGTCGACACGAATCAATCGAGGATGATGATGCACCGGAAACGTTGGTTTTGCAGTACCGCGAGGACGTAGGTGGGCATCTATTGATCACGCCGTCGCGGTCTCCGTGGCCCGACGATATGGGAGATCCCGACGAATCACCCGAACGGTTTGTCGCGTGGTCGCTCGGCCAATTTGGCCCGCTGGCCTTTCCCGGATGCCTGCAACGCGCTAGCGAGCAATCATGGGGCTGGGAAGAAGGCAGCCAAGCGGTTAGTGAACATACGGCTCATATTCGCTTGTTAATCAGTTACGTATTGGGCACCGAAGAAGTCGAAGGGGAAGAGGATGATGAAGATATCCCCCTGGTGCCTGAAGATTACGATGCGATGCATGAAATGCAGTTCATCACTCGCGCAGTGACCGAACTGCTTGAGCTGCCACAAGCCATTTGCTATTTCAACCCAGGCGGTGAAATTCTGAGAGGGCAAAACAGTCTGCGGCAAGGCTTGAATTATGCCTGGAACCACGAATTGCCTGCGCTCGATATGTGGACCAACGTCCGAATCTTCAAAGCTGACGAGACGTGGTCGCTGATGGACACCGTCGGAAATGGACAACTCGACCTTCCTGATCTAGAAGCCATCTTTCGCACCGACCAGTTTGATCCTGCGGATGTGGAACGGTTCCTTCGCAACGCGTCGCTCTATATGTTGACGTCGGACGAAGAGGTAGAAGAAGGTGACACAGCGGACGGGCCGGGAGACATCAACTGGATGGCGATGGAATGCGACGAAGCATTATCGGATCCTCCACGCGCAACGATGCGCTGGATTCCGCAAAACGACTCGGAGCCGCCACCGGAATTATTAGCACGTGGGGAAGCACCCGACGAAGACGATGATGAGTTCGACGAAGATTTCCTAGACGACGATTTTTGAAGGCAACTTTCAAGAAAGGGACATCGATTTGGTTCCCCTCTCTCAGTTGCCTTTTGAGGGGTGCAAAGATAATGCCAACAGCGGACGCGGGTGGGTGTCACGCTGCATCCGCAATCTAACTGTGGAATGCTTCTTTGGCGGCAATGGTCCCTCTGCTTTCTGGTAATCTCGACGCTTTCGATCTGCAGATCGATTCGATTGGAGGATAAGCGACCGACTTGGTAGAAGACTGGTCTGCCACGATCAAATAGCGCAAGCTCGCCTGCCAGGCCGTTCGTTCTCGTTGTGTGGCTCCCCTCTCGTAGCGGTATGGTTTTAGCTCAAGCTTTCAAAAGCTCACGAGCTGCTCTGGCGACAAGAATAAAGCGACGACTCCAGCAGGCGACTGGGTTCACGATCGAGAGCTTGGAGGCAAGTTGACTCGTAGCCCGCGAACGATTGGCGGCACGCTCTTTGCACCCCTAAGAAGTTGAATCATTTTTTTTGCTCGTCTGCGACAAATTAAATGAGACGCATTCAACAAAACAATCAAAGGAGAGTCCCACATGGATAAACAACAAAAGCTTATTGATCTGCTCAACGATTTTGACAACGCAATGCTAGTAACAAGGTCGAGCGATGGATCGCTTGACGGGCGACCGATGGCGCTCGCAAAGATCGAAGAAGATGGAGCGATTTGGTTTATTACCGATCGAAACTCTGGCAAAGTTGCTGACTTAATGATGGACGATGAAGTGGTCGTGACTATGCAGGGCTCAAGCAAGTTTGTCTCGCTCTCAGGGCAGGCGCATGCTGTCGATGACCGCGCGAAACTCGACGAACTGTGGAGCGAGTCGATGAAGGTGTACTTTCCAGAAGGCAAAGCGAGTCAATCCATTTTGCTGCTTCGCATCGACCCCGATCGTGGCGAATACTGGGATACCTCTGGCGCTAGCGGCCTTCGCTATTTGTTGAAAGCTGGAAAGGCTTATCTTCAAGGCGAACGGCCCGAAGCGGACGCTCAAACTCACGCCTCGGTGTCAACCTAAATCCCTGTCTCGCTTGAAGTTCTTTTTGCGATTCAAGCGATCAACTATTACACGAACATACTGCCCCCGATGAAAACCATGAAACGTTTATTTTTTTCAGCCCTTTCTCTTTGCGTGATCTGTCAATCGGTGCCCGCTGACGACGGCCTGCTTGGCGGAGATGAAAATGTTACAGCAACCGGTGACGTCCTCGATGCTACCGGCGAACTTGCCCGGGGCCTCGGAAAAGGGGCGCTCCTACAGTCGATGTCGGCTGAGCAACTACAAGAAGCGATTGGTAAGGCACTGGAGAACCGCGAAGAGGGTTTGGAGCAGTATTACGAACTCCGCGAATTGCGGAAGCAAGAGATGATGAACGACAGTCCGTCGATGGATTCGGTTCGTAAAGTTGCATCGAGTCGGGCGCCCGAGCGATTGGGAGACCACCAGATTAACCGGGAAACCGGTGACTTGTACTGGCCAAGCCCTTTAGACGACGAGGCACTGAAACCCTACCGTAAACCGATCGAGGAAACATTCGCGGTACGAAGTAGTCCGGGGCATGAATATCGACGAATCGATTACGTAAAGGTGAGCCGGATGGTGGGGCTGATTCGCGAAGCGGTTGATTCGATTGCCGACCAACTCGATTCAAAAGAGGTTGGAGCGCTCAACGATTACCTCACGCAGATCGACTACGATGCCCGGTTCAACGGAGCAAATGAGCGAGTCGATTACTAGTCCGTGTTAAACCAAATTTTGTATAGATCCTCAATGAAAACCTTGATTTACTAGAGAACGCAAATGTCCGATCAGAAATGCCTTATTGCTGAATACCCAACGCGAGAAAAGTTTAGTACGGCTCTTGAGGTATTGAATACGAGCGACTTCACGCAGTCAGAAGTATCCACGGTACTTCACTCGTCGGATCATCCATCTGAACTTCGCAATGTCGAAGACACGACTCCCGGTTCTCCGCCCGCGGAAAAAACGATGGCGGCGTCCACCGTCGCGGGGGGAACGTTAGGTGCTGCGGTGGGCGCGATGACGATGGTGGGCCCTCTACTCGTTGCGGGGCCGATTCTGGGGATGGCCGCGGGCGCAATCGGCGGTAGCTTGCTAAGCCTCGTTGAAAGCTGGGGCGTCGAGCCAGATGTCGCTAATGACTATGAAGAAAAGGTCCGCAGTGGATCATGTTTAGTGATCGTCAGCGGTGACGAAATGCGTTTACGAGAAGCAGAGCAACTTCTCATGACGGTTGGTCCGGCCTCGATCAACCACTTCAAAGTCGCCAAGTAAAAAGAAGAACAACATCGGGTTGAATCCTAATCGCCCGCAGTCAAAGTCTTAATCGCCAACATCACTCCAACGAAACGAACTCATGTTTACTGAACTAGAACAAAAATTCGACAAGGCACGCACCTCGATTGAAGATCGATTTTCCGATGAACCGGATGGTCGAAATGATGATGTGGGAAAGACGGAAAATTTGCTGGCCTTGGGGGCAGCCATTGCGGCAACCTTCTTAGCGAGAAACGCTCTGCAAGCGAGTTGGCGAACAGCGCTCGATCGCGAGCCTCCGAAAAATCCGGCTTCGTCCGAAGTGGATTGGAAGGATGCGCTGCTTTGGGGAGCGGTCTCGGGAGCGGTCGTCGGGATGGTTCGTATTGCATCGCGGCGAGGTTCCTCAGCCGCTTACAATCGATTCTACTCCTAGGGTTACTTTTTCTCGATTGATTCGTTTTTGATCACCAAATTAGCTGATTCATTCAGCTTTATATGGTCGTCACCGCCCTTGATGTTAAGTGTGGTTGGAAAACATCGTTGCATTCTTAGGCGGCTACTCATCGGCATTTCTATTTCATCGATACTGTCGTTGGCTTCCATGATGATCGTTTTGGTTTCCCCCGAAAGGTTTTCGAGGGTTAACTTGATCGCCTTCGCTTTCGGCCGTCCGAACATTTGAACAGCGTAGTAAGTTATTCCGTCGCTGGTTGCGACGCCCGCTCCCGTTTCTGTAATGTAGTCAGCGAGCATGTTCTCGCGATGAGGCGGCGAGTCGATCCAGCCTTGGACGAAAACCTCAATCAAAC
>JGI12210J13797_10010900_pt1 | contig 12966 bp, 11 predicted proteins | sample ElkSlonscriptome_3_FD_13797 | JGI IMG/M metagenome (IMG submission 13797)
GCCGGTGTGGCTCGTCACCAGACAGGTGTAGAAGTAGGAGCCCGCATCGGCGGCTGTGGGTGTCCATACGACAGCGTCGGTGGTCGGCGCAGGGTCGGCCGTGAAGTCGGCCACGGGCGTCAGGCTCACTGCATCGATGTCGGCGCTGCTCGTCGTGGACCGCTGATAGCTACCATCGGTTCCGGACACCGCCAGGGCGTCCGTGGTGAAGCGGAGCGGGTGCGCCGCAGTGGCTCGCACGAAGGTGTAGGTCTGACCCGGCTGCAGGATGAGGGTGGGATCAGCGATGTCCGTGTACGTCCCCGTGGCATCGGTCCAGCTGAAGAGGTAGTCCGAAGCCCCGTTGTTGCTGATCGTGAATTCGACGCTGCCCTCGATCTCGTAGACCGACGAGTCGAGCGTTTCGGGGTCAGGCGACTCGGGGCCCGTAGGATTCGCCGAGCCGTCAGAATCTGAACAGGCTCCGGCCATGAGAGTGGTCAGAGCGAGGGGGAGAAGCGGATAGCGGCGCATGGTATGGACTCCGGCGGTGGAAGACGTTGCTTGTACAACTGGTGTACAAGTGACACCACCACAGGCCCTATACGGTTCCGCATCGAAGTGCCCGGTGCACGAAGGGAGAGGCTGTCCTCAGAGGAGGCCCTGGGCAGGGCACAACCGGGAACCCGCGGGTTATCCGGTGCCGTCCTGTTCCTCGATCGCCATCGGACCATGCCCGCTCACCTCGCGTCACTCATCAACGCTCTCCTCCTCGTCACCCTGGGCGGGTGGGGATATCTGGCCTCTGACACGCCCTCTTTCACTGCTCTGATCCCTGCCGGGATCGGGTTTCTCCTGCTCGTTCTCAACCCGGGGCTCCGGAAGGAGGACAAGACGGCGGCCCACATCGCGGTGCTCCTCACGCTGATCGTCCTTCTGGGGCTGGGGATGCCACTCCGCGGCGCCATCGGTCGAGGGGACGGAGCGGCGATCGGACGTGTGGCGGTCATGCTCCTCAGCACGATCGTTGCCATGGTCTTCTTCGTGAAGAGCTTCGTCGACAACCGGAAGCGCAGGAAGTCGCAGACGGTCGCGAAGTGAGACCCCCGGAGACCAGCACTGCTGGTGAAGCGCCCACAGCGAAGCCGCAGCTCCTTTGCTAGACTCAAGGTGAGTGGAACCACAGCAGACCTTGGAGGACATCATGAGTGGGCGATTCGAAGGGAAGACGGCGATCGTGACCGGTGGAGCGTCGGGGATCGGTGCCGCAATCGTAGACCGCCTCGGGGACGACGGGGCCTCGGTGGTCGTAGCCGACCTTGCCTTGGACGAGGCGCAGGCCAAGGCTGCCGAGGTGCGGGAGACCGGAGGCACGGCCTGGGCCTTCGAGGTGGACGTCTCGGACGACTCAGCCGTCGAGGAGATGGTGGACTACGCGGTGGACCAAGGGGGAGCGCTCCACCTGCTCGTCAACAACGCAGGGATCAGCGGGCCCTCGGCGCCTACCGGCGAATATCCCACCGATGGCTGGCGGAAGGTGATCGCGGTGAACCTGGACGGCGTCTTCTACGGCATGCGCTACGGCATCCCCGCCATCAAGGCCGCCGGGGGCGGGGCGATCGTGAACATGGCCTCCATTCTCGGCTCCGTAGGCTTCGCCGGCTCACCCGCCTACGTGGCCGCCAAGCATGGGGTGGTCGGACTCACGAAGGCGGCGGCGCTGGAGCACGCCGACGATGGCATCCGGATCAATGCAGTGGGCCCGGGCTTCATCCGGACGCCCCTCCTGGACGACAACCTCGACGACGAGACGCTCGAGTTCCTGGCGGGGCAACACGCCCTCGGCCGCCTCGGGACAGCCGAGGAGGTGGCCACGCTCACCGCCTTCCTCCTCTCCGACGAGGCGAGCTTCATCACAGGTTCCTACCACCTGGTGGACGGGGGGTACACGGCACAGTAGGACGGACCCTGGTCACTCTGCGACAGGCTCTGATGGCGGGATCAGCGAGACTGAGGCCAACGGGCATCGAACGATCGACGCACTGCAGTCATGGTCGTTTCCGGTGCTCTTCGGATGTACTCGAAGGCGCGCTGACGCACTCCGCCATCCAGCCGATCCAGGTACGTCAGTGCATTCTCGACCGAGAACGGCACGCGAGCTACCTGAAGGAAGGTCGGCGGGAGAGCGGTCCACACGGCGGCGGTCACGTCGGTCGCAACACACCAGTCGCGAACGCCCTGGACCGTCGCCTTGTGGTGAGGAGACGAGTCGCCGGAGCGGAGGTCGACCCAACCGATGTCTTCCGTCGGGCACCGCTCCCGGATGCTCAGGTTCGCGACGGCGTCATGCAGGGCCAGAGGCGAGTCGCAGGTCCACGTCTTCACGGGCGCGCCGGCCCTGGGATCCACAACGAGGGTGAGCCGGCCGTCGGCAGAGACCCGAGAGAATTCGATGGGAAGCGAGGGACCTCCGGGATCCCACTGGGACGACATCTGAAGCTCACGGGAGTCCCAGTAGAGGGAGCCCCAGGCGATGATCTTCACCACGGTGTCACCTGAAGGTTGGCGTTCGTATCGTGCGCGGGACCAGCGGACCGTCTCCTCGGCTTGAGCGCCTGAGACGCCCAGTTCGTCGTCTCGGCCCGAGCCCTCGGCGTCGACCTGGTAACCCGCGACCGGGAGATCCTCGCCGCCGCTCCCGATTGCGCGCGGGGCCCATAGACCCGGGGAGGCATTCGGGCCACGCTGTCTGCTGAGCCTCGTGGTTGTCCCACGTCTCCACCGACTCTACCCTGCCCCTCCCATCCCGCGCAGCAACTGGAGGCGTACCATGCAGTTCACCTTTCCCCGCCGGCGACATCGCCCGCCCGCCCCTTCTGCCTGGGCGGCGAGCGCCCTCGCGGCCTTCGCCGTCCCATTTGCCGCCCTCCTGCTCCCCCCGGCCCCCGCCGCCGCCCAGGACGCCAAGGAGATGATGGCGAGAGTCATCGACGCCAACGCTACGGCGTACGGGGACGTCGCTCAGGAGATCTGGGAGCTGGCCGAGGTGGGGTATATGGAAACCCAGTCCTCCGCCGCGCTGCAGGCGCTTCTTCAGGACGCCGGCTTCGAGGTGACGGCAGGGGTGGCCGGAATCCCCACGGCATTCGTCGCCTCGTGGGGTGACAGCGGGCCGGTGATCGGGATCCTGGGGGAGTACGACGCCTTGCCCGGCATCAACCAGAGTCGCTCACCAGAGCGGGATCCCATCCCGGGCAAGGTGGCTGGTCACGCCTGCGGGCATCACCTCTTTGGAACCGGCTCCGTGGCCGCGGCCATCGCCGTGAAGCAGTGGCTTCAGGAGTCAGGGCAGCCCGGGACGATTCGCTTGTACGGCACGCCGGCCGAGGAAGGGGGCGCCGGAAAGGTCTACCTGGTCCGGGACGGTCTCTTCGACGACGTGGACGCCGTCCTGCACTGGCACGCGGGATCGGCGAATCAGGCGAACGCGACCTCTTCCCTGGCCAACAAGTCGGCCAAGTTCCGCTTCTACGGGCAGTCCGCCCACGCGGCGGGGGCGCCGTGGCGAGGCCGCTCCGCCCTGGACGGCGTCGAGGCGATGAACGACATGGTGAACATGCTCCGTGAGCACGTGACCCCCGCATCCCGGATCCACTACGTCATCACCTCCGGGGGCTCGGCGCCGAACGTGATCCCCGACTACGCCGAGGTCTACTACTACGTCCGGCATCCGGACTCCGAGGAGGTCCGACGCCTCTTCGATCGGGTGGTGAAGACCGCCGAAGGGGCAGCGTTGGGGACGGAGACCCGCATGGAGTACGAGGTCATACACGGGATCTACGCCCTCCTGCCGAACGAGCCGCTGGGCCGGGCCATGCATGCCAACCTGACCGCGGTCGGGGGCGTCTCCTACACGGCTGAGGAGCGGCGCTTTGCCGAGGTGATTCGAAGCAGCCTGCCCGACGACGCTCCACCCCTCGAAGCGTCCGAAGAGGTGGATCCCTTCGAGGTCAGAGAGGTCGGGTCCGGGGGTTCCACGGATGTGGGTGATGTGAGCTGGGCTGTGCCCACCGCAGGGCTGAGAACCGCGACCTGGGTTCCAGGCACCTCGTCTCACTCCTGGCAGGCCGTGGCGGCGGGAGGTACGGAGATCGGCAACAAGGGGATGATCAACGCGGCGAAGACGTTGGCCTTCACCGCCTACGACCTCTTCACCCAGCCCGACATCCTTGAGGCGGCCCGGGAGGAGTTCCTCCGCCGCCGGGGTTCGGACTACACCTACGAGCCACTCCTCGGCGACCGGGATCCGCCCCTGGACTACCGCGCCAGCGTCGTTCCGGGGGGAGGGTGAGCGTCCCGAGACACCCCGGCGTCGGAGCCGGTGGAGGGCACCACGCCGGATCGGGCGGAGGGGACGGCGCCGGAGTGCCACCCCACTGGCGACTCGCGACCCTGACGCCGTGGTTGCTCCTGGCCGGCCTGCTCATGGCGGGCTCCGCCCCCACCCTGACCGCCCAGGTCCCGACCCCAGCCGACATCATCGGCTTCGCCCCCGGCGAGGACTACACGCTCGCCTCCTACGAGCCCATCGCCGCCTACTTCGAGGCGCTGGCGGCGTCCACAGACCGGATGGTTCTGACCGAGATCGGTGAGAGCACCCGGGGTAGACCCCTCTACCTCGCCGCCATCTCAGCCCCTGACAACCTCCGCAACCTCGAGCGCTACAGGGAGATCACCCGGACCCTCGCCTACGCCCGGGATCCCGACGCCGGCTACGGCTCGATCCTCCCCGACCAGGAGGCCCGGGCGCTGGCCCGGGAGGGAAAGGCCATCGTTTGGATCGATGGCGGGTTGCATGCGACGGAGGTCGCTCACGGCCAGGTCATGCCCGAGATGGCCCACTACTTCGTCACCGACGACTCCGACGAGACGCGCAACATCCGGGAGAACACGATTCTCCTCCTCATGCCCAACCTGAACCCCGACGGGCTGAACATCGTGGCGGACTGGTACATGTCGAATGTGGGCAGCGAGTTCGAGATGGCCCGGGTGCCGGAGCTGTACCACCACTACATCGGTCACGACAACAACCGGGACTGGTACATGCTCACCCAGGTGGAGACGCAAGCCGTCACCCGGCAGCTCTACCACGAGTGGTTCCCTCAGATCGTGTACAATCAGCACCAGAGCAGCCCCTTCCCGGGCCGAATCTGGATGCCTCCGTTTGCAGATCCCGTGAGCCCGAATCTCGACCCCCTCGTCGTGAGCTCCCTCAATCACATGGGGCAGTCGATGCGGAAGCGCTTCGACGTCGAGGGCAAGACGGGGGTGAACAGCGGCATCACCTTCGACCTGTGGTGGAACGGCTCCATGCGGGGCGGTCCGGACTACCACAACATGCTGGGCTTCCTCACTGAGACGGCGGGCGCTGGCTACGCAACGCCGCGCTGCTACGGGGACGACGAGATCCCCGAGACCTTCGGCGCCCGCAATCTCAACATGCCGACCCGGTCTCGATCCACGAACTACAACAACCCCTGGCCCGGCGGGTGCTGGCACCTGCGGGACGCCATGGACTACATGATGACCGCCGCCATCGGAGTTGCGGACACGGGGGCGAAGCTCAAGGAGGACTACCTCCTGAACCACTACCGGATGGGCCGCCGCCAGATCGAGCGGGGCCGGGCGGCGGAAGGGGGGCCCTTCGCCTACGTCCTGGACCCAGCGGCCTCCCACGACCCGACCACGGTGGCCGAGTTCATGGAGCTGATGCGCCAGTCCGGGATCGAGTTCGTCCGGGCCGACGAGTCCTTCGACGCAGGTGGGCGGAGCTTCCCGGCGGGCAGCTACGTGATCCCGCCCCAGGCCTTCCGCCCCTACGTCGTCGACCTCATGGAGCCGAAGGAGTTCCCGGACCGGCGTCAGTACCCCGGCGGTCCTCCGATCCCCCCCTACGACATGACGGGCTACGAGCTCCGCTTCCAGATGGGCCTCGAGGTGGTCAACGTCGAAGAGCCCTTTGCGATGCCCTCCGGCGCATGGGGCGAGGTCGCTCCGGTCCGGGGCACGGTCAGCGGGAACGGGGGCGCTGGCTACCTGGCGCGGCCGAACTCGAATTGGCTCTATCGCGGACTGGCCGAACGCCTCGAGGAGGGAGAGGTCTTCCGGACGACCCGCTCCACCGCTGAGGCCGCCGCCGGCGCCTACTGGATCCCGGAACTCGATGAAGCGGGCGCTCGGGCGCTGGCCGTGGAGCACGGCCTGGACCTCGTCGAGCCTGAGGGCGAACTCGACGCAGCCGTCCTGAGTCCGGTACACCTGCCCCGAGTCGCCATCTATCGTTCCTGGCAGGCCCAGATGCCTGAAGGGTGGACGCGGTGGGTCCTGGACGAATACGGCATCCCGTGGGAGAACGTCTGGGACGACGATGTGCGCCGCGGAGCCCTCTCGAGCTTCGATGTCCTCATCCTCCCGTCCCAGGACGAAGCGGGCATCCGGGCGGGACACGAGCCGGGGAGCATGCCTGAGCGCTACGTGGGTGGCCTCGGGGAGGCAGGCGTCGCCGCGGTCGAGTCCTTCGTCCGATCCGGGGGGCGACTCGTCGCCAGCAACCGCTCCGTCGACTTCGCCATCGGCCTCTTCGACTTGCCGTTCCGCAACACCGTCGCCGGCGTCTCTTCTCAGGAGTTCTTCCTCCCGGGCTCGATCATCCAGCTCGAGGTCGACTCGGAGCACCCGCTGGGGTACGGGGTGGCCCCCGATGCCGTCACCCTCTTCGCTCGAAGTCAGGTGTTGGAGCGGACCGACGGCGGGCGGACGGCGGGTTTGACCACACCGGTGTGCTACGCCGACACCGACTACCTCGTGAGCGGGTGGACGCTGGGCGGCGACGAGTACCTGGCAGGCCGGACGGCCGCCGTCCAGGCGTCGGTCGACGAGGGCGAGGTCGTCTTGTTCGCCTTCGAACCACACTTCAGGGGCCAACCCCGCAACACCTTCAAGCTCCTGTTCAATGCATTGATGGGGTCGGCGATGGAGAACCCGCCCGTGGGCGAGGGCCTGGACTGCCGTTGAGCATCGGGCCGCAGAACCCAGAACCCGGAAACCGGGGAGGTGGGATCCAGACGCCTGCGAATTGCATCCCGCGTCGTCTGACGCCACCCTAATGCTCTGGTCCGGCGCACGCCCCAACACGCTGCGGCGACTCTGCGCGTCAGAAAGCGGCAACGCGCGCTCCTCTTCAACTCGTATCTGGAATCTTCGATGAACGTCCGAGACATCATGCGCACCGACGTGGTTGCGGCCCACCCCGATCATTCGGTGCGAGAGCTGACGCGCCTCCTCGCCGAGCACAGTATCTCCGGGGTGCCGGTCGTGAGCGACTCTGGCGAGGTTCTGGGCGTTGTGTCGTCTTCGGACGTGATCCGGGTCGCCGCAGGATCGGACTCGATCCCCCTCGGCAGCCTCCCCTGGATCAACACCTCACGACCAGAGAACACGGTAGATCCCGAGGATCCGGAGGTGGATCCCTACAACGACTACTTCCTCCCGGAGGAGGCCCCCGTCGTCGGGCCGGGTTGGGACCCGGGTGACCAGGGAGGGCCCATGGACCAGCTCTCGGTCTCGGACATCATGACGCCGGTCAGCTTCACCATCGACGGCGACGCCACGGTGACGGAGTTGGCAAGCTTCCTGGTCCGGGGCAAGATCCACCGAGCCCTGGTCGTGGAAGGGGGCCAGCTAGCCGGGATCGTCACCGCCGTGGACGTGCTCAGGGTTGTCGCCGAAGGGAAGGGCTGAGGAAACGATGGTGCCAGGCTAGCGAACAGCGTACCATCACCCCCGACACACTCACCAGAGGGGGATCATGATTCGGCTCGGCACGCACGACATCGACGTTTCCGACGACGCCAAGAGAACCTACGCCCGCCTCGTCCGGGAGGCGACCCGGGTGGACCTCTCGGAGGTCCAGAGCGACGAGGATCGACTGAGTTTTCACGCCCGACCGGACGGCGGGAGGCAGACGATGTCGGTGTCGCAGGTCCAGAAGGCCCTCGTCGACCTCGGCTTCTTCCCGGGCGGCGCCGTCGACGGTCTCTGCGGGTACCGGACATACTCGGCCATCCGGCTGTTCCAGGAGTACGTCCGGTCGGTGGAGGACCGGGGTGGGATCGGGATCCCGGATGGGATCTTCGGGCCCGCCACCGAAGGGCACCTCCAACGGTGGATGGACCAGGGGCTGACCCCGGATTGGGCCCCGACCATGGAGCGGTGGGCGAGCGCCATCGCCGGCAACGGGGAGCTGGACGGGACGGAATTCGATCGCTGGCTGGAGCTCGGCCGAAAGGTGCAGACCCGATACGCGAGTCGGCCGAGCCGGGCGCTTCAAATGGTCCAGGACTTCGGTGCACCCACCGACACCCACGGGGTCGGAGAGTGGGACTTCAGCCCCGACCTCATCCACCTCTTCGGGATCCGACGGGACCAGTTCGGAGGGAAGTTCGACGATGTCTTCATCCTCCTTCTCAAGGGGTTGGTGTTCAAGTTCCAGGGCTCCACCGAACCCGGCTCGTCGAGGCACCCCGACGGCCGCCCCTTCCTGGTGCACGGCCAGCACGACTATCACTTCGGCTGGCACCAGCTCCGATACCTGGCCCTCAGGCCGCAGGGACGGGGGGGTGGGGTGTTGGTGGTCCGATCGAAGAACGACGACGTGCTGGACGAAGCGGACCTGGACAAGGGCCTGTCGCCCAATGCGAGCATCAACATCCATTGGGCCGGCAAAGGACTCACCCGGAACGTGAACAAGTGGTCCGAGGGGTGTCAGGTCGTCACCGGTTCCCTCTACGTGAACCACAACGGAGAGCTCGTCGACTGCTCCGCCTTCGTGGCGATGAACAAAAAGGAGGTGAGCAGCGTGAAGACTCGAGGGGCCTACAACGTGATGGTGGACCTCGCCACGGCGCTGTCCGGGGACATGAGCGACGCCACGGTCCGCTACACCCTCCTCGAGGAGGGGGACCTGGACCTGGAACCGGATCTGAGGGACGATCTGGTCCAGGTACGGGCGGCGGCATTAGCTGAGATGAAGTAGTGTGAGGCTACCCCAGTCGGACGTGGGCTAACGACTTGGAGCCCCGCGCCGACCCACTCACATCGATGTCCGACTTCGCTAGACAAGGGACTGTTCTTTGAACGATCAAGCCATCATCAAGGCGCTGCGCAAGGACGATGCGGACAACGCGATTGTCTTCATCCACGGTTTCGGCGGGAGGCCGGAGTCGACCTGGGGCTCGTTCCCGGACTTCTTGGCCCAGGAATCAGCGCTGGATGGCTGGGATCTCTACAGCCTGGGCTACACGACCAGCCTCGCCCCGGATTTCCGGGGGATCTGGACCGGCAGCCCTTCGATCCCCACGATCGCGAAGTACCTCCAAACCCGTGTCTCCGTGGGCGAACTCGAAGGCTACAAGGCACTCACCTTCATTGCCCACAGCATGGGCGGCCTCGTGGTTCAGCGAGCCCTCCTGGATCACGACGACCTCCGGGGCCGTACCGCCCACGTCTTCCTGTTCGGCACCCCGAGCGCGGGGCTCAAGAAGGCCGGCTGGATCCGTTGGTTCAAGCGTCAGACCGAGGACATGGACGCTGGAGGTGCCTTTATCAAGGGACTCCGGGAAGACTGGGAGGCTCATTGGCCCAAGGACCCGCCGCCCCGGTTCTGGACGGTGGCCGGGGATACGGACGAGTTCGTGCCGGCCTCGTCCTCCCTCGATCCCTTCCCGGACCATCAGCGGCTCGTCGTGCCAGGGAATCACCTCGAGATCGTGAAGCCCGAAGCTGCGGACAACCTCGGGGTCCAGGCCGTGGTGAATGCGATCACCGGAGAGGCGGCTCCAGGAGGACCGTGGAACGCGGCCCGAGTCGCGCTGCAGATGCTCGACTTCAGCGAGGTCGTCGACACGTTGGACGCCCACGCCGCCGAGCTGGACGACAAACACCTGATACAACTGGCCATCGCCCTCGAGGGGCTCGGACGGTCGGGGGAGGCCATGCGGGTGCTGAACGACGCAGGCGAGCGCGGCACGGATGCCCGGGGCGTCCTCGCAGGGCGTCTGAAGCGGCGCTGGATCGCAGAGGGTCGAGAATCCGACTTCGGCCGGGCGCTCCAGCTTTACAAGACCGCGTACGCCGAGGCCAACGCGCTGGAGGATCACCCTCAGGCCTTCTACCACGGCATCAACGTGTGCTTCCTCCTCGCCGCCCGGGGTGGGGACCGTCAGGCGGTCGAGACCATGGCGGAGAAGGTGCTCGCACACTGCGCCGAGGCCCAGAAGGACTTCTGGTGCCTGGGCACGGAGGGTGAAGCGAAGCTCTACCTGGGGGACATCGAGGGTGCGCTCGAGGCCTTCAAGGAGGCCATCGCGGTGCAGCCGCCCCCGAGGCCCTGGCAGGTCAAGTCCATGCACAGCCAGGCGAGCCAGGCCCTGGCCATCCTGAACCGGCACAAGCACCTGCAGAAGATCGACAAGGTCTTTCGGGAGCACCCCGGGTAGTCCTGGGCCGGCTTCGACCCTGCCGAGTCCACGCTGGGCCCGTCCCGCCTTGCTCCCCTTCACGGGCAGGCGCTGTTCGCTCGCCCCCGGCTCTCGAGGACAGGCTCCCGATTGTCGCCCGTCGCCTCCGCGAGGTAGAGTCCCCCGCTGGCCTCGTCGTAGAGGATGACGCTGGAGTCGGGGGAATCGGTGAGTACCGTCGCTCTCGCCAGGATCGCAGAAAAGAGAGGCTCGAGGGCGACCTCCAAGGCCCCCTGGTCCACCGCCCCCGACTCATCGATCAGCCGCTCGTTGTCTACGACGCCGTCGTTGTCATTCACATCGCTGGGCAGGTGGTCCGCGCGCCGGACCTTGTACCCGTAGCCCCGGTCGGAGTCGAGATTCCAGTCCGTGTGAGCCACCGTGCGGAGTCGATCCTCCATCTCTTCATTGACCTCTTGATTGGCGGCGGTCTGAATCACCCAGGCCGTGAGGTCCACGGCGTTGCCCGCCACGGTGGGGGGGCTCGATCGCGCCTGACGGGCAGACCGGTTGGGAGCGCAAAGGGTCCCGAAACGTCGGATACTTGAATCCCTGGACCCTGCAGTGGACGGTGCTGGTCAGGGTGCGGCCGTGGCTGCTGGCGAGGTCCGCCGGCTCCGGGGGGCTTCGACCTTCCGATCGTACAGCGTCCACCGTACGCCCGCCGACTGCTTATCCGCAAGTTGCGGGTCGTCGGGGACTCGAGGAGCTAGATGGGCGAGCCCGCTGCTGCCCCGCCCCCAGGACGTTGGATGGGATCGGGAGGGTGAGCACGACGACACAGCTCTCTCCCTCGGTGGTGCTCCGGACCCTGGACTCCCAGAAATCCCATCCCCCTCAACTACTACAGCCCTACGGCCAGGTCGTGGAGCACCTGCTCCGTCTCGCCCACACGGGATAGCCGATCCTGTAGAAAGCTGAGTCGAGGGACATCTACCCGCCGGGCCGCCATCAGGGCTCATCCCCCCGGTCGGTGTAGGACTCGTGAAGGTGGACCATCTTCCACCCCTCGGCGCCACGCTCCCACACCGTGCTGATCACCATGAACAGCTCCTCGGATGTGCCGTCGACGTATTCGACCGTATAGGCGCCCTCCCTGACCACGAGGGCGGACGCCTCGGAGAGCATGCGCACCGATCGGTCGTCAATACGGACACGACGAGAACGGCGTCACCCACGGCGCCGCCTACCTCGAGACGAGCCTCCATCGTGAACCCTCGCCACCCGGGGTGCAATGATCGTCCGAACCGGCCCTTGCTCCTCCAGCGGACCCCTTCGAACTATTGGTGGCGCTCCCTCCGACCCGGTCCGCCATGACCCCGAAATCGCTGGCCCGCCTCGCCGGCGCGCACTACGCCCTGATCATCGTCCTGGGCCTCTTCGCCGAGCTCGCCGTCCGCTCCACCATCCGGGTGCCGGCCAACCCCTCCATCACGGCGTTGGCCATTCAGGAGGACGTCCTCCTCGTCCAGCTGGGGGTGGTGGCTGACGTCCTGGTCTTCCTTGCCGACGTCGTGGTCGCCGTCCTCCTGTTCGTGCTCCTCCGGCCGGCGGGACATGTCCTGGCCCTGGCAGCGGCGGCGCTCCGACTCACTGGGACGGCGATCTACGGTGCCAACCTGCTCCACATGGTGGCGGCCTGGCTTCTGGCCGGGGGCCAGATGGCGTGGATGACGAGCCTCAGTCAGCCCCAGGTGAACGAACTGACCCTGTTCTTCCTCGAGCTTCACGCCTACGGCTACGACCTGGGACTGGTCTTCTTCGGGCTGCACTGCATGGTGCTGGGCCCGCTGTTCTGGCGGTCCGGCGCCTTTCCAGGCGTCCTGGGCATCCTCATGATGCTGGCCGGGTTGGGCTACTGGGCGGGCAGCTTCACCCGCTTTCTGGCTCCGGACGCCATCGGCTTGGTGGAGCCTGTCTATCTCTTCCCACTGGTGGGGGAGCTGGCGCTGACGGGATGGCTCCTGATCCGGGGGGTCCGGGAGGGTCCCGAGGCCGTCCCCTCGGCTCTCTGAGAGAGATCGAGAGGGGCCGTTGCGACCCGCCACCTCAGCTCCGGGACATCAACACGCCCCCCTCGGGTCGCGGTCCGGCGAAAATCCCTCAGATTCGCGTATCCGCGGACGTTCAAGTCGGCGATGGCGGTGGCGACACGAGGGAGGACCGCTCACCGGACAACAGTTCATACGCACGGGGGGATCCCCGTGGCAATGTCCAGTCGAAGAGCTCCCCCTGGGCGCCGTCGATTGGGCGCCGTCGATCGTGACCCACACACGGATCCACAGCGTGGTCGGGCCCGGCGTCAGCGCTGCGCGCCCGCCGGCGGCTTCACGGTGCACGGCCGCCGGCGGGGAACCGACGGACCCGAACGGAAATGAACGAGGGCCGCCTCCGCGATACGGTAGACGCC
>JGI12210J13797_10031989_pt1 | contig 12964 bp, 8 predicted proteins | sample ElkSlonscriptome_3_FD_13797 | JGI IMG/M metagenome (IMG submission 13797)
CGGCGTGCCCGGCGGGCGGGCGGTGTTCACCTACTGGCTGGCCGAGCTGTACCTCGCCGCGGGCCAGCCCCGGCTGGCGCACGCGCAGTACGACGCGGTGCAGCGCCTGGCCCGGGCCCCCGACGCCACCCCGGCCATGCACGCGCTGGCCGACGCCGCACGCGACCGCCGGGCGCTCGACCGCCCCCCCGCGCGCGACGCCTTGCTGCCGCTGTGGCCCGCGGGCTACGACTCGTGCATCGCGTGCCACGCCCACCAGGCCGTCCCCTACCCGCCGCGCCCCGCTGCGCGCCCCTCCCTGGCCCGGCGATGACGCGCCGCCTCGCCGCGGTCGCGCTGGGGCTGGCGCTCGGACCGGGGCTGGGCCTGGGGCTGGGCGCAGGGTGCCGCAACCCGGCCGAGCGCAAGCTGGGCGCCACGCACCCGCCGACCTACGCCCCGCTCACCGAGGCGCAGCGGCTCGAGCTTGCGGCGCTGAAGGCTGCCGCCGACGCGGCGCCCGACGACTACCGGGCCAACAAGGAGGCCGGCCTGCGCATGATGGACTACGCGCTGTCGGGCGCGCTGCCCCAGCAGCCGCTGGCCGAGCGGTACCTCGAGCGAGCGTTCGCGCTGCGCCAGGACGACGAGGAGCTGCTGCGCAGCCTGGGCCGCTTCTACAACATGCGCGCGGTGGAGCACGACTTCTCCAAGGCCCGCATGCAGGTCACCGTGTATGCCGCCCTGCTCGGCGACGAGGACCCCGCGCGCATGTCGGTGGACCACTTCGTGGCGTACGGGTTCTTCATGCTCGGGCAGATCATCCAGGCCGCCGACGAGGGGCACATGCTCCGGTCGTTCCGGCGGCTGCGGGCGCTCGAGCGCGATCTGGAGCGACGCACCGACGCCGAGCCCGGCAACGTGGAGCTACACGCGCTGGCCGGCAATTTCGCGCTGTTCTTCGCCGGCTACGTGCCGGTGGGCAAGCGAGGGCGGCTGCGCGACGGGATCGAGCACTTCGAATACGTGAAGGGCCACTGGGGCGAGATGCGACCCGGCGCCCGCGACGAGCGGCGGTGCCCCAACACCTACGAGAACTTCGTGTTCGAGCTGGCCGAGGCCCACCTCGCGCTCGATCATCGCGATCGGGCCGCTGCGATCTATCGGGAGCTGGCGAGCCTCAGGGGCGAGCCCACCCGGGGCAAGGAGCTGGTGGCGGCCGTCAGCGAGCACCGGCTGGAGCACCTCGACGCCTACGCCGGCGAGACGGAGCTGATGCCGCCCTGGCCCAGCGACGTGGGCAACTGCATCGTGTGCCACGCGTATACCGGGCAGCTTCCCGACCACACCCTGTACATCGCCGAGGGGCTCTCGCTCGATCTCGCGGCCACGCCCACCGAGGCCGAGCCGCGGCCCGTGGGGTCGATCGTCGATCGGGGGAGCGAGGGCGAGGGCGATGCCGATGCCGATGATCCCCTCGATCGAGCGTGCGGGGGCTGTCACGCGCCCGGAGGGCGGTCCCACCACATCCTCGACACCTCCGATCATGCCGCCGTCGTCGCGCGCCGCTCGGCCGTGATCGAGGCGGTCGAGTCGGGCTGGATGCCGCCCGATCGCACGCTGCCCTCCGCGGAGCGCGAGGCCCTGGTGCAGTTCGTGCGCAGCCTCGACGCGACCGCCGAGCCCTGACCTCCCACGGCCGCGGACCCGGCCCAGCCCCGCATTCCGGACCGCGCTCGGCGTCGAGCCGCCGCCCGGGCCGCCCGGCGCGCGGGGCGTTGTATCCTCCGCCGCGTTGGCGCCGCCGGCATCCCCTCCCTCCCGAGCCAAGCTCACCTTCGCCGTGACCATCGGAGGAGGGGCGTGCCTGCTGTTCTTGGTGCAGTTCGTGCTGGGCAAGCAGGTGCTGCCCTGGTTCGGCGGGGCGCCGGCGGTGTGGACCACGTGCATGCTGTTCTTCCAGCTGCTGCTGCTGGTCGGCTACGGCTACGCCCACGGGCTGGCGCGGCTGCCCGCCCCGCGCCAGCGCACCATCCACCTGTGCATGCTGGGCCTGGCCGCCGCGCTGCTGGTGTGGCGCGCGGCCGGGTGGCCCTCGCCCATCACGCCCACCGATGCGTGGAAGCCCACCCCGGGTGAGGCGCCGGTCGGGGCCATCCTGGTGCTGCTGGGGGTCACGATCGGGGTGCCGTTCCTGGTGCTGTCGGCCACCGGCCCGCTCTTGCAGAGCTGGTACGCGCGCTGCTTCCCCGGCGCGTCGCCCTATCGGCTGTACGCGCTGTCCAACCTCGGCTCGCTGGCGGGCCTGACCGCCTACCCGTTCCTGCTCGAGCCCATGATGGGCGTGGCGGCGCAGGGCTGGGTGTGGTCGGCGGGCTTCTTGGCGTTCGCGATCGGCTGCGCCGCCACGGCCATCCAGGTGGGCCGCACCACCACTCCACTGCCGACCACCAGGTCCACGCCGCCGCCCGACGCCGGCCCGCCCGACGCCGGCCCGCCCGCCGGCCCGCCCGACGCCACGCCCGACGCCACGCCCGACGCCGGCGATGGCCCCTCCGCCGGCGCGCGGGCCCTGTGGTTGCTGCTGGCCATGCTCGCGTCGGTGCTGCTGCTGGCCATCACCAGCCAGATCTCGCTGGAGGTCGCGGTCATCCCGTTCCTGTGGATGCTCCCGCTGGCGCTGTACCTGCTGAGCTTCGTGCTGTGCTTCGAGGCCGAGGGCATCTACCGGCGCAGCCTGTGGATCCCCGGCCTGCTGGTGAGCGCGGGCTGTACGGCGGTGGTGCTGCTCATGGGCGTGCACGCCCCCATGCTGGTGCAGCTGGGCGTGTACCTGACCGTGCTGTTCACGGCCTGCATGGTCTGCCACGGCGAGCTGGTGCGGCGGAAGCCCGCGCCGCGCCACCTCACCGGCTTCTACCTGATGGTCTCGGCCGGCGGAGCGGCGGGCGGGCTGTTCACCGGGCTGGTGGCGCCGGCGGTGTTCCCCGGGCTGTGGGAGCTGCCGCTGGCCCTGGTGGCCACCTGCATCCTGGCGCTGCGGCTCGGGCTGCCCGCGCCCGGAGGCCCCCACCCCCGGCGGCGGCGGGTGGCGGCCGGGCTGGGCGGGGTGTTCGCGGTGGCGCTCACCGGCGTGATGGCCTGGCACGCCTACGACGAGCTGGCCGACGAGCTCCACGTCTCGCGCAGCTTCTTCGGGGTGCTGCGGGTCGACCAGGTGGAGCTGGAATCCGGCGAGTCTCGCACCCGGCTCCGCCACGGTCGGATCATCCACGGGTTCCAGCTGGTCGACCCCGCCCGCGCCCACGACCCCACCAGCTACTACGGCCCGGCCAGCGGGGTGGGGCTGGCCATCCGCACCCACGCCCGCCGCACGAGCGGCTCGCCGATGCGCATGGGCGTCGTGGGCCTGGGCGTCGGCACCCTGGCCACCTACGCCGAGCCCGGGGATCGGGTGCAGGTCTACGAGATCGACCCCGACGTGGTCGCGCTGTCGACCGGGCCCCAGCCGTGGTTCACCTACCTGCGCGACGCGAAGGGCGAGGTCGCGATCGAGGTGGGCGACGCCCGGGTCAGCCTCGAGCGCCAGGCCCCCCAGGGCTTCGACGTGCTGGCCCTGGATGCCTTCTCCAGCGACGCCATCCCGGCCCACCTGCTCACGGTGGAGGCCATGCAGCTGTACCTCGGGCACCTGCGCGACGCCGATGGGATCATCGCGGTGCACATCTCCAACCGCTACCTCGACCTCGACCCCGTGGTGAGAGGCCTGGCCGAGGCCCTCGATCTGGCCGTGGTGCGGATCGACGACGACGACGACGACGAGAATTCGCGGATCTACGCCAGCGAGTGGATGCTGCTGGCCCGCGATGCCCGAGCGTTGGCGCGGATCACCGCCGACGTGGAGCCCGAGGCCGTGCCCGACTGGGACGGCCCCTGGCCGCGATGGACCGACGCCTACAGCAACCTGGTCGACGTGCTGGATCGCTGAAGCCCTGCGCCCGCCGCCGCGTGGTGCCCCTGGGGAAGATTCGGTAGGGTGCGCTCCAGCGTGCGCGTGCGACGACGGATGACGAGGATCCTGGGGCTTGCGACCATCGTGCTCGGGGTCGCCACGCTGGGCTCCACCGCCCAGGCGCGAGCCAGCGAGCCCACCCCGGTCATCGCCGCGCCCCGGCCCGAAGCCGAGCCGCTCCCCGGCGCGCCCTGGACTCCGCCGTCCACCCGGGCGCGCGTGCGGGCCACGGTCGACGAGGGCTTCGGGCTCGACTCGGCCGACGGGCGCTTCGGGCTGTCGCTCGGCTTCCTGGGCCAGCTGCGCTACGCGGTGGATGCCCGCGACGGCGACGTGGACCAGGGCTTCTCGCTGCGGCTGGCCCGGCCGATGCTCCAGGGCCATCTGTGGGGCGACCGGGTGGTCTGGCAGCTCCAGACCGAGCTCGCCGGCGGCGCGCGCCTGCTCGACGCCAACGCCATCGTCCACGTGCACCCGGCGCTCGAGATCCTCGTGGGGCAGTACCGGCCGTGGTTCACCCGGGGCTTCTCCATCATCCTGCCGATCCTCACCCAGCTCGATCGCGGCGCCGTGCTCGATGCGTTCCGGATCGACCGCGACGTGGGCGTGACCGTGATGGGGCGCCCGTTCGACGGTCGGCTGGAGTACTACGTGGGCGTGCTCGACGGCGAGGGCGTGGGCGAGCGCACCGCCCCCCGCCACATCCAGCCGCTGCTCACCGCTCGGCTGGTGGCCGCGCCGCTGGGCGGGGTGGGCTACACGCAGACCACCGCGGCCCGGGCCGACGAGAACCTGCCGTTTCGCTTCGCGGTGGCGGCCAACGCCGCGACCAACGAGGTCAACCGCACCGGCACGATCACCGATCCCATGACCGGCATGCAGTCCCCCACCCTCGTGCCCGATCTGCGCACGGTGACGGTGGGCGGCGACGTGGCGCTGGAGGGGTGGCGGATGATGGCCACGGGCGAGGGGTTCTGGCGCCGCAGCTGGGAGCCCTCGGGCCTGCGGGAGGAAGCCTGGGGCGTTTACGGGCTGGTCTCGGGGGTGCTCGTGCGGCGGCGGCTGGAGCTGGTGACCCGGGTGGGCGTGCTGAACGTGGAGAACGACGAGGTCACCCACCTGCCGGTCGAGCCGGGGCTCAACGTGTACGTGGTGGGCGACCACGCCAAGCTCCAGGTGCGCTACCGGTGCGACGTGAACGCCGACTCCGGGGAGTGCATCAGCCAGGGCGCGGATCTGCAGGCGCAGCTGTGGTTCTGAGGGCGATCGCTCCGATCGCCCCGTGGTGGTCTCGCGCCGAGCTTCAGCGCGGGCCGCCGGTGAACATGGCGCCCATGACCGCCTTCACCGTCTGCTCGATCTCCTCGACGGTGGCGCTGAGGGCCACGGTGACCGTGTGGTCCTTGGCCTCGATCTTCACGCTGTCGACGAGGGCCTGCGGGATGCCGAAGCCCGCCGCCATGCCCTTGACCCCCTGGAACTGGGTGTCGAGCTCGGTGGCCTTGGCCTTGGCCTTCTCGGGGTCGCCGAACGAGATCGCCGTGTTCAGCGCGATGCGCTCGCCGAAGTCGAACGAGGCGCCGAAGTGCTCCGCCCCCGCGGCGGGCCCGGTGGCCATGTCGGGCGTGGCAATGCCCGCCACGTAGACGAACTTGCTGCGGTCGACCAGGGTCAGCGGCTCCTTCAGCGAGCCCGTGACCGCCGGGGTGCCCTCGCCCTTCAGGCGCTCGAGCACGGCCGCGTCCCAGGGCTGGGACACCATCACGAGCGTGTCGTCGCCGGCCGAGTAGGCCATCATCTCGCCGCCGTCGATCGTGACGACCACCCGGCCGTCCTTCTCCTCGACCTTCCAGTCGGCCCGGGGGTCCTCCTCGCGGTACTTGCCCGCGATGCACTCGATGTTCTCCTTGGTGCCCACCCCGGTGGCGGCCATGCCCGCCATGATCGCGTCGGTGGGAGCGGTGGGATCGCTGGCCACGACCACCTGCTTCCAGGTCGGGAGATCGAGGTTGCACGCCCGGGCGGCCAGGATGTTCTTGCCGAACGGGCTGTTCTCGATGGTGGCCGCCTGGCCCTTGTAGAGCGCGGTGCCCATCAGGTCCGACAGGCTCACCACCGCCACGATCTTGGCCGCGTCGGGCACCAGCTCGAGGATCGCCGCATCACCGGCCGCGGCCGGAGGCGCGGGCTCTTCCTTCTCGGCCACCACGGGCTCGGTGGGCGTGGCCTCGGGGACCACGGCATCCTTGGCCGCGTCGGCGGCGGGCGTGGCCTCGGCCGACTTCGCCGCAGCGTCCTTCTTCTCCTCTTCCTTCTTGCCACACCCAGGGGCGGTGACGAACACGAGGGAGAGGGCGGTAGGGGCGAGCAATCGTCTCACCGCGCGTTGATAATCGGCCTGGGCCCCTTCGGGCAACTCCCCGCCGACTCAGCCGCCCGGCCGCCGGAGATTCCTCTTTGAATTCAATGCTCGCTCGGGTCGTCGGCCGACGCCTTGGCCCGGGCACGAGGATGGGACTGCTCGTACACCGTCTGCAGGCGCCCCATGCTCAGGTGGGTGTAGCGCTGCGTGGTGGACAGGCTGGCGTGCCCCAGCATCGACTGGATGGCCCGCAGATCGCACCCGCTCTCGAGCAGGTGGGTGGCGAAGCTGTGCCGCAGCCCGTGGGGGCTGATGGTGGCGTGGGCCTCGGCGGTGCTGCGGCGCTCGACCAGGTAGCGCACCTGCCGGTCGGACAGCCGCCCGCCGCGGTTGCCCAGGAACACCGCCTCGGCCGGCGAGCGGGGCCGCACCAGCTGGTCGCGCCGCGCGAGGTAGCCCCGCAGGGCCTCCGCCGCCGCGCGCCCCAGGGGCACGATCCGGTCCTTGCCGCCCTTGCCCGAGATCACCCGCACCAGCAGGCGATCGCCGTCCCAGCGCAGGTGCGTGCGATCCAGCCGCACGCACTCGCTCACCCGCAGCCCGCCGCCGTAGAGCACCTCGAGCACCGCCCGATCGCGGAGGTCTCGGGCGTCGTCGTCGGGCTGGGTCTGGGGCTGCTCGATCATCGCGCCCACCTCCTCGGCCGGCAGGGCCACCGGCAGCCGCTGGCCCCGCTTGGGGTTCTGCACCAGCGCGACCTCGTTGTCCTCGGTGAGCCCGCGACGGCGCAGGAACTCGCCGAAGCGACGCAGCGCCGACAGCTTGCGCGCCATGGTGCTCGGCGCCCGCGAGCCGTGCAGGGTGGCGAGGTGGGCCCGGACCTCTCGCACGCCGAGATCGGCCGGCTGTGGCTCGCGCCCGGCTCGTTCCTCCACCGTGTCGAGGAATTGGGCGATGTCGCGACGGTAGGCGCGCACCGTGTGCGGCGACGAGCGCACCTCGTTCTCGAGGTGTTCGACGAACCGCTCCAGCGCCTCCCGCATCGCTCGTAGCCTAGCCGACCAACCCGACGATGGCGAAGAATCCGACGAGGCGCCGCCGGTCGATCCACGGATGTGCATGCAGGCGGGCCTACGCCGATCACCGCGGCTGAAGATCGGAGGCGCCGAGGCGTTGACCCGCCGCCCGGCCGGCATCGACACTGCGCCCATGCGTAGCCTGCCCCGCTGGATCCTCTCTCTCGCGCTCATTCCGGCCTGCACCGGCGACGACGGTGATCCGGCCGACACCGATCCCGGGGCCACCGGCAGCACCACGGCCACGTCGACCACCGCCACCACCGCCCCGGAGGAGACGACCACCACCGGGCCGGACGCCACGACCACCACCGGGCCCGGGGAGAGCACCGGCCCCGATCCCGACTCGGGCAGCGAGGGATCGGAGTCGTCGGGCACCACCGGCGAGGAGGACCTGGGGCCCATGGTCGACGTGTCCGATCCGCAGCTGTACGAGTTCGAGTTCGGCGCCGACGAGGCCGACGCCGCAGCCGACGCGTACCTCGGCACGCAGCTGGCCTACCTCGACACCGGGGCCGAGACGCTGCGCGGGCGGCTGGTGGTCTTCCTGCACGGCGCGGGCGGGCCCCCGTCGACCTGCGGCTCGCGGGCCCACGGCACGATGCTCGCCGAGCTGGGCTTCCACGTGGTCTCGCCCTGCTACGCGGCCGACTACGGCGTGGGCAACTGCGACGCCGACATCGGCGGGTGCCGGCTGGAGGCGTTCGAGGGGGTCGACCACACCCCGATCATCGACATCCAAGCGCCCAACAGCACCGAGGTTCGGGTGACGCGGGCGCTGGAGTACCTCCAAGACATGCACCCCGGCGGCGACTGGCAGTACTACCTCGACGGGGACGTGCCGCGGTGGGATCGGATCATCATCACCGGCAGCTCCCACGGGGCGAGCTCGTCGGGGCTCATCGGCATGAACCGGCTGGTCTCCGGCGTGGTCATGCTGTCGGGGCCGCTCGACAGCGGGCAGGCCTGGCTGCTGGGGGAGCCGATCACGCCCATCGAGCGGTTCTTCGCGTTCACGCACACGGGAGACGGGCAGCATGCCGGGCACCTCGAGTCGTTCGAGGACATGGGGCTCGTCGGCGAGCCGGTGGTGGTGGATGGAGCGGATGCGCCGTATGGGGGGTCGCATCGGCTGGTGACGTCGGCGCCCACCGGGAACGGGCACGGGAGCACGACGGCCGGAGGGTCGTCGCCGCAGGACGGCGGGGAGTGGGTGTTCCAGCCGGTGTGGGAGACGATGTACCTCGCCTACGGGCGGTAGCCGCTGCCCGCCGCCGGGTCCCGCTCGGGACCCGCCGGCCCCCACGCTTCACAGCTCGGTGAACAGCGACCAGAACGCCTCGGTCGCGCGCCCGTCCTGCCGACCGTGCCCCTCGCCGCTGGTCTCGCACCAGATCACCGGGTACCCCTCGTCGCAGCCCTGGTAGCGGACGCAGGGCTCGGGATCCTGGGGCACGGTCTCCTCGGTGCAGCCGTTGAGCATGAGCAGGCGGTCGCGCTCGGGGATGTTGCCGCCGATCCCGTTGGACTCGTCGTTCACGTCGTGAATGAACGCGCGAGCGACCGAGCCCACGCAGTTCTGCTGGGGCCCGGGCGTGCCGCCGGCGACGGTGCCGTTGGCCCGCAGCACGTCGCCGCGGACGCACTCGAGCGCGTTGAGCAGCCACGAGCCGCTGCTGTAGCCCACCCCGAACACCCGCGACCGATCGATGCAGCGATCGGCGAACAGCTCGGCGACCATCGCGTCGAAGAACTCGATGTCGGGACCGTTGGAGGAGGCGTCCCAGCAGACGTTGGGCGACACGCCCGCGCCGCGCACCAAGATGGCCTGATCATCGGTGACGTTCTCCATGGGCACGTTGTTGGTGGCGCTGGAGCAGCCGTGGAACAGCATCACCAGGGGGTACGCGCGCGCGGGGTCGTAGTCGTTCGGCAGCCACACCGACCACTCCCGGGGCACGCCCTGGATCATCAGGTCGGGCTGCTCGACCCACTGGCCGAGCTGCTGCCCCGCCTCGAGCCCGCAGCCCTCGCTGGGGTCCTCGTCGGACGGCATGCCCGTGCTCTCGGAGCCGCCGTCTGGATCCGTGCTCGCGCCGCTCGACGAGGAGCTGGAATCCGCCATGGTGGTGGGCCCTGGGCCGTCGCTGGTGGGGCTGGTCGCCGTCGCGCCGGTCGAGCCGGTCGAGCCCGTGGTCGAGTCGCTCGTCGAGCCGGTGCTCGCCGTGGAATCGCTCGCGTCCGACGAGCCCGAGCCCTCGCAGCCGGGAGCGACGATCGCCAGCGTGGATGCAACGAAGATGATCGACGATCGAATACCCATGCCCGCAGGGTAGACCTCATCGAGGGGCGATGACATGGAACTCGTCGCTTGGAAGCATTCGATCCGGAACCGTCGGATCGATCCATGCCGAGATGGGGTCGGATCGGGATCGGGATCGGGATCGGGATCGTCCTCCCCACCCAGGACCGCGGAGGCTACGCGGCCAGCTGTGCCTGCTGCTCTCTCGCGGTCGCGCCCGCTGCCCCCGAGGGCCGCAGCCTCGTGATGGTCTCGAGCTGCGCAGTTGCGTCGGCGCCTTCGGGACACGCCACGCGCGGTGACCGGACTTCGCACATCCGTGCGGGGGCGGCGAGCGGGTTCAGGTGCTCGCTCCGCCGCTGCGGCACCTGGCTTGCGCTTCGAGGCCTACGGAGGGTCCGGTCGGCTTGGTCGTCGGGTGGCCGCTTCGGCATTGCTTGCTGCGGATCGAGCCCCGGTGCATGATCGGGCCGTCGTGTTGGTCCAGCGCCACACCGTCCAGCCGACGGATCCCCTGGAGACCCTCGACGAGGACTACACGTCGGCAGTCATTCACCTCGCCTGGGCCGAGGAGCAGCAGGAGCAGCAGACACTGCTGTTTGCGTTCGTCGAGTTGCTGCCCACCGAGGTGCCACCGCCGCTAGACGATGGCCCGCAATCGCTCGGACTCGGTCCCGAGCGTCCTATGGTGCGCTTGCGGCGGCTGGTGGTGCCGGCCCGGAGCGCCGTGGAGTGGTATCTGGACTGCCGCCGAGGTGAGGTCGCCCTGCCGGGGGCCAATGGCGCGCTGCGAGCCGTGCCCAGCGAGGCCGTCGACGTCGTGCGCGGAGAGGATCCTCCCTGGCCGACGCTGGTCTGCCCACTCGAGCGGGCCGCGATACCCTTCTGCCCGAGTTGGCACGGCCAGCCGCGCGTCCATCGCCTGGTTCCCCAGGCCGCGTTTCCACTCGACCGACTGTGGTCCGATGCGCCGAGTCGGCACCGCGCGACGGTGTGGATCGAGGAGCGGCTCCACTTCTCCCTCGACGAGCACCCGGAGTTGTGGGGTTCGATTCACCTCGTGGCGCCGAACCCGGTCTATCGAGCCATGGGCTCACGACTGTACATCGATGCCGACGCCCGGGAGTCGGTCCTCGTTCGCTTCGAGCCGCGGGCGGGCAAAGTCGTCGAAGGCCTGCGTCTCGGCCTTGCCGAGGGAGAACCCTGGGGATCGTTGACGCTCCATCACGTCGAGGTCCGTGGTCCGCTCGTTCGCTTCGATGTCGGCCGACGGATCGCCGGGGTCAAGGAGGAGGTCTACGATCCTCGCCGTGGCGTGCTCGAGACCGCAGGGCAATATGCGAGCTTCATTCGCGATATCAAGGTTCGGATGGATGCCCGCCCGGCGTCGGACTCCTCCACCGACCCGTCGATCGTACGGCCGCATAGCGACACGAGCGGTCGCGTAGTCTCGACTCGAGACCGCATGGCAGAGGCGTACTATGGCCGCAAGCATCGGGAGCAGACCCAGGCCCAGTACCGAGTGTTCGAAGGGCGCGTCGATGCTCTGGAGGACCTGCGGGAACGAATCGGCCAGGCTCATCGGGACGTGCTCATCGTCGATCCGCACCTTCGCGCAGTGGGGGCCTTGGTCGACGCGCTCGGCGGACCGGGTGTACCGCTTCGCTTCTTGACCTCGCCGAGCACCGTGACCAAGACGCTGCTCGGTGAGTTCGAAGTGCTGGCGCGTGCCGAGCGCCGCATCGAACTGCGCGTGTTCGGCGAGCGAGCTCCCCTCGAGGGGCAGTACATGGTGGTCGACGAGCAGCTGTGGATGTTCAACGTGCCCCTGCACCGACTCGGGCAGCCCGGCACCTTCATCGCGAAGGCGCCCGACGACCCTTCTCTACGGGATCAGCTGGTCCAGGCCTGGCGTGATGCCAGGGATCCCGAGCCACAGGTCGAGAGTCATGGCTGATCCTCGCCTCATGGACCACGCGGTCGACCCCCCTGCTCCCTCGGAAGAGGCGATCGAGCACGCGCGAAGGCTGGGAACTCGGGCTGCTCGGGAGACCCCCTCTACGGAGGTCCTCGACGCGGCCATGGCCGAGCTGGAGATGGCGCCCTGGGAGGTCTGGGAGGCCTGGTACTCCGCCTTTGGCGAGGCCGTAGGCGAGGTCCCGTCCCGTCGACGTGCCTGGGTCGACGTACTGCGCGCAGGAATCGACGACCTCGTGGCGCAGCCGGATGCGCTGGTGCACTTTCGCAACGCTCGCGCTGGTCTTCGACGAATGACGGAGCAGTGGCACCGTGTCGATGACCCGGCCGATGCCTGGTCCGAGAGGAACAGCGACATTCTGGTCAACTGGGATGGCCTGCTGCCCTATCTCGAGCTGCTCTCACGCGTCGATCCCGGGGCATGGTGCGAGTCCATCGATCGCCTACCGCACCCGGGCATGATGCGCGTCGCGATCACGTTGTCCTCCGTAGGAGACGACCGGGAGCGACTCGTGGAGATGCTCGAGCACGCTCCGACCATGCTCGATGCCGAAGGCCGCTGGTCGTCGTCTCGGAGCGTCACCGCCCTGCTGATGGCCAAGCAGGTGGTGAAGCTCTTTTCGAAGCACCGCCTCGACGGCGACGGCCTCCCTCCTCCGACCGAAGGCCGCGAGCCCGAGCCAGACCGCCGCGAGACCGCCGACGCAGACCTACACGCGTGGCTAAAGCATGCGTTCTCGATCCTCGTCGCTCGCCGAGACGGCATCTCGCTCGGTGTGATGGTGCTCGCCCGACTCGCCCGCGATGATCTCTTTCGCTCGCCGTACGGCTCCGACGACCGGGTGAAGTCGAACCGAGCTGCCCTTCGGGCCCTCTCGGAAGCCCTCGCAGGAGGGGGATGCACGCTCACCGAGATTCACCGCGGGTGGATGCGCTCCGTCGAGCTGAAGGCGGAGCACGAGAGCCCGCGTCGTCGCACTCGTGGGACGGAGGAGCCCCACGGCGAGGGAGCGCGGACGCTGGCTGGGCAGGGTCTGCCCTTCCTCTTCGGAGCGGCCTTCGTCCTCAGCGAGTCACCATCGAGCGAGGAGCTGATCGAACTGTGGGAGTGGACGCGCGAGCTGCTTCGCGGCCGCGACGATGGGCTGAGCTTGCTTCAGCCAGGTACACCGCCACTCGACGAGGTTCCCGCGCACTTGGGCGCGGTGTTGTCGAGGCTCGACGAGCCCGACGTGCAGTGGACATCTGCGTACACC
>JGI12210J13797_10908070_pt1 | contig 12956 bp, 10 predicted proteins | sample ElkSlonscriptome_3_FD_13797 | JGI IMG/M metagenome (IMG submission 13797)
GAGATTCTGTCCCACGCTGGTCGCGGGATTTGGCCGAGATCAGTTTGATACCGTCGGCCGCCCAGGACCAGCTCGGGGCTGCGCGGGCGCCCACGCTCGTCATCCTCGTCGTCGACCAGGACCCGGGCGCCGTCGGCCGCGGCCGCGCTCGGGAGGATGTGGTGGTTGGTCATCAACAAGCTCGGGCTGAGCATGAACCCGGTCCCAAAGTAGGTCTGATCCCCAGCGAGGACCTCGAGCCGGGCGACCGCCCGGGCCCGCTCAGCGCCGACGCGCAGAAACCAGGTCGGCAAGAAGTCTTCCTCGGCCAGGGTCTGCTCGGGCCGGTAGCCGCCGAAGCTGAGCGCGCCCGCGGCTTCAGCGTCGTCTTCGCGGGTGGCGAGCTTGGCCACGAGATCCTCGATCAGTGCCCGGGTCTCGGGCCCGAGCTCGGCGAGGCGGCTGTCGAGGGGTCCGGTGGCATCATCGGGCGACGCGGGCAGGCGCATGCCCGATGGTACCGCGGCGCCGAGCTGTGATCTCCGTCTATCCGACGACACGCCGGATGTGTTCGGCCAGGAGCAGCTTGCGCTGGCCATGGTCTACGGCGCCTGATGTCATTGCCGACGGACGTGTGAAGTATGGATTTCGCCATGCGTGGCGTGACAGGACCTGCGCCGTATTGCTGGACCCGCTCGACTTCCTCGCGCGCCTCGCTGCACCCATCCCACCGCCAAAGTTCCACATGCTACGATATCACGGCGTGCTCGCGGCCCACGCCAAGGACCGTGCCCCTGTCGTGCCCCGCCCCGCACCCGAGCCCTCCGAGCCTGCGCAACTGCGGCTGGCTTTCGACGGCAAGGTGAAGAAACTCGAGGTCGAGCCCGACACCAAGGGAACTTCCCGACTTCCGAAGACCAGTTGATGCAGCGGGTGTTCGCGCATGAGGTCTTGGTCTGCCAACGCTGCAAGGGCGACATGCGCCTGGTGGAGGTCATCAATGACAACGACGAGATCGCGCGCGCCCTCGGGCAAGCCCACGCCTGGCCTCGCGGTCTGTGGCCTCGCGGAGAGCCTCGCGCGTGACGAAACTCGCCGGAGCAGGCTTGCGCCATATGCGCGCCGCCAAATTGGAGCTTCGCCGGCCTTGAGCGCCGAGAGCTGTCTGGTGGTGATCATTCGGCGGGATGGGGAGTATGTGGTCCCGCGAGCGACGACGGAGCTGTTCTGGGGGGACTCGATGACGATCATTGGGGATCCGCCGGCACCGACCGCCACGGTTCGGTGCTTGTTTTTACGTCGGATCCCGTGCATGATGATGCATCATGATACTCAAAAGAGTCACCAACTGCGTCCCGTTTTCTCTCTTGTTTGTACTGGCATGCACAGACCCCTATGGTGGGGATGGAGAGAGCGAAACTTGCTATACGGACTGTACTCCCTACGAAACTGGAACAGAGACCGGCCTGTTCGAACTGCAAGAAAGCCAGTGCGTCCAGGATGACTCGCAAATGGCCGTCGGCGTGCGGCACCAGTGCCTCGGCGACGTCGAAATCTACATTGAGTTCGACCATACCGGCAACGCAGGCAGCGAAGACTGTGCTGATTTCGAGGGGCTAATTCCCGCCTTGCCGGACGAGAGCGCTCAGACGCTCTGTTACGAGAACCATACAATCGGTGCAGAGCCGTATGACCAGGCACGTGTCGCTAGTTGCTGCGGAGCTTGGGGTGATGAATCTTGGGAATTGGAAGCCACCTCCACGACCGACGACCCCGACGTTCTCCCCTATGTAGCGAGTTGTGAGCTCGACCTCGCTCAACAAGTGTGTCTTTCCATTCAGCGACGACTACGATATCACCGCGACACGAACCACTTTGGCGCCGGTAATCTCAAAACTCAGATGAACAACATGATCATCTGGCTCGGAGAAAACACCCCTGGATGTACCGCCGCTATTATCTCAAATGACTCTGAGGCCACACCGCTGACTCTCGACTCCTACTACCAGGTGCCGAACGACGCAGAAAAATGGCCAAGCGTCCTGGACTTCACTATCACAGTCGATGTGAGCAACATCACGGGATTCACGCTGCCAGCCTCGGAGATGGACTGGATCGAATGCTACGGCATTGAAGGCAATGATGAATGGACGCTACCCGAGCCATGGCAGGAGATGTCAGGGAACTCGTACGACACGTTCCTGACATCGGCGATGACCGTGTCTCTCTCGGGCCCGGTGTTTCAAGGGGGACGCGTCACCGCCTCACAGCCCATGCACTCCGAGGACAACTCGTGCGCAGATCCGTGGTGTTCGTGGGCAACGTACGTAGAAGACACCACTGTCGGTGGTTGGGAGATTTCCGAAATGGAAATCTACGCAACCGATGCGGTGACGATGACGAACGGCACTTCCTCCTACGACATTGAAGACGTTCATATCTCCACAATTTGGGCTCCGGGCTACATCGACTATCCGACTGGTGGTCCAACCACCTACGTTATCGACGCTGGCGATGCATGGTTTGCCCTCACGGGAAGGGGTTCTGGAAAGGCCATTGAGATACCCGTTTCAAACTCGACCAACATCGAGGCGATCTACAGCACAGCATCAGGCGAATGGAGCCTGTCTGCATTCGAGTTGGAGTTCATCGACTACAATACGGACAGCTGGGAGATCGGTTTTCCGGCGTCCACATGGGAGTAGCTTGTGCAGCGGATGCCAGTGAGTCTCGTCGCCCTGATCGTGGCCTGTGTCGAACCAGCGGAGCCTGGCTACGACTTCGAACTCGAGACCGAGCGCATCATCATCGTCGGCAAGGGCCGCGAGCCTGGACCGCTATGCGCGGGGACGGCGGATTGGATTGACGCCTATGTCGACGCGCTCGCGCCTTACTACGGGTTGCCCAATGGACTGATTGGCAAGTACGTGTGGTTTTCGGACGAGGAGTATGCCCAAAGCTCGATCTGCGGCTCGAGTGGAGCTTGCCAGGGGTGGTCGGATGATCTCCCCGCCGTGTTCGCGCCCCAGATTCCAATCGAACACGAGCTCTCGCATGTCTTGCAGAGCTACGTGAGCATGTCGTGTGTATCGATGATCGAGGAGGGCCTTGCCGAGTTTCTCCGTGGTCCGCGTCCCACCGGCGCGCTGAGTCCGATCGACGACCTCGTCGCAGCCAGCTTCGCAGAGGAATCGTTGAGCCCCGGCGAATACGCTCGAGCGCGAAGTTTCGTCTCGTTTCTCGTCGACTCCTACGGCCTTCAGACCATCATCGATTTGTGCCCGACCGTGCCCGCAGATTCGTCCCCCGACGAGTTCGACGCCGCTTCGCTCGAGCTCCTGGGCAAGACCCTCGCCGAACTGCTAGCCGATTACGCAGACTACCCCGAATGTCATGACTCCCGCGATCGCGCCAAAATCATGGAATGTAGCCGAGAGCCTGACGCAGTCGTCGGTCAGGGTGAAATGGTCACTATCCCAATCGACGCCTCCTGCGCTTCGCCCGAGGCGGTCGGTCCAAAGTGGGGCTCGTTTCACATCTCCAAGCAGGTACGCCTACTCGAGTACGGGAGCTACAACATCCACCTGATCTCAGACGAGAATGTGACCGACGTTAGTGTCCGCTTCGAGCGTTGCGCGAGCTGTAGCGAGGATCCCACGCTAACCCTCGTCGGCGAGTTCCCGTTTTCTGCGCAGCCCGGCGACTACGCGCTCGATCTCGCGTTTCCGATCGAGACTGACGCACACGTGGTCGTCGAAGTCTGGGGTTTGTGAAAACTGTTCCAGCTCGCGTTATTTGCGAGATTCTGTCCCACGCTGGTCGCGGGATTTGGCCGAGATCAGTTTGATACCGTCGGCCGCCCAGGACCAGCTCGGGGCTGCGCGGGCGCCCACGCTCGTCATCCTCGTCGTCGACCAGGACCCGGGCGCCGTCGGCCGCGGCCGCGCTCGGGAGGATGTGGTGGTTGGTCATCAACAAGCTCGGGCTGAGCATGAACCCGGTCCCAAAGTAGGTCTGATCCCCAGCGAGGACCTCGAGCCGGGCGACCGCCCGGGCCCGCTCAGCGCCGACGCGCAGAAACCAGGTCGGCAAGAAGTCTTCCTCGGCCAGGGTCCGCTCCGGCCGGTAGCCGCCGAAGCTCATCGCGCCCGCGGGCTCGGCATCGTCTTCGCGGGCCGCGAGCTTGGCCACGAGATCCTCGATCAGCGCCCGGGTCCCGGTGCCGAGCTCTGCCAGGCGGCTGTCGAGGGGTCCGGTGGCATCATCGGGCGACGCGGGCAGGCGCATGCTTGATGGTACCGCGGCGCCAAGCTGTGATCTCCGTCTACCCCAGGCCGACGCGGCGCTTCAGCAGCCCGTGGTGGAACCCAGCGCGTCGCCTCGCGCCGGAATTTTCGTCGCTGGCAAGGACCGAAAACGCCGCTGTGGTGACCGAAGAGCTCGGCAGGCGCCAGCGCGCTCGGGATCGCGCCGAGGTTCACCGCCGGCGCAGCGACTCGAGCGCAGGGGCTACGCCTTCCCTGGCGCTTGGACGGCTTCCTCGCCGTCGCTCTTGTTCGCGCGCAGGCCGTCCGTTGGGATAGATTGCGCCCGATGTTCACTTTCGAAGACGCTCGCCTGCCCCCCGCCGCGGCGAACACTCTCCTGCCTGGCCATGTTCGCCAGCTCCTCCATGCTCCCGGGGACGAGCTCTTGGTACTCCAGGGTCTGGGCGTCCGCGTGCTCGATCGAAGCGGCGCCCAGCGGCTCCACTGGGCACCGGAACGACGCGTGCTCCACGTCGCTCGGCTCGGCAAGGAGGTCGTGCTCACGACGCCGGAAGGCGTCTTCATCGCGGAGGTCGGCGCTGATCTCGGAAAGGCGGTGACCGGCCTGCCACATCCGGGGAGCATCGCGGTAGGCAGCGCGACGCACGTCGCGGTGCTGGCGGGGAAGGCCGTGCACTTCGTCGCGCGGGCGACCGGGGACACCCAAGTGCTCGCGCTTCCGAAAGAAGGCGTCGAGGCGCTGCGCCAGTTTGACCTGACCCAGCTCGACGTCAGCCCGGATGGACGTTGGATCTACGCGGCCCGCGGGGGGGACGTAGCGGCTATCTGGTCGTCGGAGGGGGAGCGGGTGTGGTGCGCAACCGGCTTCGATGCACCCGGCAGCGGCTTCTTCGTGGACACTGGCCAACTCGTGACCCGCGACGGGGTCCACATTCGCGCGCAAGACCCCGAGACTCCCACAGAGATCGTCGCGCTGCGGCTCCCGCCGCTCGCCAACGACGTGACGGTCGCTCCCGCCCCCGGCGGGCTGGCGGTGATCCACCCCGGCGGTGTGGCCCGGTGGTCCATGGCGGAAGCCAAAGGCGACGAGGGCATGCTGTCCGCGGGCACGGGGTTCTGCAGGCACGCCTCGGTCGGGGTGGAGACGGCCGCCTACATGGCCAGCGACGGCCTCTGGATGGACGGTGAGGTCCTGGACCGACCCGGCGGCACTTCCTGGTTCGCCGTCGAGGCGAGGGGGAGCACGGTGGCTTTCCCGAACCGAGACGGGATCTTCATCGGTTCGGTCGACGGTGTGGGACTCCGGACGAACCCTGAGGAGCCCGCGCTGGTCGGCGAGCTCGACAGGACCGGCGACGTGCTGGTCTTGCCCTGCGGGCCCGGCCACAAGAACCGGTCGCTGCACGAGATCTCGGTCTCCGAGCGATCCGCGCAAGCGCGGGGGAACATCCTGCAATTCGTGAGTTCCGTCGTGCGATTCGGTGACCGCTACGCCGTGTGCACGACCAAGCCGACCGGAACGAAGCACTGGGTCGGCGCCTACGATTTTGGGAGCAAACGTGCGGCGTGGAAGGTGAAGGGAACCTATCCCCAAGCGTTCGCCGCGTCGCCCGACTGCACACGCGGCGTCATCGCCTGGGGCGACGGGGAGCACACGGTCCACGAGCTGGCCAAGGGCAAGCAGGTGGACGCTTTTCGCACCGCTCGGTCACGCGGCCTCGCCGTGAGCGATACGACGATCGCCACCATCGACCCCGCCGGTCGAATCACTCTTCGCCGCGACGGGGTCGAGACGGTGGTGGAACGCGAGGAGCCCACCGAGTTCGGAAACCTACCCTTGGCTTTCGACGAGACGGGCGCGCACCTCCTGGTCGGTGCATCCGACGGGGCACTAGAGGTCCGCGACGCCACCAGCGGCGAGCTCCAGCGGACGATTCCGCTCCACGTGGGCCCCTTCGAGAACGTCCGCGTCGCCGGCGGCAAGATCTTCTCGCTGGGCCAGGACGGCGCCCTCAAGGTGGTGTCTCTCTGAGGGCGTTCGGAGGCGCCGAGCCAATCAACCCCGCCTCGACGCGGGCTTGGTCGAACCTTCGTCGGGCGGCATGACCTGCGACCCGAGCCCGGGCGAACGCACGAGGTGCAGCCGGGTGGGCTCGGGCTCTTCGGGCGGAGGGTCGAGCACGACAGCGTGCGCGCCCAAGCGCCACGCGCGTTTGAAGTGGTACAAAATCTGGCCCGAACTCGTGAGCCCGAGGCGCCTATGGCAGACGGGGGGCCGCGTCACACCGCGACACAGTCGCTCGAGCCGTTTGCCGGGTCCCGGCGCCGAGCTCGGCGAGCTGGCTGTCGAGGGGTCCGGTGGCATCATCGGGCGACGCGGGCAGGCGCATGCCCGATGGTACCGCGGCGCCGGGCTGTGATCTCCGTCTACCCGGGCCCGACGCGCCGCTGCTAGGGTCCGCCACGACCATGTCACCGCTGCTCCTGATCCTGATCGTCGTGTTGACCACGGCGGCCGCGCTCGAGTTGTCCCTGACCGCGCTGTTCCTCTCGCGGCGCAGCGACGACCGCAAGATCTACGCCGCGCGGCCCAAGCAGCTGGCCCGCATCCTCCGGATCGTCGCGCCCAACTCGATCCTCTCGGGCGCCGTGGTCACGCTGATGACCCTCTACGGCTCCCGGTGGTTCATCGCCCCCGGCTCGACGAGCGCGCTCGAGCTGATCGGCGACGTGGTCATGACCCTCGCGGTCTACGACCTGCTCTACTACCTGCTCCACCGCTACGTGTTCCACGAGTCGGCCCTGCTGCGCTCGATCCACGTCCTCCACCACACCGTCAAGTTCCCGACCGCGGCCGAGAGCCTCTACGTCCACCCGGTCGAGAACCTGCTCGGGCTCGCGACCTTGCAGGTCAGCCTGATCCTCGTCGGTCCAGTCTCGGTCCCGGCCTACGCGGTGATCTTGGCCGTGTACTCGTGGCTCAACGTCGCGATCCACTCGGGCCTCGACTTCGCCCACCCTGTGCTCCGGCCGGTCGCCCGCATGGTCCGCAACCACGCCAAGCACCACCGCAGCATGCGTGCCGGCAACTACGCCTCGATCACACCGATCCCCGACATCCTGTTCGGGACCGAAGAGTGAGCCCGGGCCCGGCTGACTCGCCGCGGGCGCCGGCTCGCGCTGCGCAGTCGGGCGCGACACTCGATTGACACCGAGACTCCTGCGACATCGGCATCGGCGCCGGGCCCAAACGGCCAGGTCGGTGGCCAAGGGATCAGCTTGTGGGATTCTCGCGAAGCATGGGAAGCTCTGGCCATGAAGCTTCGCGCGCTGCTGCTGGTTCCCGTGCTGCTGCTCGGTGGCTGCCAGGGAGATGACGAACGCGGGGGTACGGGCTTCGGCGGGAGCGGCGAGACCGGCGGGACCACGGGCGGCGACGAGGAGCCGCCCGTCGAGGGTGAATTCGCCGAGCCCCACATCCGCATCCTCCTCGCCCGCCAGTACGTCAACGCGATCGCCGAGCTGTTCGACGACGAGATCGCCGAGCTCGCCGCGCCCCGGGCCGACGTCACCCTCAACGGCTTCGACGCGATCGGGGCCGGACAGCTGTCGCTGACCGACGCCGACATCGACGACTACGAGCGCTCGGCCACGGCCATCGCCGCGGCCGCGCTGGCCTCGCCGACGGCGCTCGAGCCCTACCTCGACTGCGTCCCGAGCGGGCCCGACGACGTCGACTGCCTGAGCAGCTTCGTCGAGCGCTTCGGCCTTCGGGCCTGGCGACGCCCGCTCGAGCCCATGGAGCTCGGCCGCTGGACCAACGTCGGCTTCACCGCGGCCCTCGACTTCGGCGAGTTCGAGCGCGGGCTCGAGTTCATCATCGCCGGGATGCTGCAGTCGCCCAACTTCATCTATCAGATCGAGGTCGGGGTCGAGACCGGCGACGGCAGCGGCCGGCGCAAGCTGACCAGCTACGAGCTCGCCTCGCGCATGTCGCTGTTCTTGACCGACAACATCCCCAGCGCCGCGCTGCTCGCCGCCGCCGGAGCCGGCGAGCTCGACGACGAGGCCGGGGTCCGTGAGTGGGCCGCGACCTTGCTCGCCGATCCCCGGGCCCGCCTGGCCTTCGACGAGTACTTCGAGGAGCTGCTCTACCTGCGCAAGCTGGCCGAGATCGCCAAGGATCCCGCGACCTACCCAGGCTGGTCGCCCTACCTCGCCGAGTCGATGAAGGTCGAGACCATCGCGCTGATCGACGATATCGTGTGGCTGCAAGACAGCGACTTCCGCGACATCCTCGACGCCGAGCACACCTTCGTCAACGACGTGCTCGCGGCCCACTACGGCGTCGCCTACCCGGGCCCGGCGGGGTTTCAGAAGATCCCCGTCCCGCCCGGAGAAAAGCGCGGCGGGATCTTTGGTCACGCCTCGCTGCTCTCGGTCCTCGCCCACGTCAGCAGCACCTCGCCGACGATCCGCGGCAAGTTCATCCAAGAGCGGATGCTGTGCTTTTCGATCCCGCCGCCGCCGCCCGAGGTCGTCACCGATCTACCGAGCGCGGAGGAGGCCCCGACCATGCGCGACCGCCTCGAGCTCCACCTCGTCGATCCGGTCTGCGCCTCGTGCCACCAGGTCATGGATCCCGCTGGCCTCGGGCTCGAGAACTACGACGGCGTCGGCCGGTTTCGGACCGCGGAGAACGGCGTGACCCTCGACACCCAAAGCGAGCTCGACGACGTGCCCTTCGACGGCGCCCTCGAGCTCGGCGGGGTCTTGCGCGACAAGCCCGAGTTCGCCCGCTGCACCGTGCTCAACCTCTACCGCCACGGCGCCGGCCACGTCGAGGCGCCCGGCGAGCTCGCCTACCTCGACGCGGTCGAGGACGCGTTCGTCGAAGACAACGACTACCGCCTGCGCCAGACCCTCGTCGACCTCGTCGCCAGCGAGGCCTTCCGCTACGTCGGGGAGCAAGACTGATGACCGAGCGATCCAAAAACCCGCGACACCCACGCAAGGCCCCGATCATCCGCTCGCGCGGACTCAGCCGCCGGACCATGCTCCGCGGCGCCGTCGGGGGCACGAGCGTGGCCCTCGGCCTCCCGCTGCTCGACATCATGCTCAACGACAACGGCACCGCCCTCGCCAGCGGCGGGCCGATGCCGCGCCGACTGATCACCTGGTTTTGGGGCAACGGCTGCGCGATCAATGACCCCAACAACGGTGACAGCGGGCCGCGCTTTTGGCCCGCGAGCGAGGGCCCCAACTACGAGCCGACGGCCCAGCTCGCCCCGCTGTTCGACGCCGGCGTGATCCAGTACTGCTCGCTGCTGTCGAAGTTCGACGTCAAGTCGGGCAGCGAGGGCCGCCGCGGCCACCACGACGGCTGCACCTTCTTCTCGGGTCACCCCTTCGTCGAGCTCCCGGCCGATGGCGCCAACTACTCGTCGAAGTCCGGCGGCCCGACCGTCGACCAGGTCGCGGCCGCCCAGCTCGGCAGCCAGACCTATCTGCCCTCGATCCAGCTGCAGGTCTCCAAGCGCATCGTCACGACCGAGGGCCCGACCCTCCAGTACCTGTCGCACAAGGGCCCCGACCAGCCGCTGCCGCAGATCGCCAACCCCCAGCAGGCGTGGGACAAGCTGTTCGCCAGCTTCACGCCCGACGACGACCCCACGACCCCGCACCGGCTCGCGGCCCTCGACGCCGTCGCCGAGGACGCCAAGGCCCTCCAGCAAAAGGTCGGGACCGCCGATCGCCAGCGCCTCGAGGCCCACCTCGCCTCGGTCGCGCAGATCCGCAGCCAGATCGCCGCGACCGCGCCCGAGTGCGTCCAGCCAGCCCAGCCCGGCGAGACCAACGCCGACATCGACGGCCAAGAGCAGCTGATCTCGGTCAACAGCGTCATGAGCCAGCTGCTCGCCCTCGCGTTTAGCTGCGACATCACCCGCGTCGCCAGCGTCCAGTTCACAGGCTCGGTCGGCTACACCGTATTCAACGACCTCGGCCAGAACCTCGGCCACCACGACATGACCCACGCCGGCGCCGAGAACGAGCGCGTCGACGCCGCGACCATCTACACCATGGCCCGGCTCGCCGACTTCCTCGTCGCGCTCCGTGACATGCCCGAGGGCGGCGGCAACGTGCTCGACAACAGCTGCGTGCTCGTCAGCAGCGACTGCTCGACCGGCCTGACCCACAAGACCTTCGACCAGCCGGTGATCGTCGCTGGCGGCGGCGGCGGGGCCCTGGTCTCCCCCGGCGTCCACTATCGCTCGCAGACCGGCGAGAATAGCTCCGACATCCTCCTCGCCTGCCTCCAGACCGTGTGCCCCGAGGCCACGCAGATCGGCGGCGGCATCGGCCTATCGAACACCCCCCTGACCGCGATCCTCGCCTGACCGACCCCGGACAGACCCATGATGATCCAAGCTCGTCTTCGTCCTTCGATCTTCGCCCTCGCGCTGGCCCTGCCGGCGGCGATGCTCGCCTGCTCGGGAGGCGTCGGCAACGACGCCGGCGGGACCTTCTCGTCGTTCACCAGCGGGACCCCAACCGGCGGCTCGCCGACCGAGACCGGCAGCGACATGAGCGAGACCGGCGACATGAGCACCACCACCACGACCACCACCACCGGCGGTGGCTGCGGCGACACGATCTGCGACGAGCCCAGCGAGGACTGCATGAGCTGCCCCGCAGACTGCGGTGACTGCACCTGGTGCGGGGACCTCACGTGCAACGGGATCGAGAACTGCGAGACCTGCCCCCTCGACTGCGACGTGTGCCCGGGCTGCGGCAACAACATCTGCGAGGGCAGCGAGACCTGCGACAACTGCCCGCAAGACTGCGACGAGGACTGCGGCGGCGGCGAGGGCGGCCAGCCCTACTGCGGCGACGATATCTGCAACGGGACCGACACCTGCCAAACCTGCGAGGAAGACTGCGGGCCCTGTGACAGCTGCGGCAACGGTTTTTGCGACGGCAACGAGGACTGCAACACCTGCGCCCAAGACTGCGGCGCGTGCCCGTCTTGCCCCAACGGCGACTGCGACAACGGCGAGACCTGCAACACCTGCGCGCAAGACTGCGGCGACTGCACTTGCCCGTGCAGCGGCGATCCCAACCTCGACAACTTCTGCCACTACGGGCCCGGGACTCCCGGCTGCCCCATGACCCAGCCCGGCGGCTACTGCGATCCCAACGGCGACGGCAGCTACCAAGACGGCGACTGGAACCTCGGCTACTTCGACTACCTCGCCCAGTGCGGCTAGCGAGCGAACAGACATGATCAACTCGGCCCTCGCCCTCGCCTCGCTCCTCGCCGCCGGCCCCGTGCTCGAGGTCCCGTGGCCCTGCGAGCAGACCTTCTCGTGCACCCAAGGCAACGGCGGGCAGGCCAGCCACACCGGCTACGCCCAGTACGCCTGGGACTTCGGCATGCCACTGGGGACCGACGTCGTCGCGGCCCGCGGCGGCACGGTTAGCCGCATCCGCATGGACTCGATGATCGGCGGCTGCTCGAACGACTACGCCAACGACGCCAACTACATCGTCATCGACCACGGCGACGACACCGCCGCGCTCTACCTCCACCTCGAGGGCTTCTCGTCCAACCTCCAGCAGGGCAGCCCCGTCGAGGCCGGCGACGTCATCGCCCGCGTCGGCCTGACCGGCTGGACCTGCGGCCCCCACCTCCACTTTCAGGTCCAGGAGGTCTGCGATTCGTGGTGGTGCCAGTCGGTCGAGTCCGAATTCTTCGCCGCCGGGACCATCCAGTACACCGACCAGGTCCAAAGCGAGAACTGCGGACCGTGCACCGCGACCTTGGCCGGCGGCCAGACGACCCTCAGCGAGAGCGTCGTCCAGTGCTTCGATCGCCTGACCTCCTACTGGTGGAACGCCGGCCAGGGCCTCGACGGCCACCACTGGTACACCCTCGCAACCCCTGCCCAGCAGCCCGAGACCCTCGGCCGCTGGCGCTTCGAGGTCGACGTCCCCGGCAACTACGAGGTCGAGGTCCACATCCCCAACGCCAACGCCGACGCCAGCGGGGCGACCTACGCCATCCATCACGGCGGCGCCGTCGACCATGTCGGCCTCAATCAAGGCGCGCAAAAGGGCTGGCAGAGCCTCGGGACCTTCTACTTTGGTCAAAACGGCGACAGCTACATCGAGCTGCCCGACAACACCGGCGACGACGGCCCGGCCCTGGCCTACGACAGCGTCCGCCTGAGCTTCGTCGACCAGGGCGGTGATGGCGACGGCGATCCCGATCCGACCGGCGACGGCGATGGCGATCCCGATCCGACGACCGGGACCACGACCGGGCCGGCGACCGGCGACGGTGACGGCGACGAGTGCTTCGTCGGGGAGATCGGCTGCTACTGCACCGACGGCGGCGGCTGTGATCCCGGGGGGATCTGCGTCGATGGGTTTTGCGTGCCCGAAGGCGGCGGACCCGGGGGTGGAAGTGGCGGCAGCGGCGGCAGCGGCGGCGAGACCGGCGGTGAAACGGGGGACTCGGGGAGTGGATCGAGCGGCGGGGAGACTGGCGGGCAGACCAGCTTCGGCGGCGATGATGGGCTCGACTATATTGGCGAAGGTGGGTGCGCGTGCTCGGCTCCCGGCGCGGGGGAGGGTGAGGGCCGCGGCGGGCTCGCGGCGATGGCCCTGCTCGCCCTCGCGGGGTTGTTGCGGCGACGGGATCTTTGA
>JGI12210J13797_10008305_pt1 | contig 12950 bp, 11 predicted proteins | sample ElkSlonscriptome_3_FD_13797 | JGI IMG/M metagenome (IMG submission 13797)
GCCCCTGGATGTCGCGCCCCCGCGAGAGCGCGAGGAGCGCCTCGACGTTGCGGCCCGAGGCGAAGACCTCGCAGCCTTCGGCGACGAGGGCATCGACCACGGCACGGCCGACGCCACCGGTCGCGCCGGTGACCAACACCCGATGCGGTGCTCTCTCGTTGCTCACCGGCCGGAGCGTATCAGGTCGCCGGGCGGGCTTCAGAACTCCGACGCGGGGCGGCAGTAGTCGCCTCCGGTTCTCGCAACGCAGACGCTGAAGTCGCCACAGCCCGTCGCGGGATCGCACTGGGGGAGGCAAACGCCGTCGCCGTCGCCGTCGCCCAGCTCCTGGACGCAGGTGTAGCCGCTACGGCAACTCGAGTCGATGCACGCGTCGAGGCAGTAGCTGCTGTTGTCGAAGCGAACGCACCGGGGCCCCGGATCCGCACCGGCGCTTGGGCCGCAGGGCGGCATGGTGCCCCAGCCGGGCGCCGCGCAGTCGAGGAGGGTGCAATAGCCGTCCGGGAAGCCGTCGCCGTCCTGGGTGAGGCAGCGCCCCCAGCCCTTGGGCGAGGCGCAATCCGTGTCCGATCCACAGGAGTCTCCGATGTTGGGCGTCGGCGGTGGAGGCATGAGGCCCGGGTTGCCGGGAGCGCACACTCCACCCGTGCCGGGAGCGCCGCGCCACCAGCACCACTGACCCGGCGGGCAGGCCGGCTGAAAGCCTGGCTCTCCCGGTTCCGTATCGTCGTCGATGGCGCAGGGCTGACCGCAGCTTTGACCGAACCCGTAGGCGCGCCGGACCAAGCACCCGTCGCCCCCATCGCAGACCCCACACGCGCGGTTCGCCCCCGTGCAGCCGGCGAACCCGTCGCAAGCCCAGTCGGCGCAGTCGGTGAAGCCGTTCCGGTCGTTGTCGCAACCATCGGAGCACGCGGCGTCGGAGCGCTCCGACACGGGCTCACCTTCGCAGAAGCAGACGACACCCCGCGGACAGTCGTCGTCTTCGCAGTCCGTTCGCCCGTCCTCGTCGTTGTCGCAGCCGTCGCTGCACAGAGCCTCGGGACCGGGGCTCGGTTCACAGATCGAGAGCTCCTCGTCGACCGCGCCGTCGCAGTCTTCGTCCATGCCGTTCGGGAGCTCGGGGTTCCCGGGGAACCGGTCCGGGTTCCGGTCGTCACAGTCGTCGCCCATGCACTCCGGTCGGTTCACGCCATCGCGGTCTTCGTCGGGGTCCTCGCAGGCGCCCATCAGGCAGCTGTCGGTGTCCTCGTCGCAGCCGTCAAGAACGTCGCACGGGGGAGCGCCGCCGACGCAGCCTCGCGGGTCGGCTTCGGCGTTCCCCGGGTCGCAAGTCTCGGGGCCGTTGCAGTACAGGGCGTCGTCACACTCGGTGTCGGCCCGGCAGATCACTTCCGGCGCATCGGGCGCCGGGACTCGGCCGCCGCGATAGACGTCGAGCTCCGCCGGGTCCCACGCGTCGTTCACGCACGCGCCGACCGTACAGGTCTCCTGCTCCGGGCAGCTCTGGCCGATGCAGGGCTCGCGAAGCACCATGTAGAGGACTCGAGACTCGCCGGGGACGTAGACGCCGCGGGCGGTCTTCTCGATGAAGACGCCGCCGGCAGCTTCCGCCGTCACGGAGACTCGCCACTGTCGCGTCGCCTCGCCGTCGATGGGAGCGAACGAGAACTGGAAGGGCAGCTCGGCCGCAGACTCGATCACGAACGCACCACCCGGCGCGTCCTCGAAGAACATCTCCCCCGGATCGCGACCCGCGACGACGACTCGGTAGTTGTCGGCGCGATCGCGCACCGCGTCGTCCGCGTCGACGTAGACGACGATCTCGGTCGCCGGCGGCGCCGAGTCATCGCCACACGAAAGGGCGAAGATCAGGAGAAGCGCGGAGCTCGCACGGCGGTTCATTGCCACTCTCCGAGCGCAAAGATGGTTCGGCCGAGATCGCTCTCGGCGTACTCCGGTTCGCCCCCATCGCCGCCGGAGAGGCCGACCGCAAGGCCAACGGCGAGGCCGACGACGACCACACCGACGATGACGCCGATCCACCACTTCGAACCGCCGCTCTCTTCCTCGGCGGGCGGCGCCGTGCTGTCACCGTCCTCCATCGCGAGGTCGTCGGCGTCCATTCGCGCTGGATCGAGGTCCGGATCCTCAGTCCGGTCCGCGGGCTCGGCGTCCGTCGCAGCCTGCGCGTCGGCGACCGAGCGCTGCAAGAACTCCACCCGGCGCTGGGCGATCTCCCGGTTCGAAGTGCCCTCCGAAGTCTCGGCGAGGAATCGCTCGAACGCTTCGAGCGCGACCTCGTCCTGCCGGAGGCGATCGGCCGACTGACCGATGTTGTAGAGCAGCTCGCCGCGACCGGAGAGCTCATAGGCCTCCTGAAAGCGACCGAGCGCCGCTTCGTAGCGACCGGCATCGTAGGCTGCGCGCCCGGCCATGAAGAGTGCGCGCGCCTCTTCTTCGCGGTCCTGGGCGCTGACGCCGGGCGCCAGCGCGCCGAGCGCAAGCAAGCAGAGCAACGAGGGGAGCACGGTTCTCATCTGTGCCCGAGAGTGGCCGAGNGGCGGCGCGAAAGCAACGCGGAGTGAGCAAGCGCAGCGTGTGGCATCGTCGGCCGATTAGCCTGGCCTCCCATGATCGATGCCATCACCCAGGTCCCGACCCCCGTCAACGAGCCCACGAAGGCCTACGTGCCCGGATCCGCCGACCGGACGGCGCTGGACGCAGCGTGCGACGCGATCGCGGGCGAGACGCTCGAGGTCCCCGCCTTCGTGAACGGCCTGGCGGTGAAGGGCGAGAGGACCTCCGACGTGTCGATGCCCCACGATCACGGTCACGTCTTGGCGAAGGTGCACCACGCGAGCGGCGCGACCGTCCAGTCGGCGATCGACGGTGCGCTGAAGGCGGCGCCGGCGTGGCAGGCGCTCAGCTTCGACGACCGCGCCGGCATCTTCCTTCGGGCCGCGGAACTGCTGGCCGGTCCCTGGCGGATGCGCATCAACGCCGCCTGCATGCTCGGCCAGTCGAAGACCGCCCACCAGGCGGAGATCGACGCGGCCTGCGAGCTCATCGACTTCCTCCGCTTCAACGTCCACTTCGCGCGGCAGCTTCACCAGATCCAGCCCCGCTCGGCCGGGACCAGCTGGAACCAGACCGACTACCGACCGCTCGAGGGCTTCGTGCTGGCGGTCACGCCCTTCAACTTCCTGGCGATCGCGGTGAACCTGCCGACGGCGCCGGCGCTCATGGGCAACGTGGTGCTCTGGAAGCCCGCGATGACCTCGATGGTCGGCGCCTGGCACATGCTCCAGCTGCTGCGCGAGGCCGGGCTGCCCGACGGCGTCATCCAGCTGGTCCCCGGGGACGGCCCGACGCAGGGAGAGGCCTGTCTGGCGAGCGAGCATCTCGCAGGGATCCACTTCACCGGATCGACCGGCACCTTCAAGACGCTGTGGAAGGGCGTCGGCGACAACCTCGACCGCTACCGCGCGTTCCCGCGCATCGTCGGCGAGACCGGCGGCAAGGACTTCATCGTGGCGCACCCGAGCGCCGACCCGGACCAGCTGGCGACCGCCATCGTCCGCGGAGGCTACGAGTTCCAGGGGCAGAAGTGCTCCGCTGCCTCACGGGTCTACCTGCCGCGCTCGCTCTTTCAGGCAGTCCGTGAGCGGGTGTGCGCGGAGCTCGCGCACGTGAAGGTGGGCGACGTCCGGGACCCGAAGAACTTCCTCGGCGCGGTGATCGACGAGAAGGCGTACGAGAAGATCACCGGCTATCAAGCGCTCGCGAAGGAGACGGCCGAGGTGCTCTACGGGGGCGACGCCGACCGCAGCAAGGGCTGGTTCGTCCATCCGACCTTCGTGAAGGTCGACGACCCGAAGCACCGGCTCATGCAGGAGGAGATCTTCGGCCCGGTCGTGACCAGCTACGTCTACGAGGACGCCGACTTCGAGGCGACCCTCGACCTGGTGGATTCGACCAGCCCCTACGCGCTCACCGGCGCCATCTTCTCCCGGGACCGCCAGGCGGTGGAGGTCGCGCGCACCCGGTTGCGTCAGGCAGCGGGCAACTTCTACATCAACGACAAGCCGACCGGCGCGGTGGTCGGCCAGCAGCCCTTCGGCGGCGCGCGCGGCAGCGGCACCAACGACAAGGCCGGCTCACCCTGGAACCTCCTGCGCTGGATGTCCCCGCGCTCGATCAAGGAGAACCTCGTCCCGGCGACCGACTGGCGTTACCCCTTCCTCGCTCAGTGAGCGACGAAGGTGACGAGCCCGGTGACTCGACCGAAGTGAACGGAGACGGGGCGGACGAGCCCGGCCACCGGGTGAAGGGCGAGCACCAGCCAGGGTCGATCCCGCTGAAGGAGCTCGGCCGGATCCTCATCATCGGCATCCCGGTGATGATCGCCGCCTGGTACTTCCTGCTCTGGATGAAAGGCGGCTTCTGAGTCGCGCCCGGCTGTAGCTGTAGGGCGGCTCTTCCTTTCGAGCGCCGGCGCCCCTAGGTCCGCAACATGGCGCGAGCACTGACCTTGGTGACCGGAAAGGGTGGAGTCGGGAAGACGACCGTGGCGTGCGGCTTGGCGGAGCTCCTGGCCGAGAAGGGACCCGTACAGCTCGTGCAGGTCGGCTTCGCGAGCGGCGCGGCGCCCGCCTCTGTGGCGCGGCGCGTGCTCGACCCGCGCGAGTGCGTCGTGAGGGTCGCCGGAGACCTGCTGGGCTCACAGCGCCTGGCCCGCTTCATCGCCGACCGACCGGCCGTGCAGCCACTGGTGGACGCCGCCGAAGCCGTCCGCGCCTTCGCTCTGCTCGAGACCATCCGCCCGCTGATGGACGAGGGCTTCGTGGTCCTCGACATGCCGGCCACCGGCCACGCCACCGCCTGGCTGCGCTCCATCCGGCTGCTGAAGGACGTCGCACGCGGGGGCGCTACCTATGAGCTCGCGGCCCGCCTCGAAGAGACGCTCTTCGCCAGCGATCGCGCCGAGGCGTGGGCGGTCACCCTCCCCGAGCCCTTCGTGCTCCAGGAGACCGAGACGCTCCGCCTCGAGCTCGCCGAGCTCCTGCCCACCCGGCTGGTGGTCAACCAGCTCCCGGCGCCCGTGCCAGCCGCCACATGGGCGGGCGATCCCCTGGTGGCCGCGGCGCTGAATCGCTCGCGCGTCGCGCGAGCGCAGGTCGCCGGTCTCCAGACGCCCTTCCTCGAGGTCCCGCCCCTCGATCCGAGCCCAGGAAACGTCGCGCGATCCCTCGCGAGGGCCGCGTGACGCCCCGGGTGACCATCGTCGCGGGCACCGGCGGCGTCGGCAAGACGACGCTCTCGGCCGCGCTCGGCACCGCGCTGGCCGACGCCGGAAAACGAACGCTCGTCGTCACCGTGGACCCGGCCCGCCGGCTGGCCGACGCCATGGCGGTCGCTCCCTCGCTGACGCCGGTCGCCCTTCGGCCCGACCTGGTGCTCTGGATGCCGGACGCGCGCTCCGCCTTCGACGCAGTCATCGACGACTGCTTCCCGGACCCGGAGCGCTTTCGGCACAACCCCATCACCGAGACCCTTCGCGCGGCCCCGGCCGGCGTCCACGAAGCCGCCGTGGCCATGGCCTTGGCCGCGGTCGCGCCGACCTTCGACGAGGTGGTGATCGACACGGCCCCGAGCCACCACGCGCTCGACTTCCTCGACACGCCCGGCCGCCTCGCCCGCTTGTTCGAGCGGCGCTCGCTGCAGTTCTTCGCCGCCTTCGGTGGTCTGTCCACCGGGCTCTCGGCGCAGGCGCTGATCGAACGCGCCATCGGGGGCGTGCTGCCCGCTACGGTCATCGCCGACGGTGCCCGCTTCTTCGCCACCACCGCCGAGGCCCGACAGCCCCTCGCCCGCCGTGCGCGACTGGCCGACGAGCTCCTCGGGAGCGCGCGCTTCCTGATCGTCTCGGGGACCTCGGCGGCGAGCGTCGAGGGCGCCAGTCACTTCCACGACGTGCTCCACGAACGAGGCAGCACCGCCGAAGCGACCTTGATGAACCGCGTCCCCGGCGATGCTCTTCGGCGCGCGGCCGCGCGCGCGCTCTCGGCGCTCGACGCGGACCCGGCTGCCGGCCCCGAGTGGCGCCAGGCGATCGCGGCCATCGACGCCGAAGCGACCCGAGCCGCGGCTCGGCGCGACCACGCGCTCCGGCGCTTCCCCAACGCGCTGCAGCTCCCCGAGGTCGACGCCGGCGCGGAGCTCATCGCGATCCTCGCGGAACGCCTCGCGCCCGTGGCCGAGGGCGTCGCCCTCGCCGGCTGAGCAGCGGCAAGGACTCGCCGAAGCGGACGCCGATGAGCGGAAACCGGGTGCGGCGCCGGGTCGGCGTACTACCGTGAGCGCGTGACTCTTCGATGCATGCTCTTGTTCGCGGCGCTGGGCGCCGGCTGCTCGAGCTCGTTCACCGGCGACGACTCGAGCGACACCACGACCGGCCGAGTAGACGCCGGACCGGTGGACGCCGGCCCGCGCGACATTGGCCCGCCCCTGATCGACACGAGCCCACCGCCGCCGCCGCCGATGACCGACTCGCCGCTGAGGGAAGCGCTCCTGTGCTCGCTCTCGGAGCCCCGGGCCCAGCGCGCCATTCTGGTCCACGTGGCCTGTGTGGACGACGGATCGACCGTTCCCGGGCTGGTCGAGGCCTGGCACGCCGGGCTACTCGGAACCTTTCAACAGGGCGTCGACGGCTGGACCGCCTTCCCGATGAACCAGGGCTGCAGCTACTGGCAGTGCCTCAGCGCGGCGACGAGCTGCGCCGACCGCGAGGCGTGCTTCGCGAGCTCTCGATCGGCGGCGAGCTGCGAGCCGGGTGAGCGCCTCTGCGACCCCGATCGCAACGCCATCGTCGAGTGCTCCCGTGAGGGCGACGCGCTCGTCGAGCGCTTCGACTGCACCGCGGTCGGCGGCCGATGCCTCGAGGACTCCTGCCAGCTCGAGAGCGGTTGCGCTCTCGGTGGCTTCGGCGAGGAGCTCGGCTGCGATGGCGACGACGTGGTCGCGCGCTGCGACGAGAGCGTGCGCATCGAGTGCCCGCGGGTCGAGGCAGGGACCGCCTGTACCTCCTTCGCGATCGGCGGCGAGCTGCCGACCTACTACTGTGGGCCGGCGAGCCTCGGTGGCTTCACCGCGGGTGCCTACGCGACGCCGGTGGAGTGCTTCTTCCCTGGCGGCCGCATCGCCTTCACCAATCAGGCGACGAGCGCCGAGGTGCGCATCGACTGCGTCGCCGAGGGGTTCGCGGACTGCAACGAACGCGGCTGCGTCTTCTGAGCGCCGGACCGATGGACGACCCCTCGCTGATGCCCGTGCGCCCGAAGGCGGAGCCGCGCGCGGAGGCCCCGCCGCTCTCGGCCGAGGAGGCGCGGCGAGCGGCGCTCTGGCTCCGCTGGCACTTCCGCGCGGCTGCGGGCCTCGTCGCGATCTCGGCCGTCGTCCTGCTGCTCGTCCTCGGCGACTACGGCGGCCCCTTCTGGGCGGCCGTGGGGCTCACGCTCATCGGCGCGACGCTGGCCTTCATCGGGACGATGGCCATGGCCAGCCGCCTCTCGGACGCGGCCGCCAGAACCGGTGCGCTCACCGGGGCGGGACTCATCGGCGCCACCTGCGCCGGCTACATCTACCTGGTCACCGTCGGCACCCTCAACCTCGAGCTCGGCTCGCTCCCGCTGCACACCCTCGCGCTCTTCCTGCTCGGCGGCCTCGGGTCGCTCGCGGTCTACGGCTTTGCCGTCGCGCGGCTCACCGGTTCCGCTCGCGCTCGGCGGCCGGCCCTCGCGACGGTCGGCGCCGCGAGCGTGATCGCGGCGATCCTCGGCGCCGCCATGGTCGGGCTCATCCCGAACAGCGAGGGCTTGGCGCTCTCGCTGCTGGCCCCGCTCGGCACGCACCTCACCACGGTCCGCGCGACGCGCCTCTCGCTCGTCGCCTACGCGAACGAACGGGACCCGGACTGAGAGTCGCCGACCGATCGCTCAGCTCCCGCCGGTCTCCGGCTCCGAGCCCCAGAGGATCGCTGCGTCGAGCGCGACCGTCAGGCACTCGTGACAGCGGTGCGCCAACGACGGCACTCAGCCCTTGGGCGTGAGCTGCGGCAAGTCCGGCTCGTTCATCGAGCGAGTCTCACCCATCACCGAACGGCGCAGCGGTTCGTACTCGGGCAGGAAGCCCGTCTTGCGCTTCACGCGAGTCGCCTCGTCGAGCGGCTCGTAGTCCTTGGGCGTCGTCGTGAGGATCGCGTCCTCGTCGACCTCGTCGATGAGGGAGTCGGGCAGGTACTTCTCCGCGTAGCTCTGGTAGACGCCGCTGCGGACGAAGAGGTCGAGCAGGTCAGGGTCCAGATGGTTGTCCCGCTTCATGAAGCTCAGGATCCGCATCGACTCGGACAGGGTCTTGCCCTTCTTGTAGGGGCGGTCCTGCGCGGTGAGCGCCTCGAAGACGTCGGCGATGGCCATGATGCGCGCCGGTACCGACATGTCGCCGGCGGCCATGCCCCGCGGGTAGCCCTTGGCGTCCATCTTCTCGTGGTGGCCACCGGCGTACTCGGGCACGCGGCGCAGGTTCCTGGGGAAGGGCAGCGCTTCGAGCATCTGGATCGTCTGGACCATGTGGCCGTTGATGATCAGCCGCTCCTCCTCGGTGAGCGTGCCGCGGGAGATGCAGAGGTTCTCGATCTCGTCCTCCGCGAGGAGACCACGCTTGAGCGGTCCCTGGACGTACTGGCGCGCACCGATGGCGCGGATGCGCTCCTTGGCTTCGTCCGAGAGGAACTCGCTGCCGATGTTCGCCTTCTCGATGAAATCGAGGTCTTCCTCGAGTGCGTGCACCTCGCGCTGGAAGCGGGGCTTGGCCTGCTCGTCCCCCTCGGCCTGGGCCTCGAGCATCCGGATCTTGGCGTCGCGCTTGAGCACCTCGAAGCGCGCCCTCACGATCTCGATGCGGTCGAAGATGGTCTCGAGCTTGGTCGCCTTGTCCATCACGTGGACCGGGGTCGTGACCTTGCCGCAGTCGTGGAGCCAGGCCGCGATCTTGAGCTCGTACCACTCCTCTTCGGTGAGCGTGAACTCGGCGAAAGGGCCCTCGTCGGCGGCGACCGCGGCCTGCGCGAGCATGAGCGTCAGGATCGGGACGCGCTCGCAGTGGGCACCAGTGTAAGGCGACTTGGAGTCGATGGCCGCGGCGATCATCTGGATGAATGCCTCGAGGAGCGCCTTCTGCCCCTCGAGGAGGAGCTGGTTGTCGAGGGCGACCGCCGCTTGGCTGGCGAGCGCCTCGACGATGCGCTGCTCCTCCTCCTCGAAGGGGACGACCTCACCGGTCTCTTCGTCCTGCGCGTTCAGCAGCTGCAAGACACCGATGACCCGGTCCTGGTGGTTGAGCATCGGGATGGTGAGGAACGACTTCGAGCGATAACCAGCGCGCTCGTCGAACTTCTTGGTGCCGCTGAAGTCGAAGCCGGTCGCGTCGTAGGCGTCCGGCACGTTGAAGGATTGCTTCCGAATCGCGGCGCAGGTGGCGATGTTCGCCTCGTTGGGCTCGCCGGTCGAAGGGTCGACCATCGGCAGCGGCGGGAGCTCGATCACCTTGCCGGTGGTCCCACCGAGGGCGATGCCGAGGGAGTCCGTCCGCATGATCGCGAAGCGCAGCTCGTTGTCCTCGGTGCGCAGGTAGAGGGTCCCGCCGTCGGCGTTGCAGAGGGTCTTCGCCTCGAGGAGGATCCGCTCGACCAGCCGGTCCTTGTCGTCTTCGGCGGAGAGCGCGATGCCCACCTCGTAGAGGAGCTCCAGCCGCTCCAACCGCCGTTCCAGCGTCTCGCCCATGCAGTGCCCCCTGAATACCTCGGGATAGAGAGGCTCGACGTGTACCACGAGCGAGCGGGAGCCGGGATCAGGATCCGCCGGGAAGGAGGCCGGACCGGCCGATCGGCCAGTCGACTTTGACACTGGGTGCCCGTACCATCGGTGCCTCATGGCCGCTCCCCAGCACTACGACTTCGTCGTCATCGGCTCCGGCTTCGGGGGCAGCGTCTCGGCGCTGCGTCTCTCGGAGAAGGGCTACTCCGTCTGTGTCCTCGAGAAGGGCAAGCGCTTCGCTCCCGAGGACTTCCCCAAGACCAACTGGGACCTGAAGAAGTGGATGTGGATGCCGGCCGCCGGGCTGAAGGGGATCTTTCAGATGTCCTTCATGGAGCACGTGACCATCCTCCACGGGGTCGGGGTGGGCGGCGGCTCCCTGGTCTACGCCAACACGCTTCCGACGCCGAAGCTCGGCTTCTTCCAGTCCAAGAGCTGGGCCCATCTCGCCGACTGGCAAAAGGAGCTGAAGCCCTTCTACGAGAAGGCGCGCTTCATGCTGGGCTCGGCGGAGAACCCGGTGAAGACCCGCGGCGACGAGATCCTCGAGGAGATGGCCGAGGAGATGGGCCGCTCGGAGCACTTCCACCCGACGGAGGTCGCGGTCTTCTTCGGCAAGCCCGGCGTGAAGGTGCCCGACCCTTACTTCGACGGTGAGGGACCGGAGCGCGTCGGCTGCACCCACTGTGGCGCGTGCATGACCGGTTGCCGGGTGGGCGCGAAGAACACCCTCGACCGCAACTACCTCTACCTGGCCGAGAAGCTCGGCTGCCGCATCGAGGCGGAGACCGAGGTCACCCACATGAGCGAGCGCCCCGGCGGCGGCTACGCGATCACCACCAAGGGCAGCTTCGGCCGCAGCGGCGAGCGCACCTTCACCGCGGACCGGGTGGTCTTCAGCGGTGGCGTGATGGGAACGCTGCCGCTCCTGTTGAAGCTGAAGGCGGACCCGACCGGCCTGCCGAAGCTCTCGGAGCGGCTCGGCCACATGGTGCGCACCAACAGCGAGGCGCTCTTCGGGGTCATCAGCCCGGAGGAAGGCGAGGACTTCACCAAGGGCGTGGCCATCACCTCGATCCTCCACACCGACGACCACAGCCACATCGAACCCGTGCGCTACGGCAAGGGCAGTGGCTTCTTCCGACTGCTCACCCTGCCCCACGCGCCGGGGAGCACGCTCGGCAGCCGCCTCGCCGGCGTGGTCCGCGGCTTCGCCCGCCACCCGCTGCGCTGGCTGAAGACGATGGCGGTGAAGGACTACGCGCGCGCCAGCCAGGTGCTGCTCTACATGCGCACGCTCGAAGGCACGCTGACCATGAAGCTCGGCCGGAGCGCCTTCACTGGCTTCCGCAAGGGGCTGGTGACCGAGCTCGACGACGAGGCCCCGAAGGCCTTCATTCCCGAGGCGACCGAGCTGGCCATGAAGTTCGCCAGGAAGGTGAAGGGGGTGACCGCGAGCATGTTCACCGAGACCCTCCTCGGCGTGCCCTCGACCGCGCACATCCTCGGCGGCTGCTGCATGGGCGCCGACGCGAGCGAGGGCGTCATCGACAGCGATCACCAGGTCTTCGGCTACGAAGGCATGTACGTCATCGACGGCTCCGCCATGAGCGCCAACCCCGGCGTGAACCCGAGCCTCACCATCACCGCCCTCGCCGAACGCGCCATGGACCGCATCCCCGCCAAGGCCGCCCAATCCACCGCCGCCTGACCTCTCCATCCACCCCTGTTCGAAGGGGGACACTCCCCCCCTCCCGATCCCCCGAAAAAACAGGGCGCTCCGAGAGCAAAATGAAGACTCTCCTGGAGCTCGCCCGCGAACGAGTTTCGCGAGTCGCGAAACGCACCGCCCTCCGCTACGTTGACGCTCGTGAGCATTCTTCGCCCCCTCGCCGCGCTCTTCCTCGCCGCGCTCATCGGCTGTGGCGCCAAGACCGGCCTACTCGTACCCGACCTGGGCGACGACGGCGGCGTCGACATGCAGGTCGACCCCGACATGCCCGACCTGGTCACGGTGGACGGCTGCATGGACGTGCCCTTCCCACTCGCGCCGCGTCCGGCAGAGGTGATCTTCACGATCGATCGCTCGACCTCGATGGCGCTCGGTCTCGACGGACTGCCGCCCGATGATCCCTCGCGCTCGCGTTGGCGCATCCTCGGCGACGTCCTCGGGGACACCCTTCGCGGCGAGCCGCTCATCGATGCCGGCGGCAAGTTCTTCCCGGAGGTCGTCGACCCGGGTCCGGACCTCGGCCCCGAGGACGTATGCGTCGTGACCACCGAGGTCGAGGTCGAGCCGGGCCCCGGATCGAGCAACCGGATCCTGCGGGTCTTCTCCGACACCGAGCCCTTCGGCGGAACGCCGACCGTGGACGCGACGCGGGTGGCGGCAGACTTCCTGCTCGCGCGCACGGACCCGGAGATCCCACAGTTCATCGTGCTGGCGACCGACGGTGGTCCGAACTGCAACCCGCCCCCCGGCCCGCTCGGTGCGTGCGACTGCGCGGGCCTCCCGATGAGCTGCTTGGACCCGACCTTCGGCCGCGTGAACTGCTTGGACGACGACCGCGCCATCCGGGTCATCGGCGAGATCGCCGACAGCGGCATCCCCGTGTTCCTGGTGGGCTTCGACGACCCGACCCGGCCCGATCTGGCCGCCGTGCTCGACGAGATGGCCGTCGCCGGTTCCCGCCCGCGACCGGTGGGTTCGACTCGCCGCTTCTACGACGTCCGTGACCGAACGGACCTCGAGGACGCGCTCGGAGAGATCACCGCCTCGGTGGGGCGCTGCCTGCTCGTGACCGACTTCGTGCCGGCCCCGGGGCTGCAGGTACAGGTGCGCATCGACGGCATGCCGATCCCCGAAGACCCGATGAACGGCTGGCAATGGCGGGACCCCGGCGCTGGCGAGATCGAGCTGCTCGGCGACGCCTGCCGGCTCGCAACCGCCGACCCCGATGTGGTGGTCGACGGCATTCAGACCTGCTTCCCCGAGTAGCGCTCGAGCTACTCGCGGACGGACTGCCGCGCCGCATCGATGGCGTCGAGGATCACCCGGGCGTGCGTGAGAAAGCG
>JGI12210J13797_10064395_pt1 | contig 12947 bp, 11 predicted proteins | sample ElkSlonscriptome_3_FD_13797 | JGI IMG/M metagenome (IMG submission 13797)
CGCCGCCGTGCCACAAGCCCAAAGGCCGTCACCGCCCCCAGCAGCGGATACAGCATGTACACCCCCTGGCCTACGCCAATGAGCAGCAGCGCAAAGGAGACGGCGATCGCTAATGTAATATCCATAGGTTAGGTTCAAGCAGGTTAGGTTCAAGCAGGTTAGGTTCAAGCGCCCATCGGCCTCATGTTGCATTTGCTTCATCGAATATTTGGTCTCGGATACGCCATTCGGTAGGATGGCTTTAACTAACGCCCAATGTCTAGCCGGGTCTAGCCAGGTCTAGCCAGGTCTAGCCAGAATAGGGCATCTCAGCAATATCTCAGCAATAGTAGAGTTCCTGACTGTGATTCAACGGTATTTCAACTGGCTCCGGCCCACCACCTGGTGGTCTGCTGCCCGCCGATTCACCGCCACTCCCCTCCGATTTGGGGCGGTGGCGATCGCTGTCTGCCTCAGCATTGTGCTGTCTGCCGTGATGGCTCTGTCCCAGTCCCGCCCGGTGCAGATCTCGGTGCTGGTCCAGGCGCTGGAAACCGCGCAGTGGCAGTCCGTCATTGAATCATTCGAGGCGGAGAATCCCGACATCGACCTCAACATGGTGGAGGGACCCAACGCCACGAATCTAGTGGAGGATCTATATACCTCGTCGTTTTTGCTAGGGGACTCCCCCTATGACCTGGTGTACATGGACATTGTCTGGGTGCCCAAGTTCGCGGCGGCGGGCTGGCTTATGGGCCTATCGGACCGACTGTCAGATGCGGAGCTAGCTGAGTTTTTGGACGGCGACATCAACGGCGGGCGCTATGAGGGTGAGCTGTATCGCGTTCCCGTCCGCTCTGACGGCGGCATGCTCTACTACCGCACCGATCTGCTGGAGCAAATTGGGGCCGCGCCGCCAGACACCGTAGACGAGATGATGCAGATCTCTCAGTCTCTACAGAGCTCTGATGCAGCGCAGTGGGGCTATCTGTGGCAGGGTCGCCAATATGAAGGGCTATCCGCCATGTTCGTGGAAATGCTAGAGGGATTCGGTGGCTTTTGGGTAGACCCCGATACGCGGGAGGTGGGGCTCGACCAGCCTGAGGCGATCGCCGCTGTTCAAGCGCTGCTGTCCACCATCGAAACAGACGTCTCTCCCAATGGCGTCACCAACTATCAAGAAGAAGAGGCCCGACGCCTATTCCAAAGTGGAGGCTCGGTCTTTATGCGCAACTGGCCCTATGCCTGGGCTTTGGTCAACGGCGATGATTCCCCCATTGCCGGCAAGGTGGGCATCAAGCCCATGGTGCATCAAGCTGGGCAGGACAGCGGCGCTTGTCAGGGGGGCTGGGGCTTTGGCATTTCCAAGAGCACGCCCCACCCGGATGAAGCTTGGCGGGTCGTGGAGTACTTCTCCAGCGCCCCAGCCCAAAAGCAGTTCATTTTGGAGAATGCCTATGTTCCCAGCCGCAGAGCGCTATTTAATGACCCAGATATTGTGGCCGAATTTAGCCATTACCCTGACCTTCTAGATGTGATTGAGAGCGCCGTGCTGCGACCTCCAATTGCCCAATATGCCCAGGCGTCCGACATTCTGCAGCGTTTTCTTAGCGCTGCCTTTACGGGGCAAATGTCTCCAGAAAGAGCCATGCAGGCCGCGGCGAGGGAAACCCGTCGGCTGCTGCAGTCCTAGCGTTTGTCATCCGAGTTAGCCCTTGTTGATTATCTATCCCTCTGCCCATGGCCTCTAAGATTCGAACCCAAGAGCAAGCGACGGGCTGGCTGCTGCTGCTCCCAGCAGTGCTGCTGCTACTGCTGGTGTTTGCCTATCCCATTGGTCGGGCGTTTTGGCTCAGCCTGTTTACCGAAAATTTGGGCACTAACCTGCAGCCCGTATTCTCCGGCGTCAGCAACTATGGCCGCATGGCTGTCGACAGTCGCTTCTGGCAAAGCATCTGGAATACCAGCCTGTTCACAGCCCTCGCCCTCACCCTAGAGCTAGTCATTGGAATGGCGATCGCACTGCTGCTGAACCAGTCTTTCAAAGGCCGAGGGATTGTCCGCACTGTCGCCATTTTGCCCTGGGCGCTGCCCACAGCGCTGATCGCCCTCACCTGGGCCTGGATCTTCAACGACCAGTTCGGCGTTTGGAACGACATTCTGCTGCGGTTGGGCATTATTCAAAATCCGGTGAACTGGCTGGGGGAGCCGACCTTGGCGCTGCTGGCCACCGTCGCCGCCGACGTCTGGAAAACCACCCCCTTTGTTAGCATTTTGCTGCTGGCTGGGCTGCAGGCCATCTCCGAAGATCTATATGAGGCCCATGCCATTGACGGCGCATCGCCCTGGCAAAGCTTTCGGCGCATCACCCTGCCGCTGCTGCTGCCCCAAATCCTAATTGCGATGCTGTTTCGCTTTGCCCAGTCCTTCGGCATCTTTGATTTGGTGCAGGTGATGACAGGGGGTGGCCCTGCAGGGTCAACAGAAATGGTGTCGCTCTATATCTACGCTACGGTGATGCGCTACCTCGACTTTGGCTATGGCGCGGCCCTGGTGGTGGTGACGTTTGTGATCTTGATCATCGCTGTGGCGATCGCGGCGCTGGTGATCAATCGCCTGCAGAAAAATTCGGCCTGACCTGCAATACTCCCTACGGATAAACCGCCGCCTGCCCTAGCCCCAACCTCAACCGACATACCCCATGGCCTCTTCCAAACCCACCGCTCAAAATTCCATCTCCATGCGGACCATACTGCTGGCGATCGCCGTTATTCTGCTGGTGGTGTTCAGCCTGGGGCCAATGCTGTGGCAGCTGCTCACCTCCATCAAGGTGAACGAAGATATTTCGGCGGTGCCCAACGTCTACATTCCAACGCGCTACACCGCCCAGCACTACCTGGAATTGTTTCAGCGCCGCCCTTTTTTGCGCTACATGCTCAACAGCGCTTTTGTGGCCATCGTTTCGACAGCGCTGTGCCTTCTACTGGGGGCACCCGCCGCCTATGTGCTGGCCCGGTTGCGGGTGCCGGGAGAGCGCATCGTCATGGGGGTGGTGCTGGTGGTGTCCCTTTTTCCTTACATCCTGCTGTTCTTGGGGCTGCTAGAAATTATTCGGGTACTGGGGTTAGGCAACAATTACCTAGCGCTGATCATTCCCTACACCGCTATCAACCTGCCGTTGACTATTTTGGTGATGCGCAGCTTTTTCCAGCAGTTGCCCAAAGACCTAGAAGACTCAGCCAAAGTCGATGGCTACAGCATTGTGCAGATGCTGCTCAAAATTGTTTTGCCCATGACCCTGCCGGCCCTGGTGACCACGGGGATTTTGACCTTTATTTTTGCCTGGAATGAGTTTATCTTTGCCCTGACTTTCATCACCAAAGAGCAGATGAAAACAATCCCCGTCGCGGCGTCGCAGCTAGGGGGCGCTAGCGTCTTTGAAATTCCCTACGGTCCCCTTGCTGCCGCGACGGTGCTGGGCACTCTGCCCCTGGTGTTGCTAGTGCTCTTCTTCCAGCGCAAGATCATTCAGGGGCTGACCTCTGGCGCGGTCAAGGGCTAGTTTATGCTGCCGTTGGCCTTTGGCATCTTGGTTTGCGTCAGCGCTTTTTCCCTCTTGCTTTGATGTCCCAGCTCACTAGCGAAATATTGTCTCACTACAACCCACTATGGCTACCCTGACAATTGACCACCTCCATAAATCATTTGGCCCTAAAAATGTCCCCGTCAAGGATTTGAGCTTGACGGTGGACGACGGCGAATTTCTTACGTTGCTTGGTCCATCAGGGTGCGGCAAGTCCACAATTTTGCGGCTGATTGCAGGGTTAGAGCAGCCGACAAAGGGCAAGATTCGCATCGCGGATAAGCCGGTGAATGGAGTAGCTCCGGGCGATCGCAATATTGCCATGGTGTTCCAGAGCTATGCCCTTTACCCCCACATGACGGTGCAGGACAATATTTCCTCCGGGCTCAAACTGCGAAAGACGCCGGAAGCCACTATACGAGAGCGGGTGACGGGTGTGAGCAAGCTGCTGGGCATCGACCACCTGATGGACCGTAAGCCCGGCAAGCTATCTGGGGGACAGCGGCAGCGCGTGGCCCTAGGGCGAGCTTTAGTGCGAGAGCCCGATGTATTTTTGCTAGATGAGCCCTTGAGCAACCTAGATGCCCTGCTGCGGGAGCAGGTCCGGGCCGAGATGAAGCAGCTGTTTGCGTCCCGACAAACCCCAGTGGTCTATGTCACCCACGACCAAACTGAGGCCATGACGCTCTCGTCACGGGTCGCCGTACTCTACGACGGCAATCTGCAGCAGCTCGACCCGCCCGACCGCATCTATAGCTATCCCGCTAACCGCTTTGTGGCCAGCTTCATCGGCAGCCCCCAAATGAACCTAGTGACGCTGTCCTGTAAAGATAAGGTGGCCCAGTTGGGACAGACTTCGATTCCCTTACCCAACCGCTTTGTGCCGCCGCCGGAGGTGGTGCTAGGTATGCGCCCTGAACAGATCAGCATTGCTCAGCCGGACAGCCCCTTGACGGTAGAGGGAACGGTGTTTCTGGTGGAAAATCTGGGCATGGGCAACCTCATCAGCGTTCGCCCCGATGGCACCAGCGAGCAGGATGGCCTTACCCTGCGTGCCCTGCTGCCGGCAGATGCAACATGGGATGGCGATCGCGTTTCGCTGGCGCTACCGGCCAGCAGCCTGCACTGGTTCCACGCGGAGACAGGGGAGCGATTGCCGGACGGAAAAGAATAATCGTTTGATTTGCGGGCAGCGCTGTTTTGGTTATTTTGTTTTGGTTATGTTGACGTTTTTGGCCTGGAAGCAACATGACGCTGGCGGCGTGACAGAAGGCTTACTGTTTCGCAGGGAGTGACACCGTGACGGTTGTGCCTTTTTCCGCCGATGACTCTATCTCCAGCTCTCCGCCATGGGCATCGACAATACGCTGGGTAATCGCCAGCCCCAAACCGTTGCCCGAAGACTTAGTGGTGAAGAAGGGCTGGGTGAGTTTTGGCAATATATCGGGCGGAATTGGATCACCGCCATTATGAATTTGGACCGTAGCTTGGGCCTCAGTGACGTCAATATGCCACGCCACGTCAGCGTCGGACGGACTTGCCTCGCAAGCGTTTGTCACCAGATTGATAAACACCTGTTTTAGCTTGTCGCGATCGCCCAAAACGATCATAGACCTGTTAGAGACAAGGGTCAGCTCAACCCGGTGGCTCTGGATCACTGCTGCGGAAACCAAGGCCTCCCGAATGTCTGAGCAAAGCGCCGCAAGGTCAACGGGAACCAGCTCAATTTGAGGCTCGCGGGCGTACATCAAAATCTCGTTGAGCAGCCGCTGCAGCCGCTCTGACTCTTCGAGAGCCAAAGAAAGCCGCATCTGAGCCCGCTCGGGCAAGTCCAGTTGCTTAAACGAGCTGAGCCCCATAATTACCGTTGTCAGAGGATTGCGAACTTCATGGACAATCATTGATGACAGTTCGCCAATTTCCGCCAGCCGGGCGATCGCGGCTTCGGCCTGCCGCCGCTCGGTGATGTCTCGGGCCAGAGCTAAGACGAGCTTGCGGCCACTAAATTGAATCACGCCGAGCCGCACCTCAACCGGAAACGTCGATCCATCTTTGCGGCGGTGGATGCCGTTGACCGTCATCGGGTTTTCTGGCGAGATTTGCTGCCAAATCTGCGTAAAATCATCCCGCGACAGCGCCACCTGGATATCTGAGACCGAGAGCTGCAGCAGTTCCTCCCGCGAGTACTGTAGGTTACGGCAAGCCTGCTGGTTCACATCGATGAAGTAGCCCTCTTGGTTCACCACAAATAGAGCATCTACCGCTTGGGCAATCAGCGCCCGAAAGCGGTTCTCACTTTCCCTCAAGGCCTCTTCTGCTTGCTTTCGCTCGGTAATATCGTTGATCACCGACAACATGCAGTCTCGGTTATTCAACATGATTTTCTCGGCTGAGTAGAGCGCTGTCCGAATGCGGCCATCCGATGTGCGGAATCGATACTCCCGGTTGCGTACCACGCCCTGCCGCTGCAAGTCTTTCACCACAGCAATGCGATCGCTGCGGCTCAGCCAAAATCCTATCTCTTCCACCGTACGGTTGATAACGCTATCATGCTCAAGACCAATGGCCTGCAGGAACGTCTCGTTGACTTCCAGCAGTCGTCCCTCGGCCAGAGTGCTGATAATCACAGCATCGGGGCTCGATCGAAAAGCCTTAGAGAACTTTTCTTCTGAGAGCCTCAAGTCCGCCTCTACCCGCTGTCGGTTAGCGATCCCATCAGCGATTCGATGCGCCATTTCAGCAAATGCCACCATTACTTCCCCCAACTCGTCTTTGCGGTGGCGATCGATTGAGGGGAGCGACGGGACTACGACAGCCGTCTGGTCTTGACTCAGCGCTTGCCCAACCCGCCTTAGATCCCGCCGCAGTCGCACAATAGGGTGAATCAATAAACGGTTGAGGACAATCATCGTGGCCAGGGTGACAAAAATCGAAATAATCACCACCAAGCCAGCAATACGGGCGATAAATTCTAAAAACTCGCGACGAACATCAGCGTTATGACGAATAACGACGAGGTAGTTATCGTTCATAGGGGGCATTTCCCACACAGCATCATAGCGGCCCGTGCGGCGATCAAGCCGCTCAAGTCGTCCCTGCTGGATGGCTTCGAACGCCAGTTCGGGAGGCTCGCCAAACTTATCGACAAGGGTGCCGTTACGGCGATAGAGTGCCCCCCCCAGCACCACCTCACCCTGCGCTGCTCTTAGCAGCTCTAAAACCTCAGCTTCATTTTGAGGCGGTCTAGCATCGAATGCTCCCGAGGCCTGCGCTGCCGACACCGCAGTCACATATTGCAGCAGCTCACGCTCCCGCCGCAAAACGGATGGGATCAAAATTAATATCTCAATCACGACGATACTGGCAAATACCCACAGCACAATGCGCCGCGACAGCCGTGCATTGAGCAGTATGGGCAACCGGTACGCCATGGAAATGCCTCTCAAAAGCTCTTACCTAGAATAGCGTCAGCACGTCTAGTATGATCGTTAGCCGAACATAGGAAAATCGCCATTATGCCGCTATCCAAATCCGACGCCAAACAGTTGCTCGATCGACTCGTCTTTGAAGACAGCACCCCTCAGCAGTGGTCTGAGGACGTCTGGGGCTTGAGCCCTGTTTTGGGTGACAGTGCTGCCAAGCTAGTAGAGATATACGGCGCTCTGATTGAATGCTGCCCTGAGGAAGCCCTAGATAATGTCCTGCAGTCTCTCTACCGAGAGCAGCTTTAGGTCAGACATCAGAGCGGCTTGGTTATTTATTCCTCCGGCGGACGACCGTACCACGGGCTGACCTCCACAACGCCGCTAGGCTGCAGCACGACACGAAACTGGCCGAGGGGGCCTTGTCCCAAGCCTGCTGGGGGAGTCTGGGTCAGCGCTAGCAGTGGGGTCTGGTCAGCATAGTCCAGCGCAACATCGTTGACAGGCTTGAAGCCAACAATGGCACCATCTTCATCGGTTCCGACTCGATATATCAAACTCTCGTCGGTCTCGGCGACGCCCTCCCACTCTTGGGAGATGGACCGCTGTAGTTGCAGCACTAGGGCGCTGATCTGATCGCCATCGGACAGGGGAGCCGCATTGGTAAACAATTCATCAATGGTGCTGTCGTCCGCTAGCACAGAAGGGGTGGCCTCACGAGCGATCTCTTCTGGCTCTATATCGCTGTCAGGTGACACCTCTGAACCCTCTGGGATGGCTCGAGACTCAGTTTGCGGATCTATCTCTTGTATCTCTGGCTGTTGGGCCTCTGGCTCTTGAACCTCTGGGGCTTCTTGGGTTTCTGGGGAAGAGCTATCCGCCGATGGGTCAGGACCATCGGCTGCGGCATCGCCCGTCTCCACAACGCTGTCAATTTGCTCCTCGCCTGCCGGGTTGGCTTCAGTTTCTGTAGGGCGGAACTCGGGCGGCGGCAAGAAGAACAGTGCGATCGCGGCGGCAGCGAGGCCAGATGCGCCAAGGGCGGCGGGAATCACCCGCTGGGCTAAAGGCTCTTGAGAGACCACAGACCGGCGAGACACCGACGAGAGCGGCAGCACTAAGTCGGGCAACGTTTGCGTATCGGCCACGAGCTGATCTACTGCCTCAGACAGGTCAAAGAGCTGGACCGTGGTGAGCTCTATCTCCAATGGCTCTGTGGGCTTGGCGGCAGCCTGGCTGTCCGGAGCCGCGCCATTGGTGTCGCCGCCGTCAGGCTGCACAATCAGTTGGTGGCGGTTGAGACCCAGGCGATTGAGGCGAACCCCAGCATTGGCGCTATCTCGCGGAATGTTGCTGAGTAGACCCTGGGCATAGGTATTGACGGTTTGCGCTAGCCCATGAATAAAGGCTTTCCCGCCCTTTAGAGGATGGGCATGTCCAGCGATGTGGCATTCAGCATTAGTCACCATTGACAGCACGGGGCGATCGCTTGTGTCTGGGGCATCGCTGCTCCAGCCTTCAATGATGAGGCGGCAGTTGGGTAAATCGTAGTGACGCTGAATTGTCATGAGACTTCTCCATCAAATAGGCTCGCCCACAGTCGCTGTGGTCCTGCCGTGCCGGTGCAAAACAGCAGCTGATTCAGCAAATCTAGGGCTAGGGTATGTAGCTTTTCTGGATCGCGGTAGGCGATGACAGCAGCCCGCTTTGGGTTCATCCGAGAGTGAAAGTGGGCCTGAAATCGCCCTAGGTAGTGGGCAAGGCCAAAGTTATGGTCAAACGAAAGCTGCTTGTCTTGAAGCTGCTGGTGCGCCAGCAGGAGCTGTCGTATGGTGCCTGTTCGCCGTCGAGCCAGATGGCAAGTGATCAGGGTAAGGGCCTTTGCTTCTTTGAGGCCCATGGGCTGACGTTGGCTATTGCGGCGCAGGGGGTTGGTGCTGCGCAACCGCCATAGGTTAACGCGATCGCCTATAACAGACTGAAGGTTGAGGTCTGCTGCAACCTGCAAAAGCGCCTCTGAACCACTTAAATCTAAGGCTTCAATGGCGAGAAGGAGCAGGTCAAGCTGCTGTCGAGCCCGCTTGGGACAATCTTGAATGCCACGAGCGGGCTCGGGGAGGGTGTTGAGAACGACCGGCATAGATGGCGCTGACGCACTGGAAAGTTGCATTCAAATTACGGCTTACGGTATGGACAGGGCGATGGCATGGGAGCAGCAAGACCTGGAGATTCGGTGAGTCAAACGACACCAGTTCGAGCAGCAGTCAGCAGAACAAGGCGTTGCTATAGTCCTATGGAGGGTGAGTCTCCCGCTATGCTTCAACCTGAACCCCTCGCCAGAAGGCGACATGCTCTTTAATATTCTGGGCGGCGTCTTTAGGGTCAGGATAAGTCCAGGCGGCATCTTTGTTCGTCTGGCCATCCACAACGAGAGTGTAGTAGCTCGCCACGCCCTTCCAGGGACAGCTGGTTTTCTTGTCGCTGGGCTGAAAGTAGTCCATCTTGAGAGAGTCTGGGGGAAAGTAGGCGTTGCCTTCGACGGTCTCGATGCGATCGCTTTCAGCGACGACGGTTCCATTCCAAATCGCTTTTGCCATGTTAGTTAATCCTCAACTGATAAGCCCTGAGCGCAAAATGCTCCCAGCACTGTGAACCAATAAGCGCTGATCGCGCTGTAAACCAATAAGCGCTGATCGCGCTGTAAACCAATAAGCGCTGATCGCGCTATAAACTGAGTGCAGTCGGCAGCGGTGACGGGCCGCACTCAGCACAGCCCAAACGAATTTGGCGATAGCCATTGTGTCTGAGCAGATCGTTTTGAACAGACAGAATAATATACCGTCTGCTCAGTAGTATATTCTAACGCTTGGTCTCGTAGCATAAACCTAAGCAACAGCAATAAAGCCGTATCAACCCTCTTCTTTTCTGATCTGCCATGACTCATCCATCCCCTAGGGCACGACGTAAACCGGTCGACTATAGTCACGTCCAAAGCCTACCCGATATCTGGGCTCAGGCTGCAGAGCGCTTTGGGTCCACAGTGGCGCTCCATGCCCCTCACCAAACTCCAGAGCTGACGCTGACCTATGCTGATGTGCATGATGCGATCCAGGCTTTTGCCGCAGGGCTACAGGCTCTTGGGCTAGGGTCCGGGGAAAAGGTTGCTCTGTTTGCAGATAACTCACCCCAGTGGTTTGTGGCCGACCAGGGCACAATGTTGGCGGGTGCCGTCAATGCCGTCCGCAGCTCCCAGGCCGATCGAGATGAGCTTCTTTATATCTATGACAACAGCGGCAGCGTAGGGCTGATCGTAGATTCCATTGCTGCCCTTGAGCGACTGCAAAAGGCTTGGGGCGATCGCCCTATGCGGTTTATCGTGCTGCTGTCCGATGAAATCTTACCGGACGGTCCAGTTAAAAGCCTCAACTACAGCCAGCTGATTGCCTTGGGCAAGACCACAGAGCTGAGGCCCGCCCATCGCTCTGGGGATGACATCGCTACGCTGATCTACACCTCAGGCACCAGCGGTCGCCCCAAAGGCGTGATGCTCAGCCACAGTAACCTGCTGTATGAAGTGAGTACGGTGCCCTACATCTTCGCTCCTCAGCCGGGAGAGCGCGTGCTGAGTATGCTGCCCAGCTGGCATTCTTATGAACGGACCTTTGAGTACTTTGTCCTGTCTCAGGGCTGCACTCAAATCTACACCAGCATTCGCTACGTCAAGCAAGACTTCAAGCACCATCGCCCCCAGTATATGGTGGGCGTGCCTCGCATCTGGGAGTCAATCTATGAGGGGGTGCAAAAGCAGCTTCGAGAGCAGCCCGCCAGCAAGCAGCGGATGGTGAGGTTTTTCTTGAGCGCTAGCGAGCGCTATATTTTGGCCAAGCGAACGGCAGCGGGCCTCGATCTCAACACACTGTCTCCTTCTTTGGTAGAAAAGCTTCGGGCGATAGTTACCATGGTGGCCATGTATCCATTCCATCAGCTGGGCGATCGCCTCGTCTATGGCAAGGTACGGCAGGCTGTCGGTGGCGAAGTCAACTATCTGGTCAGCGGTGGCGGCTCCTTGGCTAAACACCTCGACCTGTTTTACGAGATGATTGGCGTCGAGCTGCTCCAGGGCTACGGCCTGACAGAAACTTCGCCCATCACAAATGTTCGTCGCCCCGAGCGTAACTTTCGCGGCACCTCTGGCCCGGCTCTCGATCAGACTGAAATTCGCATTGTCGATCTCGACTCCCGACGGCCACTCCCCGCTGGCCAACAGGGCCTGATTTTAATTCGCGGTCCCCAGGTAATGCAAGGGTATTACCAAAATCCCGAAGCCACGGCAAAAGCAATCGACCAAGCTGGCTGGTTTGACAGCGGAGATTTAGGATGGGTGACCCAGGCTGGAGATTTGACCATCACTGGACGTGCCAAAGACACCATCGTGCTGACCAGTGGCGAGAATATTGAACCTCAGCCCATTGAAGATGCCTGCATCCGCAGTCCCTATATCGATCAGATGATGCTGGTAGGGCAAGACCAAAAAGTATTGGGAGCCCTAATTGTGCCGAATCTCAGCGCGCTGCAGCAGTGGGCTATGGCGCAGCAAAAGCAGCTCACGGCACCAGACGGCTGCCACCTCGACGGCCAAGACGCAACGGTGCAGCCGCCAGCAGCGGGGAGTTCCACCGTTGCCCTCACAGGTCGTGAAGTGACGTCTCTGTTGCGTCAGGAACTCAACCGCGAAATTAAAAATCGCCCAGGCTATCGCGCTGATGACCGCATCGGTCCATTCACGCTGCTGATGGAGCCTTTCACCATCGAAAATAGGTTGCTGACTCAAACCCTGAAGGTGCGACGTCCTGCAGTAACGAATCGATATAGCGGTATGATCGACAAGATGTTTGATTAGGCTTTGCTGATCTTCAAGGTCTGCATCCCATGCTTTGCAAACTTTGTATGGGTTATCAATGGCTGCTGCCCTGCCTAGGAGACCTCAGGGCAGCAGCAGGGACAGCAGGCACAACATAGTTAAAGATTCAGCTAGCGATCGCCGTTTAGGGTGACATCCGTCACGGGTTACACTAAAACGGATCGTGGATAAAAGCCTCCAGATCACTCATGGATTTAGAAGATATACCGAAAACGCTATGGATTTATCGTCACAGCTCATGCTCAAGCGCCCGGTCAACATCAAGGTTGTGGTGACCCCACGCTGGAAAGAAGAGGTGCAAAAGCAGCTTCAAAACCAGGTCAATCGGCTAGATGGCCAACTTCAGCAGCTTGAAACCCAGGGCCAGCAGGCGATCACCGAGCTGCAAAAGCAGGGCGATGCCGCAACGGCGCAAATCGAGAATGTTCAGACCCAGCTCAACACCAAGAAGAGCGAAATTCTGCAAAAGAAGAATCAGCAGCTGCAGCAGCTGCAGCAGATCCAGATGCTGGAGATGGACCAAGAAGTGGGTCAAGGGCAAATCGATAGCTTCTTTTCAGTGCAAAAAGGCGANAACCTCGTTCAGAAAATGCAGGTGGAGATTCTCCTTCGCGATGGCGTTGTGGAAGATATCCGTGGCGAACTTTAGGTCTTGTGCTTTGACCGTAGACTCCGTTTCTTAATGTATTTGAATAGCTAGTCAACTTATGATCCACGAAGTATTCATGCCCGCCTTGAGCTCCACCATGACGGAAGGCAAAATTGTGTCATGGCAAAAATCTGCTGGAGACAAGGTTGAAAAAGGGGAAACCGTTCTGGTAGTCGAATCGGACAAGGCGGACATGGACGTGGAGGCTTTCTATGAAGGGTATTTGGCCACCATCCTTGTTGACGCCGACCAAGTCGCGCCGGTTGGGTCAGTCATTGGCCTGATTGCTGAAACGGAAGCTGAAATTGAGCAGGCTAAGCAGCAAGGCCAGCAGGAGGCTAGCAGCAGCAGCAGCTCTGAAGCGAAAGGGGCGGCACCTGCGCCACAGCCCGC
>JGI12210J13797_10029467_pt1 | contig 12946 bp, 13 predicted proteins | sample ElkSlonscriptome_3_FD_13797 | JGI IMG/M metagenome (IMG submission 13797)
TGGTCGTTTGTTTAGCTATTACTTTGTTTTCTTGTGATAAAGAAGATGAGCAACTTTCTACCGAGGTTGGTATCGTTGGCAAGTGGCAAATAGAGTCTGCTGACATTATGATTGATGGTAAGTCATACGAAGCTTACATTGAGGAATCAATTAGCGAATTGAAGCAGCAATTGGGTGATAACTACTCTGAGACAATGGGTGATGCAATAAGAGCTTCACTTGATGAATTTGATCCAAATAGCGCGTTTGAAAATACAACCATTGAGTTTAAAAGCGACAAAACGGTTATTGTTACCGACGAAGATGGTTCAGGTACTGGAACTTGGGTCGCTGATGGTAAGCAGTTGACGATAAATTTTGACGACGAATCTCAGAAGTATACGGTACGTTCTCTAACCAACAGTCAGGCATCTTTGGCTATGGACGGAGGCTTTGATGATATTGAAATAGAAGACGCCGATTTACCAATGACAACTGAAATGATTCTGAATCTGAAAAAATAACTGAGTTCTTATTTTACTTTACAGCCACATTTTCTCTGGAAAGTGTGGCTTTTTTTATAGCCGATACCCAACCCCAACCCGCAAGGCGGCATTGCCTCGCTCGAAATAATAGTCACCCATCACCTCAATGCGCCATTCGTCGGTAATGCGGCGAGCGTAGCCCACTCCAGCAGCGTAATCTACTTCATCACTAATTAAGGGGCGTAATCGGATAAATACCGGATCAATTGGGTAAAGACGCATTCCGGGGATGAAGCTTAGTCGGTTCGGAGCAGTCCAGTATTCTACCCCAGCAGTGAGGGCAAGCTGCTGAATTAAGAAATAATTTGCCTCGGCGCTAAACTGAGCCTTGTTTACAAACTCAAACGGATCGTGGTTATCCGTTTTATAAGCATCAATGCCAAAGTTGAATAGAAACTGTGCTTGAGATATTGAGCTATGGAAAAGTAGTACGAAAAAAGTCAGGTAAAAAAAGTGTTTCATATAATGAATAGTAGGGTAGGTTTAGCAAAAGCTGAAATTACAGATTATTCCTGGCTTTCGTACAATTTCTTTAGGTCGTTTAATTCGTCGCGTAAGCGAGCTGCTTCCATGAAATTAAGTTCTTTGGCGGCTTTCTCCATACTTTTCTTTGTCTGTTTCATCAACTTCTCTAAATCAGGCTTGTTCATGTAAGCAACCACTGGGTCAGCCGCAATACTGGTTTGATCGGGACCAGCGTAGGTTTTGGCCGGTGCTTTTCGGGAGTCCGCTACTTTGGTTTGCCCCATAATAGCCTCTTTCGATTTGAGTACAGTCTTCGGAGTGATTCCGTGTTCCTTATTGTACTCCATTTGCTTATTACGACGACGGTTTGTTTCATCAATTGCTACACGCATAGAGCCAGTAATGGTATCAGCGTACATAATGCACATACCATTTTCATTACGAGCCGCCCGACCAATAGTCTGTACTAAGGAACGTTCGTTTCGCAGAAAGCCTTCCTTATCAGCATCCAGAATAGCAACCAATGATACTTCGGGTAGATCTAACCCTTCCCTTAATAAATTCACCCCCACCAGCACGTCAAAATCTCCCAGCCGCAGGCCGCGCAGAATTTCTACTCGATCCAACGGTTTTATATCCGAGTGAATGTAGCGACTTTGTACTCCAGCGCGCTCCAGAAATTTCTGCATCTCTTCTGCCATTCGCTTAGTAAGGGTAGTTATCAGCACTCGCTCATTATGCTTAACTCGGTCATCAATCTCACCCAGCAAGTCATCAATTTGATTAACACTCGGGCGGACTTCAATCACCGGGTCAAGCAAACCGGTAGGGCGGATCACTTGCTCCACCACTACTCCATCTGACTCGCGTAATTCATAATCACTAGGAGTGGCACTAACGTAGATAATCTGATTGGTCATCATCTCAAATTCGCTGAACGTAAGCGGGCGATTATCCAGAGCGGATGGTAAGCGAAAACCGTAGTCTACCAGATTTACTTTACGAGAACGGTCACCGCCCCACATTGCCCGAACCTGAGGAACCGTGACGTGGCTTTCGTCAATTACCATTAGGTAGTCTTCCGGAAAATAATCTAGCAAACAGAACGGACGCTGCCCCGGTTCGCGGCGATCAAAATAGCGGGAATAGTTCTCGATCCCGGAGCAGTAACCCAGCTCCCGAATCATTTCTAAGTCAAACTCAGTGCGTTCCTGAATACGCTTGGCTTCCAAGTACCGCTGCTCTTTTTCAAAACTACCAATCTGAGCTACCAAGTCGTCTTGTATCTCGTGGATTGCTTGTTGCTGAGTATCTTTACCTGTCACAAACAGGGTGGCTGGATAAATAGTGATTAAACGCTCATCGGCCAGTTTCTTGCCCGTATGCGGATCAACTCGGTGAATGGCTTCGATCTCATCGCCCCAAAAGTAAATACGGTAGGCAAAGTCGGCGTACGCAATAAAAATATCCACCGTATCGCCCTTCACCCGGAAATTCCCTCGCCTAAACTCACCCTCAGTGCGGCTATACAAAATGTCTACCAACGAATAGAGTAGCTTCTGGCGAGAAAGTAGGTCACCTTCTTGAAGCTTAACCACGTTTTTACCAAACTCATCAGGGTTTCCCAAGCCGTAAATGCAGGAAACTGAAGCTACAATCAGCACGTCACGCCGCCCTGAGAGCAAAGCAGAAGTAGCACTTAGTCGGAGCTTTTCAATTTCATCGTTGATCTGTAAGTCTTTTTCAATATACGTGTTGTTGGTAGGAATGTATGCCTCAGGTTGGTAGTAATCGTAGTAGGAGATAAAGTACTCTACCGCATTCTGGGGAAAAAACTGCTTAAACTCCCCGTACAGTTGCGCCGCCAGCGTTTTGTTGTGACTAATAACTAGGGTAGGCCGATTAAGCTGCGCTACTACGTTGGCAACCGTGAACGTTTTTCCCGATCCGGTTACACCGAGTAGCGTTTGCGCTCGATCATCAGCCTTGATGCCGCGTATCAGTTGATTGATGGCTTCGGGCTGATCGCCGGTAGGTTGAAAGTCGGAAGTGAGGATGAAATCCATAGATTCAATTAACAATGTGCAGTTTACAAGGAACAATTAACCGCGATAGCTTAAGAGAAACACTACATGACAAAGGTTAGTTTATCTGATATGAAATGATTAATAACTGATAATGAATGTGAGGTGAAGATTAATCGACGGGATGAAACTTTTGGTAGTAGAATTTTTCGCGAATAATGAATTCACCACGCCACTGCTGTACTGAGACTTCAGTGAGCTGGGATGTTATTTTTTTGATGGTTAGTAAAAGTGATTTTCCATTCGCTAAACACTACCTGCGCCTTGGCATCAATAGCTTGATTCAACAGCTTACTATGGACTTCCGAAACCTTGGATACTTTCGCTTTCTCAGCAGCTAAACAATTTGTCTTTCCTCGGCGGGGTTCTTCTTCGTTTTCTTGCATCACTACGTCGTCTGCGTAGAATAACTCTATTGCCAGTAGTGTCTTGCTCTCAGTAATCATAGAATTCAGTTGTTTGACTTTTTCCTGGAGTCCATTCATTAGTCATTAATATTGCTCCAAAACTCCCAGCTTTTCTCGGCTTGAAGATGAAGCATTTCTAGACCGTTCTTTATTAGCGAGCCTTGCTGTCTCGCGCGTTTCATAAAAGCTGTTTCTTCGGGATTATACACCAAGTCGTAGCAGAAATGATCAGATGTGATTTGGCTGTAATCTAAATTTGGGTACGTATCTATACGCGGAGTCATGCCCAGTGGGGTAGTGTTGATAATCAATGGATAATCTTGAAGGTCTTTCGTTTTTAAGTCAGCGTAAGAAATAGCGGCTTTACTGGTTTGGCGGGAAACGTAAGTGTAGGGGATAGATAAATCTTGGAGTACGCACACTACCGCTCGGGAAGCTCCGCCGGTGCCTAATATTAGTGCCTGAGAAATAGTTGAGCCATTCAACCAAGGTACTAAAGAATCGCGAAAGCCATAGTAATCGGAGTTGAAACCCACTTTTCTGTTCTTTTCAACCCGAACGGTGTTCACTGCGCCAATGCGTTCTGCTACTGGATCAAGTGCATCTACGTATTCCATTACCTGTTGCTTGTAGGGAATAGTAACGTTCAGACCTCGTAGGTTAGAATACTGCTGAAAAATTTCAGGTAACTGCTTAATGGTCGGTATTTCAAACAGCTCGTAGGCTGAATCAGTGATTTCCTCTCGTTGAAATTTTTCGGTAAAATATCGTTTAGAAAAAGAGTGGCTTAATGGGTAGCCGATCAATCCGTATAAATGTTCAATATCACTCAAAGTAATAATAGGTTTAGGAAAAGTGTTTCTTTATGCTAATTGCTCTTTTTTCTTATTCAGAATGTTATAATCAATTCACCTGATAGGTTAGCCCAAATCTAATGAATCTGCTGTAAGCTTCATTAATTCCACCATCGAAGCCCGATTTATAATTTCTGATCCCTCGTGTATAGCCAACGTACCCTCCGTATTTATCCTGGCTAATATTGACCTGAACCCGGGGTCGGATATCGGTATTAATCGTTTTTCGGTCTCTTTTAGTATTGTATTCTCGGGTGCCGGCTTCAGCACTCCCTCTCTCCCGAGAGCTAAGGCAGTAGGCAATGTCCATTCCCGCTGAAAAATCAATTGCCATATTTGCTAAGGTTAGCCGATAACCAATTTTAGGAAACAGATTGATAAAACTATTATTTAAATACGTTCGACCATCAGCAGCTATTGGGCTATTTCCGCCAGTGTTGGCAGAAACCCGAGTGATCTTTACTTTACTCCGCAGCATCTCGTATCCGAGATCAGCTCCAATAATGAAATTACTTTGGTAAACCTGGGTTACATTAGCGGAGATACCATAACTCAGCCCACCGCGCGAACCGTAGGGAGTATTAGTGTAACCATCTTCTTCTTGGGTGTTGAAATTTATCCAAGACGAACTCGTGGCCGATTCTCCCACAAAAGAAAAAAGCCCCGAATTTAGATTGATGCCCACCTCAGTAGATTGGCCGTAAGCACTGATAAAGCAGAAAGATAAATAGATTATAAACAGTATCTTCTTCATATCCCATTTTCTTGTTACGCAGAATAAATGATTTCTTTGTTAGAAAGACACCTATTAACCGAGCAACGTTGTACTCTTCCCAAAATAGCTATCGCTACGTAGTGAACTGCTTATTGATACTAATACTCTACCACTTCATTAACTCGCCGACGAGGAATAAGAAATAGCTCTTTCTGTCGGCCATCCAGATATCGTACGTTCTCGCCGTCAAAGAAGGCATCTTCTTCCATCATCATCCGTACTTCTTTATTCCAATCCGGAATGAATACCGCCGCATTCAGTTCAATAGAATAAGCCGTGTTGGCGTACATAGGGTAATCGCCTTTTACCGGTACGCCGCCCTGTTGATCCCATAGCCCAATGGTAGGGCCCGAGCCGTGACCGTAGTAGCCAATGGGATGAGTGTAAATAGTAGGCTTGATACCTTCGGCCTTCGCTTCTTCAATAGATGCCAGCAAGATTTCGTTGCCAGTACGACCGACCTGAAAGTTGTCGGTGAGAATATCCATCAGGCGCAGAGCAGTCTGGTGGGCTTTTCGCAAGTATGGAGGGGCTTCGGTTTCCCCTGGCTTCAGCACGTAAGCATTTTCCTGCGTATCGGTATTCATATCCAGATAGGTAATGCCAAAATCAACGTGCAGTAAATCGCCGGGCATAATCACTTGTTTATCCGGTCGTTGGGAAAAATTACGCTCTTGCTCCGTATTTTCCGGGTCGGCTCGTTGCACATCTACCGTAGGGTGAAACCACGCATCTAGCCCCAGTTCATTTACTCGATTGCGATACCACCACACTACTTCTTCGGTCGTAGTGACGCCCGGATGAATTACTTTCTCCGAAAAACCTTCGGCAATAATGTGGTGAGCAATACGGGCAATATGTTCGTACAGGATCTCCTCACGTTCGGTGCGGGTTTCCAGCCAGCCAATAGCTAGTTTCTCAGCGGTGGTAACCTTTTTAGCTTGGGCGGTTGATAAGGCACCTATCAAGTGCAAATAGTCGGTATGAGCCAAGCCATCGGCTTGAGCGAAGTACTCTGAAGTATTTACGCCAATTTGTTCAGGATTGCGATCGGTAATAATCTCGGCCAGACGTTTCCACTGGTCGGGTTCTTCTTCTGGGTTCCAGGCTTTCTTAAATACACTGCCTACATTGTAGCGAGCCACCGCCAGACATTCTACCGAGTCGGCTCCCTCGGGATAATACATAACGAGCATGGTGGTGCGCCGAGCCGAAAGCCAGGTAGGTGGAAGTAGCGTTTTTAGTACCGGATCTTCATTGTATTCGCGAGAAATAAGTAGCCACAGATCAATGCCACTGCGCTTCATCAAATCAGGCAAAATAGTGCGGATGCGCTCTTCTAAAATTTCTTCTTCTACCTGGGCTCGTTCTTCCAAGTCAAGCACTTTAGGTAAAGCAGACTGGGCTATAAGGGAAAAGCTGATAAAAAAACAGCAAATAGTGGCAATCAGATTCTTCAATCTCATAGTACAGGAAAGGTTTTGGTCAACCTCAAAACTACAAAACGAACGGTAGGCTTCCTAGCAAATAGGTAGTGATGGATGAGTAATTATGAGCGAATAACAAATAGCACCTTTAACTACTCATAAGTCAATTACGGCTTTTTTGGTACAAGTACACTGGTTCAAAAAAATTGGGATTATTCGTTAGGCCAACGTTCTCAAATCCGTTCTTTTCCGCTACTCGTTTGGCTCCTTCATTATCGGGGGTAACAAAGGCTTTGAGCGTAATGAAAGGTAGGTTCTCAAAGGCATAGCGAGTCATCTCTGCTACAATCTCAGTGGCAAAACCTTGTCCCCAAAAGTCAGGTGAAATGGCGTAAAACAACTCAGCTTCTTCTTCATCTAGTGAGTTATAACCCGTAGACCCTACCAGTTTGCCTGATTGCTTTTCTTCTACTCCGAAGATTAGAATCGGATTATCCGAATCATAAAACGAAGTGATGAGCCCCAGCAGATGTTTAATGCCTCGTTCAGTCATAGTTTCCTCATCGAAGGCCAAAGTGGAGGTTACCCGTTGGTCACCCAAAAGTGCTACGAAATCGGCTTCATCGGCGGTTGTAAGTTGTCGGATAATGGTTCGTGATGTTCCGGTAGAATGAAAAGTGCCCATATCGGAGGTGAAGATAGTAAAACTTAGATATTCATGTTCGGCAACTACCAATGAACCAATGAGGGTTTTAAGCAATAACTCTTTTAGTATTAATAGCAAATAGTCCAACTCAACTGCGAACGATCGTCTTGCCGAAGTTTATCGAATAGGGTCGGGGTATCGGAGAAATCTACCGTAGCGGTTAAAAATTGATCCCAACTATCATCTTTCAACAACTCGAGCACGGTTTGCTTCCGACGACGATAATCCCAGCGAGCCTGCTGATGTGGTGGAATCTGAGAAACCTGCGAACTGATAATCTGCTTCCGCTGCTGGTGAAAACTACCGCCCAGCTTAACTTCCGCCGAACGAGTGCCGTACCAACTCAATTCAATTATTTTTCCTTCATTTCCTACGGCATCAATACAAGTTTGTAGTCCGGCACTACTCCCACTGGTATGAAACGCCACGTCGAGCGAGTCATCTGAGGAATCATATAGCAGAAAGCCCTGCTCTTTGGCACCAGCCTGCCGAGCTGAGTCTGCTTCAGCTACCTGCACCTGCGTAGCCGGAAACTGACGAGATAAATGCGCTACTAACGAGCCAATCAGTCCCATGCCTACTACCAGAACCTGATCTCCGGCAGAAGCACCACTATCCCAGATAGCATTCAGCGCAGTTTCCACATTGCTGGCTAATACTGCTCGCTGCGGGGGGACTTCGTCGGGAATAACAGTTACATCAACTTCGTTTACTACACAGCTTGACTGATGAGGATGAAGCAAGTGAACGTGCTTACCCAGAAGGGAGCTAGTACCCTCAACTACTTTTCCTACTAGCGAATAGCCGTACTTGATTGGAAATGAAAAATCACCTTCCATATACGGCACGCACATAGAATGATGCAGTTCTGCCGGGATCTGCCCGGAAGCCACCAAAGTTTCAGTACCATTGCTGATGAGCGAATAGGCCGCTTCTACCCGACATTGACCATTATTGAGAGGTAGTGTTGGCTGGGTACGAACGAGGCTTTCCTGCGCCGAAAGATGCCAAAGTGCGGAAGTATTATTCATGGTGCATTTCGCCCACAAACATAAACGTATCGCCGATAGACTTGTAGTAAAAGCGATCAAACTGTACCGCTTCGCTGACTGAAGTAATTTCGGGTAGCGTAAAGCTATCCAGTCCTGACCCAAAGATCAGGGGAGCAATATGTAGTTGTAGCACATCGATAGATTTTTGCGCCAAAAAGCTGGAAGTAGTGGCCGAGCCACCTTCTACATATACAGTAGATAACCCATTCTCGAAGAGTAACTTGAGTATATCGGGGCAGGCAATTTTACCAGCATCGTTAGACGGTAGCTGTACGTATTCGGTATTCTCTAAGCCAGGATCATCCCCACTACCAATAACTAGCACCGGATTTTCAGTATCGCTTTGTAAACTACTGAAATCACTCTCGGTAGAACAGATCACAACTCTTCGGGGGTTGCGACCTTCTACTAAGCGAACGGTGAGCGAAGGGTGATCGTAATTGAGCGTGTGCGACCCAATAAGAATACTGGAACACAGAGCACGCATCCGATGGGCGTGTATGAGATTATCTTCGTTACCAATCCACTTAGAGTCGCCTTTTTGGGTAGCGATTTTTCCGTCCAACGATTGGGCGAAGTGGGTAATAGCTACGGCTCGTTGTTGCTTTCTAGCCTGAATCGGTAGAAAGCAATAGGGCATATACGTGGCTAGAAAATCAATAACCTCCTCATCCAACTCGTACACATAGTCTAGCACTAAAATCGTATTGTCTAGATAGAATGAAGTCGCTTTATGATGCTGAACATCAGCTTCAGTATCAATAACTACCAGCACCAGCGAATTTTGCGGATTGGGTACAGGAAGACGATTAACGTATACTTCGCACTTCTCCCCAAAATTGATAAAGCAAAAGCGCACTTCATCCGAAGTATCAGCAATGGTTTTTTTCAGTAGAAGTAAGCCCTGCCAATAGTTCTCCAGTGTCATGATTCTGTATTAACGATGATTATTGTTATTTGCGGGTAGGTCAATCATATGCCCCATCAGTTTCTGCTTCGTCTGAAGATATCCATAGTTCTCTTCACGAGGTGTGATTTCCAAAGGAACCCGATCTACCAGTTCAATTCCTGAATCGATAAAGCTATCCACTTTTTCAGGATTGTTGGTCATCAAATTGATAGACTTCACTTTTAGGTCTTTCAGCATTCGGATAGCAATGTCGTAATCGCGAGCATCAATTTCAAATCCTAAATGCAAATTAGCTTCGGCGGTATTTAAACCTTCATCCTGAAGATTGTATGCTTTCATTTTATTAATCAAACCAATGCCTCGTCCTTCTTGCCGAAGATAGATAATGATACCGCCTTCTTCTCCTGTTTTCCGCATTGCCTCTTGTAGCTGTTCACCGCAGTCGCAGCGTACAGAACCAAATACATCACCTGTCATGCATTCCGAATGAATTCGTACTAGTATAGGTTGAGAAAAAGTAGTTTTGTCGCTGACCATAGCGATATGAGGCATAGGATTATTCTCCTGGTCGGCGTACGCAATAATACGAAACGTCCCGTAAGGAGTAGGTAGGGGAGTTTCGGCCTGTCGTTCTAAGGGCACCATAATTATCTTTCCAGCCATTCATTAAATCGAATGGCAAATTTTATCATTCGCTCAATACAAGCTAATTTGTAAACATACGGAGTATCCGAATGATTTCCCAACTAGAACCAGTCGAGAAATGTTCTTCGGAAGAAAAGACCAGCAGTTAAGAAAAATGACGGTTCAACCCTACAGTTGATTAAAAATCCGTAACTTTCTCCAGACTACAAATGAACCTAATTTAAAGAATATGAACCATTCTATTGTGGTGATTGGCAGCTCTAATATTGATCTGATCGCCCAAGTAGCCCACTTTCCTCAACCCGGCGAAACCATAGGAAACGCTCGCTACAGTCAAGCCTACGGCGGAAAAGGAGCTAATCAGGCAGTAGCGGCTGCCCGGGCTGGGGGCGAAGTGACTTTTATTGCCAGCGTGGGTAACGATACGTTTGGTCAGACCATGCTTGTTAACTTTTCCAAAGAAGGTATCAGCACTGATTATATTACTCAGTCAGGTGAGGAATCTAGCGGTACGGCGATTATTTTGGTAAATGAATCTGGGGAGAATTGTATTGCTGTAGCTCCGGGAGCGAATGCGTTGCTTTCATCCGAACTGATTGACGAAGCCCGAATTGCTATTTCGGGCGCGGAAATCATTTTGCTGCAACTAGAAATTCCGGTAGAAACAGTGACTTATGTGGTGGAGCTGGCTAATAGACTGGGTAAAAAGGTAATGCTGAATCCGGCACCGGCTCAGGAGCTAAGCGACGATTTGCTAAAACACCTGCACTATTTAGTGCTTAATGAAACCGAAGCGGCCTTGCTGGTAGGACATCCGGTAGACACTAAACAGCAGATAGAGGCTGCGGCTAACGAACTGCTACAAAAGCGAGTGCAAACCGTAATTATCACATTAGGAGCAAGGGGAGCTTACGTGGCTACTCGGCGCGAGCAACAGACTATTTCCGCCTACCGAGTACAACCAGTGGACACTACCGGAGCGGGCGATACTTTTTGCGGTGCATTAGCCACGGCTTTGTCTCAACAAAAAAAGCTAAACGAAGCGGTTGCTTTTGCTAACGCGGCGGCAGCTTTAGCTACTACTAAACTAGGAGCACAACCTTCCGCACCTACCACTTCTGCGATCGCTACTTTAATAAAGGAACAATCATTTTCATCCGATGAGGATTTTTGAAATAATATTCTTTATTGCTGATTAAATATTACTTTTATGAGTATTATTTCCCTTGATTGGGGCATTCTTCCTCAGAATAATCTGCCAATTGAGGCGGAATAAAGGGTATAATCCCCAAAAATAGCTCATTTGAGGCTATTTTATGTTGTGGCATACAATTTTCATAAGTTATCACAGATTAACACAATTAAATTTTTGAGACTTATGAAAAGATACGCAATCCTCGTCCCCGCCCTGGCTCTGATGTTTGGCTGCAATCATAAAGAATTGGAAAATCAAGTTGCTGCTCTAGAAGCTGAGCGACAGCAAATTATGGCTGCTGCTGAACAGAAAGATGCTACTCTTACCGAGTTTATGCAATCGTTAGCAACCGTAGAAGATAACCTTCAGAAGATCCGGGAGCGGGAGCTGAACATCGAGATTATCCAGCAAGAGAAAGGAACAAATCCCAAAGAAACTCAGGAGCAGATTGTTAGCGATATTCAAATGATTAACACTTTGTTAGTAGAAAATCGGGAAAAGATTCAAGACTTGAATAAAAAACTAGCGGGAGCTTACGGCAAGAATAATAAACTAAGAAAATCACTCACTAAACTAAAAAATGACCTCACTGAGCAGATTAAGTTACGAGAAACAGAAATCGGTACGTTGAAGGAGAACTTGGTAGCCATGGAAATGAAGGTGGAGGATTTAAATATGAACGTAGCTGACCTGGAGAAAACCAACGTGGCGAAAGACTCGGTAATTGAAGAGCGAGTAACCGAACTTCACGAAGCTTTCTACGTTGCCGGAACTTCTAAAGAGCTGCAAGAGAAATCAGTAATCGACCGTAAGGGGGGAGTACTTGGATTGGGTAGAACTACCACTTTAGCGGCTAAGTACGATGCCCAGCAGTTTACTAAAATTGATATTCGTGAGCGAATGAGCTTTCCATTACCCAGCGAAGATATAAAGTTAGCGACTACCCATCCGGTAGGTTCTTACCAGATTAAAGCGAATGAAGAAGCAAAAACCAGCCAATTGGTTATTGCCGATCCTGAAAAATTTTGGGAGTCCTCTAAGTACCTAGTAATGGTCGTGAAGTAATCAACCCTTTTTTTTCCTCATAACCTCCGAACTACGGGAGCGTCCTGCTTCCGTAGTTTTTTGTTGTGGTCGAATAGTCAATATTGATAATCTGTTAGTGAATGATAGTAATCCATCAGCTTGGCTAATTCCGCGCCATTTTTTTTAGATACTTTCTCCTCCCTAGCGAACTTATAAAGTTCAGTTGAATGTGCGCCTAGTGTCTCGATAAGATCCTTAACGGAAGTTATCCTAATAATTTCACTATCTGATTTCATCAAATAGTGTAGATCAGGATCGCGAGCAAAACGATGAGGTTCTGTTCCCCCAAAAGTTTCGGTTGTTTTTTTAAAAAAGGATGTTTTCATCTTTGTCAAGATAGCAGGATAGCTAGAATTCCATTTTTTCACGAATCCTGATATCTCCGTTTCAAGGCTTGACTCAATGTAAATGAACACTTCATCACCTATAAATATTTTTTCAATAAGGCTCGGATTAGCAAAATCAAAAATAGTGCTGTCTTCCAGATACTGAAGTGCGTCATTGTGCAGATTTAGCCTCAGAGGAACCTGACGAACGTTTAGGTTTTCGTCATAAACTTCACCCGGTATGAATTCATCATACAAATATCGACTTCCTTTCACATATAACTTTGACGACTGATGGAGCGATCCTCCGTGAGTTGGCGTATCGGCGATAAGAGTCTGCGCTGAGGAAATTAAAGGGCATAAAAACAACAATAGTATGAAAAAAGTGGTAAGGCGATGATGGCCGTGCATAAAAAAATGCATATAGCAAAAAGTTATGTGATTATCACCAATATAATAATTTCAATTCATTTCTGGTACTGTTATTTTC
>JGI12210J13797_10247420_pt1 | contig 12945 bp, 9 predicted proteins | sample ElkSlonscriptome_3_FD_13797 | JGI IMG/M metagenome (IMG submission 13797)
CAACAACATCGAGATGATGGGCGAGCCGGTGCGGATCTCGGCCAGCGAGTCGTCGGGGCTGACGAATGCGGTGGTGGTGCCACCTCTCAAGGTCCGGGACTTCACCTTCACGTCGCTGTCCGACGCGATCTAGGGCGAGTCCCGCCGAGAGCGCCGCAGAATTCCGGGCCGACGGTGACGCCCCCGTCGGCCCGGGACGCCGCGCGATCCGATGATCCGCTTCGAGTCCCGGGCCAAGGGCGGGGCGGGTGGCGCATCTCGGAGGACTTCGATGCGCCCCTTCCTCGACACGGCGGGTCTCCGACGTGGTCCAGGAATCCGGCCTCGAGGAGCTGCCGCTACGGCTTCGGCACGCTCGGCTCACCGGCACCCTGCCCTGGCACCACCGGGACCCCTTCGACCGAAGGCTCGTGGCCCAGGCTCTGGACAAGGGCCTCACGCTGGTGACCCGGGACGCCGCCCCAGCGGACTACGACGTGCCCCATCTACGAGCTTGAAGGCCCCTCCTCACCACTCCACGGAGAACCCGAAAAAGGGCAGGAAGGATGTTCCCTCCAGGGGCCTGAGGTTGTCCGGGAAGGCCGGGTCCTGGGAGTAGAGAAAGCCCACCCCGTTCGCTCGATTGGTCACGTTCTGCAAATCCAGGAAGACAACCCCGTTCCATCCGTCGAACTCGAAGCGACGCTCGGCCCGAACGTCGAGTCGCAGGTAGGCTTCGGTCCGCTCCGAGCTGATGAGGTCCCAGTCCGGTACCCCTCGTCCGGTGATGGGGAATTGCTCCTCCGAGAGCTCCTCGTCGAAGGGGGTGTAGGGACGGCCTGACAGCACCCGCAAGCGGGTCCCGAGCTCCCAGCGGTCGCCGAGCCGGTAGCCGGCGGTGAGGTCCACGGCGTGACGCACGTCCCAGGCTGAGGGCTTGAAGACGCCGTCTGCCCCGGTGAATTCGCTCCAGGACAGCGTGTACGCCCCCAGGGCGTAGAGGCTGCCAGACAGCTTGCGCTGCCCGAAAAGCTCCACCCCGTAGGCCCGGCCTTCCCCGTCGGAGGTGAGAGGCTCGGCGCCGATGAACCCGTAGTCACCGCCCAGATTCGCCAGCGACACCCGGGGGTCATCCCGGAGCACCGGGTAGTCGGTGTACCCCTTCCAGAATCCCTCCAACGACAGGCGCGTCACAGCGTCGGGCTCGAAGGTGAGTCCCGCCACGGCCTGGACGTTCCGGATCTGGGACAGCCCCAGATTCACCAGCTCTCCGTCCTCCTCCACGGACACGCTGAGGAGGTCCGGGGACTGATGGTGGATTCCCGACGCCAGGGCGAGAGTCCAGCGAGGGGCCAGGCGCAGGGAGAGGGCCAGCCGGGGAGAGACGCCCAGGCCGCTGTCCAGCACCCCGATGTCGTCTACGCGGACTCCCGCGGTGATCCGGGCACGATCGTCGGCCAAACCGAAGGTCCCCTGGACGAAGCCCCCGGGATTCCAGCTCGTCACCTGGCTCCCGAAGACCAGGTCCTCGTCGAAGGGCAACCCCGGAACGGCGGCCTGGAAGACGTCGGCGTTCAACGACTCCCGGGCCAGTCGGACTCCTCCGGCCCACTCCACTCCCCACTGCCGCACCTCGCCCTCGAGACGGATCGGCGTCTCGTCCACGATGGACCGGTTCGTGAGGACCGGCTCATCGTCGGGGTCGAGATCCTGGAATCGGTAGTCCGTCCGCGAGTGGCTCGCGACGAGACGGATCAGACCGTCCCCGACCAGGCGCCGCCACGTGCCACCGATGGTCCCGCTCCGCTGATCGTTGTCGATGATCCTCGCCGACAGCTCCTCGTTGGCGATGTCTCCCGGATCCGGCTCCACGATGTCGAAGTTGTCGATGGCCCCGATCCCCACGAAGGTGATCCGGTCGCGGTCGGTAGGATTGAACTCCAGACGCGTCTGGGCGTCCCAGTAGTCGGGCCGGATCGGCAGGTCCACCACCTCGAAGAGGAACTGGAGGTAGGAGCGCCGCACCGAGAAGAGCCAGTTTCCATTCTCGCCCATGGGCCCATCCAAGGTGACGCCCGCCTCGGCGGCGCCCAGCGTCACGTCGCCCCGGACCCCCTCCGAACTGCCGGGGCGGTTCTCGATCACCAACACCGAGGACAGGGCGTCGGGATAGCGGACCGGGAAGGCGCCGCGGTAGAACTCCGCTTCACGGATGAAGTCCACATTGATGAGGCCCAGCGCGCCGCCGGTGGCTCCCTGAGTGGCGAAGTGGTTGATCTGTGGGATGCGGATTCCATCCAGGTAGTAGGCGTTCTCCCCGGGCCCTCCACCACGAACCAGGAGGTCGTTGCGGTTGTCCACTCCCCCGATCACACCGGGAAGCGAGAGGAGGCTGCGGGAGATATCCTGAAGCCCCCCCGGCGTCCTCCGCACCTCTGCGGGAGAGAGGAGGGAGGCGGAAACCGGGGCCTCCTGAGGGACGGAGAAGGCTCCCTGCTCCACCACGATACCCTCGAGCTGAACCGCCCGGGCCTCGACCTCTATGAGGACGAATGTGGAGCGGCTGGACTGGACGCGGATCTCCGCCTCCACCGCCGTAGCGTAGCCCAGGGAGCTCGCCCGGACCGTGTAGAGGCCCGGCTCGAGACCCGGGATCACAAACTCCCCCTGACCATCGGTCGCGGTCGCCCGACCCGAGGGCTCCAGGGTGATCTCGGCGTCGGAGACCGGTCGTTGGGTGACGCCGTCCACCACTCGACCTCGCAGAACACCCTCCTGGGCCGAAAGCGGGCTCGCCAGCACCTGAGAGAGGAGGACCAGGACGAGCACCGGGACGACCCAGCTGGGCACTGGAAGGCCACAGGCGCTGCCAGGACGTCGGCAGGCGCTCTCAGGACGTCGGCAGGCGCTCTCAGGACGTCGGCGGGACTGGTCTCTCTGCTTCATGCGGAGAACCAGAGCCGGATGGCGAAGACGATGACGGTGACCGTGACCACTCTGCGGACCCAATCCTGCCCCTTGCTGATGTTGAGACGTACTCCGATCTGTCCGCCCACGAACCCCCCTGTGGCCAGTGCGAACCCCAACCCCCACTCCACCATACCGTTCAACGCGAAGCCGGCGAGAGCCAGGGGCGTGAAGAGCATCACGAGGGTCACCTTCATGGCGTTGCCCCTGATCAGATCCAACCCGGCGTGAGTCACCAGGGCCAGGATCACGAAGCCCACGCCGGCCTGGATGAACCCGCCGTAGAATCCGACCCCGAAGAACCCCGACATGAGGAAGGCCCGGTGGAGCGCACCGGTGGGGGGCGCCGCCCCGATTTCGGTGGATGGCTTCAGCGGACTCCACAGTGTCCATAGCGCCACGGCCACCATAATACCCGCAAGGACTCGCTGAAACACCCCGTCGTCCACCTGGATCGCCGCCCAGATCCCCACCGCAGCCCCGAGGAGAGCCGTGGGCGCCGCCAGCTTCACCCACTCTCCATCCAGGTACCCCCGGCGTCGGAAGCTCCACGACGCCCCCGCGGTCTGGATCAGGATCGCCACACGGTTGGTTCCGTTGGCGACGCCTGGGGGGAGCCCCAGGAAGATGAGGACCGGCAAGGAGAGGAGTGAGCCTCCCCCGGCCAGGACGTTCAAAGTCCCGGCGATCAGCCCCACCCCGATGAGCAGCGCCGCCGCAGCGGGATACGACAGGTCCAATGAGACCTCGGAGCGTGGAGAGGAGGAGAGAGTTCACGCCCCGCGCCGGGGGCTGACCCCACAAATGTGGCCCAGCCAACGGGATGCCGCCAACACTCTCACACGCCGGGCAGGGCTGCCGCTCCCCCACGCGTCGCACAGAGAGCACCCCTGTCGAGAGCGTGGAGTCGGTGAGTCATCGGTGAACCCGGCTACGTGGACCGCCCCCCCTCCAACCAATGACCGAAGACATCCAGCCCCTGGACGAAGGACTCCCTCCCGTAACCGATCCGAAACGCCCCATCGCCGCCGTCGAAGAGTGAGCCGGGAGCCAGCAGCACTCCCGCCTCCTCTCGAACCGCGTCGCACATCGCCTCGGCACCGCCGCCCCGGACCACGGGGAAGCAGACCGAGCCGGCCCGGGGCTTCTCCCAGGCGAAGCGATGCGAGTGCCGTTCCATGAAGACCACCAACGCCTCCCGGTTCCGGAGCAGCCGCGCCCGGTTCCGGGACAGGAGCACGTCGGAGTGCCGCAGCGCCAAGGCCCCCAGGAATTCCGCCGTGGCCGGGGCGCAGATCGTCGTGAAGTCCTTCACTCGGGCCACCCGGTCCCGGAGATCGTCGTTCCCGGTGGACAACCATCCCAGGCGTAGCCCCGGCAGACCGTACGCCTTCGACAGCAGTCCGAGAGCCGCCGCGTCGTCGGACAGCTCGGTCACCGAAGGGAGCCGATCCTCAGGACGGTGCTGGGTCCCCCGATACGCCTCGTCGACGAAGAGCTGAACACCCCGCGCCGCGCACATTCCCACGATCCGCTGCAGCGCTTCCAGGTTGAATTGATGTCCGGTGGGGTTGTGCGGCGTGTTGATCACGACGAGGCGGGTCTGAGGGCGGATCGCCGCCTCGAGCTCGCCCAGATCCCAACGCCACGCCCCATCCCGGGCCTGCCCCCTCCAAAGCTCCACTTCCGCTCCGGCCATAGCCGGAGCGGACCGTAGGGCCTGGTAGCACGGCGCCTGAACCACGGCGTGGTCTCCTGGCGCGAGGACGGCGTGGGCCAGTGTATGGATCACCTCCACCCCGGCGGCGTGGACCAGAACGTGGTTCGGAGAAAGGCCCGGAACCGTGTTGGCCACGGCCTGCCGGATCGCCTCCCCGCCCTCGCTAGGCGTGTATCCCAGCCAGACCTCGTCCAGAGAACCCCGAGCGCCGGGCTCCAGCTCCAGGAGGTCGCTCACCGTCATGGACTCGCAGTCCGAAACGGCCAACAGGTGGGAAGTAGAAAACTCGTAGTCGGCGAAGAAACGCTCGATGTGGAAGGTCTCTCGGATCATGGGTTTCGGGGCAGCTTTGCGGCATGGACGACCAGGGCGCAGGGCCTTGGCCTTGCGGGGTTATCTTCTGCCCCATGGCCATACGCATCTTCGTGACGGGCGGCACCTTCGACAAAGAGTACGACGAGATCCGGGGACGGCTCTTCTTCCGGGATTCCAACCTGGCGGATATGCTCCGCATGGGCAGGAACCGGGCCGACGTCCAGATCCGGACGCTCATGATGGTGGACTCCCTGGACATGAGCGACTCCGACCGGGAGCTCATCGTCCGAAACTGCCGGGACGTTCCGGAGCGGCACGTCGTGATCACCCACGGGACGGACTCCATGGTGGAGACGGCGCACCTACTGGCGGAGGCAGCCCTGGACAAGAGCATCGTCCTGACCGGCGCCATGATCCCTATCGCCTTCGGAAGCTCCGACGGCCTCTTCAATCTTGGGGGCGCTCTCACGGCCGTCCAATGCCTTCCGGCTGGCGTCTGGATCACCATGAACGGCCTCGTCTTCGCCTGGGACAACGTGCGTAAGAACCGCGCCACAGGGGTGTTCGAACCCCTGGATGAAGGCCGGTTGCTCCACGTCGAGGCCGGGGGCGTGTCGCCGGACTGACGGTACGGAGCGTCGGAGCGTGGTGCCGGACCGATCCCCCTCGGGGACCCGGGGCGGGGTGCCGGAATGACCCTCCGGAGGCCCGTGCCGACCGCGCCCCTCAGCCCCGCTTCGCCGCCCTCAAGAAGCGCCGGGCCAGTTGGGCCACACGGTCCTCGTCGTCGGCCTCCGCCTGGACCAGGATCTTCTCCACCACCGGGACCAGGCGAGGTTCGCCCCAACGATATCCCGTCGCCGTCTCGGCCCCTCGGGAGTTGCCCGCGTCGGCACCCTGGATCAACGCCCACGCCGCCGCCTCGTCGTAGTACTCCGAGTCGGGGTCCGGGAGCCGGTAGTCGGGCTCCGGGAGGTGGTCGTCCTCTTTAGCGAAGGCGCGGGACATGGGGGATCGGGTTGGAGGGTGGGAGGCGGTCAGCGCCCGGGGACCACGCCACCGGGAAGGATGTCTCCCTCGAAAGGCCGCTCTGCGAAGCGTGCCTGGCTGAAGGCCCCTCGACCGAACTGCCCCTGGCCGAACTGCATCTCGTACAGTTCGGCGTAGCGCCCGCCTCGGGCAAGGAGTTCGCTGTGATTGCCCGACTCCACCAGGTGCCCGTCCTCGAGCACATGGATGACGTCGGCGCCCTCGATCGTGGAGAGGCGGTGGGCAATGACGATGCTCGTGAGACCGCACCCTCGGGAAAAGAGACCGTCCAGGGCGTCCTGGATGACAGCCTCCGACTCGCTGTCCAACGCCGAGGTCGCCTCGTCCAGGACCAGGAAGCGGGCCTCCTTGAGGATCGCCCGGGCGATGGCCACGCGCTGCTTCTGACCTCCGGAGAGCTTCACTCCGCGCTCTCCGATCTCGGTGTCGTAGCCGGCCGGTAGCTTCTCGATGAAGTGGTGGGCGTTCGCGAGCTCGGCGGCCCGGCGGATCTCCGCCTCCCCGGCCTCCGGATCTGCGTAACCGATGTTGGCCTGGACGCTCCCGGAGAAGAGGGTCGGCTCCTGAGGCACCACCGCGATGGCCTGTCGGAGGGACGCCAACGTGTACTCCCGGATGTCCTGGCCGCCGATGGCTACCCGCCCCTCCTGGGGGTCGAAGAGGCGACCGATGAGGCGGGTGAGGGTGCTCTTCCCCGAACCGGACGATCCCACCAGGGCCGCCGTCTGGCCCGTTACGAACGCCAGAGAGAGGTCCTCCAGCGCTGGCTCATCGGCCCCGGGATAGGTGAAGGTGACGTGAGAGAAGGTCAGATCGCCCTCGGGCTCCTCGGTGCGCTCACCCTCGGGCTCCGGCGCCGACTGCAAGAGCTCCGAAACCCTCTCCAGCGCAGCCATCCCGGCCTGGAGCTGGTTGTTGAAGAACATGACCGAGATCACCGGGCGCTGGAGCTGACGCTGATACATGACGAAGGCGGTGAGTTCACCCAGGGTGAGGGTGCCTTGGGACACCATCCACCCCCCCAGCACCAGGAGGGCCCCGATCCCGTAGTTCGCGGTGATGGTGATGGACCCCTCCATCTTCCCGACGTCCTTGCGGCGCTCGAGGTTCAGGCGGACATACTCGTCGTTCCGGGACCCGAAGCGCTCCTCCTCTCGGTCCTCGCCGACGAAGGACTTCACGACCTGGATGTTGCTGACGGACTCCGTAGCGACGGCGGACATCTCGCCGACCTGCTTCCGGATCCGCCGCGCCGCCTGCCGCAACGGCCCCTGGTAGTGCCGGGTGATCCACGCCAGCAGGGGCAGGATGACCACGTTCACCAGGGCGAGTTGCCAGTTCATCCAGAGCAGGATCGCTGCGATGACCAGGATGCTGAACAGCTGCCCCGCAAGCCGGGTCGCCCCAGCCTGGATCATCCCCTCGAGAGCGTTGACGTCGCTGACCACCCGGGAGGTGAAGGAGCCCGTCTGTTCATCCTCGAAACGGGTGATGGGAAGCCGAAGGAGCCGACCGTATGCCTGTCGACGGATATCGGCGATGACGCTCTGGGTGAAGGCGTAGCTCAGGTACATGCCGGCGTAGCTCAGGAGCGCCTGAACCACGTAGAAGACGGCGAACGCCGCTGCGAAGAGGCCGAAGAGGCGCATCGATCCGCTGGGGATCACCCGGTCGAAGGCCACCCGAACGAACTGCGGCCCTGCGGCACCGAGAGCCGCCGTCCCGCTGATGAGGAGCGACAGGCCGATGATCCGACCACGATAGGGTCGGAGGAGTCGCCACAGGAGGGCGCCTACGGGAGGCGCCGGGGAGTCATTCGCCATGGGCATTGCACCATCGGAAGCGGCAGGAGTTCCCGCAGGGTAGCGGCTCCCCGTACATTCCCACGAGCACGAGAGGTGCTCCCTCCGCCACCTCTCCCCCTTCGAGGAACCCCAGGACGTCCGTGATCGAAGAGCTCACAGGGATTACGCCGGCCTTCCAGCGAGAGCTCGCCCTCACGGCCCTCACCATCGTCGGGCTGTGGCTTCTGCGCCGGTTGATCCTCCGGTTGCTACGGCCCCGGTTCGAAGACCCGAAGACCCAGTACAAGCTCGGCAAGACGTCGGCCTACATCGCCTACGTGGTCGGGGCCGTCCTCCTTCTGGAGATCTGGCTCGAAACCATCGGCAACCTCGGGACCTTCCTGGGGCTGCTCACCGCCGGGCTGGCCATCGCCCTGAAGGACATCGTGTCGAATCTCGCGGGGTGGATCTTCATCCTCGTGCGACAGCCTTTCTCGGTGGGAGATCGGGTCCAGATCGGCGAACACCGGGGCGATGTCGTGGACCTGAGGGTCTTCCAGTTCACCCTGCTGGAGGTTGGCAACTGGGTGCACGCCGACCAGAGCACCGGGAGGATCATTCACATCCCCAACGCCCACGTCTTCACCGAGCCTCTGGCCAACGACACGGCGGAGTTCGAGTACGTCTGGCACGAGATCCCCATCCTGATCACCTTCGAGAGCGATTGGAGGAAGGCCAAGGAGCTCCTGCAATCCATCCTCGACGAGCACATGCGGGAGATCGCTGCGGAGGCAGCGCAGTCCCTGCGCCGGGGCAGCCGCCGCTTCCTGATCTCATACCGGAAGTTCTCTCCCATCGTCTACACCTCCGTGGAGGACAGTGGGGTGCTCCTCACCCAGAGGTTCCTCGCCCCGGTTCGGTCCCGACGAGGCATCACCCAGGGGATCTGGGAGGCGATTCTCGACGCCTTCCACGAAGCCGACGACATCGATCTGGCCTACCCCACTCAGCGGGTCTACCTGAACCCGGTGGAGGGGAAGTCCGAGGCACGGGCTCCCTGGCCGGAGGCACCATCGTCCCCGGCACCTCGTCGGTCCCCTGGGAGCGGGGGAGGTCCAGCGGAGGGCTGAGCCTGGCCCACAAGCCGCCGACAGGCCTGCTAAATTGCGTATATCCAGCGAGTTGCGGGGGTGGATCCGAAGACATCCAATGGGGTGTCTCGTGGGTCCCCCGACGCTCGACATTGCTGTCTTCGGAGCTGCGATGCGCTCCACCTCGGTTCCACGTAGGGGAGGTCGGGACGTGACCCAAGATCTTGATGATTCGCGTACTGCCGCACGTTCGCCCACCCGGCTCATGGCCACGGCCGTCTTTGTGTGCATGGCCCTCGCAGGATGCGCCTCGCCTACGGTCTCCGTACCGGAGCCGGTCTCGGAGGAGGACCTTCCTGCACTGAGGGAAACGCTTCGCCAGGACCCCGGGAACCGGGAGATCCAGGGGTGGCTGGCCGCCTCCCTCCTTCAAGCCGGGCGTTGCGATGAGGCCGCAAGGATCGCCAGCCAGGCGGTGGCGAGCCCCTTCGATTCGTGGCCCACCCTCGTCCGAGGCCGATGCCTGGAAGAGGCCGGGCTCGATCAAGCCGCGTTGGAGGTCTACCAGGACTACCTCGGTACGTACGACGAGCAGCGGGGTGCGGCGCCAGCCCGTGGGCGTGTGCTCCTGGTCCAGCGTCGCCTCGCCATGGCGCAGGCCCGGGACGCACTCCGGGACCCGCCCACCGAACCCGGATCGTCCTCCACTGTCGCCGTCCTTCCCTTTCGGATCCGGGGTGCCGACGACCTCGAGCCTGTGGGCCGGACCCTGGCACGCCGGTTCTCCACCGACCTTGCCGAGGTCGAAGGACTGGAGGTTGTCGATCCTCTCGTTGTGGAACTCGCCCTGGACCGATTCGGCACCCCGGGCGCCTTCGGACTCGATTCGGCCCAGGCGGTGAGGTTCGGGCAGTCCCTGGGCGCCGGACAGGTGGTGCAAGGCCTGGCCTACCTCGACACCACGGGCCTCAACCGATTGTCGACCCGGATCACCTCGGTGGACCGTGGAGATGGCGAGGGCGCCCGGGTCGAGGGCTCTCTCGACGACATCCCTCGGCTCGAAAAGGAGTTGGCGCTGCAGACGGCCCGGGCCCTGGGACGGATCCCGAGCCCCGACGAGCGGACGCGGATCCTGTACCGAGGCCCTCGGGACCTGGCTTCGCTCAGAGCCTACGGGGAAGGGCTCGACCTGCAGAGGGAGGGGGCCTACGCCGAGGCAGCTCCTCGTTTCGCCGAGACCGTGCGGCTCGACCCGGAGTTCGAGGAGGCTCGTCGAGCCCTCGAGGCCAGCGCCGCTGTCGCCGTGCTCGGGGAGGACGGGCCAGACAACGTGCTTACGGCGACGCCCACCGTGGCGGCAGCGGTGGAGGCGGCGCTTCGGCCCGTCGGCGCGGTGGACCCCCTCCGTCTCGCGATCATGGCGGGGACCAGCGACGTCTCGGCGACACAGGGCGAGCGCGTCACGGGCGTCGTTGCGGCCACGAGCGAGGAGGGATCCGTGGGCTCGATCCAGAATCTGGACGCCCCGGCGCTCCTTACGCCGGCCCAGATCACCGGGCTCATCCGGATCATCGTCGTCGTACCCGGTGGCTGACCTCTCGGTGCGACCCGTCGGAGCACTCCTCCTTTGCGCCGTCCTCTGGGCTCCGCCGGTGCAGAGCCAGACGGTGTCCACCGCCGTCGTCCGGGACTTCTACAGCTTCAACCCGGGGCTGGGCTTCGAGGACATCGCCGAGCTCTCGATACCCGTGGTGGCCCAACTCGGGCTCACTGGCCGCACCGACCTGCTCCTGTCCACCGGCTACGCCTCCCTCAGCTCCTCCGGCGTCGACGGCAACGAGGACCTGAGCGTATCGGGTATCCTGGACACCGAGGCTCGCCTCTCCTACGGCCTCATCCCTGGTCGCCTCTCCCTCCTGGTGTCCGGGGTGCTCCCCAGCGGCACGCAGTCGGTGGAGTCGGATCAGGTCCCTCTATTGGCGCTGATATCGAACGAAGCGCTGGACCTGTCCACCGTGCGGTTCGGCAGTGGAGGCGGGGTGGGTGTGGGATTCGCCGGCGCCTATCCCCTCGGCACCCTGGCTCTGGGGGTCGCCGCCACCTTCAGGGAGGAGTTCGCCTTCACCCCGGTGACCGACAGCCCGGGGGAGCTCAACCCGGGGTTGGAGGCGCGGATCCGGGTGGGGCTGGAAGGTCCCGTAGGCAGCCTGGGCTACCTCCGGCTCGCCGGGGTACTGTCCCGCCGGGCGGAAGACCAGATCGACGGAGCCGGTCAGGGTGCCTCCGGGAGCCTCTGGACCGGCTACGCCTCCTTGGAACGAGCCTTCACCTCCTCCAGCCTCGTGCTCTACCTGTACGAGAGCTTCCGGACGGGACCCCGTATCGAGGGGACCGCCTTCGGACCCACGGTCCTGCCGCGCTCCAACGTCTTCGCCATCGGCGGGCGCTGGGCCTTCCCTTTGCGCACGACCGACCTCATCACCGCTCGCTTCGAGTATCGCTCGACTCGGGCCGCCCCCCAGGTGAACGTCGAAGAGCTGCAGGCGTTGGGAAACGCCTTCCGAGCGGGCTTCGAGTACCGCCTTCCCATTCGCCGGCACATTGCAGCCGTCGCGCAGGCCGAGGGCCTGATCGGCGAGAGCGGAGATCTGAGCGGCGCCGACCTGACGGGACTCACCGGCTATCGGCTTGGCCTTCATCTGGAGTGGACCCGATGACGCACCCCTTCCCCACTCCGCTCACCGCCCACCGATGGCCGGTCCTGGGCGCCTTCCTCCTGATCGCTTCCTGTGCCGAGCCATCGGGGGTCGGCCCGGATCGGGGTGGCCCCGTCCTCTCCGTCGCAGCCCAGGCCGCTGAAGACTTCTCGATGCCCAGGGCCCTTCAACCCTCCATCCTGCAGGCGCAGGCCCGTCCTCAGGGCCAGGAACGGGTGGTCTCGGACACGATGTTGTCGGTCATCCCAGGGGAAGAGGTGGCCCTTGAGTTGAGGGTCCCGATCCGTGGAGAGGAGGAGGTCTTCGATGTCGAGCTGATCCTCCTGAGCGACCCGGAGACGGAGGTCTTCCGCTCCGAACCCACCCCCGTCGTGGCCCATGAGGCCAGCGACCTCGTGGAGCCCACACCGGTCCTTCTGGAGTACTCCGGGCCCGGCAAGGGGGCAGCCCGACTCGAGGTCACCCCGAACCCGGCGAGCGTCCTCACCGGCGAGCAGACGTCGCTGGACGCGTTGGCCTTCGGCGAGAACGACGAGGCACTCGGGCCGGTTCCGGTGGATTGGGAGGCGCTGGACCCCGACGTCGTGGCCGTTGTCGATCCCGCCACCGGACTCCTGCAAGCCGGGGATCGGCGCGGATCGGCTCGGATCGTGGCGGCGCTGGGCCCCCTGGGTCTTGCAGATACGGCTAGGGTCTTCGTCACCCTCCCCCCGGCTCGGATCACGCGGTCTGGCGGCAATAATCAGGAGGGCCGGGCCGGGGGCGTCCTCTCCAACCAGATCCGGGCCCGGGTCCTGGACAGCGAGGGCACGAACCTGCCCGGTCAGCTCGTGGAGTTCGAGCCTGGATCCGGGGGGAGCGTGACCCCTGCCACCGCGGTGACCGGAGAGGACGGTCGGGCGACCACGGAGTGGACTCTCGGTCCCGTTCTCGGAGAACAGGAGCTCGTCGCTCGGGTGGTATCGGACCCGGAGCTCACGGTCACCTTTCGCGCCAATGCAGGAGCGGCGGCCCTCACCTCGGTGACGCTGGCTCCCCGGTTCGTACCCTTCGACGCCCTCACGGAAACCCAGACCCTGGCCGTGACGGGGGTGGACATCTTCGGCAATGTGGTCGAGCCGGATGAGGTCTCATGGGCCTCCTCGGGTCCGGATGTCGCAAGCGTATCCGGCGACGGTGTCGTGACGGCGCGGGGGAACGGGGAGGCCGAGGTGACCGCCACCGCACAGGGCGTGAGGTCGGAGCCGACCCGGGTCGTCGTGGCCCAGGTGCCCGTGGGCATCGATGTGAGCCCCGGGCCCGGCTGGCTCCTCGCCCTGAAC
>JGI12210J13797_10250163_pt1 | contig 12940 bp, 14 predicted proteins | sample ElkSlonscriptome_3_FD_13797 | JGI IMG/M metagenome (IMG submission 13797)
CGGCCTATCGCCTGTCCGTGTTCGCCCGACGTCATCCGCTGGGGCTGGGATTGAGCGCCTTGATTGCGGTGATGCTGGTCGGCTTTTCCGGCGCGATGGCCTGGCAGGCGCATCAGCTCGCCCAGGAGCGCGATCTTTCAGCCCGTGAAGCCGCAGTCGCCACCGAGACTGCCGAGTTCCTGATCGGCCTGTTCGAGGTCTCCGACCCGCGCGTGACCAACCCGGCCGATGTCCGCGCTCGTGACCTATTGGACCAAGCCGCTGAAGAACTGCCCGAGTCCCTGGCCAGCGATCCCCTGATGCGCGCCCAGCTGATGCACGTCATCGGTCTGGCCTTTGCCAACTTGGGCGAGGATGAGCGCGGCACCGAACTGCTGGCCCAGGCGCTCGAACTGCGCGAGCAGCATGCCGGCGCCGACAGCGATGAGCTGGCCGACTCACGCAACCGCCTGGGCAATGTCCATCGCCGCTACGGCCGCCTGCAGGCGGCTGAGCCCCTGCTGGTCCAGGCCCTCGAATGGCGCGAAGGGCAGGGCATCGTCGACCACGACCTGGCCGACTCCTGGAACAACGTCGGCCTGCTCCAGAATGACCTGGGCTGGTACGCGCGCGCTGAAGACTCCCTGCGCCATGCCATCGAACTCCATCGCCAGGCCGGCGGCGAAGAGACCACCCGCGTTGCCTCGCCCCTGCACAACCTGTCCCTGGCGCTGCGCCGAAAGGGGCGCTTTGAGGCGGCCCGCGACGCCGCCATGGAATCGGTCGCGATCAAGAAGAGCACTGAGTGGTCCCAGTCCTCACTGGCCGTCACTCTGGCCGTCCTGGCCAATATCGAGCGAGAGCTGGGGATGCTCGACTCCGCCTTTGCTCATTCCGAGGAAAGCCTGGCGCTGCGTCGCGAGGTCTTCGGCAACGACAACGTGCGCATCGCCTCCGGGTTGGTCACCCACGGGCGTCTGCTGGCCGATCATGGCCGGCAGGAAGAGGGCCTGGTGCTGATGCGACAGGCCATTGCCTTGCATGAGGCGGCCGGGAGTCTGGATGAGTACCGAGCGGCGGCGCCGCAACGCTCGCTGGCCTTGTTGTTGCTGGAAGTCGGCGAGGCCGAAGAAGCGGCGTACTGGGGCCCGCGGGCGCTTGAGATCGCGACGCGGGAATTACCGGAAGGCAGCCCGGAGTTGGAGCGATTTGAGTGGCCGCCCCAATCTGAATCATGATCTCGGATCTGAAGGGAAGCTATCGGCTTCGGGCCTTCTTGATGTGTTCTTTGAGTGAATCCGACAACCGGTTTTCGAGTTCGAGCTCGGCGACGCGGTCATCGCTGTAGAGTTCGATGGGATACACCGCAGCCGGACGCAGGCGGATGCTGCCGTCGGGCTCGGATTCGACGATCACTTGCGATCCGGCCGGAAGACCCACTTCCTCCAGGACGCGGCGCGTGTGGGCCCGCAAGCCATTGATCGTGACGTCTCCACCCTCCTGGGCACTCGAAAGACAGAAGACAACCTCCATCAAGTCACTATTCCGTTCCACAACGGCGGCTCAACTCGGTTTCGCGTTTACCGATGAACGACGGGATAGGGGAATTGAGTTTCGCCGTGAACGAGATGGCGTGTGGGTTTGCTATCGTGGCGGGCGTTCCCAGGGAGATTTCTTATGAAAATTCTGCAGACGCTGATCGTCGTGACCGCCTGGATAGGTTCCTGTGCGGCCAGCGCTCAGATCAACGACAGCTCGACCGTGGAAAGCGATGCTGATGGCAATCAGCCTCTGATCGTCGGGGTTCGGGTTGCACCTCCCTTCGTGATCAACGTTGAATCAGGCGCGAATGGGAGTGGGTCGACGAGCCAGGCACTGTCTGGCTTGAGTATTCAGGCCTGGGAAGGGGCGGCGCTTGGCCTGGGTCGCGAATTTCGCTACGTGCTGGCAGATCTTGACGAGGTACTGGCTGGCGTCGAGAGTGGGCGATTCGATGTCGGTCTCGGCGCCTACACGGTCACGGCTGAACGTGAGCAAACGCTAGATTTCAGCCATCCTTTTCATACCTCTGGACTCGGGCTTGCCGTGCGCACCGAAGCGAGCAACGGTTGGCTGGCGGTGGCAGGACGCTTTGTGTCATTCGACTTCCTCAAGGTGGCGCTCTCCCTGTCAACCTTGCTGCTGGTCTTCGGCGCGCTTGCCTGGCTGTTCGAGCGGCGCGCGAACCCCGAAGAATTCAACGCCCGAGTTGGTCCTGGCCTGGGCGACGGATTCTGGTGGGCTGCGGTGACGATGACCACGGTTGGCTATGGCGATAAGTCGCCGCGCAGTTTCGGCGGCAGAATGGTGGCGCTGGTGTGGATGTTTGTGGCGATCATCGTGATTTCCAGCTTCACTGCTGCGATCGCGTCGAGCCTGACCGTGAGCCAGTTGAGCTCGGAAATTAGCGGCATCGAAGACGTCAATGACCGCGCCGTTGGCACCCTGGCCGACTCTGCCAGCGCCGAATGGCTGGCCTCGAATGGCTACCGCGGCGTGCCCTTCGAGTCGCTTGATGAGGCGTTGAGAGCGGTCGCAGATGATCGCGTCGTGGCGGCGCTCTATGACGCTCCACTGATTGCCCATGCGCTGAAGGATTTAGAGTCTGATGATGTAAAACTCCTGCCGCAGCGCATCGAGAGGCTCGACTATGCGCTTGCCCTGGCCGAGTCCAGCGAATTGCGTGAGCCGATCAACCGGCGCCTGTTGGAAGTCATCACGGGCCCTGAATGGGATGCGGTCGTTGAGCGCTACATCGGGGAACGCTAGGGCAGTGCCTGGACTTCAATTCAACTTCAATTCAAATTCAATAATGCATACAAGGAGATCGCATGAATATTCTGATGGTTCTGACATCGCATGATCAACTTGGCGACACGGGCAACAAGACCGGTTTCTGGCTCGAAGAGTTCGCCGCCCCGTACTACGTTTTCAAAGACGCCGGCGCGCAGATCACTCTGGCCTCACCCAAGGGAGGGCAACCGCCGCTGGACCCCATGAGCGATCAGGATGACGCGCAAACCGATGCGACCCAGCGTTTCAAAGCCGATGTCGCTGCCCAGCAGTCGCTGGCCGAAACGGCCAAGCTCTCGACGGTCTCCGCCGATGCCTACGACGCCGTTTTCTACCCGGGTGGACACGGGCCGCTCTGGGATCTGGCCCTGGATGCGGACTCGAAAGCGCTTATCGAACATTTTGCAAGGAGCGATCGGCCCATTGGCGCGGTGTGCCACGCTCCGGCTATTTTCAAATCGACGCTGAGTGCGGACGGCAAGCCGCTGGTCGAGGGCAAGAAGGTGACCGGCTTTACCAATTCGGAAGAAGAAGCGGTCGGGCTGACTGAAGTCGTGCCGTTCCGAGTTGAAGACATGCTGAAGGCCAACGGCGGCGACTATCAATGCGCCGATGACTGGGCCGAATTCGTGGTCACCGACGGCCAACTGGTCACGGGTCAAAATCCGGCCTCGTCGGCGAAGGCGGCGCACGAACTTTTCGAGCTGCTTAACACTCAGTAATCGGGCACTGGACGCGCCCTGAAACGAAAAATGATCCCTTGAGACGCGCTGAATCTGATCCAGCGCCGAGGCCACTATGGCTACCCCTCGGTTTCCAGCGGCAATCGTTGCTGAGCGCAATCCAATTGAGGCCTTTTTCGCAGATGGCTGCCGATTTCAGGGACAGGTTCCCCACACCGGTCGCGGTAAGACCCAGGCCGTCGCATCGGTATCAAACCCAATGGGCTGGGTCGGGATCAACGAGACGCACCAGCTGCTTAGATTCTGATTGAAAGATGATGCGCCATCGAACATGGAGCCCATCCCCATGACCATGCTCACATCCCAGGCTGCCAGCGGCTGATCGAACGCCGAGGCGTTCTTGAACATCTCGGTCATGTCCGTAACGGCACCCGTCTCCCATTGATCCAGCGCTTGGTTAAAAGAGGTTGCTGACGAGAACATCAGGCTCATGTTGCTGACCTCACCGGTCGCCCACTCGTCCAGCGACTGATTGAACGCTGAGGCTGCCAGGAACATGGAACCCATGTCGGTTACCACGCTCGTATTCCAGCTATTCAAAGGCTGATCGAAGGCGAGCGCACCCCAAAACATGCCGCTCATATCGGTCACAGAGCTCGTGTCCCAGCTGTCTAGCGGCTGATTGAAGGACTCAGCGCCGCCGGCTGCCTGGAACGGGCCTTCGCCGAACATTCGGCTCATGCTGGTCACGGCACTGGTATCCCAGGAGCCAATGGGCTGATTGAAGGACGTGGCCCCGCTGAACATGAAATCCATGTCGGTGACCGAACTCGTATCCCAGCTTTCCAGCGGTTCATTAAATGACGTTGCTTCAAAGAACAGGAATCTCATAGTCGTGATGCCGGACGTGCAGGTGGTAGACGCATTCTCAGTAGTGATCTGATCGTCTGTGCGCTTTGTATACATCATGCCATCGATCAGGCCTTGCTCACCGACCTCGGCCAGCGGGCACTTCACGGTCACTCCATTGGTGTCCAGAAAAAACTGTCCCTCGAACCGATCGGCGAAGATCGGGTCGTCTCCGGCAACGCTTACAAGCGGCCAAAGGGCGACAACGGCAGCGAGCCAGGAGTACAGGGCCGCAGTGGTTGGTTGCCTTACTGTGTCCAAACAGATTCCATTGTGTTTGTGCGCGTAATCAGTACAGTGCAAAGCAGACAGAAAATGGTCCATTCCCAGATCCGAATCAGCTCCTGGGGGACCGAAGATCTGCGGATTCCGTGACGAGCATTGAAGAGGGGTCATTGCCCGGCAGTACTTGGATTCTGTGCCCCGGACGTGCTCGAGCCATCGATCTGAGTGTTGCGAGAACCTAAAGACGGCCTCGCAATTTGGGAGCGGGCGTAGGTCATGGCGATAGTACGTCTGCCACCTCTGATGCTGGCCATAGGAAAATTACCTATTTCGGACTAGGATATCGACCCAATTGCCTGGGTGTCCAAGATCTTGTTGATCAATCTCCATGCTCGCGCCGGTATTGATCCGGACGATCTGGATATCGAGGTCGTGGCCCATGGCGGCAGCCTGTTCGACGTGCTGTCGCGCGAGGCCTATCGAGAGCGCTTCGACGTCGACCACCCGAACGCCGATCTCGTCGATGCTCTGATTCAGGCCGGAGTGACCCTCTACCTCTGTGGCCAGAGCGCCTCGGCACGCGGCGTCGGCGCGGATGAACTCGCGCCGGGCGTGAAGCTCGCGCACTCGGCAATGACGGTGCTGGTACGGAGACAGGCGGAGGGCTGGGCTACTCTCTAGAATGTCTCTCGAAGATCTCTGCAGAGCGCCCCTGAAAGTGAATGCATCGTGAGCTGAGCGTGAAGCGGTTTTTCATGCAGAGGTGGTGCGAGAGGTTAGGGTAGGGGTTCATTCAAAGCAGCTAGCTTCCCATGTTGGACGCAAGCACTATTTTTTATTTGGCCATCTTTACCCTTGGATCAGCCCTGCTGATCGGCGGCTGGCAGTATCGAAGGGTCAAAAAGAGCAAAGAGAACAACGAGCACAGCGCCTTCGCCAGGCACAAGCAGTAGAACTGCATCGAGGTCTTTCTTGACTTCGATCTTCGATTTTTAAGCATCAGCGCGGCAGCCATCGCTGCCGCGCTTTTTTCTTGCGTCGGACGTCGATCTTCTGGCGTTCTTGCGCGGCAGTAGTGGAAAACAAGACTGGGACATCCAAAGCCCTGCTGCTTTCTTTTCTCATCGGCTTCGAGAGCAGAACACCCTGAGCCCCCCGATCTGGGCACTTCCTGCCTCGATCTCCCCATCGTGAACGGTTGTCCCTCCAGGATCTCTGCCGCTGTCCGTATCCGCCGAGTCCAACTTGTGCGTTTTCCTGTCCTCTGTCATTGATACAGGAGATATATTCCTTAATCGAAACAGCAACCAGAAGGATCGTTCAGCCAATGTATAACGAAGGACAGAAGCGACGCGCATTCTCGGGCTGGATCGCGGTCAGGGTGGCGCTGGGAGTCGCGCTGCTGATCCCCGGCTTGCTCGCCGCCCAGCCCCTGGGGAGTGCTTTCACTTATCAGGGGCAGCTCAGCGATGAGGGTGAACCGGCGCAGGGAGTCTACGATCTCCAGGTTTGCCTGTTCGACACGGCCTCTGGACCGATCCCGCTGGACTGTGCGCCGGACTTCGACGACCTGGCGGTGCAGCAAGGGATTTTCTCGATCACCCTGGATTTCGGGGCGGAGGCCTTTGATGGTCAGCAGCGCTGGCTCGAACTGCGCGTACGCCCCGGTGCCAGTATGGCGGGCTACACGATTCTCAGCCCGCGCCAGCGGGTGCGACCGGCGCCGGAGGCTCTAAGAGCGAATGTGGCCGAAACGGCCGCGGTCGCCATGGTGGCCGATGCGGCCAACAGCGCGCCCTGGTCGGGTCTGACCGGCGTGCCCGGCGATTTTGCCGACGGCGTCGACAACGACAGCGGCGGCACGGTGACCACCATCACGGCTGGCACGGGGCTGAGCGGCGGCACGATCACCGGCAGCGGAACGATCGGCATTGCCGAGGGCGGCGTGGGCGCCCTGCAGCTCGCCGATGGCGCCGTCGGCCTGGCCCAGATCGACACCGATCAGGTTCAGGCAAGAATCCTGGGTGGCTGCCCGGCGGGACAGTACCTGCGCGCCATCGGGAGCGACGGCACGCCGATCTGCAATGCCCTGCCCGAACCGACGCGTTCCGTGCTGCTGGACGGCCTCACGCAAGACGCAGGCCGGCACTCATCGATCGCCATCGGCGAGGATGGCTTTCCCGTGATCGCCTATCGACACGAAGGGCAGAATCAGTTGAGGCTGGCCCGTTGCGTCGACGCTGGTTGCGAGAACGGTGCCCATATTTCGATCCTCGATATCGCCACCCAGCCCTCCCTTCGGATCGGTCCGGACGGATTCCCCGTGGTCAGTTTCTACGACGCCTTCAACGGGCAGCTCAAGCTGGCCAAATGCAACGACTCGAACTGCGAGCCGCCCGTCACGCTCTCGGTGGTGGACGATGGTTCGCAGGTGGGCAGTGGATCGTCTTTGGCGCTCGATGCCAGTGGTAATCCCGTGATTGGCTACAGTGATCTTCCTACGGGTGCGATCCGTCTGGCGCGCTGCGTCAATGCGGCCTGTGCCGGTAGCGTGACCAGCATTGCGGTCGTCGAAGCCCCCCAGTTCGGTAGCCTGTCGTCCACCTCGTTGGTGATCGGTACGGACGGCTTTCCGATGCTTGCCTATCGAGATGGGCACAACCAGAGCCTGCGGGTCGCCAAGTGCACCAACGTCAGCTGCACCAGCCCACCGATTCTGACGACGATCGACGAGGATGGAAACACGGGCCTGTCGCCCGCCATGCTGATCAGCGGCGATGGACTCCCCGTGATCGCCTACGTGCGGCGTGAGTTCGGTGATGGCTCCTGGCTGCGCGTCGCGGCCTGCGTCGACCCCGCCTGCGAAGACCCGCCGACGATCAGCGATGTCGACACCGGGCCCGGGGGTGTCGGCACCTATGTCTCGATAACGCTCGCAAGCGATGGCCTGCCGATCATCGCTTACAACGTCGAGGATCGCCGTGTGCTCAAGGTGCTCAAGTGCGGTAGCCCCGATTGCAGCACTGGCAACCAGGCTCGAACGATCGATCGATCGACCACGGGCGTGGGCACGGACAATTCGATGGCCATCGGTATCGACGGACGCCCGGTGATCAGTCATTTCAACTTCGACTCCAACAGTCTCCGACTGACCCGCTGTGGCACGGTGGATTGTCTATGAGAGGTCGTCCCAGGTCACCGGCTGCTTTCGGATGGGCCTTGCTCGCATGGCTATGCCTGCCCTGTCTGGCGCTCGCTGATTCGTCAGCGGGGCAGGGGACGGATCGGATGGTGATGGAGTCGTCGGCGTCCATCGATCTGGATCGCTGGGTGGTGGCCAGCGGGGGCGGGTCTTCGCTTGGCGGCCGCTTTCAGGTGCATGGAACGATCGGTCAGAAGGACGCGGCCCCACAGGAGATTGCCATCGGCGGCAGCTACGGGATCGTCGGTGGCTTCTGGGCGAGCCATCGTGGCGCTCGCCCGGACTTCTTGTTTGGTGATCGCTTCGAGCCGCCACCGAGCAAGCCCACCCCGCGTTGAGGGGGCCAACGCGGGACACCCAGGCAATCAATTCGATATCCTAGCCAAAAACAGGTATTTTTCCTATGGTCGCGATTGGGCACTTTGTGGACACTCCCCCCATGACCTACGCCCCTCACAAATCGCCCCGCCCGGAGAGTGCGGCTGCTTTCACGTCGTGACCCGGTGCGTTCGCCGGGCATTCTTGTGTGGCTCAGATCAGGTGACTGGGGAGTTGGCGTGCGCCTTTGGCGGTAAAAAGCCGTTCTTCGAGCTTCCGACACCTTACCCGGCCCTGGAAAGGCCAATACAATCGACGCCAGGTCGCTGTTCCGTGCCGTCTTCACACGGCATATAAAAAATTTTTCAGTTTGCGGATGTCCTGCGTCGCGAGCGACCTTCAGCCAGCGGTCTAGATCCGTTCGGCAATCTGGTCCAGGCGATGTCACAGAGCAATGGTTTGAGTCCAGCGGGGCTACACGGGCCAACCTGCGGTCTGGATCCGTTGCGCTTGGCACTTGCGAGCGTAGTCAATCGCAGACAAGACTAGCCTTTCGCTTGCCGGGCCGGGAACGCGTGAGGGCTGGCGGACGCGCATCAAAGTACCGGGTGTCTTCTGTATCCAGCATACACAGTCCAGGCGTTCAGGCGGCTCGTCTCCAGTGATCGGCGTTTCGCGTTGAGCGGACAGGCGAGCGATCAGCTTGCGTTTCCTCCCGCCTTCAAGGACGATGGTCCCGTCGCAAGGCGATGCAGGAGCTGAAGACCAACGACCCACTCAAGTCGACAGGAATGATGGAGCGACAACTGAAACGATCTGGACCGACGGTTGCCGCACTGGGAATCTGTCCTCTGCTCGCTTTTCTGCTCAATGCCTTTCTGCTGGTGCCGTTGTTCGGCGATCTGCAGCTGCAATTCGGGCAGGCGATCAGTCTGTTCGTGCTCCTCTCGTTCGGCTTCCGTGCTGCCCTGATCAGCGCGCTGGCTGCCGGTATCGGCTTTTGGTGGTCGACCGGGTTTTCACTTGTGCCGATTGCCTTCGTTCTGGCGATTCAGATCGGGACATGCATGATTGATGTCGCTGTGAATCGAGCATCTGCGCGCTTGTTATTTTGGCTGACGCTCGTGGCCAACAGCGCGGGCGGCAGTCTCGGACGAATCTCACCGGCCTGCGCTAGGATAAAGTCTCCGTCATAGCCGAATACATAGGTAGGCAATTCTTCATGACTACGACCCCCGGCATCGTTACTGCCGTCGGCAACACCCCGATGATCCGCCTCGATGGCGTCAGTGCAGAGACCGGCTGCGAGATTTTCGGCAAGGCAGAATTCCTGAACCCGTCCGGGTCGGTCAAGGACCGGGCCGCGCTGGGGATTCTGCGTGCCGCCGAGGCGGACAACAGTCTGGGGCCCGGCGGGACCGTGATCGAGGGCACGGCGGGCAATACGGGCATCGGCCTGGCGGCGCTGTGCAATGCACTGGGCTATGGCTGCGTCATCGTGATTCCGGAAACCCAGGCACCGGAAAAGATTGTCTGGCTGAGAGCGCTGGGCGCGGACGTGCGCACGGTGCCGGCCAATCCCTATCGCAATCCGAACAATTTCCAGCACGTCGCCAGGCGGCTGGCGGAGAACTCGCCGGGGGCGGTCTGGGCCAATCAGTTCGACAACCTGGCCAACCGACGTATCCACACCGAAAGCACCGGGCCGGAGGTCTGGCAGCAGATGGAGGGGCGGCTACACGCCTTCGTTGCGGCCACGGGCACGGGCGGCACCCTGGCCGGCGTCAGCGACTATCTCAAGGCCCAGAACAATCCGCCGGAGATTGTGCTCGCCGACCCGACGGGCAGCGCGCTGTATGCCTACGTGAAGGAAGGCGAGCCGCGCATGGACGGCCCGGGCTCGATCAGCGAAGGCATCGGTAACAGTCGGATCACGGCCAATCTGGCCGGTGCTGCGATCGACGATGCGGTGCAGGTCACCGACCCGGAAGTGGTGTTCATGACCTACCGCCTGATCTACGAGGAGGGTCTTTATCTCGGCGGCTCGGCCGCGCTGAATGTCTGCGCAGCGGTGGACACTGCCAAGCGGCTGGGGCCGGGGCATCGCATCGTCACCGTTCTCTGTGATGGCGGAGAGCGTTACCAGTCGCGCTTGTTCAGTCCAGACTGGCTGCAGGCGCGCGGTCTCGATGAGGCCCGGCAGGCGGCGGAGCAGCGATTCCGACGACCTGTCTCTGCCGATAAGGGGACGCCGCTGGTGGATGTTGAAGAGGTTCCCTGAGCGAGACTTGCGCCAGCGAGGTTTCAGGAACTTGTTGAAGGCGCCGTGGGAATGGCCGTATCGAACTTGACCCGCCGATAGACAACGTGCGTTGTGGATCGGGAGATCGCCGGATTGGTCAGGATCCTTGAGTTGATCCAATCGTCGTAGGCGACCATGTCGGGGAAATGCCCGATGAGGATGAAATCTTCGTCGCCGGTGACCGTATAGCATTGAGTGATTTCAGGTGTATCCCGGATTTCCTGCTTGAAGGCCTCGTAGGTGGTGCGGCTTTCCTTCTCGAAGCGGATCGCGATGATAATACCGACGCCCAGTCGGGCGGGGTCGACCAGGCTGACGTCCGCGACGATAACGCCCGCCTTCCTCAATCGAGTGACGCGTCGGCGCGTGGCGGGCTCGGACAGGTCGATGGTCTCGCCCAGCGCGGCCATCGACAGACGATTGTTGCGCTGCAGTTGGTCCAGCAGGCGGTGGTCGATTCGGTCCAGCGCCGGCTCGCGATCGGTATTCGTCTCCATAGCGCCAATTATCGATTGATTAGGATTGCTGCGCAACGAATATCGATCAAAAGGCGTTTCGGAGGATGTCTAAGCTTGATCCCGACTCCGAGCAATCAAGGAAGCTGACCCATGGATAGGAAAACGATGACTCGCGCCATGCCTCAAGCCGTTGCGGCGTTCGTCTCGCTGGCGAGTCTGTTCCCGGGCGTTCTGCACGCGGAAATCGCCTCGACACCGCAGCCTTTCCTGCCAGAGCAGCTGAAAGTGGCCGGCCGATTTACCCTGACGCCGGGGTTCAGCCCCGATGGTCGAGTGATGTTCTTCGCCCAAACCGAATGCCAACCCATCTGGGAATGCCCTCAGCGGCTGATGCGGATGGAGCGGACCAACGCTGGCTGGTCTGACCCGATGCCGGTGCCGTTGCCGCAGGCAGCGCGCGTTGATTACCCGAGTGTGACGCCCGATGGGCGGTTCCTGCTGTTCTCCTGGGGCGGGAAGCGTCCGGATCTGCCAAATCTAGAATTGAACGAGAATTTTGACTTGTGGCGACTGGATCTATCGAGGGCCGACGCAGTGCCCGAACTGCTGATAGGGGACGACCTCAACCGCATTCGCACGGGCTCGGTCCGGACGCTGCGTTTCGTCAACAACGAAACCGCGCCGATCCTGACGGAGGACGGCGATCTGTATTTCTGGTCCGAGCGATTGGACGGCGTGGGGGAGCGCGACGTGTACCGCGCGCGGCCCGACGGCGAGGGTGGCTTCCAGGCCCCTGAACCCCTGCCAGGACCGATCAATTCGGAAGGCAGAGACGACGGCGCCTGGGTGTCGCCGGACGGGGGGACGATGCTGATCACCTATGCCGATCGCGGTGGCTGCGGTGGAGGTGACCTGTTCATCGCCTATCGGCAGGACGATGGCTGGACGCAGCCCGTGAATCTCGGCTGCGAGATCAACTCGCCCTTCGATGAGCTGGCGGCCACCCTGATTCCAGGCACCCGAACGCTCGTCTTTCCCTCGACCCGCCCGCTGGCGGGGGCGCCACCGGAGACGATTGCGCTATGGTCGGCGGAGTTGCCCGCCGCCTTCGACGCCCCGGCAACCGATTGATTCGATACCATTCGATCGTTGCAACTGATGCGCGAGTCATCCATTTTTTTGCTGCATTCGACTCGGCTGGGGCGCAAAGGAGTTCACGCCGGGCGTGCGGCTCGCGCATTTGGCCTTGGTCATGGGGCGCCGTCGACAGCCCATTTTTCATCGGCAAGGCGCGCGTTGAGGGCGATGAGCTCATTTTCTTTGCAGCAACCGAAGACGGCAGTGGAGCCGACCTCCACAGCGGTCTTCTGCATCCAGATGGCGTCATTCGCGGCCAGACACTGTCGGTCGGTCGCGACTTTCTGATGGGGTGGGGAGCGCGTCCCAGCCCTGAGTGATCGCGACGTGGTTTCCTAAGGCCCCATGATTCGATGGTCGCAACGCCACCGGACTGACGCCATCGATTGATGGCCTTTCCACCAGGCTTGAATGTCATCTAACAACCTGTTTCCGAGACCAGCTCACTCGGGTCGATCGACGGCGGCACGTCTGGATCAGTGGGGTCTGTGATGACATCGGCGATCACATCCATCCAGGCGAATCCGGCTGCAGTCGTTTCGGCGATCAGGCAAGGTTTCTTGAGTTTTCCTGCGAAATTTTTTGCCTTCTTGAACTGATCAAGAATGGCTCGCACAATCCGGATCGTCGTCGAGAGGGAAACTTCACCGCTTGGGTCCGTGTACCCGGTCGGCTGGTTGTAGGCGTAGCGATAGAAATTGAAGTCGTGTCCGGCGTGCCGGATGGGGTCCTCCTGGGTGAATCGGCCCAGATACGGGTCGAGGAATCGCCGGCGATTGTCGTAGAGGCCAAGGGCGTCGATGTACGGCCGAGCGGCGAAGCGGAGTGGCTCGTCGCCTGCCGGCATCGAGCCGGGCTGCAGGTTGCCGTAGGCATCGAAGTCGACCCAGCTCAG
>JGI12210J13797_10515908_pt1 | contig 12937 bp, 8 predicted proteins | sample ElkSlonscriptome_3_FD_13797 | JGI IMG/M metagenome (IMG submission 13797)
TGAGGTGAAGTCCGCCCTGGAGGGCACCATTCGCACCGCCCATGAAGACGAGGGGGCACCGCTTGTGGTTGTGGAGATTCGAGTCACCCATGGGCGATCCATAGATGATCGCCGTCTTGTCGAGCATCGTCGCCTCACCCTCCTGGATCTCCTCGAGCTTCTTGAGGAAGTACGGAAGCATGGAGACGTGATATTCGTTTATGGTGGCGAAGTCCTTGACCGAATCTTCCCGACCGCCGTGGTGCGACGCCGGGTGGAAGGGCAGATCGACGCCGCTCTCGGGGTAGACCCGGGCGGATCCGTCCCGACCCAGCTTGAACGAGAACACCCGGGTGATGTCCGAAGCGAAGGCCAGGGCCTGCAGGTCGAACATGAGCTCCACATGTTCCCGGAAGGAGTCGGGCACCCCGGCGGGAGCCTCGGGCATGTCGCGGATCTCACCGCTGGTGTTGTAGGCTTCGATCTTCTGGATGCGCTGCTCGATCTCCCGGATGTTGTCGAGGTACTGCTCCAGACGCCGTTGGTCCGGAGCACCAAGCTGACGCTTGAGGTCCCCGACCTCACCCACGATCCAATCCAGGATGCTGCGGTCGGTGCGACGACGCAGCGCCCGCTGCTCCGGTGTCCCACCGGCTCCGAACATCTGATCGAAGGCCACCCTCGGGTCCCGGATCATCGGGAGGGGTTCGGTGGGGGACTTCCAGGAGATGGTGTCCGTGTACACGCAGGCGTACCCGTACGCACAACCACCGGATTGATCCACATTCTCGATGCAGAGCTGCATCGAGGGGATCGGCGTGTCGCCGCCGAACTGCTTGGCGTACTTCTGGTCGAGGGACTCCCCGACGAAGATGTCCGAACCTTCCGTCTGCTTCGGATGCGAGTGGGTGAGGAAGACGGCGCTGGACCGGAAGTGGTCACCGCCGATCTCCCGGGCATCGAAGGCTTCGGCCATCTGCACGTCGGTGTTCGAGACGATGGTCAGATAGTCCCGGTAGTCTTCGAGGGGCTTGAGGCTCGACGGGCTCAGGTCGAAGCTCCGCCCGACCTCTGCCGGCGACCACAGGTTGAGACCGGCGCCGAGCTCGTTGCTACCGGCGGCCCCATGGACCATTTCGATACAGACGAGGCGGGTCGGGTCGGCGATGGCGGCTTCCCGGGCCAGGAGCCGGGTGGGGATCATGGCATCCAGCAGGGGGAGCGCCACTGTCGCGCTCGCCCCCCGAAGGAAGGTTCGCCGCGAAAGGTGCTTGCCTGTGATGAACTCCATCGAGTCGTCCTCCGTAAAAGTCGGGTTCCTGCTACTTCCTCACCTCACCCCGTCCACTACATCCCTTCAGCTTCGTCCTGCTCCGTGCTCTCCATCGCCACGCTCATCTGGAAGGCGTCGCTGTGGACGACCCCCCGGATGAAGGAGGACATGCGGTAGTCCTCTGAGGCCGCCTGCCGGCTGATCTTCCGGACCAACGGCATGTCGTAGTACTCCACCCGTCGTCCGAGGGCGTACGCCATCATGTTCTCGATGAAGTTGCGCACGAAAGGCTCGGGGCGGTTCACGAAGGCCTGCCGCAGGTCGGCGGGGCCGGAAACCGTGCTTCCGTCGAAGAGCTCGCCCTCGGGATCCACGGGCATCACCCCGTCCTTGATCCGCCAGGAGCCAGTCACGTCGTAGTTCTCCAGCGCGAGTCCGATGGGGTCCATCATGATGTGGCAGGACCGGCATGCCGGGTTGGCCCGGTGCTGCTCCATCTGCTCGCGAACCGTCAGGATGCGACCGTCCTCGCTGACCCCTTCTTCTTCCAGCTCCGGCACATTGGGCGGCGGCGGCGGCGGTGGGCTCCCCAGAAGGACCTCCATCACCCACTTCCCACGCAGCACCGGAGAAGTCCGATTGGCGTGGGAGGTCTGGGCCAGGATGCTCCCGTGGCCGAGAAGCCCCCGACGCTGGTCGTTGGGGTACTCGACTCTGCGGAACTCGTCGCCGACCACGCCGGGGATCCCGTAGTGACGGGCCAGCCGCTCATCGACCCAGGTGTAGTCCGCCGTCAGGAGCTCCAGCAGCGAACGATCGTCCTGGACGGTGTGGTAGAAGAAGAGCTCGGTCTCCCGGCGCATCGACTCGGCCAGGGTGGCGTCGTAGTAGGGATACAGCTGCGCGTCCGGGTGCAGCTTCTCCAGGTCCTGGAGCCGCAGCCACTGACCGGCGAAACGGGTTCCCAGCGCCTCGGCCCTCGGGTCGGCGAGCATCCGGTCGATCTGGGCGTCCAGTACCTCCGGATCCGATAGCTCCCCCTCGGCGGCGACTCGGATCAGCTCTTCGTCCGGCGGCGCGCTCCAGAGGAAGAACGACAGGCGGGAAGCCAGAGCCTGATCGGAGATCCGGTAGGTGTCTCCGGGGTTCACATCCTCAGGCGTCTCTTCCAGACGGAAGATGAAGTAGGGGCTGGCCAGCATGGCCTGAAGGGCGGTTCGGATCCCGTCGTCGAAGGTCCCATCCTCGGCACCCAGGTCGTAGAACCGCAGCAGGTCCCGGACGTCGTCGCCCGTGAGCATCCGGCGATAGGCCTGGGTCCCGAGATCGGCGAGAATCTGCTCGGCGCAGGGCCGGGCCTCTGCCTCGGTGTCGGGATAGCATGAGAAGACCCTCTCCCGGATCGGTGTCTCGGAGATGCCGGTGACAACGGTCGGACCCATGACCGTGAGGTCCCGGAGGTGGGGCACCGTGGTGACACCGTAGGCCTCACCGATCTGGGTGTCGGCCAAGGTATGCTCCACCGGCGTCAGGAGGTCGTCCACAGGGCCTTCAGCCGTCTTGATGAAGGCTGCGGTTATCCGCTGCGGTCCCGCCGCGACCTGGATGGGCTCGGTCTCGAGACGCATCCCCGTCACGTCGGCCTCGGACATCCAACGGTCGATCTCGAAGACCGCCACCCGCTCCCCGTCGATAGAGACCTCGAGCTGCTCGCCGAGGCTGGTCCGGCCGTAGAGCCAGCCCGTGGGCGAAGGGTGAAGCTCCATCCGGAAGGTGTATTCACCATCGGCCGGGAAGGTGTGGATGACGGAGACCCCCCCGCGGGTGCCGAACGGTGCTCCCTCGACCCGATCGAGCTGAGAGGCGGTCCGGGCGATCTTGTAGGTGGCGGAGGAGGCCGTCGCGGAAGGATCGCCCAGAGCCAGGTGCGAGACGTGGGCTGCCGCCCGCAGATAACCCTCCATGAGCGTCGCGGACATGTTCTGCACGTCGGCGATGTTGTCGAAGTTGTTGCTCATCGTCTCCGGCGGGAGGAAGGCGTCGACATCCACCTTCAGCCCCAGGAGTTCGTCGATGGCAGCCCGATACTCGGCCCGGTTGAGGCGCTGGAAGCTTCGGCGACCGGGGTTCGGATTGGCAGCGGCTGCGGCGTCGAGCTCGCGCTCCAGGGAGGTCCGGAGTTCGGCCAGGCTGGCGTCGTCGGGGCGCCGCGCGCCGGGGGGCGGCATCATCCCGGCGTTCAACTTGCGGATCACCTTTTCGGCAACCTCGGGGTCCCCGACGGGATCGGCGGGATCGAAGGACTCCAGCGTGAGGTTCCCGCGCATGGACCGATCGTTGTGGCAGCGAACGCAGTAACGATCCACGACCTCCGACGGATCTACATCCACGAGGGTGTCCACGACACGACTCCACTCGTGCCCCGGAAGATCGGCCACGGCCTCCTGCGTAGTGAGGGGAGCCTGGGTGTTTCCAGGGGCCCACACGATGAGCAGGATCGCGCCTGCGACAGCGATCGTGTATCTCGCCATGTGCTGAAACCTCTCCATCCGGTCGACAAAACTCGAAAATGACTCCGGTGGCATCCCCCGAAGCCTGTACGGTGAATCCACAGTGGATTCCGGCAGGCTAAGATAGGGGCACCCCCGGGCCTCTCGCCAGTTGAACCGCCCTCATCGGGGTGGCGTCGATGGCCAGAGTCATCCAGCTTTAAGGACTCGCGACCTCCTGGGAGTGTTGTAGTGCGGCTTCTCGTCTCCTTCCTCGGGCTCCTCGTGTCCGGGGTGCTCCTGCCCCGCCCTGCCTCGGCCCAGATCCTCCAGGGCGAGGTGGTCGGCCCCGACGGGACGGTGGTGACCAACGCCCTGGTGCAGCTCGTGGACGGCGAGGGCCAGATCATGGCCACGGACCTCACCGCCGAGGACGGCGTGTACCGGGTCGAGGTCCCGGAGCCCGGGTCCTACGCGCTGGAGGCCCAGGCCCTGGGGTGGGCGCCCTACCGTTCCGCGATGTTCGAGATGACGGGGCTGTCCGGGGTCTTCCGCGTCGATCTCATCCTCGAGCCCGAGCCGTTCCAGATGGAGGGGCTGGAGATCACCGTGGAGCGGATGGAGCGCGTGGTGAGGAGGTTGCGGCTCGAACTGGGGAGAGACGTGGACGGACTTCGCAACGAACCCATCGATGTCGAGCAGTTTCGGGACGCCTGGGAGCTCGGTTGGGACCTGCCCGATATTCTCAGGCGTGGCGGAGCCTCCGGGGTCTTCGTCAAGGAGACCCCGGGGTCGGTGTGCATCGAGCACCGGCAGAGCTGCCTCCCGGTCTACCTCAATGGGATGCGGGTGCCGAACTCAATGGTCCGGGACCTTCCGCTGGAGATGTTGGAGGTGGGTGTGATCGTGCAGCCCTCTGAGACCATCCAGGGTTCTCTCGGACAGGGGACCGGCGGGGTCTTCCTCTACACCATCCATTGGATGCAGGAGGCTCGGTAGGGGCGACCCGACGGCGTCCCGGGCGGATGCCTCCGGCACCGAATGGCATCATGATCTGCCCGACCCCTCTCAGGAGGCGACCATAGCCTCGGCCTCGATCTCGACCAGGTAGCCCTCCCCCACGAGGCCGGCGTGTACGAGGGTGTTCGCCGGTTGAACATCCCGAAATCGTTCGCCGTGGGCCCGGGACACGCCCTCCCACACCTCGGGATCGTGGATATAGACCCGGGTCCGGACGACGTCGGCGAGGGTCCCGCCGAGGGATTCCACGGCGCCCTGTATCTTATCGAGGCAGAAGACGGCCTGAGCGTAGGCATCTCGCCCACCGATGAGCCGATCTCCGTGGGTGGCGGTGGTGCCGGAGACCAGGATGCGGTCCCCGATCCGTGTGGCGCGGGAGAAGCCGGCGAGATCCTCCCACACGGTTCCGCTCAAGGCCCGCTGTCGAGTCCCAGGCCCCGGGTGGACCGGGTAAGGCGGGGGAAAGCTGTCCAGATGGTGGCTCAGATCCCCGGAGGCGGTCAGGAAGGGAGGAACTCGGTACTCGTCTCCGCAGTCGCCGGGAATCGGCTGAAGATCGGCCCTCGCCGCGTCGAGGGCGGCGTGGTCCTCTGCCCGAAGCTGGAACGCGCTCAGAGCCAGCGTGTCATCGATGTGCTGGCTTCGTCCCAGCCGGGCACCGATGATCACCCCCGCCACTGCCGGCGCTTCGAGGATCGCCCTGGAGGCCACGTTGGCCATGGACACGCCCCTCCGCTCCGCGACCTGCCTCACGGTCTCCAGGAGGGCCTGGAAGGGATCCCAACCCCCGGCGGCCTGGATGAAGCGGAAGTACTTCATCTGAGACCAGGTCTCGAGATCATCGATCCCAGGCTCCACCCGCCCCAGCCACCGGTCCGTGAGGAATCCGCCGGCCAGGGTACCGAAGGCCAGAATCCCCACGCCTCGCGCCCGGCACAGCTCGCTCATGGCTCCTCGAGCCCGTTGATCCAGGAGGGAATAGCAGATCTGGTTCGAGACGATGGGCACCCCGCTGGAGAGGAGCATCCGCAGGTGGGCCGTGTCCGTGTTGGTCAGCCCCAGATGTCGGATCAGCCCCTCCCGGCGCAGCTCATCGAGTGCGAAGATGGCGTCCATCCAGCCCGGGTGGACGTAGCTCCACGCGTGGAACTGGAGCAGATCGAGGCTCTCGGTCTGCATCCGGCTCCGGGCACGGTCCACGGCGGCCCGGACGTCGTCCCGGGTGAGGGGTCCCGGTTCAGGCACCCACTTCGTCAGGAGCTGGGCCGCCCCGGGTCGCCGGGCGTGGAAGGCGCCGGAGATCACCTCCGACGAGCCGTAGTGGTCCGCCATGTCGAAGGTGGTCAGCCCTTGGTCCACATACGGGTCCATGGCCCGGGACGCGGTCTCGGCGTCGAGGGTGCTCCCGCCTCGTTCCATGTCGGCGACCTGCCAGAGTCCGGTGAGCACCCGGGAGATCTCCAGCCCCGGCGCGAGTTCGATTCGGTCCATGGTCTACTCTGGTGGGAGGGTGGCGAAGACCCGCTCAGCCTCGCCACCGGTCTCCGCTTGAAGGCCCTGCCACTCCCGGAAGAAGATGATCGAGGCCAGGGCCATGACGATGAGCCAGAGGGGCGTCGACCGGAAGTACCAGCCGGACACGTCCGCCGTCATGTCCTTCCAGGTGTGCACGATCAAGAAGAGGGTCAGGAGCACCGCCCCCAGCCCGGCCAGGACCCGGCGCAGGCCCGGGCGGCGCAGGACAGTCACCTCGGCGTCCAGCGCCGGGTTGCGTTGAGGAAGCCGCAGGACGGTGAGGCACATCACCAGGAAGTTCACCAGCATGGAGGTGACCAGGAGGTCGATCCCCAGGAAGAAGTCACCGGCGAAGTGACTTCCCAGGATGCTCACCGTGGCCATCAACCCGCTCAGGATCAGAGCCAGGTGGGGGGTGTGGAAGCGTGCGTGCACCCGGGCCACGCCCCGGGGGAAGATCCCGTCCTCGGCCCAGGCGAAGATGAGCCGGGACACGGCCAGGAGCATCGCTGGGAGGTCGTTGATCAGGGCGATGGCGGCGCCGGCCACGATCAGAACGGTCCAGCCGGGAGAGAGGACGTAGCCCAGCAGACCCGGCGCCGTGAGGTCCTGGGTCTGGGCACGCTCGGCGATGAAGGACCAGGGCACCGCGTGGTAGACCGCGGCGGTGAAGAGGAGATAGAACCCGCCGACGATGGTGATGGCCAGTCCGATGGCCAGGGGCAGGGACCGGGAGGGGTTCTTGGCTTCACCTCCGGCCTGGGCGATGGAGTCGAAGCCGATGAAGCTGCTGAACAAGACCGCGGAGGCGGCCAGGAAGGTGCCCCAGCTGAAGCCCGGGTCCGGGACGTCCGGGAGTGCCACCCCCTCCTGGGCCATGAGGCCTGCGGCGAAGTCGGCGTGGTCGTGGAGGAAGCCCGCCACGATGACGATGGCGCCCAGGGCGAACATCACCAGCATCATGGGCACCAGGACCCGCTGATAGAGGGCCAACCCCCGGACGTTGATCCACACCGACCCCCAGAGCAGCGCCAGCGCCAGCCCGACCCGGACCGGGCCGGTGTCCAGGAGCGTCGCCGTGGCGTCCCACCCCAGCGCCCCCACCACGTCCCGGACGAAGGGGATGGTGACGTACGCCACGACGCCGATGGCGATGGAGAGCCCGAACCATTGGGAGAAGCTGGCCACGAAGCCCAGGTAGGGGTGCAGCCCGCGGCTGGCGTAGATGTAGCTGCCTCCGGCCCGGGGCATGGCCGAGGCCAGGACGGCGTAGGCGAGGGCAGCCAGGATCGCCGGCAGGGCGGCGAAGAGGTACGCCCCCATCACTCCCGGTCCGATGCCCGGGACGTTCCGCTGTAGCATGAAGGGAACGACGTTGATGCCCGCTCCAAGCATGGAGCAGATCCCGGTGGCGGCGAGGCCCCAGAGCCCGAGCTGGCGGGTGAGGCCCGTGGAATCCCGGGCTGGGGATGTGGAGGTGGTCACGTCGGCGGGGAGGGGGGAGAGGAAGGCGCCAATTGGGTTCTCGGGTCCCTCCGGCGCAAGCGCCCGGGCCCCAACCGGCCCCGGGAAGCTACTCGACGCTGTTCGTGCCTCGGAACACTACGGCACGAGCGGTCGGGTCCTCAGGGATTCTGCTCGCTGTCGACCAGGATCCGGCCTAGCGCCCACACCGGCAGGTGGTCGCTCGCCCCTCGGGTGTCCTCAGCCGTTCCGGAGTGCCCCGACCAAGGCGGGACCAGACCCTTGAAGAGGATGTGGTCGACCCGGGCGAACCAGGCAGTGCGCGGGCCTTCACGGGTAGGCCAGAGGTAGCCGGCGTCCCGGGCGAGTTCCGGGAGGGAGTTGCTGTTCATGTCTCCGCCGATGATCACGTGGGGGTGGTCCGCAGCGTCGGCGATCACCGCGTCCATCTGCTGTTTGCGGGCCTCGAGAAGTTGGTTGACCGGGGTCGCCAGGTGGACGGAGTACGCCCGAACGTGAGTACCGCCAACGTCCAGGGTGGCGACCGTCGCGGTCCGCTGTGTACGGCCGTAGAGAGCCAGATGCGGCAGGATCAGCTTCTCGTCACCCACGATGGGCCACCGCGACAACACGGCGTTCCCGAACTCCCGTCCGTTTCGGATCGTGGCAGGGTAATAAACCCACTCCATCCCCAGAGCGTGGGCGACCTCCTCTGTTCCCTCGGCGTCCATCTCCTGCAGCAGGAGGACCTCCGCCTGCCGGAGACCGGGGTCCGACTCGATCACCTCGAGAGCCCGTTCGATCTCCTGTCCGTGCTCGACGTTGAAGGAGGCGACCAGGAGATCCGGGGCATGCCGATCAGCGGGCGGGATCGGCTCCTGCGGTGAGCCGCCGTGGCGGGGGCCTTCGGGATCCACCTGATTCTGCACGTGGATGCACGCCGTGCCCTGGAGCGCCAACGAGAGGGCCGTCCCAAGCGCGAAGCGCCGGCTGAGGAGAGGGGTCATCCGGATTCGTTTGTTCGGAGGTCGTGGTGTCGCCGAGTGCCCGGGTGCATCCGTCACGCCGTCGCGGGCCAGGCGAAGAGTAGCGCCGTCCAACGCATACGAAGATCGTGTCGAAGCCCTTCAGTGCCTGCGGCCTCGACTCGGAGCGCCCCCGACAGACGGATCATCAACATGGACGGAACACCAACGTTGAACCAGCTCATCGCACGTCGAGTTCCGGGACCCGGGTCAAGATTACTTCTCTACGCCGGACGGTGGCTCCCGCCAGGAGGCCGTAGTCCCGGGCGGCCCGGATCGTCATCCAGTAGTCCTGATAGGCCCCCAGGGACTCGAATCCCAGGAATCGCACGTAGTCCCAGCCGTCGGAGAGGATCATGCGGCCCGTGATGGAGGGGACCCCGTCGGCGGCCTCGAAGGCCGTCAGGCGGATCAGAGCGGTCTCGAAGGTCTCCACGCTGTCGGGTTGGATCTGGTACCAGACCATGGCCGTGAGAGGTGCCGCTGCCGGGTCGCCCCTGCCCAGATTCGGCATGATCTCCGCGAACTGGTCGGTGTGGGACGTGGAGAGGGCGGAGATCCCCTCGTAGATGCCCCCGACGGAGGTGCCTCGCTCCGCCGCCAGGCCACGAAGGGCGTCGTTGGAGGCGTCCATCCCCGCCATTCCCTCGAAGCTGCTGACGACCACGAGGTCCAGGGGGATCGGGCTCTCCACCTCCCGGAACCCCCGGAACGAGCGCATCGCGTCATTGTCCCGGTACAGGGGGAGGGCCTCGTCCCGGAAGATCGCCACCGCCTCGGCGCTGCGGCCGGGGAGAAACGAGAAGGTGATGATCTGACGCACCTCGTCCACCCTGGGAACCTGTGCGCTGACAGCGATCGGCGTCCCGGCGGCGACCACGAGGAGGGCGGACCTGCCCGGGAGGGTGGCCAGGAGGCTGCGCAGGCGGGAACGGAGGGCCATGGGGGCTTCGAGATTCGGGGGGTCGGGGGCCGCCGAGGCCGGCGACGCCTGTCCGTTGCTACCCGGAAAGGGGCCGTAGTGAGCCGCCAGGGGCCGGAGCACGGGAAGACCAGGCGAGACGAGACATGGGGTCGGGCACGGCACCGCCAGACCAAGCCTCGGCGACTACTCGGCGCCGTCCAGCCGGATCGTGTAGAGCATCGGCTCCAGGGCCCCGGCAGGGACGCCGGTGGACCGATACAGGGCCCGGGCCGGGGCGTTGTCCCGATCGGTCAGGACCCACGCCTGGAAGCACCCCAGCTCTCGACCCTTTCGAAAGAGAGCCCGGAGGAGACGACGGGCCAGACCCTGCCGTCGGTGGGTCGGGGCAACCCCGACCTCGTTGATCCAGAGCTCCGGCCCCTTGTCGGGGTGAAGGTAGTGGACGGCGGAAGCAAACCCGACGATCCGACCGTCCTCCAGAGCTACTGCCATATGGTGGCGAGGGTCTTCGAGGAATTCCCGGATCAGTTCGGGTCGGGTGGGTCCGTCGAAGACGCCGGGGAGGACCGATGCGAAGAGCCCGGCGTCGCCCGGGCCCAGGAGGGTGGTTCGGGTGGGGGTAGCGGTAGACATATCGAAGGCCCGATGGATGGGAAGGTCCGCGCCAAGGGGGCAGGAGGAGCCGCCCGGCCCGGATGGTGAACTCGAAGCTACGTCAGCATTCCGATGACGGTACGCACCGAAGGCGCAGTGTGGTGAGGGTTCACCGCTACCACAATCCCTGTCCGGCCTTCTCGACCCGGACCTCAGTTGAAAGCGGTGCTCACGATAGCGTCCGCCAGTCGGGCCGAGCCGTCAGGTTCGAACCAGGGCATCCCTGGGTAGCACCCACGACACCGCTTCGGCGAGCTCGTGCAGTGAGAACGGCTTGACCAGTGCCGGGCCGGGCGCCTCGTCCCTGATCGAGGCCCCGGAGCCGGTCATGAAGACCACCGGGAGTGTGTCCGGGTCCGACTGGACGCTCTGGGTGACGTTCTGGCCGCGGCCGTCAGGAAGCTCGATGTCGCACAACATGAGTCGGTAGTCGTCGGCCTCGAGCCGTCGCCTCGCCTCAGCGACCGTCTCCGTCATCTGCACCTCGAAGCCCAGCGCCTCGAGGAGTTGGCCCACGGCAGTGCGGGTCCAGGGGTCATCTTCAACCACCAGAGCGGGCCCGCTCCAGGCTGCGGCGGGAGGCTGGTCGGGCCGCGTGGAGCGAGTCTGGGCCTCGTGGCCGCCCAGGGGGAGGAGGACCTCGAAGGTGGTGCCATGACCCGGCCTCGACTCCACGGCGATGGTGCCCCCGGACTCCCGAACGAGGTCGTTGACGATGGAGAGCCCCAGCCCCGTGCCCTCGTCCCCCTTGGTCGTGTAGTACGGCTCCAGCACCCGGGTCAGGAGTTCGTCTGGGATGCCGACTCCATTGTCCTGTACGAGGAGGCGCACCGCCGTGGGGTCCCGGTAGGTCGGATGGCCCTCCGCCAGGGGGCCGCTGACTCGGGTGCAGGTCACGGTGATGCGGACCCGGCCCTCGTCTCCGCAGGCGTGGATGGCGTTCACGGCCAGATTCGACACGATCTGCTCGGCGTGCTGGCGGCTGATCCTGGCGATGCAGGTCTCCTTGATGACCGACTGGATCACCACGCCCGGCGGCGCTGCGGTGCGGAAGAGGGACATGAGGGAGCGGACGACGTTCGATACGTCGGACACGCTCCCGCGGCCCTGGCTGCGCCGCGAGAAGCCGAGAACCTGCCCCGCCAGATCTCGAGCCCGCTCCGACGCCTTGACGATCTCCTCCAGGTCCTCCCGGAGCAGAGGGTCTTCGGTCCCGTATCGACCCAACGCGAGGTCGGCCCGGGCCATGATGGGGGTCAAGATGTTGCTCAAATCGTGGGCGATGCGGCTGGTCATCTGCCCCAGGGCCTCCAGGCGCTGGGCGTGCCGGAGCTGCTCTTCCGCGAGCTTGCGGCGGTGGTCTGCCTCCTGAACGGGCCGCATGTCGATGAGGCTCACACGGATGATGGCGCCCTCCTCGTCGGGGAGCGCCAGCGCCCTCAGCTCACAGGGGATCACCTCGCCGCGGGCGTCCACGACGGACCAGTCGATGGGCTGGGCCTCACCCCGGTGGGCCTGGGTCAGGACCGCCGCAGCCCGGTCTGCCCCGGCATATCCGTCCGCCTGGACGGGGAGGGCCCGGGTGGAGAACTCGAGCCAGGTGCGACCGGTGAGGTCCAGGCCGAAGAGCTCTCGGGCCGGCGCGTTCGTGTTCACGAAGGTGCCGCCGTCTGCGTCGTAGATCAGGATCGCCTCTGGCGCCGTGTCCATGAGCGCCTGCATCCGCTTCAGGGACATCCGGGCCGACGACCGGGCTTCGGCGGTATCGGCGGCGTCCTCCACCAGGTAGGTGCCCATGAGGATGGTGAAGAGGAGCATCGCCGTCTCGTCCACCGTGAAGGTCAGCGCTGTGACGCCAACCAGGTCGTCCAGGAGCGCCAGCGCCAGGATGGTCAGGCCGATCAGGAAGACCACGGGACGGTGCCCCAGATCGGTCCGGTAGGCCAGCGCCGCCCGCTTGATGGCGTACGCCAGGGAGCCCACCATGGCCAGGAGCATCGGCAGGGTGAAGGGCCGGGTGGTCAGATCGACACGCTGGATCGTCTCTCCCCAGGGCAGGACGCCGGTGCGGATCGAGAGGATCTCCTGAACGTAGATCCCGCCAGGGATTGTGACGTGGAGCAGGAGTGCACACCCGACGAGGCCCATTAGCCAGGGCCACGCCCGCCCTCGCCGGAGGAAGACCCACGAGAAGGCGATGATGCCGAGCCACGCCAGGAGGGCGAAGGTGACCTTGATGAAGATCCACGATCGAGCGCTGTCCACGGTCTCGACCTGCGCCACCCCCACGGCGCTGAGGGTGAAGCCCGCAAACACGATCGCCGTGAAGCCATAGGTCAGGTTCACGGGATCGCCACGACGACGCAGCCCGATGGCGCCGTGCAGGAGCCCGGACCACAGCATGATGCCGGATGCAGCGATGAGGTAGCCGATGATCATGGAGACTCCTGGGCCCGCCTCTCCTGCAGGATAGAACGGATGAAGCGACGGTGAGATCGGACCGCAAACGGACCCGTCCGCTCCGGTTCTGCGGAAAAGATGCGGAATCACGCGCCGGGGCAAGAGTCCACTGCGTCTTTGGATTCCAGCGGCT
>JGI12210J13797_10683234_pt1 | contig 12935 bp, 7 predicted proteins | sample ElkSlonscriptome_3_FD_13797 | JGI IMG/M metagenome (IMG submission 13797)
AGACAAGGTTTTGAAACTGCTTGACGGTGATTTCAAGAGCAGGGGAGAAACAGCCTCCGTCAAAGGCGGGCGATCGCCGTCCTTTTTGCATTCTCTCGATCACCTCAATGTCCTCATCATTGGTCGCAATCCACAGATCAACAGGAATATCGCGCAGAGGGGCGTTTTCTTCGGCCATGGCCTCGTCGCCGACAAAGTAGAACGCCATGCGCTCCAATGTGCGATCGGGACTGAGAGGGTTGACCATAAAGACGAGGAAATAATCAGGGTGCACGCCCAGCATCAGGTTCGGAAACACAGACACGTATTCAGCAACGGTAGTGTGACTCGTTTCCTCTAGATTGGGGAAGGTCGGCAGACGCTTACCGCCCAGTTCTCCACAGAAATATTTGAGGCTGCCCTGGCCGACATGATTTTCGCCCACGTCAAACCAAAAGTGGTCTTCCATGCGCGACAGGCTGTTGAGAGTGGGGTGTACCCAAGCGAGGTGATAGCTTTCTGAAAAGTTTTCAACGGCTAGTTTCCAGTTTGCGTTGCACTCTACAGTGGCTCCGCGCCCGCGACGCAGCAGGCTGAAGTCATAATTTGCCCAGCGATCGGTGATGGGTTTGAGATAGTCTTCTAGCGGTGGAGCATCGCCAGACAAGTTGACAAACACCAAATCGAGCCACTGTTCGCAGCGGATAGAGCGTAGATTTTTTGAAGCACGGTCAAATCCTTCGTAAGAATCTTTATGATATCCGCCGAAATGAGGAGTAGATTTCAGTGACCCGTCCATGCTGTAGGCCCAAGAGTGATAGGGGCAACGAATCATGCCTTTGCCAGAGCAAGCCTCTTCGACCAGTTGCAGCCCGCGATGGCTACAGATGTTGTGAAACGCGCGCAAGGTGCTGTGGCGGTCGCGCACTAAGACAATCGGAATTCCTGCGATATCGACGGGCAAGATGTCTCCGGGCTTAGATACATCGCTAGCCAAGCCAGCGCAAACCCATTGCTTGGTGAACACAGTTTGCCGTTCTATGTCTAAGAAATCAGGACTGGTATACGCTTCTGCCCACAGCCCGCCGATAAGTTCGGGCGCAAGTTCGGGCGATGTAGAAACCATTCGTTGACGAATGTTGGGCGCGAGGTTGGCACTCGGCATCGAAACAGGATTAGGGGCTGCACCCACGAGATCGGTCTGGCTCATAGATAACTCCAGTCACAATTAAGTCGGTAAAGAGTCAATAAAGAAAGAATGATCAAGCCCGTGTCGAACATTTACTTCGGTGGCCAGCATCAAAACTTTGCCAAAAACGAGAAGAGAGACTTAAACGGCATGTAATAACAAGCTATTCTTACCCGCCAAATACAAAAAATAAGCTGCTTTTGAATTTAAGAACGAGGCTAGATTGCTTGTATTAAAAGAAATTTGGAAAGATATTTAACTTGTAATTACAAGTCTTGAATATAGAATTTATTGGGTATCTCTGCGAAAATATGTCTTCTAGAGCACATTTTGCAATAGAGTTGTGCTGGCGATCGCCCTCCTAATTCATTCAAGTCTCAAGAGATCGATGATTCAAAGTGGTTTCAAGGTTTTTGAACTCTCAAAAATCCACTCAAATTGTCAGTCTTTGATGAAAATTTCAGCTTGTAGTAACAACTGTATAGAGCGCGACAGAATTACTCTGTTCTTGTTGCTTATTGTTCCAGTATTGTCGATACAGGAATTGCAAAATCATTTCATGCCAAGTCGCAAATCCAGATCAGCAGTCTTCATATCAAAGCTACGTGTCTCCTTGCCTAACCCGATCGGTCTCACTTGTCTGCCTAATGAAGGGGCCAAGTCAGAGATTCCTTGCATTGTTTCTTGCATTGACTGACATATGGCGCAAGAAATATATGGCGCAAGAAAAAACTTCAAAAATTAGTGAAAGATTAAGGTTTCAATCGCCGAGCTGACGGTAGTCTGACCACGTACTTCCCTGGGCTTAAACCCGTGTTTATGGTTCATATGAGTGACGCTTCAGCAGGGAGACGCTCGCTCATGTGCCTAGTATGGCGGCGTTTTATTCCAGGGAATCTGATCGCCCGGAATCTCAATAACTTGGCTCATCATCTTGGATTCAATTTGGATTCAATCGAATTCAAGGTTTCCGGGCGATCCGTTTAGATGAACTTAGGAGAACACATCTAATGACAAATCTCGGGCCTAACAACGGCAACGGGGAGCGATCGCGCCCCCCTCAAGTCCAGCGCGACCTTACCGCGAACAATTTTCGGTTTCGTGAGTTGTTTGATTTCCATCGAGAGGTATTCCTTACCTCTGGGGCGCTCATTCTTTTGTTCGTTGCGGTCACATTAATTTTCAAGGAACCAGCCGAAAACGTTTTCGGGCAAATTCAGACCTTCATTGCTGAAGGAATGGGCTGGTTCATGATTTTGGCGGTGAGTACGTGCTTAATCTTCGTCATCATTATGGCTCTCAGCAAGTTCGGCCAGATCCGCATTGGCGGACAGGATGCCCGTCCAGAATTTCCAACGTTTGCCTGGGTTGCTATGTTGATCAGTGCAGGCATGGGAACTGGACTGTTGTTTTGGAGCGTGGCAGAGCCGATCTATCATTTTCAGTCTCCGCCCGCTGTCATCGGCACCATCGAGCCGGGTACGGTAGAGGCGGCTCGGCAGTCTTTGGGGGTTACCTTTTTCCATTGGGGCTTTCATGCTTGGGGCATGTACGCCCTTGTCGGCTTAGGGCTCGCCTTTTTTGCTTACAACAAGGGCTTGCCTTTGACCATGCGCTCGGTGTTTTACCCCATCTTGGGCGATCGCATCTTTGGCTGGCCAGGTAACGTCATCGATATCGTATCGGTTGCTGCTACTCTATTTGGTCTAGCGACATCTCTTGGATTCGGAGTGCAGCAGGTTAATGCTGGGTTTAACTTCCTACTACCAGGAATACCTATCAGCACCCCTGTTCAAGTCTTACTCATTGCTATCATCACGGGTTTTGCTACGGCCTCCGTTGTCTCTGGGCTCGATGCTGGTGTCCGTCGCCTGAGTGAGCTGAACATGATTCTTGCAGCAATCTTGATGATATTTGTGCTGTTTGTCGGGCCGACGATTTTTATCCTAGGGTCTTTTGTTGAAACCACAGGCTACTACATTGCCTCTCTGCCAACCCTGAGTTTTTGGACGGAAACTTTTCAAGGCGGCAACTGGCAGAATAGCTGGACAGTCTTTTATTGGGGCTGGTGGGTGTCTTGGTCGCCCTTTGTCGGCATCTTTATTGCCCGCATTTCTAAAGGCCGTACCGTCCGCGAATTTGTTCTGGGTGTCTTGTTGCTGCCCTCGTTGCTGACCTTTCTGTGGATGTCTGTATTTGGCAGTACTGCCCTCTCGTTGGAGCTAGGTGGCAGCACCATTATTTCTGATGCCGTTGGCGAGAATGTTGCCACAGCCCTGTTTGTGATGCTCGATCAGCTTCCCTTGACAGGCATTACCTCTTTGGTCGGTATCATCCTGGTCGTGGTGTTCTTTGTCACGTCCTCTGACTCGGGTTCGCTGGTCGTTGATAGCATTGCCTCTGGCGGCAATCTTGAATCTCCTGTGCCTCAGCGGGTTTTTTGGGCCATCATCGAAGGGGCTGTGGCTGCGGTTCTTCTCCTAGGCGGCGGACTCCAAGCACTCCAGACGGCTGCGATTACCTCTGGGCTTCCGTTTGCGGCTGTGTTGCTGGTGCTGTGCTATAGCCTTTATAAGGGACTCGGAGATGAATATGCCGTGCTTCAACTGCGGCGGAGTAGTGCGGCTGAGATCCCAGAGCTAGCACGGGAGGAAGAACCTGAGACGGTTTATTAGCCGTAATCGGTTCAACATTGATTGATTCAACATTGATCGATTCAATATTTGGATCAACATGTGTTGAATACTGCCTGCCCGAAAAATCTGTCTGAAAAACCTGACCCAAAATCGGCATTAGTTCGAAGCTAATATTTCGGTTGCTCGGTTTTGGCAGGGTTGTGGAGTGAATAGGGGGCGATCGCCCAATCCCCAACATCAATGGGGGGCGATCGCCAGACCTCACCCACATGTTTTGAGCCTGCACCTCTAGTCACTTTGGCTTTATTTCCCAACGGGGTATTAGGGGCGCAGGCTTTTTATGATCTGAATTGCACGATCTGAATTGCACGATCTGAATTGAATTCTGCTTCCCTTTGCCTATCGTTTCGTTTTGCTATTTCGGTTTTCTGTTCCATCTGACTCAACCTATTGCCGTTTCAAGGAGCGCCTCGTGATATGACCCAGCAGTTTGACGCGATCGTAATCGGCTCGGGTGGCGTTGGCAGCGCCGCCGCATACTATCTCTCTCGGGCGGGCAAAAAAGTCTTGCTGCTCGAACAGTTTGAGCTAGACCACAAAAATGGCAGCTCCTATGGTTTTTCGCGGGTGATTCGCTACAGCTACGACAACCCGATCTACGTCAACCTCATGCGAGCCGCCTATCCGCTCTGGTTTTCCCTGCAAGAAGAAGCAGGCGAAGAGCTTTATGTCAAAACCGGAGGGCTCGACTTTGGCATGCCCAGCCAAGAAACATTCCAAAATCTAAAAGCCAGCATGGATACGGCAGAGCTACCCTACGAGCATCTGTCTGCCGATGAGATTCGCCAGCGGTTTCCTCAGTTCAACCCTGACGATGGCATGGAAGGCTTGTTTCAAGAAGCAACCGGGTTGCTCAAAACCTCAAATTGCGTTCTCGCCCATGTGCGCTTAGCGCAGGCTCACGGAGCGACCGTCATCGACCAAACGCCCGTTACGCAGATTGTCCCGACTGAGCAGGGAGTTGAAGTTCACACGGCAACCGAAACCTATGCTGCTGAACGAGTCGTGATTACAGTCGGGAGCTGGGCGAAGTCTCTGCTTGCGGATCAGGGCATCGACTTGCCGCTCAAGATCATGCCGTGCCAGCTTGGGTTTTATCAGCCCCTCGTGCCTGAGCGGTTTAAGCCAGACACCATGCCCGTCTTTTTTGCCCATATGAATGGCGACTATGGCGAAATGCCCTACGGTATTCCCCATGAAGATGAAAGCATTGGCTACAAAATGACCACTTTCTATGGCTGGAACACCGTCGAGCACCCCAGCGAAATTGACTACACCCCTAGCGATGAGTGGGTTGAGCGCATTCGCAACTTTGCCCGTCAATACATTCCTGATGCTGCTGGGGAGACGGTTTCGACTCGTCGCTGCCTCTATACGCTGACGCCAGATAAGCACTTCATTGTCGATACCCATCCCCAATATCCGCAAATTGCGATTGGGGCAGGATTCTCAGGTCACGGCTTCAAGTTCACGACACTGATGGGCAAGATGCTGGCGGATCTGACGGTCGATGGCACTACCCCTCACGACACCAGTCTCTTCAAGCTGTCTCGTTTTGAGACTGTAATGGCCTAAGTCGTTCAATCCGCACGCTGAATCGTAGGAGCGCACGGCTGTGCGCCCCTACCTGCATCCTCGATATTCCAACCTCATTAGGTTGGCTGAATTATGTAACATGAGTAACAAAATTTGGGGCGATCGCTCGTTGTCCGCTAAGATACCAAGCGTAGACCTACGCATGGTAATGGCTTCTTCTTCTATGGCACGGCGCGATCAGGGCACAGCCCGAACGCCAATGCACTTGACTATCTCTGAAAAGTTGCGTAAGCAAATTGAAAGCGAGGTGTATGCGCCTGGTGATCAGCTGCCAAGCGAGTTCGATTTAGGTCAACTGTTTAACGTCAGTCGAACGACTGTTCGACGGGCGATCACTAACTTAATCAATCAAGGATTAGTCGAAACTCAGCAAGGAAAGGGAATTTTTGTCAAAGAGCAAGAAAAAATTAGCTTTTCGCTGTCTAACCCTCTAACCTTCTTCGATACGGAACTGGAACGGCAAGGCCGGACAGGCAGCGTTCAAAATCTTCAATTTGAGCGCATCGAAGCTCCCCGCGAAATTCGGAAACGGCTCAAGCTTGATATGGATGCAACTCATATTTATCAGCAAGAAAAGCTGATTTTTGCTGATGATGTGGCGATCGCCCTCGACATTGCCTATTTTCCAGAACATATTGCCAAGGCATTGGAAGAAGTGTTGCAGTTTGAGTTTACCTATCGCTCACTCGAACATTATGGGTTTCCGATTAAGTCTGCGCGGGTGTCGATTGAGGGACGACCTGCCAGCTATGAAACGAGTCAGCATCTCAATATTTCTCTAGGGGCTCCATTGCTGGTTTATCGCTACCTCGCGTGGGATCAGAACGAAGTGCCTCTCGTGTGTGGAGAAACGATTTCTAGAGCTGATTACACCTACTATTCTGCTGATTTGAATGTCAATCAAATTCAAATGTAGGGCTGAAACTTTAGCCGACTTCAATGGGGGATGAAGGCTCATCGGAGACTCTTATCCTTTCAAATTTTCTCTAAGGGATCAATATCCTATAATAGGCTCACCGCAACAGGGAATTTGCCCAGTCGTGGTGAGCCTATTGGGTAGATGAGCGAGACGCTTACTTATTTATCTCCATCAAGGTTGAACGCTATTCACTTTTGCAAGCCAGACCGCCTTTTCTTTAACATTTGCCTCCCTTAGAGAGTAGGTCTTTTGATATGTCATTCGTTGTTCTCCCCCATGAACGAGTTGTAGTGCTTAGCTTTCTTGCATCTACTGTTGCCGGATTGGGAATGGTTGGCTTTGTTGCGTCTCCGGCTCAAGCCCAACCCATTACTTCCTCTGGAGACACCAATACTCAGATTACTCAGGTAGGCGATCGCTACACCATCGAAGGCACGACAATTTCTGGCGACGGAGCAAACCTATTCCACAGCTTCGAGCAGTTTGGTTTAGATGCCAATGAAATTGCTGAGTTCGCGGCTGATCCAGACATTCAAAACATCCTCAGTCGCGTGGTTGGCGGTCAGGTGTCGCTGATTGATGGGTTGATTGAGGTAACAGGAGCCGACGCCAATTTATTTTTGATGAATCCGGCTGGGGTGATCTTTGGCCCCAATGCTCAGCTCAATGTGCCCGCCGATTTCACGGCTACGACTGCTACAGGCATCGGAATTGGGGACAATTGGTTCAGCGCGTTGGGAAATAATGATTATGCCAATCTGGTCGGTGATCCTTCGACCTTTGCGTTTGGAGTCGATGAGCCAGGGGCGATCGCCAATCTCGGCACCCTTGCAGTGGGCGACGGTCAGACGCTTTCTTTGGTCGGCGGCACGGTGATCAACGCCGGAATCCTCGAAGCTCCGGGCGGCATGATTAATATTGCAGCCGTTCCAGGACAAAACCTTGTACGCATTAGTCAAAACGGGTTTCTGCTCAGTCTTGATATTGAACCGCTTGCTGATAGCCCCACGCAGCCCAACGCCTGGACATTTCCCACAACAACGCTACCCGAACTGTTGACGGGCGGCGGGCTTGCCGATGCTCTTAACGTCACCGTTAATGCAGACGGCACTATTACTTTAGACGGTTCGGGCATCACGTTACCCACAGAGCCTGGAACAGCTTTAGTTGCAGGTGCAATCGATACAGCAACTGATACCGATGGAGTAACGGGTTCGGTTGTGAATGTGGTGGGCGATCGCGCTATCTTCTTCAGCGAAACCACCTTCGGCCCTCGCTATAACCCTGATATTTCTGAAGAATTTGATCCTCAGCCAGGAGAGTTGACGGGATCACTGCATGAGACGACAGTTCTAGCCATAAACGCTACATCTGAAATCCGAATTAACTTGTCTGATCCTGAACTTCCTGCCGACCCAGATAATCCTGATCCTGCTCAAGGTGCGGGACTGTTTTTCTCAGTAGGCACGGGCAACGATGATGAAGGAGTGCTGCGTTTTACGACTCAAGGCTCTTTCGTTATGGATGCGGAAGATAACCTGTTTAGCCGAGGCCGCGACATTACCATCCAGGCTGGAGAAATCATTGTCGGAGAAATCAATACTTTCGATGGAGCAGGTGCAAATTATTTCGAGCCGACCGACGATGATCGCTTTCCTCAGCGATCGGGCAATGTCGAGCTTGATGCAGATCGCGATATTCAGGTCACCCGCATTTTTGGAGAAAATATCCTGCTTGCCAGCGCCAATGGCGATATCCAGACCGGATCGATTTCAAGCGAAGCGGATACATTCCCTATCCCCGCAGACGACGGACAAATTTATCCCTTCGTTACGTCTGATGATGGGATTAATCGCGAGCTTGATTTTGATGCTGACCCTCTCGATTCTGAGAATTTAGCGAATCTTAATAACGTACTCAATCAAGGTGAAGGCAGCGAGGTCGTGCTGATTGCAACCAACGGCTCCATTGACCTAGACGGCTATATTCGGGCAGGACAAACTAACAAAACCTCAGACAGCACCATTACCATCACGGCTCAGCGCTTTAGAGCAACAAATCCTCTAACTGTGCCTGGAGGAGATGAAAACGGTCAGATTAGCGGTAACAGCACAGTCAACCTGTTAGCTTACAGCCGCAACACCGATCCCCCTGAAAACTTAGGGGGTACAACAGGACGTAATAGTCTTGAAGCAAGTTTTGGGGAAGGTGGTTTGCTCTCGGTTCAGTTTGGCGATCAAGAAGCTCAAGTACAGGCGATTGACGAAAACGGCAATCCTCAAACCGTATTGTTAAGCGAGTTGGACTCTGAGCAGCTAATCTTGGCACAGATTCAGCTTCTGGAAGATACGACGTTTTCTATTGCCGAATTTGCGGAACTTCCACCGGACTCTAGCGGCATGGTCGGGGGTTTCGGTGTCGGCGGACGCCGAGATCCGTCTGTGAATCCAGGTGCCCTTTCCAATAGCTTTGCGGCATTGCCACCGCCAGTTGATCCGGGTAATCCGATCGAGCTGGGTAACCCGACTAATCCTACCAGTCCCAGTCCTTCTCCAATTGACAATCCTCTTGTCAGTCAACAACCTGATGTCCCCACACCAGATTTTGAGCCTGTCGCTCAAGTCGGATGTGAGCCTGAAGAACCCGTCGAAATTGGCGGTGCTGATGACGGAACGGCTGAAACTCCGATTCTAGATATTGCCTCGGTTGTTTCAGTTGAATTGCTACGAAGCGCGGGCATCGAGGAAAATGAAGAGGAAGAGTTCGTCACGGAATGTGATTAACCTCCACTATCAAAACCCTCACGCATGTTCTGGATAGAGACAATGGGCGCTATGCTATTTCGTCTCCAACGCAGATTATTCTCCTGGGCAAGACGCTCTGGATATCGTGGTATTGCAGCGATCGCCCTCTGTCTCACCTTGCTGATAGGCGGGTTATCCGAAATGGGCTGGGCGCAGAATCTTGATTCGGGTGAGTCAGAATCGTCGGAACAAACTTCAGAACTCTCACCTGTCGAGCAGGCCGATGCTCTCCTGCGGCAGGGCTATCAGCACTATTGGGATGCGAATTTTACAGCAGCGCTTGAGGTACTCAATGAAGCCCTGAATCTGCTGCAAAACATTGATGCTCCAGCCCAGGAAGCCTTAATCTTCGAAGGCTTGGGGTTGACTCACGAAGCATTGGGCGATTGTCCCACGGCTTTGGAGTACCAGCGGCGGCGCTACAGCCTTGCCGAAGAGTTAGGCGATCTTGGGGGTGAAGGGAACGCGATGGCGAACATCGGCAACTGCTACTACAGCATGGGGCGTTACCAAGAAAGTTTGGATGCGCTGCGGCAGTCCCTTGCCTACTGGCAACAGTTGGGCGATCGCGGTCTTCAGGCGGCTGTTATGGCTAACATCGGTAATGTTTATACCGAACTCGGACATTACGAAGAGGCCAGTGCTATTCATCAATCGAGCCTTGTGATTCTTGAAGAAATCGAAAACTACTGGGGCGTGGCTGCATCTCTCAATAGTTTGGGGTTAATTGCTGCTAGCCAAGGCAATGCTGAACAAGCCTATGTCTACTACGAGCAAAGTCTAGAACGATTTCGAGCGCTCAATCAGCAGCCTGCCGTGGGGCAAATTCTCAATAATTTGGGAACAGTGCATCACCAGCAGGGAGAAACCTCCACGGCTCTGGGATACTATCGGCAGAGTCTAGAAGTGGCTCAGGAGTTGGGCGATCGCGCTCTAGAAGGAGACTCTATCATCGGCATTGGCCTAATTTATTCTCAACAGGAAGACTACGAAGAAGCCATCGAAATTCAACAATATGGAGTCGATTTAGCGCGATCGCGCGGTGATATGAGGTTGGTCGGCACTGGGTTGGCAAATCTGGCTGATACGCTGTGGTTGGCAGGTGAACTCGACAAGGCTGAAATTGCCCTGCTAGAAGCGATCGACATTTTGGATGCTCTGCGGAGCACCCTTAATGACCGCGATCGCATCTCTATCTTCGACACTCAACTGATGGCCTACAACATTTTGCAGGAGGTTTTGGTTGAAAAAGGAGAAACCGGATCTGCGCTGGAAGTGGCCGAGCGAGGACGAGCACGAGCCTTTGTGCAGCTTTTATCTGAGCGTTTAGACTCCGAGAATTTACAAGGGAGGCCGCCCACCGATAGCAATCCAGGAGTAGCTAGCGATTCTCATCGCTCAGTTCAGAGTCACCTCCTTTCAGATCCTCTCGACGTACCCGTGCCAAATCTGGAAGATATTCGACGCACGGCTCGTCAGCTTGACACGACCTTGGTGGAGTACTCCATCTTGCCCGATTCGCGCTTTATTTCTCTGGGTAAGCAGCGTGGAGAAGATGCACGTCTGCTGATTTGGGTGGTGCAGCCGTCGGGAGACATCACCTTCCATTGTCAAGGTTTGAGAGAATTACCCATTTCGCTCGAAGACCTGGTGCGCGGCAGTCGCAATACGCTGGCTCGTCCTCAGTTGCGCGATCGCCAAACATCCCTTCGACAGCGAGAATTGCTGCAAGCGCTGCACCAAATTTTGATTGAGCCAATTGCCTCATCGCTGCCGTCAGATCCGGGCGATCGCATCATTCTGATTCCTCAAAACTATCTGTTCCTCGCGCCATTCCCAGCTCTCATAGATGCTGAGGGAAACTATTTGATTGAGCGTCACACTCTTCTCACGGCTCCCTCAATTCAGGTATTGGACTTGACCTACCAGCTCGCTCAACAGCGCCATCAACAGAATTCGCTGGAATTGTCTAGCGTGTTGCCCACGGTATCAAAACAGACTTCTCACATTGTTAATAGAAATGTTGAATCCCAGCATTTTTCTCAGGCTTTCCTTGATCCGAGTCGAATGCTAATCGTAGGAAATCCGGTCATGCCTAGCATCAGCACCTCTCCTACGGAACCGCCTGAACCGCTGATGCAGCTCCCCGCAGCAGAAACCGAAGCAGTGGCGATCGCCCAATTGTTTGCCGCAGAACCTTTGATTGGAGATGCCGCAACAGAGGTCACAGTGACCGAGCGCATGGGACGCGCAGACCTGATTCATCTGGCGACTCACGGCTTGCTCGACTATGGTCAAACCAACAGCGGCATCTTGCGCGACATTCCAGGGGCGATAGCGCTAGCTCCTTCCCCTGGAAGGCTCGCGCTAGCTCCTTCCTCTGGAAGGCTCGCGCCCACGTCCACAGAAGAATCCCCGAATGAAGATGATGCAACTCAAGTTCGCTCAATGGGTACAACAGATGGTCTGCTCACCGCCTCTGAAATCATCGACATGAATCTCCAAGCGGATTTGGTGGTTCTGAGTGCTTGCAACACTGGACGCGGCGACATCACCGGAGATGGCGTCATCGGACTCTCACGTTCCTTCATCAGTGCGGGAGTTCCTAGCGTCGTCGTATCTCTGTGGACGGTTCCCGATGCCCCAACGTCTGAACTGATGGTGGAGTTTTATAAAGAGCTTCAGCAAAATCCTGATAAAGCTTACGCGCTGCGTCAGGCCATGTTGACTACGCTGGAAAATCATCCCTCCCCCATTAGCTGGGCTGCCTTTACGTTAGTGGGAAGCCCATAGCAAAAAATCTATGGATTAAACCTGTTCACTCTTGCTCTTATCGGGAACTCTATGCTTAACTGATGCTTTTTCCTGGGAAAACATCAGTTCCTTTACTATCAGGGAGTTTCGCTATGTCGAGTGCAGGTTTAAACAAATGGATTGTCAGCGGTCATTTAGCGGGAGATGTTGAGGTCAAAGAGGTTAACCTCAAGGATGGGCGATCGGCGAAAGTCGCTAGTGCTACACTTTACGTTCGCCGAGGAAGACAGAGAGATGAATCCTTTACGGTTTCGCTCAGCATCTGGGAAGAGTCTTCTGCATGGAGACGATTATCGTTCTTAAAAAAGGGCTCATTGATTATCTGCACAGGAAACTTGGAACCCAGCCCCTATTTGAGTAAAGACGGTTCTCCTAAAGCAGGATTGAAAATGACTGTTCTGGATGTTGACTTAGATTCTGTTAAGAAAGCTGTAGAGCAAGTTCAAGAGGAGGCGCAGCAAGAAGCGGCTTAATCGGAATGATGGCGGCAATGAGCGGGAGTTTCGAACATTTATGGATGCTTTCGCTCATTGAGCATACTCATATCTGTACTAGAAAGATCACTGACACTGAATATTGAGCGGTGCTAGAGTGCGGGTATCTTCTTACATGTGATGTTGCCGTATGAGGCTGCGAATGCCATGGTCAGCGCCGAAGACTTGATACTGAATCCTTCATCCATGAGTTCTGAACATGCTGAACTCTATGAGCGACTCCAGGCATTTTCGCTAGACCAAGATGATGCTGAATTGCCTTTCAGTCAGCGTCTTGCGCAGGACAACGGATGGCTGGCCGAATACGCTCAGTCCGTGGTTGAAGAATACAAGAAGTTTGCGTTTTTGGCTGTTGTTGCTGATCATCCGGTCACACCATCTGACCAAGTCGATCAGGCTTGGCATTTGCACCTAACTTACACTCGGTCGTACTGGGAAGAATTC
>JGI12210J13797_10181117_pt1 | contig 12922 bp, 6 predicted proteins | sample ElkSlonscriptome_3_FD_13797 | JGI IMG/M metagenome (IMG submission 13797)
GGGATGGCTGAAGTAGAGCCCGGAGACGGCGGCGGTGGGGACCATGGCCTTGGACTCGGTGAGCCAGATGCCAGTGTTCTTCTCGGCGTTAAGGGCCTGCCAGAGCAGGTCCTTTTCGGTGTGATCGGGGCTGGCGGGGTAGCCCATAGCAGGGCGGATGCCCTGGTAGCGCTCTTCGATCAGGGCCTGGTTGTCGAGCCCCTCGTCGGTGGCGTAGCGCCAGTGGCGGGTGCGTACGCGCTGGTGCAGCATCTCGGCCAGGGCCTCGGCGAGGCGGTCGGCGAGGGCCTTGAGCATCAGCGCGGAGTAGTCGTCGTGGTCGGCCTCGAAACGGGCGACATGTTCATCGATGCCAATGCCGGCGGTGCAGGCGAAGCCGCCGACGTAGTCCGGGATACCGGTATTGGCCGGGGCAATGAAGTCGGCCAGGCAGTCGTTGTACTTGCCCTCGGGCTGCTTGCCCTGCTTGCGCAGGCAGTGGAAGGTCAGCATCGGCTCGGTGCGTTCGTCATCGGTGTAGACGGCGATGTCGTCGCCGACGGCGTTGGCCGGGAACAGGCCGATGACGGCCTTTGCCTCCAGCCATTGCTCATGGATGAGCTGTTCCAGCATGGCCTTCGCGTCGGCGAACAGCTTGCGCGCCTCTTCACCCTTGGCCGGATCGTCGAGGATCTGCGGGAAGCGCCCGCGCAGCTCCCAGGCGTGGAAGAAGAAGGTCCAGTCGATGTAGGCGGCGATCTCGCCCAATGGGATGTCGTCGAACACTTGCACGCCGGGCTCCGCCGGCACCGGCGGTTGGTAGTGGTCCCAGTCGATGGGGATGCGATTGGCCTGGGCCTGGGCCAGCGGGATCAGGTCGCGGGCCTCGTCGCGAGCGGCACGGCGCTTGCGGACATCTTCGTAGTCGGCACGAATGCCGGCGACGTAGTTGGCCTTCATGTCCTTCGACAATAGGCTGCCGGCGACGCCGACGGCACGGCTGGCGTCCTTGACGTGGATCACCGGGTGCTCGTATTGCGGTTCGATCTTGACCGCGGTGTGCAGCTTCGACGTGGTCGCACCGCCGATCAGCAGCGGGATGCTGAAGCCTTGGCGCTGCATCTCCTTGGCCACGTGCACCATCTCGTCCAGCGATGGGGTGATCAGGCCGGACAGCCCGATGATGTCGGCACTAACCTCACGCGCCTTGTCCAGGATCTGGTTGGCCGGGACCATGACGCCCATGTCCACGACGTCGTAGTTGTTGCACTGGAGCACGACGCCGACGATGTTCTTGCCGATGTCGTGCACGTCGCCCTTGACCGTGGCCATCAGGATCTTGCCCTGGGTGTCGCCCTCGCACTTCTCGGCCTCCAGATAGGGCTCCAAATAGGCGACGGACTTCTTCATGACGCGCGCGGATTTGACCACCTGGGGCAAGAACATCTTGCCTTCGCCGAAGAGGTCGCCGACGACGTTCATGCCGTCCATCAGCGGGCCTTCGATGACATTGATCGGCGCGCCGAGCTTTTGGCGTGCCTCCTCGGTGTCCTCGACAATGAAGTCGGTCACGCCCTTGATCAGCGCATGCTCGATACGCTTCTCCACCGGGGCCTCGCGCCAGCTGAGGTCCTGCTTGTTCTCCCCGGTGGAGCCGTCGCCCTTGTACTTGGGGGCCAGGTCAATCAGGCGTTCGGTGGCCTCGGGGTTGCGGTTCAGGATCACGTCCTCGACCACGTCGCGCAGCTCTGCGGGCAGATCGTCGTAGACGGCGAGCTGGCCGGCGTTGACGATGCCCATGTCCATGCCGGCCTTGATGGCGTGGTACAGGAAGACCGAATGGATCGCCTCGCGCACCGGGTTGTTGCCGCGGAACGAGAAGGAGACGTTGGACACGCCGCCGGAGACCTTGGCGTAGGGCAGCTCGCGCTTGATGCGGCGGGTGGCCTCGATGAAGTCGACCGCGTAATTGTTGTGCTCTTCGATGCCGGTGGCGACCGCGAAGATGTTGGGGTCGAAGATGATGTCCTCGGGCGCGAAGCCGATCTCGTCGACCAGGATGCGATAGGCGCGCTGGCAGATCTCGAACTTGCGCTCTTCGGTATCGGCCTGGCCAACCTCGTCGAAGGCCATCACCACGGCCGCCGCGCCATAGCGCCGGACCTTCTTCGCCTGATCACGGAACGATCCCTCGCCCTCTTTCAGGCTGATGGAGTTGACGATGGCCTTGCCCTGCACGCACTTGAGCCCGGCCTCGATCACCGACCACTTGGACGAGTCGATCATGATCGGCACGCGGGCGATGTCGGGCTCGGCGGCGATCAGGTTCAAAAATCGAACCATGGCCGCCTGCGAGTCGAGCATCGCCTCGTCCATGTTGATGTCGATGACCTGCGCGCCGTTCTCCACCTGCTGGCGGGCGACGTCGAGAGCGGCGTCGAAATCGTCGTCGAGAATTAGACGTTTGAATTTGGCAGAACCGGTGACGTTGGTGCGTTCGCCGATATTGATAAAGGTTGCTTGTTGGGTCATGGGGATCGTGATCTGTGTCGGCGCTAGCGGCCTCAGGCGTTGAAGGCTTCGAGGCCGGACAGGTGCATGCGGTGGTCCGGCGCCTGCGGTTGGCGCGGCGTCTTGTTGGCGACCGCTTGGGCGATCGCGCGGATGTGGTCCGGCGTGCTGCCGCAGCAGCCGCCGACGATGTTGATGAAGCCGGAGCCGGCCCATTCCTGCACCTGATCGGCCATCTCGTCCGGACCCATGTCGTACTCGCCCATCTCATTGGGCAGGCCGGCGTTGGGATGGAAGGTGGTGTAGAACTCCGACACCCGCGCCATGTCCTCGACGTGTGGTCGCAGCGCGTCAGGTCCCAGCGCGCAGTTCAGCCCGATGGCCAGCGGCTTGACGTGGCGCAGGCTGTTGTAGAAGGCCTCGGTGGTCTGGCCGGAGAGAGTGCGGCCGGAGGCATCGGTGATGGTGCCGGAGATCATCACAGGCAGTCGTACGCCGTCGTCCTCGAACACCGTGTCGACGGCAAAGGCCGCGGCCTTGGCATTGAGCGTATCGAACACGGTCTCGATCAGGATCAGGTCCACGCCGCCAGCCAGCAACGCGCGGGTTGCGTCCGAATACACGTCCACCAGCTCGTCGAAATTGGTGTTGCGGGCACCCGGATCGCTGACATCCGGCGAGATGCTGGCGGTCTTGCTGGTGGGGCCGAGCACGCCGGCGACGAAGCGCGGCTTGGATGGATCGCGCGCGGTGAAGTCATCCGCTACCTCACGTGCTAAGCGCGCTGCCGCGGTGACGATGTCGCCAGTATGATCCTGCAGCCCATAGTCTGCCTGGGACAGCCGGTTACCGTTGAACGTGTTGGTCTCGATGATATCCGCACCGGCCTCCAGATACTGCGCGTGGATGCCACGAATCACCTCCGGCTTGGTCAGCGCCAGCAGATCGTTGTTTCCCTTAAGATCGCTCGACCAGTCTTTGAACTGCTCGCCGCGGTAGTCGCTCTCTTCCAGTTTATGGCGCTGGATCATGGTGCCCATGGCGCCGTCGAGGATCAGGATGCGCTGGTGCAGAAGGGTCGTGAATTCGTCGGTGCGGTCATGCATGGCGGGACTTTTACTGGTGGGAGGGTGTCGACTGTGGCTGGACGGGAAACAACGCGGGACAAGGCTGCTTCGCGGCGCCCTTGGCATCTCGCCGAGTGTGAGATGGCCTACCATGATACCGTCTATGAACTCGGGTTTCGAGTAGGCGCCCCGGTTCTGGTCAGGCGCCGGGTTAGGAATCGGCTCAGCCAAACCGCCGATGTTCCCGTTGCAGCGGCATTGACGTTCCCCTGGCGGTTCGTTTCGTGGCGGGCACGTCGAGCGCGAGACGGACGCGCGAAAATGCTGATGAAACACCGTCCAATGAGACAGAGACACCACACGGCAGGCTCACCGATGTCAGCTCCTGCCGACCTCGGTCGAAGCGTCACTCGAGCTGCGATGCGTCAGATCGACGAGGGCGCGGAGCGGGTTTGCTGGGCCTGTGCGTTGTGCAAGAGGACCAAACGCCGAGCGCCGAGAGCTGATGTTCAGCGCGGTTTCGCGATGTTGGTCCTGGACGCTCGGCCCTCGGGCCTTCGCTTGGCAAACGCGCTCTTGTTGCGAAATCTGACACATCAGCAGACGTTCAGCCGCTTCAAGCAGTCTAGCGGGACGGAGGGGTCATGCGCGTTCGGCTATTGAGTGTCGGTCGGCGCATGCCGGGCTGGGTGCAGGAGGGCTTCGCGGAATACGCCAAGCGCCTGCCGTCGGAGTGTGCGCTGGAACTGGTAGAGATCGAGCCCGGCCGACGTGGCAGCGGTAAGGCAAGCGACGCCGACCTTGAGCGCATCCGCCGCGACGAGGGCGAGCGACTTCTGAAGGCGCTGCCGGACGGCAACTTGGCGGTTGCCCTCGACGTGCGTGGTCGGGCCTGGTCGACAGAGCAGTTGGCGAAGGAACTCACTGGCTGGCTCGGCGGCGGGAGCGACGTGGCGCTGCTGGTGGGTGGTCCGGACGGTCTGTCCAACGCCTGCCTGGCTCGCGCTCAGCGGCGCTGGTCGCTGTCTCCGCTGACCTTTCCGCACCCGTTGGTGCGTGTCATCCTCGCCGAGCAGATCTATCGCGCCTGGAGCATCACCAAGGGGCATCCGTACCACCGGGCACCATGAAACGACCACCGACCGACAACCTCACGCAACGCGTGTCGAGCCCGGAGCACTCTCGGGCGCCAAGCGCTTGGAAATGCGTCAACTTATTGAGCGATAAAGCGCTTCTCCGCGGAATGGCCAAGCGCCAAGGACCAGAGGCCGACATTGCCCAATGGTGGCTCTTAGCGGCCATTGACCCTCGGCGCTTGGCCCCTTCAGGGCAATGCACGAGCTTCGCGAAAGCGCGCTGTTCGTTCGCCGGTCTGAGGCATGGCCCCGCTGGCGTTTGAGGGTAACCGATGGCTGATTTCTTGCTCTATCTGGCCTCCCGCTCCCCGCGCCGGCGCGAGCTGCTGGACCAGCTCGGGCTCGCGTACGCGTTGGTGACCGCGGACGTGGATGAAACGCCTCTGCCGGGCGAAGATCCGATGCCGTACGTGCAGCGCATGGCGTTGGCTAAGGCGCGCGCCGGACGCCAGATGGTGAGCACGGCGCATCCCGTGCTGGGCGCGGATACCGCAGTGGTCTGCGACGGTCGCATCCTTGGCAAGCCAGCCGACGCCGACGACGCAATGGCCATGTTGCGGCTGCTATCCGGTCGCGAGCACCGGGTACTGACGGGCATCGCGTTACTGGGCAAGCAGGAGCAGATTGCGGTCAGCGACACCGCGGTGTCATTCCGCGTCATCGCGCCGGCCGAGGCAGCTGCCTATTGGGCCGGCGGCGAGCCCCGCGACAAGGCCGGCGCCTACGCCATTCAGGGGCAGGGTGCATTGTTCGTCGAGCGTCTCACCGGCAGCTACTCCGGTGTTGTGGGTCTGCCGCTGTTCGAGACTGCGGCGCTGCTGGCGAACGAAGAGATAAGAAGTTTGAAGTAGCCAATCACTAGGACCACCGATCGAGCCCTTGGCTTTCCGTCCCGCCGCCGCTGACGACCCTGGGGCTGCAAGCCAAGTGCTTTCCAACCAATTGGAATCAACTATCTCGTGAGCGAAGAAATACTGATCAATGTCACGCCGCCGGAGACCCGCGTTGCCGTGGTCGAGAACGGTGTGGTGCAGGAGATTATCATCGAGCGTGCGCAGCGCTGTGGGCTAGTGGGCAATGTCTACCGCGGCCGCGTCTGCCGCGTGCTGCCGGGGATGCAGGCGGCGTTTGTCGAGATCGGCTTGGATCGCGCGGCATTCTTGCATGCCTCGGACATCGTCGGTCACGACGGCGAGCCGCGCAGCGAACAGATCCTGGACCTGGTGCGGGAGGGTGACGGCATCGTCGTGCAGGTGGTCAAGGACCCGCTCGGCACCAAGGGCGCCCGGTTGACCACCAACATCTCGATCGCCTCGCGTTATCTGGTTTTTATGCCTAGGCTCGGCAATACCGGTGTGTCGCAGAAGATCGACGATGACGAGGAGCGCAAGCGCCTGCGTGAGATCCTGCAACGCTATGTCGACGAGCATGAGGACGCCGGTGGCTACATCGCCCGCACCGCCGCCGAAGCCGTCACCGACGAGGCCTTGTGCCGCGACATGGCCTTTCTGGCCAAGCTCTGGCGCGGCATCAAGGAGCGCTGCGCGACGTCGTCTGACGCGGGTCTGATCCACGACGACCTGCCGCTGGCGCTGCGAGCCCTGCGCGACCTGGTGACGCCCGAGGTGGAGCGCGTGCGGATCGACTCCCGCACCACCGTCGACAAGGCGCGTCCGTTCGCGGTCAAGTATATACCGGAGATCGTGCAGCGCATCGAGTACTACTCCGGAGAGCGTCCGCTGTTCGACCTGTACGGTGTCGAGGACGAGATCAAGAAGGCCCTGCAGCGGAAGGTGCAACTCAAGTCCGGCGGCCACCTGGTCATCGACCAGACCGAGGCCATGACCACCATCGACGTCAACACCGGCGCTTTCGTCGGCCACCGCAACCTTGAAGAGACGATCTTCAAGACCAACCTCGAAGCCGCTCAGGCAATTTGCCGGCAGCTGCGCCTGCGCAATCTTGGCGGCATCATCATCATCGACTTCATCGACATGACGGATGATGAGCACAAACGCCAGGTGTTGCGTGCGCTGGAGAAGTGCCTAGCCAAAGATCATGCCAAGACCCATATCACCGAGGTCTCGGCACTTGGTCTGGTGGAGATGACCCGTAAGCGCACCCGCGAGTCACTGGAACACGTGCTGTGCGAGCCCTGCCCCTGTTGCGGTGGACGCGGCTCAATGAAGACTGCCGAGACCACGTGCTACGAGATCTTTCGCGAATTGCTCCGCGAATCGCGCCAGTTCGAGGTGGAAACCTTGCTGGTGCTGGCCTCGCAGGAGGTCGTTGACCGGCTGCTGGATGAAGAATCCGGCCACTTTGCGGAATTGGAGGATTTCATCGGCAAGCCGATCCGGTTGCAGGCGGAGGCCCTCTACACCCAGGAGCAATACGACGTCGTCCTGATCTGACGGCGCCGCGACACCAATTTCGATCGATGTACGTCTTTGCTCAGCGCCTGGCGGCCCGCATCGTCGCGGGCTTGGCCGCCGTCATTATCGCCGCCGCCGCCCTATCGCTGGTGGCGCGTATCGCCCTGCCGCAGGTCGACCTGCTGCGTGTGCAGGTCGTCGACAGCCTGAGCCGCGTGTTAGGCGCCCAGGTCACCATGGGAGGCTTGGATGCTCGGCTGCGGGGTTTCGCCCCCGAGCTGACCCTGCATGATGCACAGTTGCGCGACCGCAGCACCGGTGAGTTGCTGCTGGCCCTGCGCGAGCTGCGCGTCGATCTGGACCTCAGCGCCTCCCTGCGTGAGCGCGGACTCCGCATTGATGGCGTGACGCTGGTAGCCGCGGAGCTTGCCGTGATTCGCGACACCGATGGTAAGATCGTGGTGCGCGGGTTGGACGGGTTGCAGGGCGATGATCCCGGCGCTGGCGCATTTTTTCTGCGCCGGGGCCGCTTTAGCCTGGCCGACAGCAGCGTCGACTGGACCGACCTGCGCGCCGGCGTACCGACCGTTCACCTGCGCGTGGATCGACTCGATCTCTACAACCGCGGCGTGCGCCATTTGCTGAGCGTCCAGGCGCGACCAGCCGGCGAGACCCGCGGCGATCTGACCTTGCTTGCGGACTTCACCGGCTCTGCGTACCAGACCAATCAGTGGTCCGGCGAACTCTATCTCCGCTGGCATGGCAACGACCTTGCACAACTGTTGCTCGGCCGGCTTCCGGCGGGGATCGACATCAGCAGCACGCGCGTCCAGATCGAGAGCTGGAACCGGATCGAGCGCGGCTCACTCAGACGCGCCCTGGCGCAATTCGACATCGGCGGTATGCGGCTGCGCGGACATGAGGACCCAGGCCGGCTCGACCTCGGTAATGTCCATGCGCTGGCGCAATGGCTTCCGATCGACGGCGGCTGGCACCTGCGACTCGCCGACATGGCGCTCGCCGGTTTCGAGCTGCCTTCCGCCGACCTGCGGCTCGATCGCCTGCGCATGGCGTCAACGTCGCCCACGAGTTCTGGCGCGGCGGATGAGCAAACCGCCAACGCCAAAGTCGTCGCCCCCGCACTCGCGGAACGCCGGTTCGATGAACAAGACCCTGTGCCGACCCAGCTGCGGTTCTCAGGCAAGATCGACGCACTGCCACTGGCGCTATTGCCCCGGCTGGCGGCGATGGCACCGGGGCAGGAGTCGGCTGCCCTGCGCGGGCTGCGCCGGTTCGCCCTCGCGGGCGTGGCGCGGGATCTGCGCTATCGGGCCTATCTCGATGCGGGCGGTGCCGATGCGAACCCTGTCGGTGGGCACGGGAGCGAGCCGTTGGACTGGTCGGTGCAGGGCGCGATCGACGGGTTGCGCTTGGAGCAATGCTCGACGGAGGTTCCGGCCATGCCCGGCAGCACGCGTTCCGACAATGGTTGTCGCACCATCGCCGACCAACCAGATCGTGACAAACACACCCGGCTGGACAGCCTCGATCTGGTCTTCGAGGCCAGCCCAGGCGGCGGCTTTATCGGCCTCGCCCCGCAGGCGCTGACGATCGATCCGAGGCCCGCCCTAGGCGGTGTTTTGGACCTCCAGGAGCTATCCGGCGACATCCATTGGCGCCTCAGCGACGATGGCGTGGTCGATGTCTGGAGCGCTGCGCTGACCGCGAACACGCCAGATATCGACACCCAAAGCCGGCTGCGCGCGCAGCTCTACAGCTTCGGCGCCAGCCCGCTCATCGAGTTCTCCGCGCGCCTGGAAAACGGGCGACCGGGCAACTACGATCGGCTCGGCACCTACCTGCCGGTCGCGATCATGGACGACGGGCTCGAGCGCTGGCTCTTGCGCGCCGTGCGGGCTGGCACCGTCACCTCCGGCGAGACGCGTTTCCATGGGCGACTGCAAGACTTTCCAGGCGATTGCGGCAGCGAGCCCTTCGAGCTCTTGCTGAACATCAGCGGCGGCGAGCTGGACTATGCCCCACCCCGCTCCGCCCCGGCCGGCGTTGTTGCCGATCAATCCGCTCTCCGCGCTGAGCTCGCGGGAACCCGCGATGCCCAACCCAGCCGGTCACCGCAAGCGGAACTGCTGGGCTGGCCATCGGTGCGCGATGCCGACGGCGTCATCCGGTTTCATGGCCGCACCATGACGATCGACATCACGGGGGGAACACTCCGAAACAGCCGCGTGACGTCAGGCAGCGCGGAGATCGAGGACCTCTGGAACCCCAGCGTCATGGCAGTGACCGCACGCGGCGACGGCCCCCTTAGCGACGGGCTCTGGGTCATGAAGAACACCCCTTTGTCCGCGCAGCTGTCCGGACTCGCCGATGCCTTCGACGTCACCGGCGATGCCACGCTGGAGCTGGCATTGGGCATCCCGCTGACGAAGCCGGACGATCAGGGCAAGCGACCGGATGTCACCTTCGATGGCGACCTGGAGTTCGATGGCCGGCCGGGTCTGACGGCGAAGGCGCTGGCGCTGCCGATCACCGAGCTTAACGGCCGCTTGCGCTTCGACAATGCCGGCGTCCGCGCCCAGGAGATCGCCGCGCGCATGGACGGGCAGCCGGTGCGCATCGGCCTAAACACCGACCCAGGCAACACAGAGCCCGGCAATTCCGGCGCGGGCAGCACGCGTATCGCGATCAGCGGGCGAACCAGCGCCGAGGAACTGGCGCGTCGCCTACCGAGCCCCCTGTGGTCCGTTGCCGATGGGCAGGCCGACTGGCAAGCGGAGCTGTCGCTCCGGAACGCGGATCTGCAACTCAAGGCGCCGCCGCTACGCATCCTGCTGGAGTCGGACCTGCGTGGCCTCGCGCTGTCGCCACCGGCGCCGATCGGAAAGTCCGCGGACGAACCGCGCCCGCTGCGTCTGAGCACCGATTTCACCGGCACCTGGCCGATGCAGCTGACGCTGTCCGTGGGCGAAATCGGCGCCTTGCTCGAGCTGGCGCCAGAATCCGGCGCCGCGTCGCCGACGCTGACGCGCGTGGCCGTTGCGCTCGGCGGAGCGCCCGCGGCCTTGCCGACTGCTCGGGGCATCCTCATCGACGGCCAGCTCGATAACGCCGACCTGTCGCGCTGGCTGGCCTGGAGCCGCGATGTACCGGAGCTGTTCGCTGCCGGCGCCGCCGATCAGTCAACCGACCCGTCCGACAACCTATCCGAACGACGGCCCGCCCCCGCGCTGCCGGTGCTGCCGTCGCGGCTCGAGGTCGGTACGATCGGCCTCGGCCCACTGCGCCTGAGCGACGTCGATGCGCGCTTCTCGCCGCGCCCGAATGGTTGGTCCATCGGCTTCGAGGCCACCGACAACGGCGGCTCCGTCGACCTGCCGCCCGCCGGCAGCGACGGCACCTTGCGGGTGCGGTTGGAGCAGCTCGACCTGCAGCCGCTGGCCGAACCCGACGAGACCGCGACTGCGCGTGTGGCTGAGCCTCGCGCCGACCCGCGCGGCATCGGTCGTTTGGCGTTGACCGTGGAGTCGCTGCGCTATGGCGACGACGCCTTGGGCCGCCTGCTGCTGACGACGGAACCGATCAGCGGCGGCATCCGCTTCGGCGAGATGAGCCTGGAAGGTCCGCTGCTGGGCGCCTCCGCAAGCGGCCAGTGGACAATCGACGCAACCGATTATGCCCAGACCGAATTGCGCGTCGATGCCCATAGCGACGACCTGGGCCAGCTCTTGCACGCGCTGGACTATTACAGCGAAGTGCAGGGCGCACCGGCGGATGCACAGCTATCCCTGACCTGGCCCGGCGGGCCGGAGCGCTTCTCGCTGGAACGGGCGCGGGGCTCGCTGAGCATGGAACTCGGCGCCGGTCGGCTGTTGGCGGTCGACCCCGGCGTCGGCCGCATGCTTGGGCTGGTCAATCTATCGGCGCTGACGCGCCGCCTGACCCTGGATTTCACCGACGTGACCGACCCCGGCTTCGGTTTCGACAGTATCAGCGGCAGCGCCAGCATCGGCGGCGGCCAGGCGCGGCTCAGTCAGGTGGAACTGCTCTCCTCCACCGCCGACATCCACATCACCGGCGTGACCAATCTGGTCGAGCACACCTTCGACCAAAAGGTCCGGGTCACACCAAAGGTCGGCTCTGGCGTCGCCATCGCCGGGGCGGTCGCTGGTGGCCCATTGGTGGGCGCCGCCGTGTTGCTGGCGGACAAGCTCTCCGGCGGCGCCATGGATCGCATCGGCCGACAGGAGTACCAGGTGACCGGCCCTTGGGCGGAACCGAAAATCGAGCGCCTGTCGTCGGATTCATTGACCGGCGTCGGCGCATCCAATGCCGGGTCCCAGCCCGCTTCGTCTGGCTCGTCCACGTCCAGCCCGCGGCCCCAACACGGCAGCGCCATGGCCAATGACAAGGGCAAGGTTGCGCCCGAGCCGGAACCCAGCAATCCGTTTCTCGAGGGCTTCTGACGCCTGACGCGCTCGGCAGCCGGGCGGAACTGGTGTTATCTTTCCAGTCCACGACCGATCGGCAGTCTCGCCACCTTCGGCGCGCAGCGAGCATTTAGTCATCGCCCGTGCGTTTTCAGTCCTTACCACAACCAACCTTTTGATGGCGAGAATCTTCCTAGCAACTCGCGCCTCAAAACGCGCACCTGTCCGGTATAGCCCATGAGCGAAAAACCCAGGATCGCGGCCGTGCAGATGGCCACCGGGCCCAACGTCAACGCCAACCTGATCGAGGTCGAGCGCGTCATCCGTGACGCGGCCGAGGCCGGTGCCGGGCTTGTCGTACTGCCGGAAAATTTCGCCTTTATGGGCCGGCAAGATCAGGACCAGCTCGCTATCGCGGAGACCGATGACGACGGTCCGTTGCAGTCGTTTCTGTCCAAGATCGCCGCACGATACGGCATCTGGCTGGTGGGCGGCACCATCCCGATCGCGTCGTCGACGCAGCAGCGCGTGCGCGCTGCATCGCTGGTCTTTAACGATCAAGGCACCCGTGTCGCCCGATACGACAAGATGCACCTGTTCGATGTCGACGTGCCGGGCACCGGCGAGCGCTACGAGGAGTCGGCCGTCATCGAGCCTGGCGATGAAGCGGTCGTGCTCGACACCCCATACGGCCGGCTCGGCGTCATGGTCTGCTACGATCTACGCTTCCCGGAGCTCGCCCGACACATGCTAGACAGGGGACTGGAGGTGCTGGCCGTCCCCTCCGCTTTCACAGCGATGACTGGCAAGGCGCATTGGGAGACGCTTGTGCGCGCCCGCGCCATTGAAAACCTGGCCTACGTGATCGCAGCCGCGCAAGGCGGCTACCACCTCAGCGGCCGGGAGACACACGGCCACAGCATGATCGTCGATCCCTGGGGCACGGTCCTGGCCCAGGTGCCCCGCGGCAGCGGTTGCATCTGCTGCCCCGTCGACCGCGGCTTTCAGGATTCCGTACGCCGCACCTTCCCGACCTTGCAGCATCGGCGTTTGAAATGTCGCTAATTAGTCGCTAGGTCCTAGGATCGAGTGACTAGGCAAGGACCGAAGCACTCCATCGTCGTGAGCTGGTGCCACCCACCGTAACTTCTCAAAAAGCCGGGTCAACGCAGCGATTGTAGGGTGGGTCAAGCGTAGCGGACCCACCAACCTCGCAGGTATCGGCGGATTCGTCGCTGCGCTCCTTGATCCGCCCTATGAGGTTGTACTGGCTGATTAAGACGATACCACCCACCTCGCACCTAGAACCTAGGAACTCGTAACTTCCCCAAATGATTGACTCCTTATCCATTGCCCGCCGTAGCATCCTCGCCCCGGTCGGTCTCGGCGATGCCGATCTCGATCGG
>JGI12210J13797_10305185_pt1 | contig 12922 bp, 8 predicted proteins | sample ElkSlonscriptome_3_FD_13797 | JGI IMG/M metagenome (IMG submission 13797)
GGCTGCTGAGAACCTGACTGAGCTTATCGTGGAGGACGACTGGGCGCGGTTACCCTCCGCCATGCTCCAGTTGCTTCCGCACTTTGCAGACATATCTGTGGCGCGCCTTACCCGCTCCACGGATATGTGGTCGGACGCGTACCAGCGGCTGATGGCCGAGGTAAATGAGTAACGCGATCGCTCAGTCGAAGCGCGGTTCTATCCACGGGCGCAGCTTCTCATAGTTGGGGACTGCGCCGTTCGCCCCCCCTAAGATGTATTCCCGGTCAATCACCAGCCGATCTAATGTGCCCGTTGCGCCGCTAAAGAGCATCGGCGGTGCGTATAGGCCCATCTGGAGCAGGTTCATGTCGCTGTCCACATTTTGGGCGATGACGGCGGAGGCTGGCCCCCAATGGACAGGGTTGGCGAGCTTACGCATCAAGGCGCTGAGGACTTGCTGCTGCCGGGCGGCGCGCCCGTAATCGTCGTCCGCGTGACGGGTGCGGGCATAGGCCAGGGCCGCCTCGCCGTCCATCTGCTGCACGCCTGGCTCGAAGCGCACCACCCGCGTGCCATAATCCGAAGTAGGATAGCTGTAGTCGATGATCTGGCGGGGCACGTCGATGCGTACACCCCCGACGGCATCCACCAACCGGGTGAACGCCTCAAAGTTGAGGCGCACATAGCGCTCTGGCGTGACGCCGAAGCTTTCCGTGATGCCAGCGCTCAACAATGTGGGGCCGCTCCCGGCTTCTGCCATTTCGCCCAGCACGTTGACGGTGTTCACTCGGCGAGAGCCGTACCCCGGCACATTGATAAACAGGTCACGCGGGATGGAAAGCGCACTCACCCGCAGGCGGCGGGGTTGCACACCCAGCAAGATGATGGTGTCCGTCCGGGTGACGTAGCCCTCGCCAGTGCGGGCGTCTAGGCCCAGCACGAGAATATCTGCGGGCGGGGGCGGGATGAGCACATAGAGCAACATGACAGCGGCACAGACCCACAGCGGCGACGACAAGGCCAGTAAAGCCCATTGCCAGCGGGGACGGCGACGAGCGTGCTGAGGGGGTGGCTTCTGGTCGGGTGATTGTTCCTCGTCTTGCACAGCGTAGATGGGCTGAAAGGTGTCGCCCCACTCGTCTGGTTGAGGCATGCGCTAATTCCTATCCTGGCCAAAGGTGATGCCCAGGTCGCGGGCCATTTGCACCAGTTGGCCTTCCGGGTCAACAAACTTCATATTGGTGGCCTCGCTGAAAGGCACAGAGGTGATCGCAGTGCCCTTGAGGGCGACCATGTGGCCCCATTGACCATCGGCGACCAGGTGGACGGCCTGCGCGCCGAAGCGTGTGGCTAACCAGCGGTCACGCGGGGTGGGCTGGCCGCCGCGCTGTACGTGCCCAAGGACGGTCACGCGCACTTCTGTGTCTAGCGACTTGGCGATCTCCGCGCTGACGAGATTACCAATACCCCCTAGGCGGGCTTCGCGCTCGCCCTTCTCGCCGATGTAGTACTGGGCCTCCCCGCCTTCAGGATGCGCGCCCTCGGCGACGACGATCAGGCTATATCGCCGCCCGGCCTGGTTGAGCGAGCGGATTTTGCTAAGTACTGGCTCCAGCGTGAAGGGGATTTCAGGGATGAGAATGGCATCTGCGCCGCCACTAACCCCAGCTTTGAGGGCAATCCAGCCCGCGTTGCGGCCCATGACCTCCAACACCATGACGCGGTGATGGCTCTCTGCGGTAGTCTGGAGTTTATCCAGGGCTTCAGTAGCAGTAGCAATGGCCGTGTCGAAGCCGAACGTGACGTCTGTCGCGCCTAAGTCGTTGTCAATAGTCTTGGGCACACCAACGATTTTGACGCCGAGCTTGGCAAGCTTGGCACAGATGCCCATCGTGCCGTCGCCACCTGCCACGATGAGCGCGTCAATTTCCATCTCCTGCAATCGCTCCAGGGCCAAGTGAGACACATCAACCTGCTCCACAGTCCCGTCCTGCTGTTCGACGGGCCGGGCGAAGGGACTCCCCCGGTTGGCGGCCCCCAGAATGGTGCCGCCGCGCATGTGCAGGCCGCGTACCCGATCCATCGTCAGGTCTACTGTCGGCAATCCGGCCAACAGTCCGTCGAAGCCCTCTCGAATGCCGACCATATCGTAGTGATAGCGATTATGAGCGGTCAGATAAGCGCTACGGATAACCGCGTTAAGGCCGGGCGCATCGCCGCCGCCCGTCAAAATTCCAATCCGTCGAATGTGTTCCGGCATAACCTTCAGTTCGCCTCTCAGTCTGTGGTGTACAACTTCCAATCTTGCGCGCCTGGTAACAAAGCAAGCACACCGCCACCCGGCTCCTCGATGTAGATTGTACCATCTGCACCGGACTGCAAACGAGCCTCATACACAGTTTCCCATGTTTGTACCGCCCAGCCAATACGCTCCCGAATGTCGTCGTTTTGCCGCCACAACACACCAAAACCCAAACGGGGCTGATTGGTTTGCGGGGGCTGGGCTTCCGGCCAATCATTGTCTCGCTCTGGCATGCCGCTCACATAAGCATCTTGCGCGGCGACCCAGCGGGGTTGCGCGGCGGTGTGATGCAAAACGTAGATGGTATCATTCGGCTCCGTCCACACCATAAAACCGTATTGGAAGGGTTGAAAGACCGCTTCTACGGTCTCGGCTTCGGCGGCGGGGCAAGCGGCCTCTGTAGACTGGATGTCAAAAGCCCAGGCATAGGTGCAGCTTCCATCCGCGTTGGTTAGCTGGGGGGTAGGCTCGGCGGCGTTGCCCGCCCGGCGACCAACATCTGGTGCGGTGGGTGTAGGCGTCTGAGCGTAGCTAGCGGACAGAAGCGTCAGGCCCGCCCCCAGCAACAGCACCGCCAACAACAATTTTCTCGTCTGCATGGGTTTTCTCTGCTTTAGTTTCAAGATAGGCCCCCATACTAGCGAGTGCCTCCCCAGACCGTCTAGGGAGGCGTAGGGCAATAGCATGGTCTATCGCGCTGTGGGCGTTCATGGTAGCATGTTTTACCATTCAATAGACAAATTAGGCACGAGAATAAATGGCAAAAAGAAGACGCCGCAAGAGCGAAGCCGAGCAAAAGGTTGAGCGCATTACCTGGTTTTTGCTGGTGTTAATTTTCGCTGCTCTGAGCATTTTCCAAGACAATATTACCAACGCTCAGACCATTCCAAACTGGGTGGTGCCGCTCTCCGGCTCGATTGTGTTGCTTAGCTCTGGCATGTATCAGTTCACGAAGAATTGGCGCGTGAGTCCGATCACCTGGATTGTGGGATCGGTGTTGTTGATCTTCGGCATGGTAAATTTGCTAGTCGACCCCACATTGGACTTAACAGGCTTTTCGCTGCTGGCTTTTGCGGCTGTTATTCTGTTTGGCCTGCTGACCGGGGAAACCTAAAAACCTCGCGTTCGGCTGCCAACATCTGCTTGACCTCCATTTTTTTACGAAAAGGCCCTGAATCGTGGACGAGACGACCTCTGCGACAACTGTAGAAGATATTCGTAAGCTGGCCTTACCGCTGGGCACACGCGTGATTGCTGGCGACGGTTTGCTCGAACGGCCCGTGAGCTGGTTTAGCTTGATTCACGCTACGGACGTTAGCCTGCCGATGACAACCCAGCCGAACGAAATTATTTTGGTGGCCCCCACCGACGATGACCACCCCGCCAGCGACTTAGATGTGATCCGATGGGCATCCGACCGAGAAGCAGCAGCCGTTGTGCTGTGTAACCCGCCCGCGCCGACTTCTATCGCAGAGGCCAACGCCTACAGCTTGCCCGTGCTGACCTTGCCCAGTAGCGCGCACGTCCGCACGGTGGAGAGAGACATCGTTAGCTTGCTGGTTAACCGACACGGCCAGCTTGAGCGGCGGGGGACGCAAATCTACCGACAGCTTACCGAAATTTCGGCGCGCAACGAGGGCATTGGGGAGCTGGTCGGCGCGTTGGCTCGCCTGACTAACAAGTCGATTGTCGTGCAGGATAAGCGCTTGCGTGTGCTGCACAACAGCGTGCAGCCCGGCATGGTGGAGCACTGGGACGACATCGAAGCGTACCTAAAGCAAGCTAGCAACCTTCCCGTGGAGCTACAAGACCGCCATCAGGTGTCCGACTTGACCAGCCCGGTAATGATGCAATCGCTCAATGCGCCGAATATGGCGCGGCTCGTCTGCCCGATCATCACAAAAGATGTAGGGCGCGGGTTCCTGTCGATCGTGGGGCAAGAAAACAAATTCGACGATATTGACACGCTCGTCACCGAACACGGTGCAGCAGCTTGCGCATTGGAAATGGCGAAGGCCAAAGCCGTCAGTGACACGGAAAAGCGGCTACGGGGAACCTTTTTAGATCGGCTACTCATCGGCGATGTGAGCCAGCAAGAGGCCACCCGCCAGGGTGAGCGCTTCGACCACGACATGACGCAGGTACACACCGCCATTGTGCTGACGTGGCAGGGCGATAAGTCACCGTCGATGCGGCGGCTCGAAACGCTGGTGAACGGTGTTGTTTCTGCGCAGCGAGCGAAGGCGTTGGTGTGGCAGCGGGAGCGCGAGCGCGAGGTGCTGGTTTTCCACGCGACGGAGCCGGAGAACCCGATTGAGACCAATATGAAATTGGCGGAGACCTTCAGCGCGGAGGTGCGACGCCAGTACCCGAACACGCATGTAGCGATTGGCATCGGCCAGGCGGCGAGAGACATCAGTGTGTGGCGCAACAGCCACCGAGACGCCCGTCAAGCGCTGGACCTGGGCATTCGATTACAGACAGACACACCCCTCTATATTGGCGATCTGGGTGTCTACCAGTTGATATTGAGCCTGAGCGACCGTGAAAAGTTGCTGGCATTCTGTAAGCAGACGTTGGGCAAGCTGGAAGATTATGATATGCGCCAGCACGCCGATCTGGTCAAGACGATGGAGGCATTTTTCAACTGTCATGGCAATCTGAGCCAGACCGCAGAGCAATTGATCGTCCACCGTAACACGCTGCTCTACCGCATGAACCGCATCAACCAGATTGCGGAGATTGATCTCAATCGGCCAGAGACGCGCCTGGCATTGCACCTGGCATTGACGATTCGCCGACTAATGATGCTCAACTAATCTCCCCAAACACAGCCTACAGGGGGGTTAGAGCACCCCCAACCGATCTTTTTGGACAACTTGCATGATACAGGCTTGTATAATTTCTTGCATTCCGTATGTATACGAGTTTTATACAAGTTGATATAGTTAAACAAAGATGAGTGCATCGTTTTTGTCATTAGCAGACAAAAAGGTGCCAATCCACTGCAATTCTCAAAATGATGACAACTGATTTCCACACACGTAACTCACACCTCATCAACGTGGAGACAGGACGGCTACGGGAGGTAGAAGAAATTGTTGTTACCCTTTCAAACAGACCAGGATTTACATATTGATGACCGCCGAGAGCGTGATGCCTGTGCGCTGATTTGCTCTGTACGCAAAGGCGGGCAAGCCACACACGGGAATGTAAAGCGCACCATCGAGGCGCTAGCGCGGATGGGCCATCGTACCGGCTCTATTGACGGCGAGGGCGACGGTGTCGGCATCATGACGGACATTCCGCGTCAGTTGTGGACGAAGCGACTTTCGCAGGCGCGTTTGCGNTCCTCGCTCGCCACAGACCGCAACTTCTGGGTTGCACATGTGATGATCCCGCACAGTGCCCGCACCCGCGCCGCCTATCTGATTGAGCAGATTTGCTCCAATATTAGCGCGACGGGGCTGGAGATTTTGCTCGACCGCGAGGGGGACGTGAACAGCGGTGTGCTGGGACGCAATGCAGAGGAGAACGAACCGGTCTTCTGGCAAATTTGCGGCCTGAACGGCACGGTCAGCACGGAGCGGCTAGAAAGCACGCTGTTCGAGCTTAAGAAGCGGATGGAAAAGGGACTGGGCGTACACTTTCCGTCGTTTTCCTCTCACAGCGCGGTCTACAAAGTACAAGGGACCGTGGAGATTTTACGACGGTATTACCCCGAACTGCGCGACCCCGATTTCGCTAGCACGATCACGCTGGGCCACGCTCGCTACAGCACCAACACAAACCCCATCTTTGAGCGGGTGCAACCCTTCGGCGTGCTGGGGCACAACGGGGAATTCAACACCATCTCACGCTTCCGAATGGAAGCAGGGATGCTAGGCATTCCGCTAGACCCGATGAACTCCGATTCGCAGGATGTTGACCGGGTTATTGAATCGCTGTGTGTGCAGTACGGTCTCGATCTGGTCGAGGCGATGGAATTGGTCTTCCCACCTTACGAGCACGATCTTATCCAAACAATGCCAGAACTACGTCAAATGTACCGGGAGTTGCGCCAGTCCTACGGCCCATTTGCACAGGGGCCAGCAGCAGTGGCCGCCCGCTATGGCGATAATGCCGTATTCAGTGTAGATGCGCTGGGGTTGCGTCCGTTGTGGTTCGGCGAGACAGAGAAAGAGTATTTCACCAGCTCTGAGCGCGGCGTTTACCCGCTCGACATGATGGTGAGCGACGCTAAACCGCTGGCCCCCGGCGAAAAGATCGCCATGATTGTGCGTCCAGGCCGCTACATCGAGGTTCTGGATTACCCAGATATTCAGCGGCATGTACTGAGCCGCTACCAAGAGCAGAGCAGCGAAAACGGCGGCGCGCCAGTTCCTGCCTGGGCATTTTCCGACTTGCCCATGGCCCCGGTCAGGCCCACAGGCGGCAACGAGGTTGCCCGGCCTGCCCCTGGCATCAATGGTGACGGCGGCCAGTTAGCAATGTCCACCGCCTCCGCGCCCGTCGCTGTTGCCCAGGCAACGCCCTCTGCCGCGCCGCCATCTGGTAGCCGCCCCTGGAAGCAGAACGTAGCCGAGATCAACACAAACACCATGGCGGCGCTGGGTTGGGAGCGGTATCACGTCAATGTGGTTGGCTCGATTGTGCCGCGCAACAAGGAGCAGATTGGTTCCTTGGGCTGGGACGGCCCCTTAGCCGCCATCAGCAAAAAACGCATCAACGTGGCGGACTTCTTCAAAGAGACGGTAGCCGTGGTGACGAACCCGGCAATCGACCGAGAGCGTGAATCCGCACAGTTTTCGACCAAGGTGGTGCTCGGCGTCCGACCGATGCCCAAGCAGGCCATCGCCGAAGACGCGCTACGCATCCAGCTAGAGACACCCTTGATCGTAGGCGGGATGGAGATTGGCACGGAAGAAGAAACACGCGCCGTGGCCGACCGTCACGGTTCCATGACGCTGGAGGACATTCTCACCACCTTCGATGGAAAGTACACCGTGCTGGCGATGAGCGCAGCGGCAGATGAAACCATTGAGAAAGCTGTCAAGCGGCTGCAAAAAGAGGCCGTGGACGCAGTGCTGGGCGGTGCCCAGTGCCTAGTTCTAGACGATAGCGATGTATATGACGGAGAGCGGCTGTGGATTGACCCACTGGTTGCAACAGCAGCCGTAGACAAGGCGCTACGCACGGCGGAGTACGTCCCAAATTTGCGTCGGCAAACAGGCATCGTGTTACGCTCCGGCGCGCTACGCGACCTGCACGACTTAGCCATGTGCGTCAGCATGGGCGCAAATGCCATTTTGCCCTACGCGCTCTACGCCGTCGGCCTGGGGCTAGCTCCACGCTCCCCGAAAGAACCGCTTAGCTCCGAGGAGATTGTCAGCGGACTCGATACACTCGTCAGCGTGATGACAAAAGGCTTGCAGAAGGTCACCTCAACCATCGGCTGCCACGAGTTGCGCGGGTATGGGCACTCGTTTAGCTCTGTGGGGTTATCTAGCGGGCTGGCAAGCATCTTCAACACACCAAATTACTTCGGCTCCGACGGGCGCGGCCTTACGTGGGACAATGTGCGTGAAGATGCCGACAAACGCGCTGCTGAGCTGCGCGGCGAAGTCCGTAATAAGCTGCAAAACCCAGACCGCTTCTATCCTAAGATGTGGAAGAAAGCCGAGGATGTAGCCCAGGGTGACATGACGCTGGAACAGTACACAGAGCATCTGTTCAAGCTGGAGGATAAGCATCCGATTGCCGCGCGGCATGTGCTAGGGCTAAAGGAGAACGCACGCAGCACCGTGAAGCCGGAGGATGTCAACATCAAGATGGGCGGCCATGACATGCCCGTGCTCATCAGCGCGATGTCGTTCGGTAGCCAGGGCGAACTTTCTTACAAGGCCTATGCTGAGGCCGCTAAGAAGCTCAACATCATCTGCGTCAACGGTGAGGGCGGCGAGATGGCGGACATCATGGGCACGTACTACCACAACCGTGGGCAGCAGGTGGCCTCTGGGCGCTTCGGCGTCAATATCGAACTGCTGAACTCCGCCGAGTTCATCGAGATTAAGATCGGACAGGGAGCCAAGCCCGGCGAAGGCGGCCATCTACCCGGCTATAAGGTCACCGATCAGATTGCGGCTGTGCGGAGCACCACACCCGGCGTAGGGTTGATCTCGCCGAGCAACAACCACGACCTGTACTCGATTGAGGACTTATCGCAGTTGATTGATGAGCTGCACACGGCCAACACCAACGCGAAGGTCAGCGTGAAAATTCCGGTTGTGCCTGGTGTGGGCATCATCGCCGTCGGCATTGCCAAGGCCGGCGCAGATGTCATTAACCTGACCGGCTATGAGGGGGGCACCGGCGCAGCGCGGGCACACGCCCTGCGGCATGTGGGCCTCCCGGCAGAGGTCGGGCTGATGCTAGCACACCGGGCGCTTATCGAAAGCGGCCTGCGCGAGAATGTCGAGTTGTGGGTCGATGGCGGAATGAAGAGCGGGCGCGATGTGGTGAAGATGATGTGCCTAGGGGCGAACCGGGTCGGCTTCGGTACGCTGGCAATGGTCGCTGTTGGATGCACGATTTGCCGGGGTTGCCATGACGGAACCTGCCATGTAGGCATCACCACGCACGTTAAGACCAAGGAAGAAGCCGAGGCCCGCGACTTCAAGGCCTTCCGCCCCTTCCACGAAAAGGGATCGTCGGACGGCATCGTCAATGTGTTTAATATGCTGGCGGATGACATCCGGCATTGGGTGGCAAAGATGGGTTTCACAGACGCGCAAGAACTGGTGGGGCGCGGCGATCTGCTGGAGCAGATCATGATGCACGACAAGATCGACCTCACGCCACTGCTCCGGCGCGTGTCACTCCAAAAGGTAATCCATCACGTTCCCGGCGTGGGACGACGACTCACCCGCCCGCGCAACACGCTGACGAAGGAAATTACCAGCATCGTCACGGAGTATGTAGCTGAGGGCGAAACCGAGCTGACTTACGACGACGAACAAGTAATGGCGCACGACCGGGCGCTGGGCACACACCTCTCTGGCGCGATTGAACGGCGCGAGTTTAGCAACGCAGCAGAGATCGATGCTATTCACCTGAACTTCAATAACAGCGCAGTGCCGGGCAATGGGCTAGCAGCCTTCTTAGACGCGCCGCTGGATGTGATGGTAGAAGGTGGCGCTCAGGACGGCGTGGGCAAGTGTGCCAAGGGCGGTACCGTCACCATTTTGAAGGGCCTGAACCACAACGGCCAACGTGTAGACGGGAGTGTGGGCAAGAGCTTCGCCTACGGCGCGCAGGGCGGCTTCTTTATTGTGCAGGGCAACGCGGATACCCGCGCTTGCATCCGCCTGAGCGGGGCCGATGTCATCTTCGGCGGTGAAGTGAAAGAGCCGCTGCGGGATGAGATGGGCGGCCTGGGCGCACGCTCCAACCTGAAGGGCTATGCGATGGAGTATATGACTAGTGGGCGGGTGCTGGTGATGGGCGACCCCGGCCCGTGGATGTGTGCGGGCATGACGGGTGGTGTGATCTATCAGCGCATTCAGCCGGAAATGGGCCTCAACATCGACGCAATACAACGGCGATTGGCTTACGGCTCTGTGGTAGAGATTTACCAGTTGGATGAGCAAGGCATCGAAGATGTGCGGGAAATGCTCAACAGATATGTGGAAACGCTGGAGGTCAACAACCAGGCCGAGGCGGTGCAACATCTGTACCCGTTGCTTCACAACCCGCAGGAACACTTTGCAATGCTCAAGCCGCGCTTAGACGACTAAGCATCTGGCACGGGGTGGGCCATCTCCGGCCCACCTCCATGTGACAGACGGACAAAGCGCTAAGCGTCCGGCTCAATCTCTGTTTCGCTCGTCCCCATGTGGAACACAACGATATAGTCCCCAAAGGTATTTTGCACCGTTGTCATAACCATGTTGATGTAAGAGCCGCTCAGTTCCTCATCAAGTGGTATGGTGTACATGGCGTCGAGCGGGCCGCCAGGAAGTTGCGTCAGCGAGCCATTCTGATCGCGTGTGATGAAAGCATTGTTCATGCTGGTAGACCGGCTGGCACACAGATTGTCATTGCCTGCGTCATCGCAGATAAGCGGCACCTTGTTTTCGTCTTCTAAGATGTTGTACTCGCTGTCGATGAGTGCAATCGCCGGGTCGAAAGCGTTGGTAACAGCGACTTGGTAAGCTGTCAGCGGCACACCACTATCAATCAGCGGATCGTTAATCAGCACGGAAAACGGATCGCCCAGGCCGTCCGCCTCACTAGCAAACATATCCTCCACCACCAGCAAGAACTCGCCGCTCATACTCTGATGGCCGCCAACGACAATCGAGACATCTGCAAAAGCTCCCGTGCCGCTGTTGGTGAACAGCACCTGCGAACTAAACCGATTTGTATCGACCTCCCCCGTCGTCGGCAAGGAGGCACTGTATTCCGCAGCGGTGGTGTCGTCATCTGAGCAAACACCGTCGTTGTCACCGGTAAACACGGCCAGCACCGGGTCGAAGTCGTCGATGCCGATCGCGGTAATGCGATAGGTAGAGCCTGTGCGCATCTGGATGACATCTACCTGCACACCGTTGTCGAAGCTACCGCCGTCCTCGCAGTCAACGAAGACACCCTCCGACAAGTCGTTATCGGTTTGGGCACCCACCCCCGTAACCCCGACCATCAGTGTCACTATAGAGAGCATGACCCAAAAAATTTGCTTGTTCATAAATCTTCCTTGATGAACTTGTCTGCTATTTATTCAGATGATACTGTACTTCAGGAAAATCCTCAATTAAATCGCAAGCTTTGGCCACTTACAGAACTTTTGGCCTGCCTGTGATGTGCGCTCTCGGGTAGGATAGAAGTTAATGTTTTTGTGCCAAAAACGCTGACCAGATCACCTAACCAATAGAATTGATAAAAGGCCACTATGTTATCTTCTTTGCTCCAAGGCCACATGACCAAAACATTGCATCGCTCATGGCTGGCTTGCTTTTTGTTCGCGGTCTGTTTTCTTTTTCCCGCGTTGGCCACAGCCCAAAACGCGACGCCGACACCTGCCGCCGATGATGCACCAGCAGCGCCTTCCCGCGTGGAGGTGCAGCCCACGGCCCGCGATGAGGAAATTGAGACCCGCTTGCAGGAAATTCTGATGGCAACGGGCTGGTTTGTGGAGCCGGAGGTAGACGCGCAAGACGGCGTCGTTTTCCTCACAGGCGAGGCACAGACACAGGAATTCAAGACGTGGGCGGGGAACCTGGCAAGCAACACGCAGGATGTGGCAGCGGTTGTCAATCAGCTTGGCGTGGTTGAGCCGCCGTTGCTAGATTTGCAGCCAGCGGTCACTGAGCTGCGTGAACAGGGACAGTCCGTCCTGCGGTCTATTCCTCTGTTGGGCATTAGTTTTGTGGTGCTGTTCTTTGCATGGCTTGTCTCCAGGCTGGTTAGCAGCCGGGCGCGGCGCTATTTAGATCATCGCGGTGTGAACGCACTGCTACGAAATGTGGTGGCACGGGGCGTTGGCATTGTGGTGTTCTTAGCCGGGCTGTATGTGGTGTTTCAAATTGCCGGGTGGACAAATATTGCCCTGACAATTGTGGGTGGTACGGGTCTGCTGGGTATTGTGCTGGGTATCGCATTCCGAGACATCACGGAAAATTTCCTGGCGAGTGTCTTTCTTAGCGTTCAGAACCCGTTCAACATCGGCGACCTGGTAGAAGTGAATGATGTGCTGGGCTTTGTGCAACGCATGACCACCCGAAGCACGATTCTGATGACCCTAGCCGGGAACCATGTGCAGATTCCGAACGCAACGGTCTACAAGAGCATTATTCACAATTACACCAGCAACCCCAATCGACGCATCGACTTCACCATTGGTATCGGCTACGACGATTCCGTTTCGCTGGCGCAAGAGACCATCCGCGAGGTGCTAGAAGAACACCCGGCAGTTCTGAATGACCCTGAGCATCTGGTTTTGGTGGATGGGCTGGGGAGTGCGACCGTGAATTTGCAAATTTACTTCTGGACGGACGGCAGCAAATATAGCTGGCTCAAGATGAAGTCCTCTGTCATTCGGCTGGTAAAACGAGCAGTGCAAGATGCAGGTATCTCGATGCCAGACGAGGCCCGCGAGATGATTTTCCCGCAGGGCGTGCCCGTCGAAATGCCCTCCGGCGGCAGTGATGGCCGTTCGGTGGCCCAACCTGCCCGCCAGCGGCAGCTCCCCCATCCGCACGAATCCGATGATGTTTCTACCAGCGCGGAGGGTGATCTACGCAGCGAGGCGGAGGAGATCGAGACGCAGGCCAATCACTCGCGTATGCCGGAAAGCGGCGCTGGCAATCTGCTGGACGAAAAGGAAGCATAATTGAAAAAGAGGAGAATACGTTGAGCGACAAACAATCCGTTCTTATTGTCGGGGCGGGCATCTTCGGCGTCACGGCAGCGCAAGAGCTGGCCGAACGCGGTCACTCAGTTACGTTGATTGACCCCGGCCCTATTCCGCACCCGCGAGCCTCCTCTACGGACATCACTAAGATGATTCGGATGGACTACGGCAGCGACGATTTCTACTTCGATTTAATGGAAGCGGCTTTCCAGGGTTGGGATGCGTGG
>JGI12210J13797_10033527_pt1 | contig 12920 bp, 5 predicted proteins | sample ElkSlonscriptome_3_FD_13797 | JGI IMG/M metagenome (IMG submission 13797)
CGAGACGGCGGCTGGCCGACGTTTTGCCGCGGTTGGGGAAAACTCCCGTTCGACCGCAGCAGTACCGACTTGACTGCCCACGCGCTGCGGGCGATTCGTACGGCCTCGGCCCGGCAACACGTCGCCGGCCGCAGCGGACCACGCGGGGCGACGTCAGCTTCTTCCCGGCGATTTCAAGCGAAGTGGCGGGCCGCCCGTCAGGCCGGGTTGCGATTTTTGCGTAAGCAACAAAACGGCGACGGATCGTGGGCACCGCTCTGGTTTGGCAACCAAGATCGCCGGGATGAGGATAACCCGGTTTACGGAACCGCCCGAGTGTTGTTGGACGCGGACCCAGGTCTGGGCGACGATGCGATCCGCCGCGGCTTGCTTTACCTGATCGGGCAACAGAATACCGACGGCGGCTGGGGCGGCGGCCCGTCCGTCCGTCGACACTTCGACGCCGGGGACGGCGCCAGCACGGTCGAAGAAACCTCGCTGGCACTGGAAACGCTCGCCAGCCTCTGGCATCCTCCAGGATCAGCTGCCGGCACCGTGCTGATTGTGCCGCCGAACGTGCGGGCGGCGGTCGATTCGGCTATCCTTTCTGGGGCCGCCTGGTTGGTACGTGCCGTCGGACGCGGACAGCACAAAACGGCATGGCCGATCGGTTTTTACTTTGCAAAATTGTGGTATTACGAACAGTTGTATCCCCTGATCTTTGCAACCGCCGCGCTCGGACGTGTGCTCCAGTGCGGCGTGTTGCGGTCTCCGGAACCAGTCGTTTCCTGTCGTCCAGGACACGCAGATCCTGCCCCGCCAAGAGATGGCTGACTCCGATCGGCCGTCTGTTCTGCCACGCCACCGCCGCGAACGCCCACCACCTTGATTCGCCCGCGTCAGCTCGAATCGCCCGCCTCAGCTTGAATCGCCCGCGTCAGCTTGAATGACTCGCCTCAGCCTAAAACACCTGTGTGTGCTTGAACTACCCGCCTGTGCCGCATGGGCGGCCCACCTGAGCGTGAACAGACCAGCTGCTGACGGACCGACAGCGACTAAGCTATGATGGGCCTAGCCGCGCACCTCGCCCCCCTTCCACCTCGACGACACCATCCAGGGTTAGCGCTTTGTCGACAGGATATACCTCCTCCTCCGCCGGATCACCGGCTTCACCGACACCCGGCCCCCAAGCGGAAGCCAGCGCGGACGAGCAGCAGGTGGCTGCGGCCGCCCGCCGGGGTCAGCTGAAACCGAGGCGGGTCGATCCGCCGTCGGGCGCCGCGTCCACTGCGGACTCGCCCACGCCGACCGCGGAGCCCACCCCGCCGGCGAGCCCCTCAGCCACGGGGTCGCGGCGAAGACGTGCCACCAGTCACTTGAAAGAGGTCCCTGAAACGCTCGCGATGCGGGAATCGTTGCGGGATCGGTGTCGGGAAGTCGCTCAACGACTCGATCGCGACCATCCGTTAACGAAAGACGAGATGGAAACGGTCGCCCGCCGCCTGTTGGAGGAAGCGGATTTGCCGGAAGGCTATCTCGGCTGGGCGATGGTGCTGATTAGTAGTGAATTTTGGCGGGATTCGCTCGCCAGCGTTCCGCCCCACCGACGACTCTTTCTGCTGCCACACTGCCTGAAGCACGCCGAGGGATGCCCGGCCGACTACGACCAATTCGGGATGAACTGTAAAGAGTGCGGGGCCTGCAGCATCGCCGATTTCCGGGGTCTCGCCGAACAGCTCGGCTACCGCGTCCTGGTCGCCGAAGGTTCGCCGGTGGTGATGAAAATCATCGTCGGCGGTTACGTCGATGCCGTGATCGGCGTGGCTTGTCTGAATGTGCTGGAGAAAGCGATCGATAAGGTGTTGCTTGCCGGCATTCCTTGCATGGCTGTCCCCCTGTTGTCGAGCGACTGTCGGAACACGCGGGTCGATGAAGCTTGGGTCGAACAGATGATTCGAACCCCGTACGCGCCCGCCCAGCAGAAGACCAAAAGTTACGTTCACCTGATGCGAGCGGCGGGTAAGCTGTTTGACAACGACACACTCTGGCGGCTAGCACCCAAGGCGCGGGCGGCCGTCGGCGGGGCGACCGGAGCCGGCACCGGGACGGCGGGCGACGGCACGGCGGGGTCGCCGGAGGTCGCCGATCAGCAGATNACGGAAGAGCGGGCGGCGGTTACACCGGAAACGCTGCAGGGCATGGATCCGATCGCGGTCACTGAAGAAGTCGCTTACGACTTTTTGGCTCGCGGCGGAAAACACGCTCGACCCTTTATCACGCTGGCCGCCTACGACGCCATGACCGGCGGAAATTGTGTCGGCGCCGAGGGCGAGACGTGCTGCCAGGGCATTCCCGACGTGGTTCGTCGGGCAGCCGTCAGCATCGAAACGTTCCACAAGGCCAGCTTGGTTCACGACGACATCGAAGATGACGACGGCTATCGGTACGGACAGCCGACCGTCCACCAGCGTTTCGGTGTGGCGTCGGCGATTAACGTCGGCGACTACCTGATCGGCCTGGGCTATCGATTGCTCAGCCGCCAGATGGTGGGCGACGAAACCGATCCGGCTACCCGCGTCGATCTGATCGATTCGCTCGCCGCGGCTCACGTCCGACTTTCGGAGGGACAGGGTGCGGAGTTGCTATGGCGTGACGCCAAGGAGCGACGGCTTTCACCTCTGGATGCTCTGAAAATTTACGCCTTGAAGACATCGCCGGCCTTCGAGGCCGCCCTGTTCAGCGGTATCCGGCTCGCAGGCCCGGCGGATCACTTGGTCGAGCCGATACGAAAGTTCAGCCGCAATTTGGGCGTGGCTTTTCAGATTATCAACGATCTGAACGATTGGATCGGAGACGATTCGAACAAGCTGAGCGCGGGGGCCGATGTCATCGCCGGACGCCCGACACTGCTTTGGGCCTTGGCACTGCAGCAACTCTCGCCCGCCGATCAGGAGGAATTGCTATCGCTGGCCGAGGCGTCCCAGGAGCGGTCCGAAGCCGAGCGGCTGATGGCGGCCCAACGACTCTACCAGAGGGCGGGCGTGTTCGAATCGGCCCTGCAATTGGTCGACAAGCACCAAGCGAGAGCGGAAGCGGTTGCCGACGAGCTCGAGCCGACGGAGCTGCGACGGTTGTTGTATTATTTGGTCGACACGGTGCTCCAGCGTCCTGAGTTGCCGACGCCACAAGTCGTCGCGTTGGGGGTCGCCGGTGCCCGCTAGGACGTCTGACTCCGACGCATCGTTTTGCTCTGAGGACGAACACGTGGACTTGGCCTCCCTGATCGGCGAGTTCTACGAGCAGCCGGAGCAATTGGGCGCATTCGTCGCTGTGGACCAACTGGCCCAGCCGTACGCTAGTCTGCTCGATCACGAAGCCCACATGACGGTCACCGTCGAGCAATTTCACGGGCGGTCGGTGGACGTCCAGGTTCATCGCAGCCTCAGCCGACTTCGTGACGGCCGAATGTTGGAGTTTGTTGATCCGAGGGGAGCTTTCGCGGGTCAAGCGGAGGAAGTCGTCCGGCCCCATCTGGGGCACGAATCGGTTTCCCAAAATCAGCTTGCCGACCTAGCCCCGCAAACTTCCTATTACACTCGCGAAATTACGTTGGTCACGCAGCCGGGGCCGTCGACGCGGCACGACCGCGGCTCCGGCGGGTCGGGCCGGATCGTTCAGTACGGCATCGTACGGCTCAACACCGCGGCGTTTCGCCAGCAGGTGTGGTTGGAGATCGCCAGCGGGCAGACGCCCCTCGGTCGAGTCCTCATCCGGCACGAGGTGCTTCGCGAGGTTCAGCTCTGCCGTCTGTGGGCCGTTAGCGCTGGTCCGTCACTGGCACGTATTCTGGAAATAGCACCGGGGCGGCGGCTGTTCGGCAGGACCGCCCTGATTCGCTGCGATTCTCAGCCGGCGATCGAATTGTTGGAGATCGTTCGGGTGGACGAGGGTTGGGGGGCCGCTGCAAGTTCGTCGCCCGTTTCGGTTTAGAGCTCTTCCTGCGTCCCGTATTTCTCCCAGAGTACTTTTTCGCTGTCCGGGGGAATAACGGGACGATCTTTCGCGTTGTAGTGGAAGTATCGCTTGTTCCGTCGATAGCAGCCTGTTCTGTGGCCGCATCGGTACGACGGTGGTCGTCCTGGACGTCTGCCGGGCTACTGACTTTATCGCAGCAGCGACCCACCGTTCGTTTTCCCACCTTTGCCGCTTGAGAGAGTTGTCGCCGGTTCGATTGCAACCGTGTGGCTTGGCATGTTGATGTCGTCCGTCTTGCCAACCGCGTGCGTCCGAAGTTGATCTTGTAAGTTTTCAAGGTCTCGGGCGCCGTATCACCTGATCTCCGACACGGGAGTTTGATTTATGCACTGCCACGGCAACCCACTGACACGGTCATCCCACTTCGGCCGTCGCGGCTTCCTGATGGCTGGCGTTGCGGGAGGCTTAGGCCTTTCACTTCCCGACCTGTTGATGCGTCAAGCGGCTGCGGAGCAGAAGCACTATGACTTCGTCGAGCCGAAGGCGAAAAGCGTCATTCACATCTTTCTGCCTGGCGGCATGGCGCAGCAAGAGTCCTGGGACCCCAAGCCGTACAGTCCGCTGGAATACCGCGGTGAGATGGGGACCCTCCGAACCAACACCGGTGAGACGATTTCCGACAGCATGCCGCAGTTGGCCAAGCGAGCGGACAAGTACGCCGTCATTCGATCGATGACTCACGGCGAAGCAGCCCACGAGCGTGGCACGCACAACATGTTCACGGGTTATCGGCCGAGCCCGGCGTTGAAATATCCGAGTTTCGGCGCGGTCGTCAGCCACGAGTACGGGCCGCGCAATAATTTGCCCGCTTATATCTGCATTCCCAGGGTCCCCAACGAATTTGCCGGTACCGGGTACCTGCCCAGCAGCTATGGCGGCTTCGCCTTGGGGGCGGATCCGGCACAGGGCAACTTCCGCGTCCGCGACCTGAACATGTCTGGCGGCGTGGATGAAGATCGTTTCCTGCGACGTCGCCGAGCATTGGAAATCGTGAATCAGCCGTTCGCCTCTGCCACGCCCGCGGACAATGTCGCCGCAATGGGCACGTTCTACGAGCGGGCTTATGACCTCATCCAAACGCCCGCTGCCAAGGAAGCGTTCGACTTGTCCAAAGAAGACGACAAGACCAGAGACCGATACGGTCGCAACCAAGCCGGGGCCAGAATGCTGATGGCGCGGCGACTGGTGGAGGCGGGCTCTCGTCTGGTCACGCTGACGTACGGCGGTTGGGACATGCACGCAAACATCACGTCGTCGATTAAGAATCAGATGCCGTCGTTGGATCAAGGCTTGTCCGTTCTGCTCGACGACCTGAGCGATCGCGGTTTGCTCGATGAAACACTCGTGATGGTTACCAGCGAATTTGGTCGGACGCCGAAGATCAATCCGGACGCCGGCCGAGATCACTGGCCGAAGGTGTTCAGCGTCATGCTGGCCGGCGGCGGTATCCGCGGCGGCATCTTCCACGGTGCCTCCGATTCGACGGCATCGGAACCCGAAACCGATCCGGTGTCCCCGGCCGACTTGGCCACCACCATGTACCGGATGCTCGGGATCGTTGCAGACAAGGAGCTGATGGCTCCGGGTGACCGGCCGATCGAGATCGTCGACGGCGGTCAAGTCATTGACGCCATTGTCGCTTGATCGTTGCCCTGCCGGTATTTGCCGGCTGTGCCCGTCAATCTCCAAGTCCGTCCGTCCGGTTCCCGCACCCGCGACGGCCGAGCTTGACCAACGTGACGCGTTTTCCGTCGAGTCGTGTGCTTTGTCTCACGACCGGTTGCGTCCTCTCTCTACACGACTTGCCTGACCCAATCTCATGAAGTTAGTGACAACCGGGTACCAGCGGCGGCTGTCGCCGCGTGGTATCGCCGCAGTAGTAGGCATGTTTCTCCTCCCCGCTTTCGCCTCGGCAGCGTTTCCAGAGGTGACGCACCAACGGCCGCTCGGAATCCGACGCGGCGAAGAGACGACGGTGACGTATTACGGCCGGCGTTTGGGTGACGCCTACGACGCCCTGTGTCACGAAGACGGCGTGGAAGTTCTGGAGGTGAAACCTGTCAAAGAGAATGCGGCCGAAGTCCGTTTCAAAGTTTCTCCTACCATCGGACCGGGGCTGGTACCGATCCAGCTCGTGACGCGTTCGGGTATCGCTAACGCCCGTCTGTTGGGGATCGGTACCCTGCCGGTCGTCGACGAGAAAGAACCGAACCAGTCCCTCGAGGAGGCTCAACCGGTCGACCTTCCAGTCACCGTGGAAGGTGTCATCGAACGGGAAGATGTCGATTGTTTCCGCGTCAACTTGAAGGCCGGAGAGACAGTTCGCGTCGAAATCGAGGGCATTCGTATTCTTTCGAGTGCTCGAAACCGCAATTTGCTGGATCCCTACGTCGCGATTCTTGATCAGGACCGCTTCGAAGTTGCTGTCAGTGATGACTCGGCATTGTTGCAGCAGGACAGTGTCTGCTCGTTCACCCCGGAGAAAAGCGGTGTGTACACCGTGCTGGTCCGGGACAGTGCCTTTTTAGGCGACCGAAACATCTGCGGCTATCGACTTCACATCGGCCGGTTTCCACGTCCCGCCGCCCTATTCCCGCCGGCGGCGACCGCGGGTTCGGACCTCGACGCTCGTTGGATCGACGTGGACGGCTCCGTCCATCAGCAGAAGTTTTCGATTCCCGAACAGGCACAGGGATCGTGGCCCGTTGTCGTCGAGACAGCTGACGGGCTAGCTCCGTCGCCGAATCGAATTTTGGTGACCCGAGACGCAGTCGTGACGGAACAGGAGCCCAACGACGACCACCGCAAGGCGCCACTGCATGAAGCGCCGGCCGTTTTTTGTGGTGTGATCGCAGAGGCCGGCGATCAGGACTGCTTCTCGTTCACCTGCAAGAAAGGTGCATCTTACCGCGTCAAACTGCACGCCCGAGAACCGATGCGGTCGCCGCTCGATGGTGTCATTCATGTGTTCGGCCCGGATCATCGAAGTATCCAAAGTAGTGACGACGTCGGTGGCTCGCCGGACGGATCGCTTGACTTCCGAGCCTCGGCGGACGGAGTCCATACCGTGCGCGTCATGGATCACCTCCGGTCGGGGAGTCCGTTGCATGTTTATGCGGTCCAGGTGCAACTGCGTGAGCCGAGTTTTGATTTGGAACTGAATGAGCTGCGGCGTTACGAAACGACGGTCGTCGCGGTCCCGGCAGGTGGTTACAACGCCGTGGTGGTTCGCGCTCGGCGTGACAGGTTTGGCGAAGACATCGATTTGGACGTGACCGGCCTGCCGTCCGGCGTGAGTGCGTTGACGTTTCCGATCCCCAAAGGTCGGAGCGACATGCCACTGCTACTTCACGCGAAACCGAATACAGAGCCGGTCGCGGCCCTTTTTGACATCAAGGGAACAGGGAAGGCGGGGGACCGTGTCCTCAACGGCGACCTGACGCAACGCCACAAATTGGTCGGCGGGCAGGGCCAGCGCGAAATGTGGGGAATCGATACGGACCGCGCGGCGATGACCGTGGGAGATCCGGCGCCGATGAAAATCGAGGTGGTCCAGCCCAAGACGCCGTTGTTGCGCCGAGGCAGCAAGGAATTGGTCGTCCGGGTCCAGCGGGACGAGGGATTTGACGGAACGCTCAGCATCCGATCGGTATGGAACCCGCCGGGCGTGCGTGTCGACAATTCGCGGCGGATCGCCAAAGATCAGTCGGAAGTCCGCGTACCCATTACGGCGAACGGCAACGCCGGATTGGGCGAATGGCCGATCGTGCTGCTAGTCAATTATCCGACGAAGCGAGGGACGGCGACGATGGCGATGGCCCCGATCCAATTGGCTGTCGAAGAGCCCGTGTTCAATTACAGCTTTCCTCGGATCGCGGGCGAACTCGGTTCGGAGGTCGACCTGACCCTCTCGGTAGAAAAAATTCGCGACATCCAAGGCGAGCTCTCCATTCGATTGGTCGGCCTTCCCAACGGCGTGGTGTGTGAAAGTCCGGACCAGCCGCTGACGCTCGACGCCACCACCGTACGCTTCCCGCTAAAGATTACGGAAGAAGCGAAGCCTGGACGACACCGTACGCTGGTCGTTCAAACGCGAATCACTCGCGACGGCGAGGAGATGATGCAGACCGATGGCAACGGCGAACTGAGGATCGACAAGCCGCTGCCGAAGAAAGTCGCCTCGAAGCCTAAGGCAAAGGAGGCGGAAAGTGCTTCCAAAGAATCCTCATCCAAAGCCCCGCTGAGCCGATTGGAGCAGCTTCGCCAACAAAAGGAAGCATCATGACGCAACGTTATTATCTCGCCAATTCCCAGCGTTCCCGTTTCACTATGCCGACCACAGGTAGCTCCCTCATGCATGCGACGAACTGGCTCGGTACCGCCATGTTGTGCCTGCTCTTATCCAGCCCGCTTTTTGCCGCCGCGCCGGAGGCGAGCCCGCCACAGCCCGTCGACACCGTTTCACTGGCGGTCTACCCGCCGCAGATCACACTGAACTCGGGCGTTGACTTTCAATCATTCGCGGCCGTCTCCACCGGCGGGGACGGCGTCACCGAAGATGTGACCGAGACAGCCCGATGGCGGGTGATCGACCCGGAAATCGCGAAGATCGACGGCCAACGGCTGCTGCCTCTCGCTGACGGCCAAACACAACTGGTTGCCAACCTCAACGGAGTCATCACGCGCGTTGACGTTACAGTGGATCAGGCGGAACTGGTTCCCGACATCAGCTTTGCCAAAGATGTCATGCCGGTTTTTACAAGGTCGGGGTGTAACACCGGTTCATGCCACGGCGCGGCCCGCGGCAAGGACGGCTTTCGCTTGAGTCTGTTCGGATTCGATCCCGCTGGGGACTACCATCGGATCACCAGGGAGTTCGGCTTTCGTCGCATCAATCTGGCCGTCCCTTCGGAGAGTCTTCTGCTGAAGAAAGCGGTGGGAGACGTGCCTCACACCGGTGGTCGACTTTTCGATGACAAGAGTGACTACTACGAGACGATTCATCGATGGTTGCAAGCGGGGGCACCCGCCGATTCGCCTGATGCGATGCCGCCTGCGGTGCAGTCGATCGCCGTTTACCCGCCCCAGATGGTGATCCAGGGGGAAGGGAACCGCCAGCGCCTTGTGGCGGTCGCCCACTATGCCGACGGGTCGACTCGGGACCTCAGCCGGTTGGCCACGTTCTCTTCCAACAACTCTTCGGTGGCCGCCGTTTCAGAGGAGGGGGCGATCACGGCCGGATCCCGCGGCGAAGCGTTCGTCATGGCTCGGTTCGACACGCATACCGTCGGCAGCCAAGTGCTGACTCTTCCACAGAAACTTCAGTACAAACCCGTGCCAGAACAGCCGGGTGGCCCCATTGATCAATTGGTTGATAAGAAACTGCGTCAATTGCGGATCACTCCCAGCGGCCCCTGCTCCGACGCGGAGTTCCTACGTCGCGTGACGATCGACATCACCGGCCTGTTGCCCACCGAGGAGGAGACGCAACGGTTCTTGGCGGATCCGGCCTCGGACAAGCGAGAGGCGCTCGTTGATCGGTTGTTGGAGCGGAAAGAGTTCAGTGAAATTTGGGCGATGAAGTTTGCTCAGTTGCTGATGGTCAAGAGTACCAATCAAGTCAGCACCAAGTCGGCCCTGCTCTACTCCACTTGGCTGACCGATCAACTCGCTCGGAACGTCCCCATCGATGAGATGGTTCGAGAACTGCTGACGAGCACGGGGGGAACGTTTTCGCAACCGGCAACCAACTTCTACGAGGTGGAACGCGATACGCTCAAAACTTCGGAGAACGTCGCTCAAGTTTTCCTCGGCATTCGGACCCAGTGCGCCCAGTGTCACAACCATCCGTTCGACCGCTGGACGATGGACGACTATTACGGCTTCGCGGCTTTTTTCGCCCAGATCGGTCGGAAGCAAGCGGAGGACTATCGCGAACGGATCGTCTTTAATCGTGGCGGAGGTGAGACCAAGCATCCGTTGACCGGGAAAAACGTGCCACCCAAGTTCTTGGGCGATGAAGCTCCGGATACCAGCGGCAAGGATCGAAGGGCCGTCCTCGCCGAGTGGCTTGTTTCCGCAGAGAACCCGTTCTTCGCACGCAGTATCGCCAACCGCGTGTGGGCCCATTTTATGGGAACGGGCATCGTTGATCCGGTCGACGATTTTCGTGTCAGCAATCCGCCCAGTCACCCGGAACTACTCGACCGCTTGGGACAGAAACTGATCGACGACGGGTACAACTTCAAGAACCTGGTGCGCGAAATTTGTACCAGCCGCGCTTACGCCCGCAGTTGTGTAACCAATGAATCCAACGCCCACGATCAGCGAAACTACGCCCATGCCGTCATCCGCCGCATTCCGGCAGAAAGTCTGCTCGACTGCATCTGCCAAGTGACGGAGTCTCCCGACAAGTTCCGCGGCCTTCCGTTGGGTAGTCGTGCCGTGCAGATCGCCGACGGGACGACATCCAATTACTTCTTGACCACGTTCGGTCGGTCTCCTCGCACTACCGTTTGCGATTGTGAAGCGAGTACCGAACCGTCGCTGTCGCAAGCGTTGCATTTGATCAACGGTAACACCGTACATCAGAAAGTTGAGCGTGGTCGTCTCGTCCAGACGTGGTTGAACACTGAGAAACTGAAACCGGCTGAAGTGCTCGAGAGGATCTATCAGCGTTGTCTGGTAAGGCCGCCCACGGAGGAGGAACGGGAGAGTTTGACAGCGTTTCTGAACGAACCCGACGCCGACCCGCAACAGGTGCTCGAAGACGTGTTTTGGGCGGTCCTGAACAGCCGCGAATTCGTATTCAATCACTAATTGCGTCAACCCACTGCACGCCGCAGGTGTCAATTCCTGACCGGTGACGTCATTGCCTTTTCTTCCGACTTTCGATTATCCGCGAGAGATGTCGTTCATGCTTTTCCTCTCCACTATTGCTACGATTGCGACGCGCCTTCGCCGACTTGTGCCTGTTGGTTGCGCCGTGATGACGCTTTGCATTTGCACGACCGATGGCGGGCGGGCCTTTGCCGACGAGCCGAAGGGCAAAAGCGAACCGGCCAAGCTGAATTTCGAAGATGACGTCAAGCCGGTTTTTCGCGCTCACTGCTTGAACTGCCATCACCAAGGTGAGAAGAAAGGCGGATTGGCTCTGGATACGTTCGCCTCGGTGATGGAGGGCGGCGGCAGCGGCCAAGTCGTCTATAACGACGGCGACGCCGAAGGTAGCCGGCTCTGGCAATTGGTCAGCCATCAGGACACGCCGGTCATGCCGCCCGGGCAACCGAAACTGGAGGAAAAGAAGCTAGACGTGATCCGCAAGTGGATCGAAGCCGGGGCACTTGAGAACTCTGGTTCGAAAGCGAACCTGCCCAAACGCACCTCGCTCGCTTTTGAAGCTTCAACCGCGGGAAAACCGGACGGCCCACCGCCGATGCCGGAGTCGCTTCCGCAGCGTGTTCCGGTGGTGACGTCGCGCGCGGCCGCCATCTCTGCGTTAGCCGCTAGCCCTTGGGCGCCGCTGGCTGCTGTAGCAGGCCAAAAACAATTGTCGCTCTACCACACCGCGGACGGTCGGCTGCTTGGCGTGTTGCCCTTCGAAGAAGGGATCGCCCAGTCGATCCGATTCAGCCGAAACGGGCGATACATGGTCGTCGGCGGAGGCCAGCACAGTGCCTTGGGAATCGCGGCAGTGTACGACGTCCGCGACGGCAGCCGGCTGACGACGGTCGGGGACGAGTTAGACATCGTTTTCGACGCGGACGCTACTCCCTCCATGAACCGGATCGCATTGGGCGGCCCGCAGAGAATGCTACGCATCTTCGATGTCGGTACCGGTGAGAAAATATTCGATATCAAAAAGCACACCGACTGGATTTTCGCCGTCGCCTACAGCCCCGACGGTGTCTTGTTGGCGTCGGGCGATCGCAGCGGCGGTTTGTACGTTTGGGAAGCCGCCACCGGTCGCCTGTTCCTGGATCTCAGTGAACACAAAGGCGCGGTGAACTCGCTCGCTTGGCGGGACGATTCGAACGTTTTGGCGAGCGCCAGCGATGACGGAACGGTCAAACTATGGGATCTCAAGGAAGGCAAGGCGATCAAGTCGATCTCGGCTCACGGCCCCGGGGCAACCGCCGTCCGTTGGGACCATCAGGGCCGACTGGTCACGGCAGGACGAGACGGTCGCGTCCGCGTTTGGGACGCCTCGGGTGACGCGGTCGCCCAGTGGCAGGCCTCTGACGAAGCTGTCCTGGAAGTGGCGATCACCCACGACGGGCGTCACGCCATTCATGGGGACTGGGACGGGGCAGTACAGGCGACGCTGATTGAAGACCGGCAGCAAGCGGTCCCGTTGCCCGCCAACCCGCCGGCGGCCAAAGAAAGATTGGCATCGCTCCAGCCGACGTTCGACGAATTGAAGAAGCAGATGGCCCCGTTTCTCAAAGCAAAAGAGCAAGCCGAGGCGGCGCTGCAGCAGGCATCCGACAAGGTTAAAACAGCGAAATCAAGTCTCGACGAAGTGGACAAGAAATTACAGCGGGCCCGTGGCCGTTTCGACGAACTGACCGCGAAACGCGCCGAACAAGGCGAGAATCTCGGTAAGTTGGCCGAACTTTCGCGGGACCAACACGACCAGGTGATCGCAGGAAGACTTGCCCTCTCTGGTACTGAAAAACCCGACGCGCAGGCGGACGAATCCTCGTTGGTGACCGAGGTCGAACAAGTCGCCACCGAAGAACTCAAGCTCGCCGAGCAATTGAAAGAACTCGCCGAGTTGCGACGACAGCAATTGGACGCCGGCAAAGAGATCGCTCGTTGTCGAAACGAATGCCGTGCGATGGAGGCCGAGCGCGGCAAGCTCAGTCGGACGATCGAAAAGCTCCAGGCCGAGGCGACGAAGCGGC